>Ga0080013_1000045_pt1 | contig 165815 bp, 141 predicted proteins | sample ETNvirenome_6_85_FD_69236 | JGI IMG/M metagenome (GOLD analysis project Ga0080013, IMG submission 69236) | Marine viral communities from the Pacific Ocean - ETNP_6_85 (SPADES assembly) (version 2) | ecosystem: Environmental > Aquatic > Marine > Oceanic | place: Pacific Ocean | collected...
GAAGGTGCATGGCCGGAAGAACAAGAGACTTATTTTTTAGATGCAGTAAAAAAAATGTTAGATGAAGAAAGAGAATTATTAAATTTACCTAATTTAGATTACTATTATCCTGATACAACAAAAGTTAGAGAGTGGTTTGAAGAGAGTTTAGATAATTATTTAGAACTAAGTGCGTAATATTATGAAAATTAAATTAACAGAGGAACAATATCGTAAGTTTGTATCGGAAGATACTAACCGCAGTAGGTTTATGGATAAAGTCTATAAAGAAATCCAAAACTCTGAGTTAAAACATATATTTCCTTTAATAGTGGACACATATGGGTTTAGTGTTGATGAAGTTATAGAAGATGAAATGTTATACCATTTAATTGGGTATAAACTTTTAGATGCCACTAATCGATATGGTTATTATGGTTTTAATCCTAGATCTTATAGAAGGTATATGAATGCAATAGCAGATAAGTTAGGGGACGAGGTAATCCATTCTAATTTAACTCCAGATAAAAAGGTAATAGAATTATCAACTATACTGAAATTATATGATGGTAATGTGGGAGGTGACGAGATAAAAGAGATAAGAGATGGTTTAGTTTACGATGCAATCAAATATTATTTCGATAATAATACACCAAAGAAGGCAATTCAACTATCATCACTTTTAAGTGAGAAAACTCGGGGATGGGGTTTTGATGGGGAGATGATGAGTACCATTAAACATTTTGCAGAACAAAACGGTTTAAAAATATTTCATAAAATTGCAGGGTTAACTTTCGAAAAGAAAGATGGTATGATACAATCATTAGTAAATTACATTAATGATACACCTACAAAGAGTAAAGAAGGTTTCCTCCAGTATATTAATTCTAGGGGGAGAACATCGGGTCAACACTCCACCTTTTTTAGGGCAGCAGTCGCCTCAGGAATAATTAAAAAAGTTAGAAATGGGAGAAACATTACATACGCATTAGGACCTAACTACGAAGCGTGGAAAAATGGTAATTTAGTAGCATTTTAACCATTTATTTACATTTTGATATTTATTATTAAATTTATCTTATGGATAGAGGACAACAATTAAAGATTTATGCTAAGTGTTTAGGTGACCCTATATACGCAATAGAGACATTTCTTAAAACATATGATTTAACACAAAAGGGGTTTGTACCTTTTAAGTTATTCCATAAACAGAAAGAAATAATTAAATCATACGAAAATAATAATCGTAATATAGTAACCAAACCTAGACAGGCAGGAGTATCAACAACAACTGCGGCATATATTGCAGTAAAAATTGCATTTGGTGATCCTAATAATCCATGGAAAGTACTAGTATTGGCGAATAAACAAACATTAGCACAAGAATTTCTTAAGAAGATAAAAGATTTTTTAGATCAGATACCACATTGGTTATGGGGTATTGGTGAGGAGGACTCTTATTTATCTATCGAAGCTAAAGGACACATTAAAACCAAAGATACTCAATGTGAAGTAAAAGCACTAGCAACCTCTAAGGATGCATTAAGGGGTTATACACCAACATTCTTAATTATGGATGAAGCAGCTTTTATCGATAATGGTGCAGAAGTATTTGGTGCAGCTTTAACATCGTTAGGTACGGGTGGTAAGGTAACACTTATTTCCACCCCTAATGGGCAAGATGCATTATATTATAAAACTTATGATGGTGCAAAACAAGGAGATAATAACTTCAACATAGTTGAAATGAGGTGGCATGAAGATATTAGATACAATAGAGGTTTAAGATGGTTAAGAGGAGAAGATGAAGTAATTGAATGTGAAACAGTGGGGAGAGAAACATTAAGATGGGAATATAGTGGTAAAACATATGAAACTAATAGTATTGATATTGATGACTATAAGGTAATGGTTAATGATGGGTGGAAAGGTTCTTCTCCGTGGTATGAAGAAATGTGTAGAGATATGAATGGAGATAAAAAACAAATTGCACAAGAGTTAGATGTATCATTCGTTTCTTCTGGTGGTAACGTTATTGATGATGAATATATTGAGTTTCAAGAAAAAAACAATGTACAAGAACCAAAATATAAAGCAGAGATGGAGAAATCTATGTGGATATGGAAAGAACCCGAAGAAGGACATAAATACATTATGGGTGTAGATGTTTCTAGGGGAGATGGTAAAGACAGTTCTACTATAGTAATATTAGATTTTGAAAACTTAGAACAAGTTGCAGAATTTAAATATAAATTACCCCCAGATTTGTTAGCGGAAATAGTTTATAAATATGGTAATTTATATAAGTCATACACAGTAGTTGATATTACAGGAGGTATGGGTGTTTCTACAGTAATGAAATTATTAGAAATGGGGTATGAACATTTACATTATGATGACCCTAAAAGTAGAAAATTAAGTGAAAAATATGCTAAAACATTATATAAACAAGGGGATAAAGTACCCGGTTTTAATGTGGGGAGTAGTAGATTACAAATGGTTAGTGATTTAGAAGAACACATAAGAGAAAATAAAACCATAGTTAGATCTGTTAGATTAATATCCGAATTAAAGACTTTTGTTTATAGAAATGGTAGACCAGATCATATGGATGGGTATCATGATGATATAATTATGGCATTAGCAATGCCAATATTTGTAGTACAAACTACTTTTAAGAAACTAAAACAGATAGAAAACCAAACTAGAGCAATGTTAGATAGTTGGACTACTGTTAGTAATAATGGTAATAAAATTACACCTAAACAAACCCATGTAAACCCTTTTTATAGTAATACACCCACCTATGAACCTAAACAAAATAATGGTAATAACGATAATGGCGAATATAATTGGTTATTTGGTATAAAGTAATATTTAGTTTTTACTAGATATTTATTATAATAGTAAAAAGATATTAATTAAAATGGCAAGAAAAACAGTATTTCAACAGTTAAGTGACTTATTCGGACCTGAAAGAAAACAGGCGGAAAGTAAATCAAGATATTCTATTAATGATAAAGAGTTAATAAAAACTCAATCAAAAGAAGAGTATGATTATGAGTTACTACAAAAACAACAAGACGCTTATTTAGCGAATCAATGGAAAAAAGTTGATAATGAGATATATCAACATTCAATATATTATGAAACTACTAGATTAGCGTCATATGCTGACTTTGAGGGGATGGAATTTTTTCCTGAAATCGCAGCAGCATTAGATATATTTATGGAAGAATCTACAACACCTAATGGTGAGGGTAAAATACTAAATATATTTTCAGAGAGTAAAAGAGTGAGAAGAATATTACAAGATTTATTCTTTAATAGATTAGATATACACACTAATCTACCTATGTGGGTTAGAAACACTTGTAAATATGGGGATAATTTTTTATACCTTTCAATTGACAGTGAAAATGGTGTAGAAAGTGTAAAACAATTACCTAATATTGAAATAGCTCGTAAAGAAAATGATGGTTTCGGTGAAAACTCTAATTTATCAACAGAGGATAAATTTAATCCAGTTAAATTTGTGTGGGGTCAAAAAGATATGGAATTTAATGCGTGGCAAGTGGCACATTTTAGACTATTAGGTGATGATAGAAGATTACCTTATGGAACTTCTATCTTAGAAAAAGCTAGAAGGATTTGGAAACAGTTGTTGTTATCTGAAGATGCAATGTTAATATATAGAGTAACTAGAGCACCTGAAAGAAGAATATTTAAAATATTTGTTGGTAATATCGATGAAAAAGATGTACCAGCGTATGTTAATAAAATTGCAGACAACTTTAAAAGAAGTCCTGTAATTGATCAACAAACAGGACAAATAGATACAAGATACAATCAAATGGCACAGGATCAAGATTATTTTGTTCCGGTAAGAGATCAAAATGCACCTAGCCCTATTGACACTCTTCCTGGTGCAACTAACCTATCGGAAATTGCTGATATCCAATTTTTACAAAAGAAATTATTTACTGCATTAAGAGTACCTAAACCATTTTTAGGTTTTGAGGAAGTAACAGGAGAAGGTAAAAATTTAGCATTACAAGATATTAGATTTTCTAGAACAATTAATAGGGTACAACAAGCAATCATACAAGAGTTAAATAAAATTGCAATTATACATCTTTATATATTAGGTTTAGAAGATGAATTAGAGAATTTTACTCTATCATTGAATAACCCATCTACACAAGCAGAGATGTTAAAAATAGAACAAACCCAATTAAAAGTTACATTATATAAAGACGCAGTATCTGACGCAGGAAATGGATTTGGGGCATATTCTATGACTAGAGCTAAAAGAGATATATTAGGTATGTCTGAAGAAGAAATACGTAGTGATTTAGAACAACAACGAATGGAGAAAGCGGCTAGTGCAGAAATGGAACAAACATCTACAGTAATTAAGAAAACAGGTATATTTGATAGAGTTGATACATTATATGGTGACCCAATGGGTGTTGAAGGAGATGCTGGAGATGATGCAGCAGGTGGTGATATGGGTGGAGACACTGGTGGTGATGACTTCGGAGGTGGAGACTTCGGCGCAGATATAGCTGGTGGTATGGAAGATGCCGCAGCAACTGACGCAGGAGGTGAAGCAGCATCGGCTGAAGCAGGTGCCGCAGTAGAATCAGTAGATAAAAAAGAAAATTTATTATTAGAAGAAAAACAACGAAAAATACTAGACGGTAAAATTAAAAAATATCAGAGTATGTACTTCACAAGACTTATGGAAAGTATAGACGGTGATGAAAAAGTATTTAATGTAGAAAATTTAGATGATGAAGTTAATACTATAAATTCTAAAATAGAAGAAATGTCTAGGGAAATTGATAGTATCATAGATAATGAAGAAAAGTAAACTTTTTATTAAAACTTAATATTTATAAATAAACAAAAGACTATGATTAATTTTGGATACATAAAAGATACTTTTAATAATATTTTATCAGAATCAATTTTAACTAAAAATGAAGAAGGTAAATTATTATTTAAAAAATACGTACAAACACTAAAAGAAGATACTACATTAAAAAGAGAATATTTAATATATAAGAATTTAATTACTAAAAAATTTACTTCTGAATTAGATGCTAAAGATTATATTAAAGAAAATATATCTTTATTAAAAAATAATAACCCATCTAAAGGACTTACTAAATTAAATCGGATTTTAGGTGATAAAGAAATAATTAAGGAAAATAAAGAAATATATTCTCACATTAATATATTACGTAATACCACTAAAACACCAACAAATATTGAGAAACTACAAGAATCAATTAATTTCTTTAAAGAAAGAATGTTAAAGGAAGAAGTAGTAGTAGAAAGTGAATATGAAATGACTGGCGTACCACCTTCAGTACTAACAAAATTAGCGGTTAATAAATTTAATAACAAATATGAAAATATTACTGAAGAGGAAAGAAATATAATTAAAAATGTTCTTAATGGTAATGATGGAGAAAAAAAGGAAACTTATTCTTCATTAAAAAATGAATGTATTGATATTATTGATAATCGTTTAAATGAAAATTCAGATTTAGATTTAAAAGACAAACTTTTAAAAGTAAAAGATAAATTATTAAGAATGTCTTTTAATAAAGAAACCTTCCCCACAGATATTGATAGTATCTATAACCTAAAAAATTCTGTAACAGAATAATTTATTTAAACCCACTAAACAGTGGGTTTTTTTATGCGTAGTTTGACATCATAGATAAAAATGGTTATCTTTATATTAAAATAACATAAAAGAAATTAACTATGAATGAAACGAGGAAAAGAATTAAAATTAGATTTAAACCCAAATTATAAAATAAAGGTTGGAACAGTAGATAATAAAAATCCAAAAACAATATATATAAATCTCTCCGCTTGGGGACAATTAAAAAAATACGATATAGATTTAAATTATGAAAATGTAATTAATAAAATAAGGACTAGAATAAAACATAAAATTAATAGTTATAATTTAAATGAATTTCATAGAGGTAAATATATTGTAGACTTAGATATGAGATCCTCAGGTATTAAACCAACTAAAAGAAGTTATATGTCTTGTGAAATAACATTATTTCAAAAAGATTCAATCCCAGTTAACAATCCAACAATAGTAAATTCTTCTACACAAATTATAGAAGACGTTATAAAAGATTGTTTCGATACCGATACACACTTCTCTTTTTATAAAACTAAAAACTAAAGTTTTTTATAATAAAGGTATATTTATATGTAAAGTATATCTATATTATGGAAATTTTAAAAAACAATGAGTTAAATAAAAAAGGTATCTTAGTAGAATACGATGCAGGTTACATCTCTCCTAAAGATAATAGACATTTTATTAATGAAATAAACAAATTAACTAAAGGTGAACAAATTATTGAAGATCCTTTAGTTGTTTATGCGGTATTACAAAAATACGGTGTGGAGAATAGAAATGGGAGAGTATATCCTGACTCTATATTAAAAAAAGAATCTGAAAATTATAAGAAACTTATTGAGGAGAAAAGGGCTATGGGTGAAGCAGATCATCCTGACTCATCAATAGTCGCAATAAGTAGAATTTCACACAATATTGTAGATATGTGGTGGGAAGGTAATGTACTAATGGGTAAGTTAGAAATTATTATGTCACCAGGATTTGTAACCCAAGGTATTATCTCATGTGAAGGTGATCAAGTCGCTAACCTATTAAGAAAAGGATTAAAGATTGGTGTTTCATCCAGAGGTGTAGGTTCATTAAAAAAAGAGAACGGTAAAAACATAGTACAAGATGACTTTGAATTAATTTGTTGGGACATTGTTACATCCCCGTCAACCCCCGGTTCTTGGATATATAATGAAGAACCTAGTAGAGAACAACAAATGTCAGAATCAAAAAAAACTAATAAGACTTTGTTAGTGGATGGACTAAATAATTTTTTGTCCGATTAAATTCATATTAAAGTAACACTTTTATCATTTTTTGCATATTTATAGAAAAATAGCATTTTATAATGCATCATTTTTTATTATAATAACAAAATGTAAAAAAAACAAAAATTTACAATGGCTACAAAAAGAAAATCAATCATCGAAGAGGCTTTGTTAGAAGCGAAGTCTTTAGAGGATGCCTTAAAAGCCAATACGAAAGAAATGCTTGCTTCACATATGAAACAAGAAATTGAGAACATCGTTGAGTCGTCTCTTTATGAAGAAGACGAAGAAGTTGAAGAACTGGAAATCGATGTGGAAGGGTCCGATGAAGAAATGGAAGAAATGCCAGCATTAGAAGCTGGAGACGACTCAGAAGAGTCAGAATTAATGGATTTAGATGTCGATCTTGACGCTTTAGCGGGAGATGATGGCGAAGTTGAATTAGATGTTGTTGAATTACCTGTAGAATTAGATATGGGTGATGAAGAAGAACTAGACTTAACTGGTGCGTCAGACGAAGAAGTAATCGCAGTATTTAAGAAAATGGGCGATGAAGACGAAGTTGAGGTTATCAAGGACACAGACGGAATCCACTTAACAGATAACGAAACCGGTGCAGAATACTACATTAAAGAATCTGACGACCTTTGTGAAGGTTGTGATTCTATGGATGAAGATGAAGAAGTAATGTACGAAATCGAACTGGATGAAATGCATGGTTCAATGACAGGTGATCAATCTGCAACACATTTAGACTATGAAGGGACATATGGACAAGGTAAAGGTGAAAAATCTTTAACTCATCCAGGTGAACTTGATTATATGGAAGAAGGTGGTGCTAAGAAAGGTGATCAATCTGCAACACATTTAGACTATATGGATGAAGGTGGTGCTAAGAAAGGTGATCAATCTGCAACACATTTAGACTATATGGATGAAGATGAGGAAATCATTGATTTAGACGCTGAAACAATCGAAGAAGACAAACTTAAAAGACATCAATCCACTGGCTACCAAAGACGTAGCGGTGCTAAGGTTGGGTCTAATCAAGCAAGTCCTTACGGTGGTGTATCAGAATCTAAAAAAAGAAGAACACCTAAAAATGTACAAAGAGTATCGGAATCTAAAATTATGAAGGAATACAAAGAGTTAAAATCCAAAAACGAACAGTATAAAGGAGCACTTAAAGTATTCAAGAATAAGTTAAACGAAGTTGCTTTATTCAATACAAATTTAGCATACGTAAATAGATTATTCACTGAACATTCTACAACCAAATCAGAAAAGATGGAAATCTTAAAAAGATTTGATAACGCAGAAAGTATCAAAGAATCTAAATCTATCTATAAATCAGTAAAAAGTGAATTAGATACTAAATCACCAATTACAGAATCTGTAGAGAATAAAGTTAATAGAACTGTTAAGTCTTCTAAATCGGATTTGAACGAATCTACTGCTTATGTAGATCCACAAATAACTGCGATTAAAGATTTGATGAGAAAATTATCATAAAATAATAAAATAACAAAAAAATAAAAAAACTCAAAAAATGGGACATTTATTAAATTCAGGTGAAGTCGGAAATATTGGACTTGAACACTTGAAACAAATTAGATCTAAAACCATCGGAAAATGGGATTCTTTAGGATTCTTAGAAGGTTTAAAAGGTCACGTAAAAGAGAACATCGCACAGTTATACGAAAACCAAGCTTCAGCTTTATTGACAGAAGCAACTGATGCTCAGTCATCAGGTTCTTTCGAAACTGTAGTTTTCCCTATCGTAAGAAGGGTATTCTCAAAATTATTGGCAAACGATATAGTATCGGTACAAGCAATGAACATGCCAATTGGAAAATTATTCTACTTTGTACCAAAAACAACTGGAAGAAATCACAATCCTTTAAATGGTAACGCAACTAACGGTTCATTACCAGCATGTGTATTTAGTTCTTGTAGTGGAAATGCAGTATCAGAATTTTTAGAAAAATCATTATATGATGTATTCTACAATGACGGTATGTTTGACGCATCTAAAGGTACTGCTACAGTACAAGTATCTGAAGGATACGGTGCAATTGTAAGTGCTAACGGTGAAACTGTTATTACTTCATTTGCTGACCAACCAACTGCGGCTGACGGATCAATCAGAAGTCTTTCTATGTGTATTTCTGGATTCACAACTGCTGGGGCTGGAAGATTAACTGGACCTGACGGAAACGAAATGGATACAGAATCTTTCTTAGCATCACTAAGAATTGTAGGTGACGGACCTGTAACTGACCCATCTGGTAATGTAGTTATTGCGGCTGGTGATTCAATACCATTTAACGTAACTGCACAGAAATACGGAAGAGGTATTGTTAATTATAACGATATCTGTAATCCTGATGGATGTTTATTAGTAACTTTAGATTTAACTACACCTGCGTGTGTTAGTTGTACTGGAAATACTTTTGACGGATATGTTGGAGCATCTGGTGGTTCAGTAACTACTGGTATCTCTTTTACTGGTTCTTGGATGCAATATGCAACTTTAGAATTTGCAACTGAAATGGGAGAAGTTTCTTTCGAACTTGATGAAGTAGTTGTTTCGGTAACTGAAAGAAAATTAAGAGCAACTTGGTCTCCAGAATTAGCACAAGACGTTAGTGCATTCCATAACATTGATGCTGAAGCTGAATTAACGGCTTTATTATCTGAGCAGGTAGCAGCTGAAATCGATAGGGAAATCCTTAGAGATTTAAGATCTGGTGCAGCTTGGTCATTAAGATGGGATTACAACGGATGGAAAAGAGCTAATAATGGTGGTGGATTTAACGCATACACTCAGAAAGAGTGGAATCAGACGTTAATCACTAGAATTAACCAATTATCTGCACAAATCCATAAATCAACTCTAAGAGGTGGCGCTAACTTTATCGTAGTTTCTTCGGAAGCTTCAGCGATATTTGATGATTTAGAATACTTCCACGTATCTAACGCAGCACCTGAGCAAGATCAATACAATATGGGTATTGAGAAGATTGGTTCATTAGGAGGAAGATATACAGTGTATAGAGATCCTTACGCACCAGCTAACTCAATCATTGTTGGACACAAAGGGAAGTCATTATTGGATACTGGGTACATTTATGCACCTTACGTACCATTACAATTGACTCCAACGTTACAAAACCCATTCAACTTTGCACCAACTAAGGGTATCATGACTAGATACGCTAAGAAAATGGTTAATAACCGTTTCTATGGTACAGTAACAATTGATGGAGTTGTAACATTTGATGTTAACTTATTAAGATAATCTTAATAATACAACTTAATATTAAAAAGGGTGGAATTTATTTTCTACCCTTTTTTTTTGTTTTATAAGATATTTATTATTATATTAGCAGACTATGATCATTAAGAAAAAACATGTACTATTAGAATCACTTTTGATTGACAAAAGTGTTGAGTTTACACCACAAGAAAAAAAATTATTAAAAGTCTTACATCAAAAATATGGTTTTGCGTCAGGTAAGATGGAAAAATCTTGGGATTTTGATAAGTGGGTAGCCGCTGCATTTTTAATTGAGGATTTTGAAATACCCTACGACATTGCACATAGTTTAGCGTCCACATATTATTGGAATGGAGATAAACTGTTTAAAGAATATGAACCCATAAGAAGAGAAGATAATAGAAGTTATTTATTTATGAGTTATGCATATAGAGATATTTTAGATTCTTACATTAAACAAAATGCAAATGAGAGTGGTGATTTTAGATCAAATCCAATAGAATATTTTGTAAAAACACAAAATGAAAATGAAACTATTCCCGGCATTACCTACCAGAGTTTCCAAGCTAGAAATAATAGGGAGTATGAGGAATCAATAAAAGAAGTTAATGAGGTTAAAGTAGGTGTTAATCCTATTGTATGGTCTAGTTATAATGGAATTACTTTCTATATACAATGTAATGAAGACACTATTCTGGAACCAAAAAACATTAATAGGGCGGATTGGAGCACTTTAAGGAATATGGGTTTAATGGTAAATCTTAAATTAAATGCATATGAAGATGATGATCCAAAAGCACAAAACTTCGTAAAAAGTGAGGCAACATTCACTTTTGGGGATGACAATAAATACACAGGTGTTTTATTTAAGGAGGATATAGAATTACCTACCCCATTATCTAAAGAAAATATCATTAAATTTATTGAGATGTTGATAGAAAAAACTACTTCTGCAATCAACGGAATGACGTTTATTTATGGAAAAGGAGAGAAAAAGGATTAAAGGACGTAAATCCTGTCTTATATGTATATACATATAAGACTACCTAAAACCCTCTAAAATCAGTGTAATTTGTCTACTTGGTTAACAATATTAAAGTTCATTACATTAGTATATTGTTTAACTTCCTGATTTGAGGTTAATTTTATATCAATGTAGTATTCATTTGGTATCATCCATGAAGTATCTAATAAGAAATAATTTGAAAGGTATGCCATATTAACATCTCGCCAATCAATCACATTTACTTGGGCGTTTCCTTCAGTAACCCAAACTCTATATTGTAAATCATCAATTACTTTACTTTCATTAATGGTATAAGGTAATCTAGCAGAAACTAATATTTTTCTTATGTCTCCTCTTTTAATTCTTTCATCTCTTTTTACTCCACTTAACGACATTGCGTAATCTACAGGTAAAGAATCATTGTTACCTATTTGATAATATTCCGTTTCTGGTTTTATTTCAAAAGATAGTTCCACATCTTCAATGTCTACCCCCCCTACTTTTAAATCACTCCATTCATCATAATATAATATCCCACTATCAATTGTATTCGGTACAAATATTTCTGCGTAATAAATACCGGTAGATACTTGTACTGTTTGTGCGGATGTAATTGCAGAAAATGGATTACCTTCGTTGTCATAAATTGTTACACTAGGATTGTTATCTAAGTTTGTAGGTTCACCACCAACATTACTATATAAATAAATTTTATTATCTCTATTTTTATAGAAATTTTTTCTATCGTCTTTTATTGGATTATTATAATCCGTTTCTAAAAATGGTTGGTAATACGTTTGTGTGTGTCTAGTAAAAAAACCAACGTATTGTGCAGGTACAGTAATTATTTCTTCTAATGGAGGAACGAATGCAACACCATAACCATAATTAGTTGTACCCCCCGTAATTAAACTATTAACTTCTTCAGTCATATCCATCTCAATATTTTCATTACCTTTATCAAAATGTTGTGTGGTAACTGTGATTGCGGTTACTGAGGGGGTTACAGTAGTATATCCTGTTAACCCTTCACATGTGGATCCAGTATCACCATTAAATAAACAATAAGTTTCTGCAGAATAGACACCATCACTTACCCATGGGGTTATTGTTTCTGATTGAAACCAGTTACTTGCACTTTGTACAAAAGTAATATCGTTATCATCCTCCAATTTTATAAACCTTTGGTAATCATAACCTGTCCCTTCATCCCAATCTTGATTCACTCTAAATAACATTAAATCAAACGAAGAGGTTCTTTGTTTTTCATCTAATGCTTTTTGTGCTTGTAAATTTCTATCAAAATAAGAACTATTACACATTCTAAGAGTATGAGTAGTTTTAGATAAATCTCCTAACTCACCGTTATTATATCTATTTTGTAGATCTTCTATATCAAAATATAATAAATGTCTAGTAAAATCTGTTTCACTAGTTTTACCACCATAATATAATTCAGCAATAGGATTTCTACCCGTATTTACATCACTATTTTTTATAATAGTGTTATTTTTATCTATGTAAGTTCTGATTACCATATCTTTTTATTAATAAATATCTTAATTACTGTTAATGTTTTTATTTAATATACTATCTAAATCAAAATTTAATACATTTACTTTATTTGGTAATTCTGTGGCGGGCATTCCATGATAATTATGTGTGTGACCTGCAACATAAGATTTAACTAAATCTAAAAATTGGACTAATATATCCCCATATACTAAAGGGTGTGCTTCATTATTTATTCTCTTTTGTTCTAGTGTAGATATTAATTCTTCAGGATTGGTTAAATTAAAGGTATGTGGTCCATCATGACTAATTAAATTAATTTTATTACCTACCATATTAATAACACTACCACTCTTATCAGTATTAGCCTCCATTTTTACCACTTTAATCGTTTTTTTAACTTCTTTTTTATTACCTTTAAAAAATGCAACCTTACTTTTTACTGCCAATTCCCCACCATATTCCTTTAATATTTCATCAGAATTAGACTTAAGTTTCCATTTACCTGTTGTAAATGGTTTAATTGTGGTAGTGGCAGCAATAAGTGCACTTTCTCTAGTAGGAAATCCAGGGTTTAAAAAGTTTTGTTCAAAAATAGTAGAATTATTTTTTATTTGTGTTACCTTTATTCTTACAACATTTTTAGTACTTTGAGAATATTCGTTGGGTGTTAAGTTACCTGCTAAAACTTCATTGTCAACAGTTAATGTGTCTATTTGAACATTTATCAACGTTTCTGCTTTATCATACACGTAATTAGTTATTACTTTATCTTCTAGTGTTCTTACTAACTCATTACCACCATATTTTACTTGTATATACCCTAAATCTCTATCATTAAATTGATTTCTTTCTTCCGTATCTTTATATTTACCCGCTCTTATCCAGATTTGTCCTTCTTTTAATATAACATCTGTATTACCTCTACCTTGTAATGCAATGTCATCGTCATTTGGATAAACACCTTCAGTATTACTCAATATTATATCAGGTATTTTAAATTTACCCCCAGTCATAACCGACCTAGCATCCACTATTGGGTCATAATTTAATTTATTAGACTGTGAAATTAATGGTCCTATCCAAAATCTTTGACTAGTAAATTGGGTATATTTTACACCTTTTTTATGTTCGTATTGAAATACTAAAACTAATTCCCCAATTTTAGGCATTACATTTAAAAATCTAGGGGTGAGGGGGACACAATATGGTAAGGATTGTACAGTTACATCCGATTTATCTATACCCTCTATTTTAACTTTTATCCTACCCGTTTTTTTAGGGTCATCAACATCCATTACTTCACCCACACGAATTAAAGGTATCGTTCTATTATTTAATTTTTCATATGTTGCATTTGCACTACTCATTAATGAATTCCTTTTTCCCTTTTTTCTAATATAGTATTACCTAATAAATACTCTTTCTCTAACTCATCTATTTTATCTAATAATTTAGTTATCTGTAATTTAAGAGATGAGTGATACTCTTTTATACTTTCTAATTCATGCTTAATATATGTGTTAGACATATCATTCCATTTTATTATTACTTTTTCCTTTTCCATTTATCTAATTATTCCTGACCCTTTTACTTGCCCAATAATAGGTTGATCATTAACACCATACCCTATGGGTGTTGGTGGAGCTCCACCCGAGTATACCGTTACATTTATTGCATTTTCAGGTATAACTATTTCTACTTTTGCATCGGTTAATAATGTTTCTACTATTGTATTTATTCTTTCCTTTTCCATTGCTAAATCTTGTTCGGATGGTACTGCTGGTACTCCTGCCCTAGTTTTATTTGCAACTAATCTAGCCCACATTCCTTCAGCACTTAATCCTGGTCTTGATTTCACACCCAACGTAATTTGATATTTACTTATGGGCGGTAAAGGTGTAGGTGGATTCATAATCGACCTTAAAAATTTTGATATTGTATCTAGTGAAGTTATACTCATAATTAACAGAATTTACCTAATCCTTCACCCTCTAAACCTAACGCACCTTTAATTTCTCCTACGTTTAATTTATTAGTGAAGTTTGTTATATCATTATACCCTTTTAAAGCATTCGTAATTTTCTCTCTTGTTGCGGGTGGTAAGTTAGAAAACCCAGGAATTAACGATTGTATAGACAATTGGTAATTTGCCCATCTTTCTTTTAATATTTTTCCTAATACACATAATAGTAGGGGTCTTAAATTTTTTAGTATCCAGGGGATTATTAACTCATATAATAATTTTTTTAATAATTCACCGAGTATATTTCTCCATATACAACTTGTTGCTTTATAATAATCTTTTAAGTTATCTTTAATTTCACCATTAACTAAATAACTCATCATTTGATTTAAAAACTTGTTTTTTGGTGAGTTAGTTAACTTAAATAATTCAGTGGTTATGTTAGACAATAACCTTAAAAGGAATTCAAACCCAGCTTTTTGTTCATCTATTGGGTCTACATTATTACTAGTTTGTCTCATAATACTATCCATACTACTTTTTAATATTTCTACTTTTTTACCATTATCAGTAGTACCAGATAATTGATTACCTAATTCAATTAAAGTTTCAGGTGAAACTGAAGCAGTTTTTTTATTACAACAGTCAGTAAAAACCATTTGACCTTTTTTCTTATATTCTACTGATCTTTTGATATTAACAGTTTGTGTGGGAGTGAATTCAAAAAAAGAATCATCTACAATTACTTCTTTATCATCTATACCGAACTCTATTAAATTATTGATGTATGCGTCTGCTTCCGCTTCTTTTTCAATACACGCATCACTTATACTTTTTTTGTCCCTCAAATTTTTAGTGATAGTACCAAACACACTATCAATAGAGTTTGGAAATAGACTCTCAATATCAAATAGGGGTAAAATACTATCAATATATTCCGTAGAAAAATCAGTTAAAGTTTTGGTTTGGTAATAATCGTCAATTTTCATATTAATAACATTACTCTCAGGTTTAGTGGTTTGTGGGTTGTTAGCAACCCCCGCAGTAAATGCGGTTGATTCGTTCTCTAAAAAAGTAAAATGTGCAATAGTCCTATCATTTTTTGGGTTCTTCCAAGGAATGGTTGCCGGTGCTTGTTGTATTACATTCCATAAAAATGAGTTAAAACCATAATCATACTTAAGTTTTCCCATTTCACTATTAGGGTTTATTTTAAGTAAACATCTTTCATCAATATCTTCTACTTTTATATTAAAACCAATTCCTTCTTGTCCTGTGTTAGGATTCGTAAGAAATAACCAATCACCTATTTTAGGTTGGACCTTACAAGTATAACAAGAACGGATACCCATTTTAAATAAATTTGCCAATCTTATTTGGAGGGGTTTTATAACAGAAACCAACCAATTTAAAATTCTAGCCCTTATTTCATCTATTTTTAAATCACCTAATACCGCCAATATATCTTTAAGAAAGTAATAAATTGCAAAATTAATATTAAGAGATGGTAAAGATGCATCTATAGTAAATTGCGGTGCCCCATTACATTGAGCTTTTAGTTTCTCAATCTCGTCAATAATTTTTTGTTTAATTGCTAATTGCTCTTTAAGAGTATCAATTTTATCACAAATTTTATTTAATTTTTTTGGATCAACTATTTCTTCCATTTATATTTATTCTAAATCGTAATCAGTATTATTTTTTTCTCTTTGCTCGTTGAATATGTCTCTTAGTAAATTCTTATCATCTTCACTTAATGAACTATCATTAGTTTCAGATTTAATTTCTTTTTTATCAGTATCTACTATTTGACTTTGTAATTTGGCTAAGGCTAATTTCCTATCAATAGTTGCCTCAATGATTTTTAAAGTGTCATTATTCACTTTACCTATCATAGATTCATCATTTATGTCTTCAATTTCTGCCCTATTTTTTCTTTCATTCAATTCTTTACGAGCACTATTCATTACATTTACACAATCATTATAAATTTCTTGCATAAATTCTTGTAGACTTCCTTTATCTAAATTTATCTTAGTTTTCTTTGGTCTTCCCATAAGATTTGTTTTTATATAAATACTGGGAAACTAAAATTATAATAAACCTTTATCTATTTTAAAACCCTTTAAAGCCGAATAAATCTTTTTATATCTCCTCATAGCCACTCTAATATCTTTAGTAGTTAATCCGGATAATTCCCTAATGTATGCTAAAATCAAATTTTTATTATATTTATTACCACTCTCTACCTGTTCAAAAATAGTTTCCCAATTATCTAATACTTGCATTAATGAGTTACCTACCGCTAATTCATTTTCATTTAATTTACCATGTTCTATTTCTGCTTTAATATTAGCAGAAATCTCTTTAATAAATTCATCTAAGGGAGTTTTATCACCATCTTCAATATTATATTGGTAATCATCCATCTCTTCAACGGATTTATAAACATCATCATACGATAAATCTGTTTTCATTCTTTTATCAGATTTAAGTAATTGCCCTAATAAATAATTTTTACATATAGTTCCAAAATATGAATAAGCTTTTTTCCCTTGTTCAGGCTCAAATTTATTCATTTTCATAGCTAAAAATGATAATGTATCCGCATGGAGATCTTCAAACTCCATATCTTTTCTATAAAGTTTATAACGTCTAATAATTGACTCTATCATCTTATTGAGTGGTGCACGTAAACTTTTATTATAAATTCTATTACGTATATGCTCATCTTCACAAGATAAAAATTCCACGACCGCTTTTTCCTCTTCTGGTCCGAAATATAAATTAGTGGTTCTTTTTCTACCTCTTTTTTTAATTTCTTCAGACATTTAAGTGGTTTCTACATCGTATGTTATTTCTCTATCTTCAGTGAAAAAATACTCTTTTTTTGCTTTATTAACCCAAAATTTACTTTCTATTACATTAATAGTATTTTTATATTCGTCAAATAAAGATCCCGCACGATTATTAATATGTTTATAACCTAACTTAGGAACTACCATTATTTGAATGTCAAGGTAACTTAATCTCAGTAAAAATTCATAAGTAAAAGTTAATTTCATATGTTTCTTTAATCCTCCATTTTCCTGAAATATTTCTTTATTAACTACCATTCCGTCAAAATTAAAATTTTGTACTTTTTGTAAGGTTTCATTATCTAATAATCCCATATTTTCAGAGACATTTTGTACCCATACATTTTCATTACTAAAAGATACAAATTCACCTTTTTCATTACATTCAAATATTATTGGTAAAAATACCCCAACTTCAGGATATGATTCTCTATATTTTACTATATTACTAAACCATATTGGTGATAATGCATCATCATACTCTAAAAAAGAGAAATAGTTAGTTGTAGATTGTTCTACACCGTAATTTATTTGTGATTGGAAATCGTAATTACCCGTTTCATTTTCAATAACCTTTGTTATTGGGAGTATGTCACCGTATTCAAAAGAATTTAAAAAGTCTTTTAATTTTTTGTCTTTTGCATGTATTATTAAAACTTCGTCTGGAAGTGTTTTTTGTTCATTAACACTTTTAATCGCTTTTTCGAAATATTCAGTTACACTATCATCTAATTTGTGAACCGGAATAATTAAACTAATATCTGTTTTCATATCTATCTTTTTATTTTGTTGGAATTTCTTCTTTTTTATTATTTTCAGTTTCTTTAGCATCTACTACACCTAGTTCTGTTAACCTTCTACTAAAAATTTTATTATATACTTCTTTAATTTGTTGTTTACTTGATATTTCAGTATATTGGTTTTCATATTCTTTCATAGTATTCAACACATTTTCAGGTAATGCGTCTTCTAAATATAACCCAACCATAGTTGCAATCATATCTGGAATTGCATTTAAATTGGTTACCCACACACCATTATCAATTAATTTAAGTGCACCTTTTTCATCACTTTCACCCATCCATTCCGGAATCATTCTTGGTATTTTACCAATAACTGGAGTCTGACTTTTCATCGCTTCTAAAGGAAATGTACCAAAACTAGATAGTTCATCTACCCACACACCTAAAAATGATTCTGATAAAGTTTTAGCAAATTCTTTTCTAGGTAATCCGGACATATCTCTAAAAGTTACAAAACGATAATGAGGGTATTTTTGAAAAAATACTTTTACTATCTTTAAAATCTCTCTTTTATCCCTAGCGCATATAGATACTGTAGGGATTTTTGGTTTATCACTGTTTTTAAAATAATCAGGTATACCAATAGGTATAACTTCCGTAACTAAATTTCTAAAAATAGACTCAACATATTTTTTTAAATTTTCATTTGTAGTAATAACTTCATTAATACCAAAAGCGTTCCAATTTTCTCCAATTTCCAACATTTCAAAAATGTATTCATATGATTGTAAAAATACTATTCTTTTACAAGGGAAATTAACTGTTTGTTTCATAATACTTGCAAAGGCTTCAGGAATTATTACAAAATCTTGTGGTCCCACTTGAAGGGTTTGGGATTCTATTGAAACATGTGGTAATTCCGCATATTCTTCACCTAACCATTCAGCTATACCCATACCTTCCTCATTACCTCTTAATCTATAATCATTTTTATCATGTAAAATTTGAGCATTAAACCCAAATTCTCTTAATATTTTAACATGTTCATATATAGTTGCCACACCGGCAGTGGGGTTTCCTTTAGTATCTAAAGTAAAAAAGTAGATACCAAAATCTTTATTTACTATTTTCTTAATAGTGTCTTTTACTGTACTTTGATTGTCATTCATTTTTTTTGTTTTTTTTTATTTATTATAATTCTTTTATTATCCCCTTCATTAATAAGGTGTTAAATGATAATTTAAATGGGATAGGTAATTGATTCAGTCCTACCATACCTAATTTATCATCTACTATGTCATTGTAACTTAATAGTGCACCAATTAGATCTCTATACATTTCATATTTAGTAACATCTATTTTCAATGACGATAATAATTCTTCGTTATTTTCAGTGGGTATTTCCTCACATTTAGTTTCAATATCATATTGTACTTGAGTAGCTAATTGATCGATATCGAAATAAAATTCTTTACCACCTACATTTAATAAAATATCATCCATATTAATCTTTTTTTTTAATGTAAATTATTATTCAAATAAGTAAACCTTAAATTACTTATATATCTTCATATTCAATTGTTTCAGTACTTAGAATTTTTTCTAACATACTTTTATCCTCCAACAACTCTTTGAGGTCAACTATCGTATAATCAGAATTACAATTTTTATTATAGGTATTAATGACTTTAATTGATACTTTTTCTAAGGGTTTAGATAGTAATGTGTCGGGAGATGCAGTTATTAAAACGTCTACATACCCCCACTTATCTTTATAGTCTCTTACAAATTTAATTGTATTAACTTTACAAGATAATTTAGATAAAAAGAATAAAGTGGCAGGTTTACTATTATTTAACTCCTTACTAATAATAATGGGCGTATGACCCATATCTTCTATCATATTATGTAATTGGTTTAAATGTTCTACAGAATTCAATTTCACTTCACCAGCGTGTCCGAATATTTCTAATGATGCATCTACATACATAAATTTATTTAACTCAGTAGTTTCTTCTTCTACAGTATTACCACTAAACTTAAAATACTTTAAAATATCTAAATCTTTTATGTCCCTTTCTATCTCTATATTCTCACCTGTTTCTTCATCAATAACAGGGTAGTATTTATCATATACTAATTCAAATTTTGTTATAAAATCTCTTACAACACCATCTATTGTTATACCTATTTTCATTATTCTAAATTTTCAAATACTTCTTCAATCTTTTTTATTATTGGGTTTCTTACTACATCATTAGGATTTCGAAGTTCTACACAACCAAACCCGTCAACATCTTTAAACTTTTCCAGTACTATTTCTAATGAAGAATCTTTTTTATTTCTTATATCTTTTTGTCTAACATCACCCATAATCACCATTTTAGAATTATCACCAATTCTAGTCATTAAAGTTCTTATATTATCCATAGATATGTTTTGTGCCTCATCAATCAATATAATTGAGTTGTCAATACTTCTACCTCTAGCGAAAGCGATAGGAACAATTTCAATGACACCTAACTCTATTAATTTTTCCATTCTACTTCTCCCAATTAGTTTTCTAATATTATCAGTAAATGACTCCATAATTGGTGCCATCTTTTCTACTAAGTCTCCGGGTAAATGTCCAATTTCTTCCCCTTTTAAGGCGGTAATAGATTTAACTAAAACAATTCTTTTGTATTTCGGTTTTGATTTTATCAATTTAAGTGCTTCTGCACATGATAAAAATGTTTTACCAGATCCTGGTAAACCACTACAAATAGTGATTTCATTTTGTTTAATGGAATTAACTAATTTTTTTTGATTTTCTGTTTTACACTTAATGTGTACAGAGATAGTTTGAAATACTTTTTCTTCTTCTACATTATTCCTGTTAAGGAATAATTCCATTTCTTCTATCTCTTCTTCTGAAAGTTGTTTATTCTTTCTTCTACCCATATATAATCATTTTATATTAATATATGGGTAAAATGAAATAAAGTATATGGTTATTTAAAATAGTTTTCTAAAATTTTTTTTATACGATTCCCACTGTTACCGTCCCACACCATAGGAGTTTCATAATTTAAAATCGACATGTCTTTTATTATAGATTTTAAATCGTTAATATTTTTACACAAAACATTTGCACCTAAATTAATACTTAACAAGTGTTCTGTAGATGGTCTTAACGTATATATCCTTTTTTTAACTGACGCACATTCGGATTGAACCCCTCCAGAATCTGATATGACATATTTAGAATATTTTAAATAATTAATAAATTGTTTATATCCTAATGGTTCAATAATTTTTAAATTTTTAGGTTTATTTAATAATTTATTTAATTTATTACTAGTTCTAGGGTGTGCAGGAAAAATTATATCATATGGTACATTAGTTAAATTATCTATTATGTTTTCTAATTTTTTAATATTATCCACATTAAATGGTCTATGTAATGTACATAAGACATATTCTCCACCATTGATAGGTTCCTTGATAGTGTTATATACTTTTTTAAATGTGTCAATTGCAGTGTTTCCAACTAAGTACACATTTTCTTTAATACCTTCGTTTTTTAAATTATCCACACTCTCTTGATCACAACATAATAATATATCAGATATATTATCAACTAAAACCCTATTAATTTCTTCAGGCATTTCCCTATCAAAACTTCTTGATCCTGATTCCACATGAATTAGAGGAATCCTTAATTTAGATGAAGCTAATGCGCCTGATAATGTTGCAGTAACATCTCCATAAACTATTACACCGTTTGGTTTTTCTTTTTCTAAAATTTTTGATATCTCTATTAATGAGTTACCTATATCCTCACATTGTGTTCCACCACCAATATTCAGTTGATAGTCTGGTTTTTTAAGATTTAAATCTTTAAAAAATATATCAGACATATTATCATCATAGTGTTGACCAGTGTGTAGTACTATATTAATATATTCTTTTTCTAATGCTTTTACAACAGAAGAAAGTTTCATAAAATTAGGTCTAGTACCGACTACATGGAAAAATTTTAAATTATCTTTTGCCATATATTTTGTTATTTATTTTTTTAATTGATGTATTGATTTTCAAATCTAGATATAACATTAGATATAACATGTGGTTGTACATGTCTCAAATCTTTTCTATATCTTTTTTGTGGTGGTATACTCATACAATATTCAAAACTGTCAAAATAATAAACGTTTGGGTTTTTTTCACTAAAAGTTTTTGCTGCCCATTGTAATTTTTGTTTACTTTCGTCATTTGCAACATTTAAAGGTTTTTTAGTAAATGTTTTTAATAAGGGGACTGGGGAAACGGTAAAAATTATAGATGCATTTGGGTTATTTTCGGTTATTAAATTGTAAATGGTTTTTAAATTTTCTTCACTTTCTTCTTTAGTTGAATTATGAAAATCTACTAATCCCAACCCACCACTTCTTTTACCCGAAGTTAATCCATATTGTGGGTGTGAACAAATAACTCTACCACTATTTTTGTGTTTAAAAACTTCACACATACCTAATGTTATAATATATACATTAGCTTTCTGAATACCTTCAGTTATTTCTGTATCTAACTGTTGGGATTTATTTTTTAAATTATTGATATCAGAAGAAAAAACTAATCTTCTACTAGGTTCTTGCCACCTACCATCAGAAATTTCCCAACAGTCATTATAATCTGTCCTAAAATCAGTAAAAGCTCTTTTAAATTCATATAAAATAGAAAAGGTATTATACCAAACCAATTCTCTATTACTATCACCACTAGGTAAGGTTTTATATCCCCTATTTTCCAATTCTTTTCTTATTTCTAATGCGAAGCAACTACCTAAAGTACATATAATATCATTTTCTTTATTAAGTTTCATATGCTCTGTTTTTTAAATATTAATGTACAAGGCCATTTTTTTTTATTAGTGTGTGAGTAATAATTGTGGGTAGTAATTTTTCGCATCATTTTTTTAATTTTTTCAGTTCCATATATTTGGGGGTGAAACGACAAAGATATTTGACCTATTTTATTTTGTATTTCTTTATTTTCTAAAATAGAATCTAATATTACTAATTCAGAACCTTCACAATTCATAAATAAAACATCAATATAATCAATTTTATTTTCGTTTAAAATATCATCTACAGTAATAAAGTCAATTTTAGAAGAATTTAATATACGTCTATTGCCTCTTTTATATATACTGGCAGAAGAGGGGCTCTGGAAATCATAAAAGTTCCTTAACTCTTTTTTATCTGAGATTCCTTTATTATGTATTATTATATCAGAATTCTCTACATTATTTTTTAGAGTGTCAAAGTTTTTTTTAGACGCTTCATAAATGATCATTTTGGAATCTTTATATTTTTTTTTAATTCCTTTTGCGTGATTTGCAGTTATAGACCCTATTTCCACAAAAGTGGGGATTTCCTTTATAAAAGTACTTTCAAAAAATAACCACTCATCTATATATGTTTCTTTTATTTTCATATCTTTAAATAGTTTTAAAAAAATTTTCCATATGTTTTAATTCTCCAAGAGGATATTCGGTATGAATTTTTTTAAAAACATTATCATTTTTTATTTTACAATAAAATTTATAATGATTTTTATAATTATCTTTAAATATCTGATTTTTAACTGCTGGTGGTAATTTACTTTTATATCCTCGCCAAATACCTAAATGTAATCCGTGATGTGGTCCACTACCATCTATATCTATTTTGAACTTATCTTGTGGTAATTTACCTACTCCTTTGTTAATGATGTCATATAATAAATGTTCATTTCTATAACGTTGGGATAATGATAATTTTCTATTTTTTAATTTTGTTGTATATTCTTTTATGATATTCGACATTTTTTCATAATATTCTTTAACTTTAAAAAAGTGTAAACCCGTTAGTCTTTTTTGTTTGGGTCGTATAGAATTACTATAAGGTAAATTATTATTTTTTAAATGTGTTATATGTATGTTATGTAGTGTTGGGTTTTCTTCACATATTAATATATCTACATCTCCAATATATACATAATCAAAATCACTAAAAATGTCTTTAGATATCACCCATCTAATAGATTTTAATTGTTGGTTATCTTTAGGAAATCCTTTGAAGAAATTCTCTTCAATAGAGACTAAGGGGTTACCAATAAAATTTATTAATTCTTTAGTCTTTATAGATAACCTTTCTAAAAATAAAATTTTTATAAAATAGTCAGGATAAGATTTTGTTATAAAATAAATGAAGTAAGGTATATATTTTTCATAGTTTCTATTAACTACAACTGATATACATATTTTCTCAGTCATTACATTACAAATTTTTTGTTAAAGGTATTCATTATGTGACTAACTACTTTTCTAGATACGTGATGGTTATCAGGAAATGCATTTATACCATCTAAACCAGCAGTAATGGATGCTATTTCATAACTAGGAAAATAAGTTACTCCCTCAACATCTTTAAACTCATCCGCAACCGCCCTTAATGTAGATTTTGAATTACAACTGGCAGAAATAACATCTAAATCAGTCCTATAGGTTGCAAGTAAATGAACTGGGGAAACAGTAACTAAAAATTTTAAATCTTTATTATATTTTTTTAAAATTTCATATGAATACTTTAAATTTTCTAAATTTTCATTAAATCTACTTACTCTAAATTCAAAATCATCTGGTAATTTATAATGTTTAAATGGGTTTGTTGAAGAAACTATTCCTCTTTCTTTTGATTCCCATATTTCAGTAAGACCTAAAGTAAATATAACAATGTCTGCAGAAGTAAACATTTTTTTAGATTCTTCTATATGATCTTTAATATCTTTTTCTGCCACTTCTCTACTGGGGTATAACATTCTAGTTCTAATTATATCACTAACATATTTTTTACCTTTTAAATTTACTTCTAATAATCTATCATCCATTTTGTCGTCATTAAATGTGTAGTCAACAATATGTCTAAAAGTAAAGGTATTATATACTCTTTCCCAAGCAATTGATGCGTGTTCATTAGGAGATGTACCATTATCACCAGTAAAAATATCTTTAGATTTCCATGGATTTTTTTTATCCTCACCAATTAAATAATTAAAACCATTATTTAATAACCAAAATTTAATTTCTCGGGCGAAACAAGAACCTAAAGAAATTATTTTAGTATTTTTATCAATAGATAAATCATTTTTTATATTTTCACTCATCCATCCTAACGTATTAGAATTTCCGTTTTTTATCGTAGGCCATAACTGTTGTCTATTAAATCTCATTTTTTTTAATTTAGTATATTATTTTTTACAAAATTTAAAGAGGTATATTTTTTTGCCCATTCAAATTGTTTATTTGCGGTAATCTTAATTTTTTCTAAATCACCACTATATGAATCAATAGTTTCTCGTAATTCATTTGGTTTTATATTAATACTAGGTGGGTTTTCGAAAAAAGGTTCAGTTATTAATGTCGGTGCACTCGTAATAAGTATATTTTTAAGTAACATCGATTCTAAACCTGACTTACCAATACCACCCGCATATTTAAATTTATTATTTATAATCATCTGATCAATAAAAATGTGAGTCTTCTTTTTTATTTCAATACACTCAGACCATGTTTTATTTTTTATTACTATTAGTTTTTGGTCATGTAAAGTTTTTTTAATAAATTTACTACCCTTTAAGTCACTAGAATATTTTAAACCAGGAGAATGAGAAAAAGTTAATTCATCGTATTTTTGAATGGGTTGTTCAATATCAATATTTATGTGTTGAAAGTATGGTTTATATTTAATTTTATCGTTGATAAAAGGAATTAAATCTGGCATAATTAATACTTTAATATAACTATTATTAATTAAAGATTTATTTAAAGAATCATTTTTTTTTAAAAATCTAGTGTCAGTAATAATTAAAATAACCTCTTTATTCCGATATTTACTAAGACTAATATTATCCAATGATATAGTACCAAAGACAATAATTCTTTTACATTTTTTTAGTAAATTAACACATAATTTAGGGTTTTTATTATAGATTAATTTATTTTTAATCATGGAATCAAAATCTTTTCTTACTGACCTCATTAATATTGTACAACTATTTTCTATATGGTTAGCAATAAAACTTATACCACCATATGAAGAATCATTTGAAAATAAAATAGTTTCATAATTACTCATAATATACATCTAACCAATTACTATCAATACTAAGAAAATTATATACCTCCTCTACTATATCTTCACTATTTTCCTTTCTATTCTTATATTCATTATTAATGTGATTAATAATATCCTCAACCGATTCATAATTTAATGAATTAGGTGTGTTACCATTATGTACACAATGTCTACCCATTAACCCCATCTCTAAAACAGTATTAGGTAAACCATCATGTTTAGTTAATCTTAATCCCATAAAACAACTTTCATAAACATCTTGTAATTCTGACTGTGTATAAGTACCAGAACTAGCTTCAATAATGTTATAGTCAGTTTTTTCTTTTATAATATCAACTAAATCACCACCATATTTTTTTCTATCTTCCCCATGATAAAAGTATAAATTTTCTCCTTTTTTATTTAAATAATTTTTAACGGGACTTGTCGGTGTTACGGGTAATAATATATGTGGTATATTATGTTTATCTAATGTTTCGGAAATAAATTTAGATTTAGCTATATGTCTTATTTTACCTGCCTTTTGAATTAAATCTTTGTTTAAGTATTGTGCGTCCGATCCACACCACACAACTGTTTTATGAGATTTATGGTTTATTAAAGACATATAATCTTGCATAGTATATAAACCGTTAAATATACATGGTTTATTAATATCCGTATATTCTTTTAACCCATATTTTTTTAATAGTTTTTCTTTAAAAAAACTTAATCCGGGAGCAACCCTCATTTGTTCAATAGTAACAGGAGTAATTATTTTTTCTTCCATCTGATTAACTACTTCTTTATATAAATTAATATATTGTTGAGTAATATAATCAGTATTAAATAAATTCATATCTTCAGGGAATATATCATCTTTTATTTCTTCAATATTACCTTCTGAATCTACTAAATAACCAATACCTTTTTTATTATATTTAAAACCTTCAATCAAAGTCCTACCTAAATATAACCCACATATTTTATCACACTTTTGAAATAATTCACTTAAATCGGACATTTCCTCATAATAGATAACATGTTCATTTTCTTCACTTAATTTTTTTGCATAACCAAAATCATTATCGTTACCAACCAAAACTAATTTTTTACCCCATAACTTAGTTTTTTCAGTAATATCGTATATCATATCTTTTCTAAGATAATTCATAGTTCCGGGTACTAATACAAAATTTTCTAAATCAGTAGTGTAATGTTTTTTATTAACTTTTTTGTTTTCAGTTATATTATAAATCATTTTCACATCATCTGTGTTTATTTCACTATATTCTTCTACCATAAATTTTTCTACTATTTCATTAATGGCAATATATTTTTTAATCTTACTATCAATCAATGGATATTCTACGGGCAACATTCTCGACCTAACAATATTAATGAATTTATTAGTAGGAAAAAGATTTAAAAGAGTTTTACCAATTGGTTGGTGGTTTATTTGAATAATGTCAAATTTTTCATCTTTTATTTTATATAATTTATTTTTTTCAGAAACCATTATTTTACCGTTCATATTCAACGACCATTTTCCATCCCCTTTCTTAAATCCTGGTGGTGTATCTAAATTATGTAATTTAATCCCTAAATTTTTAGCTTTCTTCTCTAATATACCCCCAATATTAGAATAAACGTGTACATCACATCCTTTTTCTTTTAATGATTTTGATAATTCAAAAGTCGATATTTCGGATCCTGTTAACCCATTATAATTCATACAACCCAATAGAACCTTTAACTTTCTATTCTCAAAATTTTCATCCACATTTATTGGTAAACTTTGTTCATTATTTTTTACAAATAGTTTCCTATTTTCTTCCCATTCCACATTAGTTTGACCAATAGACATGTGATTAATTCTAATTTTGGTAATAACACCAACCTTACAACCTTTAATTTTATTTTCTACACAGAAAGTCACATCATAGAAATGAAAACCTTTTACATTTTCATTAAAAGTAGTTCTTATCTTATCTTTTTTAAACGAAAACCATAACCCATCTACCAGTACTACCTCTTCTACGTTATCCCCTAAATCATCACTATAAGCACTTAACCAACTTTTATTATTGTGGGTGTGTTTAACTTTACCATACATTTTTTGTTGGTTATCCCACCATCTTCCACTTTTACTTAATTCTTTAGTGCCTGCAACACCAATTATACTATATTCAGGATTTTTATCATATATCTTTAACAATTTTTTACCCCATTGTTTAGTTTCTATCATTATATCATCATGGCATATAACAATAGTATCATATTTTGCCACACTAATACCTCTATTATAACAATTAGTGAGAGATTCACCATTATTTATAATTTCAATAACTTCAATATTCTTATGGAGACCTGAAGATTTTATAATATGTTCTTTATGGTAAGGTTTTGATACCTTAGTACAATATATTACACTAATCATCTTTAAATTCTTTTAGTTCTTTTTCTAAAATTTTTAATTTATTTTCATAGTCTTTAGTCATTATATGTCCATTCATATCCCCCATCACTATTTCTATTTTAACTCTTTGGATTTCTTTTAGTAACTCTTTTTTTGTTCTTTTTTTCATTGTTTTACTTTTTACCTGTAGAACCAAAACCATCATCACCTCTGCTGGTTTTATTTAATTGTTTACTATTAACCAATTCTGAAATGTTTTGTCCTATGACGTTCATAATAACACCTTGAGCAATTCTATCACCATCCTCAATAGTATATTTATCGTTACTTAAATTTATCACAATAACACCAACATCTCCTCTATACCCTTCATCTACCGTCCCAGGGCTATTTAAGACAGTAATACCATACTTTAACGTCATACCACTTCTTGGTCTAATTTGTAGTTCAGTATTAGGTGATAATTCAAAACTTAAACCAGTAGGTATTAATTTTCTTTCTAATGGTTTTAATGTAACCCCCTCTTTTAATGAAGCCCTTATATCAAACCCACTATCCCCTACATGTGCATACATAGGATCAGGATTGTTACTCTTATTAATAAATTTAGTGACAGTCTTTAACTGACCACTTTCATGTAAATTTTTATAGTGTTCAACTACATTAGTAATATCGTTTACACCATCATCAATATTATTACCATTACCATATTCATTAACCATAGTAGTGATATCTTCTAATATTTTATTTAAATCTTCAAAACTATCTTCACTATATTCTTCACTCATTACTTATTATTTTTTTCTTCTATTATTGCTAATTCATTAGCTTGTTTTAATATAGTAGAAAGGGTAGTACTATACCATTTAGATTGTTTATCATCTTCCCCTTTATCATAATTTATAATGGCTTGATATTCTTCCTCAGTAAGGTGTACACCATATTGAGTAGCATAGAATATAGATCTTTCCCCTACTCTCATAGAAACTAATTCTTCATTATAAACATATGTCTTTCCTTGATTTTTTCTATGCCATTCCGATTCATTCCATTTATAAAGAAATGTTTTACCTATCTGATGTAAGAAACATACTTTAACAATTGAGTGTGATTCTACTGACATACTCTCAGGTAATAATTTATTAATCCCTATGGCGTACTTAGTAGTCTTAAGTACATGATCAATTAAACCACCAGGAAACGCATTATGTAAAGATGTCATAGTCGATGCTGGTGCAGTTAATAAATCCTCCCCCAGATAATCTAATAACTCTTTATTTAAAATTCCGTACAATTCATTCTTTTCTAAGAAAGTTTGTTTGTTTTTTAATATTTTATCTTTTAATTCTACTGTTTTTGTCATAATTTTAATATTTCTTTAAAAATAATTAATTTATTTTAAAACATCAACTTTTCTACTTTCTTTTTTATTTATTAATGTTTTGTAAAGTAAAGCTCGTTTATCACAAACAGATTTCATGTCATATCTACCATTAACTTTTTCGTATAGATTATTACCTAATTTTTTAATCTCACTAGGATTTTCAATTAGGTATTTAATATGTTTAAACCAAAATTTATGATTTTTATTTTCAGGTATTAATATACCATTACACTCATCAGTATTATAATTCCCACCTCTTTCATATGCATTTTCAATGTCTATTTGATATGGACCAAAATCTTGCCCAATCAATGCTTTTTTATGGAATCCTGATTCAATTACTTTCAACTGAGACTTAACCCTATTAAACTCACTCTCTTTAAGTGGGGCTAAAGAAACATCAAATAAATTGTAATTAGAGGCGTAACTAGTAATTGGTTTAGTCCATATTCTTCTATAGGGTTCATTTTTTACGTTTCCATATTCTTTCTTTTCAAACTTAAGTAAAAAATCCTTATATTCAGGACTTACAATTTTATAGTTATCCGTAAATATTTGTTCATATTTATACCACACACTTTCTTTTGGTTTGATTGGTCGTTGTTTTTGTTTACCGGTTTGTCTATCAATTACTGTCATAGTTCCTCTTAAATCATACCCACATAATACGAATTGTACTTTATCTATTAACCCAGCAGATTTAATACTACCTACTACTCCCGATAAAATTTCTAAATCTTTTAAGTGAGAAGAACCACCTAACCAACCAATACGAACTCTATCACTTTCTTCTGTATTACTTTTATATTGTTTCTCTTGTGGGTTAATTGCATTAGGTAAAACAAATACATTTTCATTAAACTTGGATATTTCTTCTGCAAAAATAGGTGTAGTTGTAGTTATATTGCGAGATATTTTTAAATTATCGGCAATCTTTTGATTTAATTTTTGTTGTTTAATAATTGCCCATGCTGGGTGATCAGGACCCGGTGACCAATGATCATCAATATCCATAATAGTTGTAATACCTAAAGCATCACATCTTTTTAAAACGGATTCTATTTTTTCATATGGACCTAATGTTCTATGATAATGTATTATATCGTATTGTTTTAAGAAATCATCGTTACCTAACTCCGGTTCATAATCTATATCTACATAAAAATCGTTAGGATAATATTCTTGTAATTTAATATGTGGTATTGTGGAACGGTAATAAGAAACACCAGTTCTATCACTGGGTACTACTAAAATTTTTATTTTACTCATAATAAAGTTTTTTTAAAATATAAGTAAAAAAACTTTATTTATAAATGTTATTTATAAATTTTTTACAACGTTTGTTTTAAAATCTTTTTTATAGGGTTCTAAATCTATAGGATCAATCGGTATTGCTTTTACTTCTTCTTCAATAGGTGTAGAATAATAATATGGACCCCATTCAGTATGTCCCTCACCAATCCCAAAAATACCAATATCTGGAAATTGATTTTGTGCAAATAGTAATCTAACAAAATTATCTTTTAATTGAAAACCTACATCGATAAAACTATCAATATACTGATATTTAGTACTTAAGTTAACAGATTCTATTTTAATATTCACATATCTATCCTCTACGATCTCTATGGAAACCGTACCGGAACCATAAACTTCGAAGTAAATTTCTCCACCTATATTTAAATCTCCGTTAAGAGAAATATTGATAGTACCATCATTTAAATTATAATCTTTAAATATAATCTCATTTATTTCATATTTAACATCAACATTTCTTAATTTATTCCATTGTGTTTTTACAAATCCAACATTAACCGGTGATTTAACAGGTAAAAATTCACCTAATTTATTTTTATCTTCAAAAGGTAGTTGACTATTAATTGCTTTATTTATAAGATTTATAATTATATCTTTATTTTCTCGTGTAGATAAAATTTCTACGATGTCTTCTGTTTTACCCTCAACAAACTTTATAATATTTGAGACTGCTTTTGCGTAATCTACACCAAATTCATCACCATTAGTTTCAAACCCAAAGTCAGATAGTACTTTTGATAAGTTTTCTACACTATTAATAGTATTATTATCACCCATTAAATAAACACCTATTGCTTTTGCAGTCATATCACCAAAGCCAGGTGCACCGGTATCTATGCCGGTATGTTTTTCTATAAATTTTTGTATTTCATAATAATTAGGTCCTGGTAATTCTTGTTCTGTAATTATATTACCATATAATCTTTCTTCTTTAAATAAAGATTTTATTCTTGTAACTTCACTCAATATATGTTTTTCCATAATAATAAATATAATTTTTTTTATAAAACGTTTGGTAGTTTAATTTTTTTTTCGTACTTTAGTCAAAATTAAAATATATAATATGTCAAAAAAAATAAATTTAAGAAAAAAAAGAATATTAAAGGATATTGAAGAGGGTAAACTATCATATAAAGAAATAGGGGGAATATATGGTCTCACTAAACAAAGAATACAACAATATGCTAAAGAAAATAACATTTACAGATGGAAAGAAAGTAAGTCCACCAAGAAACAATTAATGGAAGATGTTAAACAAAGTATAATTGAGGGGTTAAGTTATCAAGAAATTGTAAATAAACATTCATATAAAAAGCGACCTATAACATATGTGTTAGATTTTAATTTAAGAGAGTTATATAAACAAAAAAGAGATAAAGAAATATTAAATCTTTATAAAACTATGTCGGCTAAGGAAATACTTAATATTCCTGTAAGTGCATTAGATACACCATATAGGGTAAAGAGAATCAATACTGTTTATTCTATAGTGGGAAAACAGGGGTATAGAAAATACTCAAAAGTAGGGCACAGATATAAAGGTGGTTGTTTTGAATATAAAAAAGTTATTAACATTATTAAAAAATTAAGAGGTGAAGGTGTAAGTTATAGGTTGATAAGTGAAAGATTAAATAAAAAAGGTATCAAAACCATACAAGGTAAAGAGTATACCACCCATAATGTGCAGAGGATTTATTCGGTAACCAATAAAAAATAATTTTTAAAAAATTTGGCAGTCTCAATTATTTTTTGTAATTTAGTGTTAACAAAATCAAATAACTATGAATAATCAAAATGTAATCCGAAAAAACGAATCTTCAAATAGTAACTACCCAGAGATAGACAATAAGTTCTATCATGGTAAAGTATCTCAGTATGATAATACTGGTAAGTACTTTAACTTTAGTGTTACTAATCATTTAGATGAAAATAAAAAGTATAAGTTTCGTTTTACCTCAAAATGTAAAGCAGGTTTCCTTAACATTAGTGAAACTCGTTACGATGAAACACCAAAACAATTCATTCAAAACACTTACGGATTTTTAGATAATGTACAAGTATGGAGTGAAGCGGAAAACCCAACAGAAGATCATAAGGGGATTTGGTTAAACGTATTATGCACTAAAGGAAAAAAATTCTATTCTATAGATAAAAGTTTCCTTTTAAATCTGACTGTCAGTAATATGCACAACGCTTGGAAGAAGATGGTAGATTACGATCTATGGAAGAGAATGGGTACTAAGACTCACGCTGATTATCCTTACAAAATGAATAATGTCGCTACCGAAGAGGTGGCGGCATAAAACTTATAACTATGACAGTATCAGAAAGTAGAGACAGATTAAGAGATAGATATATCGAGTGGTATATGATTACTCACAACCTTAAAACAGATGAGGACGCCAAATACAGTTGGTGGGATAGAGAGAAAGATTGTCAACAGTGGTGTGATAAAGAAAGAACATATGTACCAATGAGTGAAACAAAAACCCTAAATATTATGAGAGGGTGGTTTAAAGAATGTAAAAACAGATAATTATGAAATATTTTAACAGACATGAATGTATGGGTAAAGAAACCCTAAAAAGTATTGGAGAATCAACAACAGAACTATTCTTAGTAGATGGTGTTAGTCCTTTTGGTGGAGTAGGTAATATGTTATACGGATTGTATGATGGTTTTGACTACTCAGATAAAATTCGTTCACACGAAGATATGAATACCATTAAAAAACAAAAAATGGATTTATATATTAAAATTTTAAATATCTGTAAAGAAATAGATACTTACCCTAAACACGAGTATGACGTAACAGTACATTAAAACAAAGATGAGTAAACACAGAAGGTTACAAAACTTTATAAAAGTAAACAAATCTGTTTACTAACTAAACCAAAAGATGATGAGTAAATGAAAGTTTTTTCATAAAAAATTTGGCAGTCTCAATTATTTTTTGTAATTTAGTGTTAACAAAATCAAATAACTATGGGAAATTCAGAAATCACAATCAACGTTCAAAATTACAAAGGTAATAATGGGTTTATTAATTCACTACAAAATGGATTAAAAAAGTATGGTTCACTAACCGAAAGACAACTTTATTCAGCAGGTAAGTTTTTTACTAAACTTAATACACCTGCACCTACACAACAAACTAAAGAGGTTAAGGTGGATATCAAAATCACTAAATTTATCGCTAAGAGAGTTGCAGAAGATAACAACTTAGAATTCAAACCATTTCTAATGACTATTAGTAAAGTTTTAAAAGAAACCACCAAAGCGTATCAGGTAGTGGGAAAATTAACTGTATCAGATGTATCATCTTGTAGAGTTTGTGGTAGGGACTTAACTGATTGGAGATCACAAGCAACGGGTGTGGGACCAGTTTGTTCTAAGTCATTAGGTATACCTTACGTAAAAAATGAATTAGATGTTGTCGTTTACAAAAAACTACTTAAAATGAAAATTGAGAAAATTGGTGACTTAACTTTTTGGTTAGCAAAATCACAAATTGTGGAAGGTAAGGAAGAATTAGAGAATAGTCTAAAATAAAAAGGTAGAATAACCTAGGCTTGTTACCATACTATAAGAATCCTAGTGATACTTTTAAACCCTCTTCGGAGGGTTTTTTTATACCCTTCTTTTAGTTTTCTTTTTGGTTGGGATTGGTTTTAACTTACCACCGAATATGGTATTACCTATTTTGATTTTAATATCTTCAGTTACTAAAGATTTATCTAAATACTCTTCTACAACCTCTCTAACAACATCACCTATCTCTTCTCTTACGATATCTCTAATACTTTTACCCTCTGTAGGGATATGTCCTTCATTAGATGAAGTATGGGTAGGAGGTTGTGAGGAACTTTCATTCACTAAATCCTCTACATCTGCCAATTCAAAAGTATGGTTAGGAGACTCAGGAATCTCTATTGGGTTGTTAACCATTGCGTCTAATACTTCTTTAGGCATCTTAGATGTTTTTAAATTTCTATAATTACCCCCTGCTGGAGCAACTGATCTTGTAGCACCTTTACTATGTCTATTTATAAAACCTTCTGTTAAGTTAGGCATTTCTTTTTCACCAAATTGATTTGTAGTTGTGGGTGAACCATTAGAAGTTGAACCGAGATTTTGTTCTGTTTTTTGCATCACTGCTTTAGACCTACTTAAAATATCTGCTAATTTATTTGCTGAACTCATTTTAATTTTTTTTTATTCAAATTTTGTTATATAATGTATATTTATCATATCTTTATCACCTGTAGGGTTAAAAAGGGGTTTAGCTTCATTAAAAGTACCACCTAATGTTCTCATATTTTGCATCCTATCAGTTCTAAATAATTTCCATCCTGGTTGTATAGTTTTAGTGTCACCACCTACTTGATACACCCTTATTACTTCGTTTCCCGCTTTAGATACTCCATAACAATATATTTGTATCCATCTTTTTCCTTTTCCACCCGGATCTTCTTCATCGTCATAGTTTAACTCAATAATTCTACGTTTACGCATAGCATTCATTATGTCACTCTTAGCGGCAACTTCTAATATAAGACTTTCTGCTAAATTGTAAAGTTTCATTTTTTATTATTTTGCCCTAAATTGGTTGTTATTATCAGATGTTGTTGGTGTTTCGTATGGTTTTTCAGCACTGTATTTATTTTTAGCAACATTTGCAATTCTTCCAGATCCTGGTTCATTAGATGAACCTAATTCATCATTTATTGAACCACCATTATATGTGTCTAAAAAATTACCTGTCCCTTTACCTTTATTATCACCGTTAGCTTTAGCGTTTGGGTGTTTAGCTCCGTACTCATTACCTTCACCATTCTGATAAGTATTTTTAACAATATTATCTGTTCTAAATTGTTTTCCTAATTCTTCTAATTTGCTTGCCATTTTTTTATTTTTTATACTTATACGTTATTAATTTTTTTATTTTTTCTACTTCTTCATAAACTGGTTTCCCTCTCCAAACTTGACCACTAATATCTTTATGTAATTTCGGTAGATTAGCTTTTAAAGTTTGTCTAGTTATTTTATTAACATCTTTATTATGAGATTTAATAAATTGATTACTTAAACCTGTTTCCATTTTTATTTTTTTAGGTGCTTTAATAGCTTCTGTTTCTCTATTTAATGTAGAATCAACCCAATTGTGCATTGTTTTACCACCATTTAATCTATATTCCATATCTGAATGATCACCTTCAAAAGTATCAAACCAGTTTTTTATTCTTTTCATTTGAGAATATTCTATAAGGTTATTATTTAATATACCTTTAGCTCTTTTATATCCTTCACTATTTTTATCATTTTTGTTAAGTGATTCATATCTATCTACTGCAGTTTTAAGTGCATTGATCACGTATTCAGGACACGTCCAATATTTACCATGTAATTCACTATTACCACCTTTATTCTCCTTCCTGTTCGCCATATTTAATAATATCCCCTAAAATTTCTTTATGTTTTTCACTTAATAGATCTATTTTAATATTTTTAATTAGATGGTTTAATAATATCGCTAATTCTTCACCATTTAATTCTTCTTTTTCTATTAAATTTAATAAATGATTTAATTTGTGAATAACCATAGGTTTCTCAAAAGACTTTTTTAATTCATTTATATCAGCAATTTCTATTTTATCTCCTACTAAATCTTGTTCATTAGTTTTTTTAACCATTCCTTTATCTGTTTTTTTAGATAAAAACATTTCATCTACTAAACTTTTCATTTTATTTTCCTCTAAAAAATCAAAATTAAATTCAGTGTCATAAGGGAGTGAATGGTTTGCCCAATCCTCCGAAGGGGATAAATCATATCCCGGTGCTTTGGGTTTATAATAATGTTGACTAATATCTTTTTTTGCTATTTTTCTACCTCTTTCTCTTTCGTCTCTACTATATTTTTTCTTGGTATTATGAAATGCATCTAAATCTTGTAAGGTTTCAGTGGAAATATTTTCTTCTACCTTCTCTTCTTCATTAACAACATAACTATAATTTATACCATAATAAGGTCCCCCATAAATAAAGTATGCTTCAGGACCCTGTGTGGCTGCTCTAGCAAAATCATCACTAGTCTTTTTAGATTTTATAATGGAAGGTGTCGCCCTATAATTATCGTCTTTATTTATTAATGTACCATGAGCATCAACTAACTCATTAACTTCTTCTTCAGCCCCGGTATTTTTCTTTTCATCAATATATTTATGAATATCAGACTTTTTATATGTTTTATTCATGTTTAAAGTTTTTTATATAAATATAACAGAAAATCAAATATTTATTAATAAAGATAAAAATATGTCGGATTGTGAAAAGAAATTAATAACTCAAGTAGACTTAGCGAGACAGGCAAATATCATAACAGGTAATACTGCTTGTTTTGATGGTAAAATACAGGCGGGTATACCATTTAGTGGATACCCAACAGGTGTAGATTTAAATACAGTTACATTATTAAATCCTACTGATGGGGATGTGCAAACTGCAGTTTTAAGTGGTAATGATATTACTACCCTATTTGATGTTTCCAATCCTTCGTCACCGAGTTTTATTCCAGCTATGTTTACCGGTACTTCACAAGAAGGTATACCCTATAGTTCTTTAACATGGACAAATCCTCTTTATTCTGCCACTACTAGTGGTTTAACATTACCAATCACAATCGGTTATACGGGTGAAACAACTATTGGACCTTATTGGGACATTACTATTTCAGGGATGAATGGGACACACCCAATTGCTTTAGAATATAGTGGTTACAGTATACAATATGAATTTTATGATTTATTTAGTGCTATAAGTGGGAGTACTTTTCCTCCACCACCATCATCTGCAGCAACTTACTCCTCAACTACAGGATTAATAACGGCAACTTATTTAGCATATTCTGCAGCTTCTTTAGATTATACCGGTCCTTTAGATTATTTAAGGAGTAAAGAAGATGCAACCATAGATAATAAATTAACTACTAAAGAAATAAAAATCACTGAAGGCGCATCATTAGGTACAGTAGGTTATGTATTAATGCAATCGGATAAAGACGGTACGGGAATATGGTCACCATCTTCAGGAACCACAGGATTCACCAATGTATTTGTAACTGGAGGAACTTTAAGTGGTGGTGACGAATTAATTTTAACAAGAAATGATGACGTAGATATTACAGTTGGTTTAAGTGGTCTTACTGGTGGTACTGGGGTAAACTACGTAAATAGTGCTTCAACTACTTCTACAGTCGGTGGTATTACTGTGGGTAGTACGTTCCCCACACCTGGTAAAACAATGCAAGAAATGTGGGATTTGTTATTATATCCATACCAACCACCCGCATTTACAAGTTTCAATCAAGGAGGACTTTTATCAGAATATGAATTAGGTCAAACCATATCAATTGGGGCTCAAACTTTTACATGGGGTACTAGTAATAGTACTAATGTTTCTGATGGTATTCCCGGTAGTATAGAAATAAAAGAAGCGGACCCGGTAACCACAATAGGTAATTCATTAGTTAATGATGGAACGGAATCGATAATATTAACTAACGCTATGGGGCAAAATACTATAGGGACTAAATTATTATATACTATATATGGGGAGAACACTATTGCTGGTATATTTAGTAGAACATTATCTAAAACTTGGAAAGTTATGTGGTATTATGGAAAAAATGTAAACGCTTCTATTACTGGTGCACAGATGTCAGGATTAACAGGAAGTGACTTAGTTACTAACGTAGTTAATGGATATGTAACCCAACCTGCAACGGGTGGGGCAGAATATATGTATTGGTGTATTCCTGACATATTATCCCAACCTACTGATGTTAGAGATTCCGTTGCGGGATGTTTTGGTACTAATATACCTTATACCACCTTATCCGATATACCAATAACAAACGCATATGGGGTAGCAGTAAACTATAAAATATATAGATCTGTTAACCCAACTAGTGCAGCATTTACCACATGGTTATGTAGTTAATAAAAAAAATGAATAAAATTAATTAAATATGGCAGATTACGGACCATTAGGTGGAGTTAAAATAGCGGGATTTATTTCTCCTGGTGATACTACAGATACTTACGCAGTTATTGATACCCATTTAGGTATTGATGGTTTAAGAAACTATAGTGGTAATACTAATGATGTTTTAACTGGTACTACCGTTCCTTTACCTAGAAGAAGGGCAGGTATGATTGTAGGTGTTGAGGGTGGTGATCGATATTTTAAACTAAAAGATAAAGATCCTTGGGATTTTGATTTAACTGATTGGGAAGAATTAGATTTTAGTGGTGGTGGATCAGGATCAACAATTACTGGTGGTACATATAGTGCAGGCACCTTAACATTAATAAATGGAAGTGGTGGTACGGTAACAGTTACTGGTTTTTCTTCAGATAATATTTATGTAACTGGTGGGACGGTCAGTACGGATGGTTTATTATTTTTAAATTGGAATAATGGTGGTACTGCAAATCCTATTGATCTATCTAGTTTAATTTTTACTGGAAATACATCGGGAGATTGTATTACAGAACTGTGGGTAAATAATATTAGTGGTTGTACAGGAGAAGATTTACATATTGGTGTACAAAGTGGGCAAGATATTTATATCGATTCTACTGGAAGTACCGCTTCACCCTCATTATTTATAAATTCTAAAGGTCAAATTGGTGTAGGTACTAATGATCCTTTTAGTTGGGCAACTAATGATGGTACAGGTATAGAGGTACATAATGATAATATTAATGATCAGATACCATTAGCATTTACTGAATTAGGTACGAGAAGATTTTATTTTGAAACTGATTTTGCAAATACTTCTAATCCGGTACACATTAAAGGAAGTAGTGGAACTAATTTAATAACTTTTAATACCTCATCTGCTTCCGCAAGAATCGGAGTTGGTACTACAGTACCAGATGGTACATTTCAAATTGCAAAAGGTGGGTCAATTGCAAATCAGACTAAATATCCTGATGAAACTAATATAGTTATCAATAATACTAGTAGTGGTTATAGTGGTACAACTAACCCTAACAGTGCAGCGTTTAGGTTTGATCATGGTGTTGGTGAAGACCCAGGAGGGTTAATAACATCAACACGATTACCAGTGTGGGATAGTGGTGAAAAAAGTACTACCTTAGAAATATGGAATGCATCAGGGGAAACACTATATAAAAGAATTGAAATTGAACCTTCATGGAATACAAATATTTTTGGTGAAGTATCTGTTGAGTATGACAATAATGATAATACCAGGATTAGAGTTACTAATCTAGATACGGGTGTAGAGGCTAGAACATCCTTAAGTTTAATAGGTGTTGGTTTAGGGGGTATAGAAACTAGTGGTACATTTACTTATATAGGTGAAAATTATAACTCTACTGGTGATTTTCAAGGACTCTATTTACCTAACTCTTTAAATATAACCACCTCAGGAGGTGGCACCTCGGATAGGGCACATATTAATATTGGGTCTAGATCTTCTACAGGTGAAACAAGGTTTTTTAGTGGTGGTGATGACTTTGATAATACTACATTATTGGGTATCTTTTATCCAAGTGGACTTACTACTACTGACACTAAAATTATTAATACTGATAAATTAAGAGTTAGAGATGGTGCGGTTGCAGGATATGTATTAACTTCAGATGGTAGTGGTAATGCAACATGGCAATCTGTGAGTGGTGGAAGTGGAAACTCTATTACCGCATACACTTATAATAATAACTCAAATACATTTAGTATTGGTGTGAGTGGAAGTACGGATTTAACCGCACAAATAAACGAAATGAGTGGATTAACCATCAATGGAGACTTAACTGTTAATGGTGAATCTATTTTTAGTGGTAATAGTAGTGATGTTGTTAAAATATTTGGTTCGGGTGATACCTCACCTATTTTTAGTGTTGAGGGATCTGTGGGTGAATTGTTCACTATTACCGACAGTTTAACTGGTCAGTTATTTGCCGTTAATAATGTGTCTGGTTTACCAATATTAGAAGTATATGACGATAATACTATATTAATGGGGAATAATTTAGCACCTTCCTTAAATACTACCATTATAGAAGATGTAAATTCAGGGCAATCTACATTGTATTCGATACCCCTTACTGCATATACCGGTGCATTTTTTGAATATACGGTAAAAAACACTGTGGGGGTTAGGGCAGGTTCTATCATGTCAGTTTTTAGTGGTACTTCTATCGAATTTAATGAAACAACAACAAATGATATTGGTGATACCTCTAACCTATCTTTTGATATGAGTGTAACTGGTACTTCTGCAAATTTATTAGTATCTGCAACCACCAACAATTGGGAAATAAAGACAATAATAAGAAGTATATAATATGGGTTTTTTTTATTCACCAAAAATAGTAACAGATGGTTTAGTATTTTATATAGATGCACAAAATATTAATTCTTATAGTATTAGTGATGAAAAAGGATATAATCTAACTAAACAAGAATTAAACGGGGATTTCAAATACTTAGATTTCCTTATGAATACTGATCCGGGTCCTCCTCCTCCATCCGCTTCGACTGTTACAGAAATTGATATATCAACAGACGGATATATTAAATCTTTTTCTTTTGACGGCACTGACTATTATTTTAAAGGGGTGGGATCACCTATGGAAAATATCCCCGGAGATTTAACATACACTTCTTGGTTGTATCATGATCGTTCTGGACCAACTGCTTGTACATTATTTTTACCTGGTAGTGGAGGGAATGCCCAAAGAACTTGGTTATATGTTCATAGTGATATTGTAAGTATGTCAATTTCGGATGGTATACAACAAGGAACTTTTTCTTATACTGCCTATACTTCCACTAACTACCCAAATGATTTTAATTATGTTACTACCACATGTTCCGATAATGGGGATGGGAGTAGTACAATTATAATATATGTAAACGGTAAAGAAGTTACACAAAAAACAGATGTGGGTGTGGTATCAGGTAGGGTATCCGGACCCAATGAGCCCGATTTTGCTAGGGGTGGTAGTTCTGGGGGTCAGCGATTTAGTGGTAAAATTGCTTCCGCATCCATATACAATAGATGTTTAAGTGCAGATGAGGTAAAAAGAAACTTTGATGCGATGAGAGGTAGATTTGGTCTTTAGTTTTATTAACTTTCTTATATTTATATATAAATAATAACATTTAATAACTGGAAAGGGAAAGTATTAAATAATGGCAAACGAATTTATAATAAAAAACGGGTTTGTTTCTAAAGGTAACTCCATAGTGGAGGGTAATCTTTCAGGACAAACATTTAATCTTATTAACACACCTGTTAATAATAACGCAGCAACAGAAATATTAGTAAGAAATTCTACCACAGGTGTAGTAGAATATAGAAATTCTTCTACTTTAAGTGGTGGTGGTGGTGGACAAACCATTACAGGATATACCTACGATGATTCTACTAATACATTTAGTATTGGGATAAGTGGGAGTACTTCTTTTGATGCTACTATCAATAAGATGAGTGGGATAACTATTACTAATAATTTAATTGTGAGTGGTAATACCGGTATGGGTATTGATACACCTACAGAAACATTACATATAGACGGAACTTTTCGTTTAGAAGATGGGAATCAAAATGATGGTTATGTATTAACTTCAGACTCCACAGGGGTAGGTAGTTGGTTACCAGTTACCGCAGCAACACCAACAGTAATATATGCAACCGACTTAACTGAGGTAATAGACGCATTTGATTCATTTAATGCTGCAGGATCAAAAGCGGGTATAGTTAAATTAGGTGATACTATAAATCTTTCTGGTGATCTAAATTTAAATTTTGGTGGTGGTATAGAAATTCATGGTGGAATGAATGCATTTAATTGTGGTGGTAGTAATGTTATAAATATTTCAGGAGATTCTTTTACCTTTAAGCAATGTAAATTTAAAGGAAATGTGGATTTCTCAAGTGGTGCAGGATCAACCAACTCTCAAAATGTTATCAATATTAACATGACAGGGAATAGAGGTAGTTTCTTAGAGTGTGAATTTGTTGATGTAGTGGGTGGGGAGAATGGTGATCACTCCTCCAGTTCTTATTTCCCTATTGTTATTGATAATATGAATACTTGGTCGTCCATGGTTTTATCTAATATTTGGATTAACACTAGAGAAACTGCGGGTGGTTCCGACGCTAAACCTTATGGATCATTAGGTATTATGTGGAATAAGAGTGCAGGTACTAATGGTATGTCTTTTATTACAAATAATTGGGCATTATCAGGGTTGGAGAATGCGGATGAATCTACTAAATGGATATCTGCACAAAATGCAATGAAAATTTTAGTTAGTGGTTCTTCTTCTAATGTTCCAGGTACTGGTGGAGGAGGAGGTTTTGCCACTATATTTTACGATCAATCACTTACAGTAGATAGTGACACTACATCTACTGGTGGGTATAATTCTACCGGGTGGGACAGATTCCCAACAATGTGGGGTGTAAATATTAATTTAGAAGATTTAAACCCAACCACATCTCCTTTATTTGGAACTCAAGGAGATATTCAAATAAGTGGTAATACTGCTTGGATAAAGGTAGGTGATATTGGAAAGGATACTGATTGGGTGGAAATTACAAATAGCGGAGGTACAGATACTTTCTCATGGTCAGATCCGGTAGTGACGGCAGGAAACACATCAGGAGATTGTATTGATCAATTATGGGTTCATACAATAAGTGGGTGTTCTCCCGTAACTATAGGTAGTTCAATCCAAGATATTACATCTACCGCAACGGGTACACATTCTATCGCATATGGAAGTGGGACAACTTCTAGTGGTAATTACTCTCACGCTGAAGGTTACGGTACAGAAGCGGAAGGAAACTCGTCTCATTCACAAGGGACACGAACATTTGCGGGTGGTGAATCTTCACATGCAGGTGGACATCAAAGTAATAGTGGTAAAACATTATTTATAAATAATACAGGTGGTTTTGGACATTATACTGTAACTGAACCATTAGATAAGGGTATAGACTCCACTTGTGATTATAGTGCTATATTGGGGGGTATCGATCACTTTATTAGTGATGGTCAAACCACCTCAATAATTTTAGGAGGTAATTCTAATTCTATTTCCGGAAGTTCTGGTTCTGCTAACCAAACTATTATTGGGGGGAATAGTAATCGTATTTATCCTATAAATGCGTTTTTTGGTTCTAGTAATAACATAATCGCTGGGGGTGACGGAAATTTTATTAATAGTAGTTCTGCAACAGGTCGTAATTCAATAATGGGTGGTGGTAATCATGTAATTACAGATAATGTTAGTAATTCATCTATAATTGGTGGTGAAGATAATGTGTTTAATAGTGCTTTAGTTAGGTCAGTTATTTTAGGGGGGGTAGGTATTACTGGTTCCAGCAATGACACTGTATATGTTCCTAATTTAAATATTGGTAGTGTTGGTTCAGGCACACCCTTAATAAGTTTAGGTTTAGATTCTAATGGTAATGTAGTTACTGGCACTACAGGTGGTGGCTCTTCATCTACAATAACTGGTTATACATATAATGAAACTAATAATACATTTAGTATTGGTATTAGTGGTAGTACTCCTTTTGATGCTACCATTAGTGAAATGAGTGGTTTAACACTTAATGGAGACTTAACTGTTACGGGAAATACCCAATTAGATGGGGATTTAATCGTTGAAGGTTTAACTACACTTAAAGGTCAAACAACTATCGGTAATTCTTTTGGTGATAGTGTAGACATAGTTGCTAGGGTAACTGCTAATATTGTTCCGAGTGTCACTAATTCAGTAGATTTGGGTACTAGTACTTTATTTTGGGAGAATTTGTATACACACCATATTACAGGGGGGACATTAAATTTATATAGCGGTTTAACCACAAATAATAGTGGTACAGAAATATTAGTAAGAAATTCAACAACAGGAAATATAGAAAAAAGGGATGTAAGTACCTTAACTGGTGGAACGGGGGGAGGACAAACAATTACTGGGTATACTTACAATGAAAGTAATAACACATTTAGTATTGGTATAAGTGGTAGTACACCATTAGATTCCACAATAAATGTGGTTAGTGGTTTAACTGTAACTAATAATCTAATTGTGAGTGGTAATACCGGTATGGGTACTGATACACCACAAGAAAAATTAGATGTTAGAGGGGACGTATTAATTGAAAATGGGGGTATAGTGTATAGTGATTTATCCAACGCAATTATGTCTAAATTTGTGTTAAGTGCAGCATCTAGCACATTAGGTAATATTGGTGTAACTAACCCACAAGGTGCTGGTCTTAGTATAGGATATAGGGGGGAAACGGAACCAACCTATGATGGATATGGGAAACAAGGAGATGGTTATATATATTCCTCTGCCGCAGCAAATGGATTAAATATCATTAGTCAACAAGGTACTAATAAAGATGATTATGTAAGATTTTATGTAGGACAATCTACTGGGGCATCATCGGGAAATACTCCCGATATTCATATACAAGGAAGTGGAGCAACTCGAGGAAATGTAGGTATTAATACTGAATCACCAACCGAAAAATTACATATTGCAGGTTCTCTTAGAATCGTTGATGGAACAGAACAAAATGGTTATGTTTTAACTTCTGACGCAACTGGTGTTAGTAGTTGGCAGTCACCTTTAGTTACAGATGAGTTAAATGAACTCATAGATGCGAACACTAATAGTACCTCAGTAGTATTGGCAAATCATGGAGCTGGTGTTCAAGCAACGGCAGGTAGCGGGGATGGTAACTTTATAGCCCTTAGTGGGGCATTAAGTGGTACTTCAGGTAACGATAATATTGTGATAGGTAGAAATGCGGGTGCTGGGAAAATAGGAGCGGCCGATAATATTATTTTAGGGAAAGATGCAATGGGAGCGGTTACTGCTTCACCAACTAAAAATATAATGATAGGGTATAGAACAGGATATAACTTATACTCTAATACAGAAAATGTAATGATTGGGTATCAAGCGGGGGATACCACCACCAGCAATGATTATAGTACCATAATGGGTGCATATGCCGGATTATACCAATATGGTGATCATCAAACTATCATAGGGTATAGGGCAGGTCAGGACGACACAGGATATGCAGGAGTTACTGATTGTTGCACTATTTTAGGATCCCATGCGGCTCATAATGTGGTGGGTGAAAGAAACATTGCCATTGGTTTTGAGGCTGGTTATAATAGCAGTGTAGTGACTCAGTATAATGGGTCACACAACATACTATTAGGTAATGGTGTTTTATTAAACGCTTCAGGTACTACCAGACAACTTGTGGTGGGTGGTTTAGATAGATACTTACTATCGGGTGTTTTTAATACAACTGATAGAGCAAAGTTAGGAGTTAACATTTCTAATGACATTCCCACTGCAAATCTTCAAGTTAAAGGACACGCAAGTGATACCACTACGGTTCTAATCCAAGATGGTTCTGATAATACATTAGTCTCTGTTGATAATGTAGGTAATCTACATGTAACAGGTAGAACGACTACTGAGAACTTTACAATGTTATCAGGTGCCACCCTAGATTATGTATTGACTTCAGATGCTAGTGGTAATGCTAGTTGGCAACCCGCAAGTGGGGGAACCGGAACATCATATTGGGTATTAACCGGAACATCGAATGAAGTGCTGGTAGACGCGCAAGGATTAAATGGTTATAGTATTAGTGGTTCTTCTCCGGGGTCGATAATTGCGGGAGGAACAGGACACACTTTAAGCGATAGTCAAAATAGTGCTATTGTTGGAGGTCTTTCGAATACTGTACTTAACTCTTCATCCTATTTGGGAGGGGATTCTCATTTTGGTGGTACACTGAATATTATATCAGGTAATACTCTACTACATTATGGAAATATTAATGTAGGAGGTGGCTCCAATGTAACAATTGGTTCTGTAAGAAGTGTTATGTTAAGTACAACTGATTCTAAAATGTTGGACTCAACTAATGGTTTTATAATTGGTGGTGATAATCATAAAGGTGGTGCTACCGGATATGGTTTATATCAAAATAGTAATAGTGGTATTATTGGGGGTGCAAACAATACTTTTGCGAGTGGTGTCGATAGATCAGTAATAATAGGGGGTAATGGGTTAAGTGCAACCACTAATGATACAGTTTATGTTCCTAATTTAAATATTGGTAGTGTAGGTAGTATTACACCAGATTCAGTAAATTTAGGTTTAGATTCTAATGGTAATGTAGTTACGGGCACCACTGGTGGTGGGACACCTTTCTCTTGGTCAGATCCAGTAGTTACATCTGGAAATACATCAGGAAATTGTATAAGTGATTTATGGGTAAGTAATATTCATTCATGTTCTCCATTATATATTAACCCTGCCGATGAAGGTAATGTATATTATGGGAGTAATAGTGGTATTACTATTGATATAATAAATAAAAGTATCGGTATTAATACTAATACACCGTTAGGAGGGTTAGATATTAGACAAGATAATTTATATGTAAGTAATGAAGTAGGAAAATTAACCCTTAGTTCTACTACACTTGATGGTAACAGTCAATACATCAATAATATAGATTTTATTAGTGCAGGGGGTATTGAAAAGGACGCACAAATTAAAAGTGTTAGTACAGGTATTGTGGGGAAATTAGTTTTTGGGACTACACCTGGAACCGGAGTATTAACAGATTGGATGACGCTATCTGATAGAGGTAGGTTAGGGTTAGGTACACTGTCTCCGGATAGTAGTTTACATATTAGTGGGAGTGGAATATCCCAAATTAATGTTGTATCCAGTGATAATAATGCCATTTTAAAATTAAAATCTAGCGATTCTGCAAATGCATATGTAGATTTTGAAGAAACTAGTGGTAATAGATGGTTAATGGGTTCTTATAATGTTAGTGATAAATTTGTGTGGGCAACGGGGAATACATTTAGTGCCGGATCTTTAATGGGTTTAACTACAGATGGAGATTTAGGGGTTGGTAATATAAGTCCAAGTAGTAGACTACACGTTAATAAATCATCTCTTCCTTTTTTACCTACATTAGGAAATGATAATGTAGCCTTATTCGAATCTGATAATGAAACTGAATTAGCAATTGTTGGTAGTTTCGAAAGAAATGTCTCCATCAAAATGGGGGATAAAGAGGCTTTAAAGGGTGAAATTGTTTATGAAAATGCTACAGATGAAATGACATTTAAGGTTGATAGTAGTACAATTTTAACACTTGATAGTGATACGATTATAAATCATAAACCAGTAGAACTTAGGGAGTTTGGTACGGGAAGTGCAGTATATAATTTACAGGTATCACAAGTAGGTGTTGGGGAATATGAGATAATAACTGGTAAGACAGGTGCAGATTCAGGTAGTTGTATAAGTGAATTGTGGGTATCCAATTGGGAATCTTGTTCACCATTACATATTAACACTTATAATCAAGGTAACATCTATATGGGTACACAAGGTGGTTTACCATTAGTTACTGTAGATATTACTACACCAGATGAACCGGGAATTTTATTTGGGGAAGAAAGTTTTATTAAGTATAAGGAAACACAGAAAGAATTAATAATTGGGGAAGACGAAACAGGAGGTAAAGTAAAAATAAGAGTAGAGGGGGATGAGGTATTAGAAGTGGATCCTACCACAACTAAAGTGTTACAAGGTGATTTAGAAACAGAAGAGGGTAATATAGTTATTAAATCAGGTAATAGTAAATCATTAATTATTGAAGAGATTCCTGATGTAGGAGGTGCAAATTTAGGTACTGATGTAGATGGTAAAATAATAGATATACCATCAGATAGTAGAGTAAAAGATAATATAATTGAGATACCTAATCTAATTGATCCTTTACAATTTATACAAAATGTTAAAGGATACCAATTCGAATTTAAACCACAAACGAGAATTAGTAAAACTGGAAAAAAACATTATGGATTTAAAGTAGACGATTTTAGGGACGATTTAATTACTGGTAAATCAGACTTAACTCCAGATGAATTAGAAATTAACAATATTGCAAGAACATTTGTTAAAAAATGTAACACTAAATTTGGTTTGGGTCAAGGTCAACCAATTGAGGTAGATGGTATGAATTATATTGATCTTATACCATTTATGATAGAAAGTATAAAACAATTAGATTTAAATGTAAGAAATGTAGGGGCCGGAATAAGTAATAAATTTGTAACTACACAAACATTGACATCAGGTCAAAATACAATAAATCATAATTTAAATGATGAAAATGTTATAGTTCAAGTGATTGAGGTTACAACAGGACAATTAATAATACCAAATAAAGTTTCAAATTATCTATTAGATAGTGTAATAATAGATGTTGAACAGGGTGGTGAATTTAAAATTATAATTATTGCATAATGAAATTAAATGGTAAAATACAAATAATTGGGGGTAACCCAGGAGAAAACAAAGTATTAACGTGTACTAATACTGAGGGAAATTGTGAATGGTTAGAAATACCTAATAGTGAAGATGATAATTTTTTGAGGTCGGGAAAATTAACAGATAATACATTATCATTAACTACAACTAATGGGAATACTATTGAGATTGATATGGGGGATCTTTCTTCTTCCGGAAATGATGGGGTTGGGGTAACTAATACCGTTGATAACGGTGATGGTACATTTACTATAACATATAGTAATGGTAGCACTTTTACTTCTTCTGATTTAACGGGACTTAAAGGTGATCAAGGAGATCAAGGACTTAAAGGAGATAAAGGTGATCAAGGAGATCAAGGACTTAAAGGAGATAAAGGTGATCAAGGAGATCAAGGACTTAAAGGAGATAAAGGTGATCAAGGAATTAAAGGTGCTCAAGGAGATCAAGGACTTAAAGGTGATACAGGAACTAAAGGTGATCAAGGACTTAAAGGTGATCAAGGACTTAAAGGAGATAAAGGTGATCAAGGAGATCAAGGAATTAAAGGTGCTCAAGGAGATCAAGGACTTAAAGGTGATACAGGAACTAAAGGTGATCAAGGACTTAAAGGTGATCAAGGAGAACAAGGACTTAAAGGTGATCAAGGAGATAAAGGTGATACAGGAACTAACGGAGATCAAGGAATTAAAGGAGATCAAGGAGATCAAGGAGATAAAGGTGCTCAAGGAGATCAAGGAATTAAAGGTGATCCAGGAACTAACGGAGATCAAGGAATTAAAGGTGATCAAGGAGATAAAGGTGATCAAGGAGATCAAGGACTTAAAGGAGATAAAGGTGATCAAGGAGATCAAGGACTTAAAGGTGATCAAGGAGATCAAGGACTTAAAGGAGATAAAGGTGATCAAGGAGATCAAGGAATTAAAGGTGATCCAGGAACTAACGGTAGTGGTACAGATACCTATGTTAATAGTGTAGAGGTAGTAAGTGACCTAGAAGATAAAATGGAACATCTTATTATTGGTAGAAATGATGGTCAAAACTATAGTATTCCCCTAAATAGTTTATTTACGGACACTAGTGTGGTCTCAGGTAGTTTAGCTAGTGCCGATGGAGAAGTATTTTTAAATTTAACACAATCTACAGGAGAAGTTATTAGTATCGATGTTACAAGTTTAAATGGTGTAGGAAACGATACCTATGTAGTGACAGGCGCCTATGATATGAGAACTAAAAGTATTAATTTAGGTTTAAATGATATGAGTATAGTTTCCATCCCCTTTACTGCAATAGATAGTAATAATTTTATTGTTAGTGGTAGAATAGATGGAAATAATTTAATCCTAACTGATAATGTGGGTATTGATAGTGCCACTATAGACATTTCTACTTTAGTAGGGGGTGTTGATAAATATTTAAATAATGCAACCTTACCTTTGGATGGGGCAAATGCTAACCAATTAACATTAACTTTAAATGATAATAGTACTATAAGTGTGGATGTTTCTCATTTATCAAACGACAATAATACTGCATTAAGGAAGTTTGGTAAGGAAAAAGTAACTAATAATGTAACAATAACCACCACTAGTAATTCACAAACGGTAAGAGTGGTTCATGATTTAGGTAGATTTTATCCCGTATTTACAGTTTATAATGTTAATAGAGATAAAGTTATTTTACCTGAATCTGTAGGTATGGTTAACTCTACGGGTATGATACCTGCAAATGCAGTAACCGGACCACATGAATTAAATGAATTAGATATGACTTTTACTGAACCTGGAACATATATAATATCATTTGTCGGATAATTATAAAACTTAATTGTTATTTCTTAATATTTATTAATAAACTATATTAATGAGTAATATTAACCAAAATAATTTCAATAATTGTATGAATTTACAATTAAGTAATTCCGATTATTGGGATTTGTTTATATGTAATGATTGTGGGTGTAGTCTAGATCATCAAGAAATACTAGATGAATGTGTTATTATTGACATAGATATTGATAATAATAAATGTATAAGTGGGGATTCTTTATGTAGTTTAGTTGGTTGGACTGGAGATACATGTTTCGAAAAAATATCTTTACCAACTTCCGCACTCACCTTAAATGATATTGGGTTGACAGGTATTGATAATGGTTTTATTTCATATGATTGTACAGGGTCAACCACCGGATCAACATTTATTGATGTATATACGGGATCATCATTAACTATAAGTTCTGCTGATACGAAATTCTGTTTTACTAGAGTGAGTGGGTGTACCTACACATACCCTTATCAATTTATCACTTCCGCAAATACTGTAGGGAGATATGTAGAATTGTGTGGTGGTTTTTATCAGGGGTTTTTCAAATTATCTGATAGAACATTTTATAAAGATATCTCCAACAATATGTTTGTTTGGCCTATGGAATGGTTTAATTGTCCACCACCTTGTGGTAGTGGATGTACGACAGGATCCACTTGTAGTAACCCTAATAGTAACCCAATTTTTATTCCTGGTTCATCTTGTTGTGATGATGGGACATGCGGAAATAATAATTGTCAATTATGTGGCACCGTTTACGAAGATGAATTTGTAGGTGGTTGTGGATCGTGGTGTAAAAATGGTGGTGACTGTAAAGGATGTCCTGACCCCAGAAAAGCATATAAATGTTACTTAGAAAAAAAACCTACACCGTGGGATTACCAAATTCTCCCAACACGATATGAAAGTGGGTGGACTGCAGAATTTTGGATGAGGAGAAATAGTAAATCTTGTACGGGTGATACAGGAACCACAATAAATGCATTATACCCCAACAATGAAGGATTGTTTTATTATATGGGTACTCGGGCAGAGAATAAATTTTGGGATGTGTTTAGTGGTGAAACAGGATATACAACTTCATCGGGTTACCCTTTACCACCACCAAAACAAAGTAAAGAAGAATTATTAAACAATCCCTTTTTAGTATATCAACCTTTGGGTGAATGTTCTTTTACTGGTGTAACCACTGTTACTACACACGAAAGAGATAAAAATGCAGATATAGTAAATAATGCATTAGGATTTAGAATAAAGGATGATGGATCAATAGGGTATAGGTCATTAGGTGTGAGTGGGGTATGTTCTGCAGTAACATCGACTACAGTTACTAGTTGTTGTAATAATTGTAATTCCACATGTAATTGTCAATTATGTGGAACATATTACGCAAAAGAATTTGTGGGGGGATGTGGATCTTGGTGTGATGATTGTAATGCACCAATGTGTAAGAAAACAGGTACTACGGTACAAGAAAAGTATATTACGGGAGTAACTGTAAATGAAGAATATTCTGAAGCTGGTATAATACCTAATGATGAATGGTTTCAATTAGCAATAAGATTTTGTGCTTATGAAGAATATTTGTTTGGTGAAATGGGTAACATACCTAGACGAAAAGGAAGGTTAGACTTTTTTGTTAATGGTTATTTAAAATATTCTATAGAAGACTTTGATGAATTTTTATTCAAAGATTTATATGAATATAGAGAAAAACAAGAAGGTGTACCATTTAATTATAGTCTCGGTGGTGGAACACAAGGATTATTAGAGACTAACACTATTGGAGGACCAGACCCATTAGATGAAAATTTAATTATACAACAAAATTTTGCTGGAAGTTTCTTTGGGGACATATCTAAATTTAGGTTATATGAATGTTGTTTAGATATAACAACTATTAGATATAGATTCAAAAAGTACTGTTTAAATTATGGAATTTGTCCACAAGAATTATTTTGTTATATATTAACAGAAAATAATAATTTAATTTCTAGTGAAGATGGTTCAGAATTCTTAATATGGTGCGATGAATAATAAAGAATATTAACATATTTATATAAAAAAAGAAAATTAGAATGGGATTCCCTAAAAAAATAAGTCAATTACCTTTAAATCTAAGTTTAAAACCTGGAGATTTATTTATTACTGTTAACGATAATGATGTTACCAGTAAAATTGAACTAACTCAATTGGTTAGTTTTGTTACTGGTGGTACAAACAGTTTTGTTACTGGTGGTACATATAATAACATAACTAAAAATATAGATTTTATTGGTACTAGTATGTTTCCACCTTTTAGTGTCAATTTATCTGGTATCAGTACAAGTGATACATTTGTAACTGGCGCCACTTTAAATGGATTTACATTAGAAATAGATAGAAATAACGGTGAACCACAAATTACGGTAGATTTAAGTCCATTAACTGGTGGTACAGATACTAATACATTTGTTACTGGTACAACTTTAGTAGCCACTAACTATACTATTAATCAAAATAACGGATCATCCTTTACAACAGACTTTAATCCCATAATTAGTGGTAAAGTAGATACTACTTTATTTGATGCTTATACTGCGGATACCCAAACAGAAATTAATAGTAAATTAGATATTACTACTTTCGATACTTATACTGCCGGTACGGTAGATAATAATACCTTTGTTACTGGAGGAACATTAACCGGAACTAATTTAATATTAGAAAAAAATAATGATGTGGATGCATCACCAATAGATTTATCTGCATTATCAGGCAGCACATTTAGTTGGTCTAACCCTATAGTGAAGGCAGGAAATACATCAGGAGATTGTATAACTAATTTATGGGTATCCAGTATCTCAGGATGTAGCCCTCTACATATTGGGACGGAGATGGTAGTAAATAATAAGGTTACACTAAATGGAGATTTAGATATGTGTAGCGGAGGAACGTTATTTGTGAGTACAATCTCAGGTTGTTCCCCTATAACCATATCTGCCATAGATAATGTAAATATAGAATCGAGTAATGCAGATATTGATGTTAATGCGTCAAGAGATCTAATTTTAGAAAGTGGGAGAAGTGTTAGAATACCCACTCTTGATACTGGCAAAACACCAAATAGTGGTGATATAATGGCATCTAAAGATGTTAAGGGAAATTTAGAGTGGGTTACACCATATAAATTTACAGGAAATACATCAGTAGATTGTATAGACGAATTATGGGTATCCAGTATCTCAGGATGTAGCCCATTAACTATTGGAACTGAATTAGTTGTTAATGAGGATACTTCTATAAGCGGACATTTAACTGTAACTAGTTCTGGCACCAGTACTTCCGATACAGTATTCTTAGTACAAGATAGTCTGGGTAACCACATTATAGACTGTAATGATGATGGACACGTTCATATAGGGGACTTAGTTAATAGTGCCATACCCACAGACCCAACACTTTTAATAGGTGCAGGAAAAACCCCTAATGATAGAGGTTCGTTAGCATTTACATCTTCAGGGATTGGTATAGGTGGTGATAATGATGGGACTAGAGACATTTTATTATTTAGAGTTCATGAAAATATTGATTCACAATGGAGGTTTTACAACCAATCTAGTTTTGGTTGGATTCTAAACGATAGACAAAGTAATGCTTTTGGTTCTCAATCAGGGACAAGAAGTACGATATCTACCGCACGTTCATATGGTATGGATTTTATGTTAGATATTAATGATTTTGGTGTAGGTGTGGCTGATCCTTGTGGTTTTAGATTTAGTTCTAAAGATAGTACTATTGCAGGATCAAATGATGTAGAAAGGTTTGTTATTGAAAACGGTTCTCTGAAAACTAAATCTTACTTTGACAATATTAGTGTATTGGGTGTGGGTACATCTAATCCTAACACAGGTAGTACCTTACATGTGTCAGGCGACACATTAATTAATGGTGGTTTAACTGCCGATACTTTTACGATATCCGATACACCAACTGTTAATAATAGTGGTACAGAAATATTAGTAAGAAACAGTACGAGTGGTGAAGTAGAATATAGAGAAGTTTCCACCTTAACAGGAAGTACTGATACTAATACTTTTATTACAGGAACTACCTTAGTAGGTGATTCATACACTTTAAAAAGAAATGATGGGGTAGATATTATAACAGATTTTAATCCTATTGTAAGTGGTAAAGTAAATACTTCATTATTTGATGTGTACACTGCAGATACACAAACAGAAATTAATAGTAAATTAGACATAACTACTTTCGATAGTTATACTGCGAATACTACTGATGATGTAGTTACTGGGGCTACCTTAGTAGGTACAACATTAGAATTAGAAAGAAATAATGGATTAAGTGATGTAACAGTAGATTTAAGTTCACTTAGTGGTGATACAAATACTTTTATTACTGGTGCAACTTTAACTAATACTACATTAGATATTGAGAGAAATGATGGGGTAGATATTAGTGTAGATTTATCTTCGATAGATAATAATGTTTTTGTTGTGAGTGGTAATGCCAACGTTGCAACCCAACAATTAACGTTTACTAATACTACTGGTGGTACATTTAATGTTACCAATGCAGCATCACTATATAGTGATAATGATATTAATGTTACTGGGGGTACATATAACACTAATACTGGTTGTGTAAGTTTCGTAACAAATAGTGGAACTACTTTTGATGTTTGTGGATTTGTTACCGGTTTAACTGATACATTTATTAGTGGTACTACATTGGTAGGTACGGATTATAGTTTAAATAGAAGCGATGGTGTTGATTTCATAACCGATTTTAACCCTATTGTAAGTGGTAAAGTAGACACTACTACATTTAACACTTATACCGCAGATACACAAACAGATATTGATACTAAATTAGATATCACTACTTTCGATACTTATACTGCAAATACTACAGATGATGTAGTTACAGGTGCTACTTTAGTAGGTACAACCTTAGAATTAGAAAGAAATAATGGATTAAGTGATGTAACTGTGGATTTAAGTTCTTTAACAGGAGATACTGATACTAATACATTTGTAAGTGGGGGAACATTAGAAAATGGCACTTTAACTTTAGGAAGAAATGATGGAATAGATGTGACAATTACAGGGTTTAGTTCCGGTAATACAATATATACTACTACAACTAATTTTACTGCAACTGTCGCACAGACTATAACTCATAATTTAGATTCTACTAATATAATAGTACAAACAATAGATACTAATACTTCGGAATTAATTAATGGAACAATAAGTAATTATACTAATAATAGTGTAGATGTAACATTAAGTAGTAGTATAAACAATATAAAAACAGTAATTATTGGTAATTCCAACAATACTACCTTATCACAATCATTTAATTGGAATGATCCGGTGGTACAAAGTGGTAATACTTCTGGAACGTGTATTGACCAATTATTCATCCATTCTATTTCAGGATGTTCACCAGTATTAATGGGTGATACGGAATTTACTAATGAAGTAACATTTAATGAAGATATAATAGTAAATCTACCAACTTATATTTTAACTGACTGTAACAGTAGTATTAATACTATTACTACAACACAAAATTTTCAAGAGTATATTGGTAAAACAATAACCTTAGCTAGTGAAGGTTCTACTAGATGGAGTGTAGAATTACAACCCAAATACGAAGTTACAAGTGTAAGTGGTTGTTGTTTTTTAAACTGGGACATTAGAAATTGTGTAACAGGAGAGAGATTGGATGTCATCAATTATAAATGGATGGGTGAACTCTATACTGGTGGTACTATAAGTATTAAGGATACGGAGGGATGCTTTGTCGTAAGTGGAACGTGTGATGAAGAAACCCAAGAATTTTTAAATGTAAATACTCTGTATGAAGATTGTGAATCATGTACTGCAATTACCTATACTTTGATATCATGTTGGGATGGGAATGATCCTATCTACACCAATACTGATCTAAGTACGGTAGTCGGAATAGGTTCTATTAAAGAAACAAATAGTGGTATCTGTTATGAGGTATTTGAATGTGAAGTGGAGTGTGAACCAATAACTGTAGTAGAGTTTGAATCGTATTTAGAAGGGTGTGAGAGTGGTATCTGTCCACCAAACTGGCAATTAACTAGTTGTTCGGGGGAAATATTAGGTATAACTACTACCGATATGAGTATATATCCAGGGATTATATTTACTGCAACGAATACCACTCATTGTTTTAGTGTGGAAGGAGTACAGATGGCGGCGACTGAAGGTTTTGAAACTTTAGAAGGACTAGAAGAATTACCACCAGAAAGTTGTGATGAGTATCCTTGTATTAACTTTACCATCTATAATTGTGAAGGTGAAGAAATAGGTGTTACTAACCAAGATTTATCTGTGGTAGCAGGTGGTACTTACAGTGGTACTACTAACCCTATATTAAGTGGTATTTGTTTTGCCATTGAAAGTGGTGGTGAGGAAGTTACTTTTGAAGGTATTATAGATACAGAAGAGTTGGTGGAAAAAGATTGTGAAGAATGTGGGGGTGACCCACCGACCACATATAAATTAAGTGGTTGTGATGGTTTAACAGAATTCTTTACAGATACAGATTTGAGTGATTATGTAGGAAGTTATATAAACGCTGAAACTATTCCTGGTCAATCCGAGACTTGTTTTTATGTAATAGAAGAAGAAGGGGAATCAACCTATGAAGTAGATGAACCCAAAGCCATTTATACTGAAGAAGAAGGGTGTGATTGTTGTGGTCCAAACCCAAAATGGAAATATAGTGAATGTGGTGATGAAGCAGCGCAAGTAGTATGGGAAAATACTACTCTAGGAAGTTTAGGAATTTATGCACCACCATCTTGTGTAAGAATGAGTACCGATGAGGGGGACACATGGAAGTGTTATAATTTTATGTTATGTGTGCCGGAAGAAGAACCTACGGAAGGTATAACTAATTTTGAAGTTTTAGAAGAAGAAGAATGTTGTGAAGGCGAATTATGTACAACTTTATATACAATATATAATTGTGAAGGTGAAGAAATAGGTGTTACTAACCAAGATTTATCTGTGGTAGCAGGTGGTACTTACAGTGGATCAAGCATTAGTATATTAAGTGGTATTTGTTTTACCATTGAAAGTGGTGGTGAAGAAATTACCTTTGAAGATATTATAGATACAGAAGAGTTGGTGGAAAAAGATTGTGAAGAATGTACTTCTGAAGAAGGTACTACATTAACAATTGATGGTGTATCACAAACTACAAATACTAATTTTACGGATGCCCCTTATGATGGGACAAGTCCGGGAGAGGATTGGTCTTGGATACTTATAACATATAGTGAAGTGGGACCAATATCACAAGATGTAAATACGGTATTTACTACTGATGATTTCTTTACGGGTAGTTTCCCTGACGGGTTGACTGTATTTAATTCCGTAGGGGAAATGTATTGGCCAGCAGCCGGATCAAATAATATAGGTGATTTTGTCCCTGGTGAAAGTTACCAAGTAAATATAAATATGAATTCAATAATTAATAGTGGGGCAGCCGGATTAGAAGGGTTTTTCACATTTTAAAAAAAAAGTAAAACGAAATGAATACATTTAAACAATATTCCAACTTAGAAGTAATAGGATCATTATCTGCAACAACTTTATACGGTAACGCATCAAATTTAAGTGGTATTACTGATACTTTTGTTAGTGGCGGAACTTTAAGTGGTGCTACATTAGTATTAAATAGAACAGATAATGATAACGTAACAGTAGATTTAAGTTCATTAACTGGATCAGTAGATACTAATACATTTGTTAGTGGTGCTACATTAGTAGGTCCTAATTACACATTAAAAAGAAACGATGGAATAGACATTACAACAGATTTGAGTTCATTAACTGGCGGTACTGGTGGTAGTGGTAATATTACAACTGGTAATGTGTTGTGGGTAGATTCAATTTTTGGTGATGATGCCACCGCACTTACTAATAGACAAGATAAACCTTATTTAACTGTAGAAAAAGCATTAAGTGGATCATCAAATGGAGATACAATAATTGTAAGACCTGGTACATACGATGAAGAAGAATTAATAATACCTGAAGGGGTTTCTTTAGTTAGTGAAGGTGGATGGGAAGTAACTACTTTAGGAAAGTCTCCTTCACTCGCAACTAGATATGTTATATCATTAAGTGAAAATTCAACAATTAACGGATTTAGTATAAATGTGCCGGAAGGACAACATGATGGTATTTTATCTCCTCAGATTAGTGGAACAACTACTGCAAATAATATTACATTTTACGGTAATAGTAGTACGGGTAGTTCCGGTACAGGAATTTATAAAACAGGTGGTGGCAAATTAATTGGATACTCAATTAGAGTAGAAGGGAGTGGTATGAAAAATGTGTTAAAAGTAGATTCCGGTGTATTAGCATTAGAAGGTATACATGTCCCCCAATCAAATGGGTCGATTGAGAATGTTTTATTGGTGTCCTCAAACCCCGGTCCACCATTAACTGCGGGTAGAGCACAAATGTTAAACTTTAATTGTGGAAATACCAATGTAACCAACGCAGTCAAAACTATGAGTGGAAGTAGTGGTACAATTCCTACGGCATTAATTTACACACCAAATATATTTAATTGTACAAATGCAATAAAGAGTGATGGAGATTATGAAGAAATAAACTTTTTAGGTGGTAGAATAGATAATGTTACTTATGTAGTAAATGTAGATTTATCGGGTACAGGTACTGAGTCTAAATATAGAATAACATCTAACCACCAACCTGACTATATTTACCCTCCTGCAGTTGCATATAATGCAGAATTTGGTTTAGATTTTATGCAAGAAGCAACTGAAATTTTTAATTCAAGTAAAAATTTATTCGGATTAGATCAAATGAGTGTTGGTACTGCAGAAATAGGTACTAAATCCCACTTTGGTAGGGGTGCGTCTTCTACTGTTGGTTTAAAAGTATTAACAACCGATAATACCGCATCTAGTGTAAGTGATGGTAGTAATTTTATAGATGTTAGTGATAATGCAAAATCTAAAGAAGGAAGTACTGTTACTTTTCAAACAGGTGGGACAAACACTACTCTCTTATTTACCACACAAAGATATAGTGATGATTTAACAAATACATTACCATATTATGGGTTAAATATGAATATATTACAAGGTGCGGTAGGTGGTGAGTATGTATTTGAATATTGGAATGGTAGTGAATGGGCATCAGATTCTGTTCATAGTGTGTCCGAAGATTTAGGTTATAATTATGGTAACACATTATTTTTAAGAAATCAAAGTAAAGAAAATTTAACTTTTGATTTAAGTAAAGATAGTTGGACTGGTAAAACAATTAATGGTATTGACGGATATTGGATGAGATGTAGAACCGTCACTACCGGTACAACTAAACCTACTTTTGAACAGATAAAGATTATTTATGATAATACAACAATAAGCAAAGAGGGTATTTTATCCCTTCACGGAAAATCTTTATATAGAGAGAGTATAAATTTAATACAAGGTAATTGGGATGGGAGTTCTACACTTGACGATTATACTTCTACTGTAGGAACCGGTAGTAATTCTTGGACACATAGATTTAAAGAATCAGAATTAGATACTTCAGAAAGTGCGTATCTTAATATGGTAATCCCTGCAGGTACTTCTACATCACAAAAAGTTAATGTTACCGCAAATTATATTACTAGTGGGGGTGATGCAAATGATGAAATTTCTACACTCAAATTATATTTCTTACCCGTAGAAGTTTCAAATAACTTAATTGCGGATAGTGATGGTAGTAAAGAGCCTATTCAAAGAACAGTTTCTAACACTAGTTCTTTAACGTCTATTGAACCTCAAGTACAGACTGAAAATACCGTTACAGGAACAAATATAGTACATTCTGTTAGTTTCGGTGACTTTGATATTTCAGATTTCTATGAAGGGGATATGGTATTGATGGGATTAGAAAAAGAAAGTGATGGGGGTACAGTTAATTTTAATTTAGTATCTTTAAACCTAAGTTTATCTAAATGGAGTTTAGGTCAACAATCAGAACCATTTAGAGTAGGAAGTGAAACTATTTTTAGTGAAGATTGGGAAGATGGAGGAATATCTAATGGATGGTCGTTTATTACTGCTGGGACGAATGTGTGGGTTGTAGCAGACGATACTTCTTATTCTGGTACAAATTCGTTATATATTACTAATGATGCGGGAGGAACTAACGCATATGAATATCAAGGTACTTCCCAATTGGGGACACACGCTTATGTAGACTTTTCAATACCCGATAACGCACTTTCATTAACAGTTAATTTTTATTGGACATGTGATGGTGAAAATGGTGGTGGTGTTGATTCTTACGACTTTGGAACAGTGTATTTAACCGGTACAACAGGAACACCCACAAGTACAGGATTACCTCCATCATCAGGTAGAATTGGTGCTACAGACAATCAAGGTAAATTTAATGATGGTTATGAATCGGCAGAAGAAGGTAACTGGCAATTAGAGACAATACCAGTGGCTAGTAATTTATGGACGGCAGGTACGGACGCAAGATTAATTTGTAGTTGGAAAAATGATAGTAGTCTTCAGTATCAACCACCAATGGCAATAGATAATATAACAATAGATATAGAATACAATATTTAAAATGGAATTTTTTATAAATCAAAATAGTAATTTACCCCCACTAAAAATGGAATTAATTAATGACGGTAGAAATGACTTTAAAAGGTTTTTTGAAAAAATACAAAATGCAACTATTAAATTTAATATGTATGATGTAGATAATAAAGTTAAAAGAATTGCAAATTCACCTGCAGATATAGAGTTAAAATGTGACTCTTGTGATATAGGAGGAGATGAAAATGAATATTATATAGTATATAAATGGAGAGATAGGGACACTAAAAAAGTGGGAAAATTTAATGGTGAATTTGTTATAGAATTTTTAGATGGTACTGGAAAATTAATCGTACCAATCAGAGACAAATTATTTATTAATGTCTTAGAAGTTTGATAATTACATTTTTTTTCGTATATTTGTAATAAATAATATTATATAATATGCCTGCAACTGTAAAAGAAATTGAAACATACTTAGAAGGGTATGATGATCAGCAATATATTGTAGGGGTTGAATCTTCTTATAAAGAAAATAAAATAAGTCTAATAATTCACGACCCTGAAAACGGAAAACGTATTGAGAAACATAGGTTAAAACCTTTCTTGTGGATGAAGTCTCCTAATATGAGTGTTTTTTATAAAGGTGATAGAAGGAAGATAAAAGAGAAAATGAGAGAGTATAAAGTAAAATTTATACCACTAAACATTAATGACGAAAATAATGAGTTAGTTGAGAGGTTAGAATTAGGTTACAAATTTTTAGTAAGATGTAAGGGCACATATGGAGATTTATTAAAGTTTTTTCAAGAGGGTGGGACACCAGTATATAGTGAAGAACATAGAGATAATTTTTTAGCTATAAACCCCACAGAACAATTTCTAATACAAACAGGTAAAAGATTATTCAAAGGGTTTGAAAATTATGATGATATACATCGTTTATCTTTTGATATTGAGACTACTAGTTTAGACCCTTCAGATGGTAGGATATTCCAAATAGGTATAAAAGATAATAGAGGTTTTCAACACGTATTATCTATAGAAGGTGAAACTAGAAGAGAATTAAGAGAGAGAGAAAGAGAAGCTATTATAACTTTTTTTAAGGTTATTGACCATCTTAAACCAGCAATTATTGCTGGATATAATTCTGAGAATTTTGACTGGCACTATATAGTTAAGAGATCACAATTATTAAGATTAGAAATAGGACAAATTGCTAAAACATTAGGTAAAATTCCTTTTTATAGAAAAAAACAAAGTTTAAAAATGGGTCCTGAGATGGAGTATTATGAACAAACAGTTATGTGGGGTTATAATATAATGGATGTGTATCACGCAGTTAGGAGAGCACAAGCCATTAATTCATCAATTAAACAAGCAAGTCTTAAATATATTACTAAGTATTCTAATGCGGCAAAACCTAATAGGGTTTATATCCCCGGTGATAAAATTAGTAAGGTATGGGAAGATGTGGATAGTAAGTACTGGTTTAGAGAGGATAATGGAGAATGGGGTATAATTAGTGGGGATTTACCAGATAATACTAAACAAGTTACTGGTAAATATATTGTGGAAAGATACTTAATAGATGATTTATGGGAAACTGAAAAAGTAGATAATATATTTAATCAGGCAACATTCCTTTTATCTAAAATTCTACCAACTTCTTTTATGAGGTCTTCGACTATGGGTACTGCAGCAACCTGGAAACTATTAATGTTAGGTTGGTCTTACCATAATGGGTTAGGTGTACCACATACTATGCCGACTAAAGGTTTTACTGGTGGATTATCTCGACTCTTAGAGGTGGGATTTACAGAAAATGTAGTAAAGTTTGACTTTGCATCTCTATATCCATCTATACAATTAACACATAATGTTTTTACAGAGTGTGATGTGACAGGAGCAATGAGAGGTTTATTACAATATAATTATGATTATCGTAACCTTTATAAAGAATTAAAAACTAAACACGCTAAATTAGGGGAAAAAGAAAAATCAGAATATTTTGACAAAAAACAATTACCATTAAAAATATTAAATAATGGTATGTTTGGTTCAATATCTGCCCCACATGTATTTCCTTGGGGTGATACAAATATGGGTGAAAAGATTACTTGTACAGGTAGACAGTACTTAAGACATATGATAAGATTCTTCAATAAAAAGGGGTTTAGACCTTTAGTAGGTGATACTGATGGTTTTAACTTTTCTATACCACAATATGTAGAAGATAACATATATACTTCTAATGGTAATCATAGATTCAATGAGACAGGTAAAACATATAAAGGATTAGATGCGGTTGTTGCAGAATATAACGACAAGTATATGAAAGGTGTGATGGGGTTAGATGTGGATGAAATATGTGAGTCCACTATAAATATCGCTAGAAAAAATTACGCTGATTTAATCGATGGTAAAGTTAAATTAGTGGGTAATACTATTAAATCTAAAAAATTACCTACCTATATTGCAGAATTTATCGATAAGGGTATTCATATGTTATTAAAAGGTAAAGGATATGAATTTGTTACCGAATACTATGATACTATAGAAAAAATTTATAATCAAGAAGTCCCACTTTCTAAAATTGCTAATAAATCAAGGGTTAGAATGTCGATTAAAGATTATGAAAAAAGAGCATTACAATTAAATGTGGCTGGAAACCCATTACCTAAACAAGCACATATGGAGTTAATTAAAAAAGAAGGGTTAACTGTAGATTTAGGGGATACCATTTATTATGTAAATACGGGTACTAGAAAATCACATGGAGATATACAAACTAAAACTGATAAAAAAACTAAAGAAAAAACAGTTAATATTAATTGTCAATATATTTCCCCAGATATTATAGAAAACCATCCCCATACAACGGGTAATTATAATATAGAAAGATATATAGACGCTTTTAACAAAAGGATTAAACCTTTGTTAGTATGTTTTTCATCAGAAGTAAGAGACGACATTATTATTACGTCTCCACTACATAGACAATATTTCACACAAAAACAATTAATATTAACTTCGGGACAACCTATGAAAGAAGGTGATCAAGACACAATAGAAGATTTATTAACTGTAACTGAGGAAGAAAATTTATTTTGGGATTTAATTAATTTATCTCCAACGTATATGTTCGAAGAATATGATATTGTAGATGAAAATTGTTTAGATAACAAACAGTCCGAGAGGTCTATATTGTAAAGATTTATTTAAATTTTCTGCTTCACCCGCTTTTAATTCTAATTGTTTAGCATTACTTAATCTTTCTAATCTAGCATCTAAATCTTCTAACAATTTAGTTTGTTCCTCTTTACCTTCACTTAATAAACTATCATAATCCATAGTTAATTCAGCATCAGGTACTTTTAATGCACCACTAAACTTACCTCTAACTCTACCTAAAGCTTCTTTAAATAATGCAGTTAAGTATCTTCTAATCCAAACCCTTGTTGGTTCATTTAAATCAGAATACATTAACTTAGATAATGGAACATCGTTGGGTAATTTAATAATATCTTTATTTTCATTTAAACACAAATTTAATTCGTCTTCTGACATACCATTTGTATCATAATAATAATACCATACTTTAGTACCTGCCAACCCTACTTGACTACCTACTAAACCACCAGCACTGAAAGATAGTCTACTCCCTGGTATAGGCATTAAATGTAATAACCTTGTACCATTTGGTCCCGCAGTTACTTTATGTGTTAATTCACTCCTTAATAATTTAGATTTAAGACTAAAATCCGCCGCTCTTAACAAAACATCAAATGCTGGTGCAACATAAAATCCACCATTACCTAATCCACCCCCTTGACCCCAGCCTGCGTAAGGTACTTGACCAAAACCACCACCAAAACCGTAATCACCAAAACCAGCGAACGAATAAAGGGCGTGATCAGTACTATTTGGGGTTATCCATAATATCTCATTTATTTCTCTACCTCCCGGTATTTGATAAACTTGTTTTCCTGCTTCAATAGTTACATAATCTTTCTTCATTTCCCAAGGACCTCTATCTTGCAAACCTACTTGTTTAGAATATGCGTATGAAAAGTTACTCTCAAAATCTAATGACCGAGTAGTTAATGCAAATGCAATATCTATTTTACTAGCATCATTACCTAATAAAGATGCCCACTGATTTTCTATTAACCAATCTTGTACTCGTTGTGCATAATCTTCAATAGCAGTTTCTAATAATGAACACATTTGGTCATTATCTAATTCTATTTTTCGGATTGGTGCACCTAATCTATGTTTTATTAATGTGAATAATTCATCTTTTAATTTATCATTTAATGCATTTCCCATAATTCATTGTATTTATTTATAAATATTAAGATATTTATTAAATGATGAAAAGAAACCTAATAAAAAAAATTTTAAGAGAAGAAACTACATACGAAGTAGAAAAAAATCTTTTTCCTTATAGTAAAACAGATATACATACATCTACCGATATTGCGGTAGGTTTGATGCATAAAGCAATGAATCATTTAGCATCTGCACTTAGAGACATAGAATCTGCCATACAATTCGCTTACGAAGCGGATACAAATGATGAGGAACTTATTGAGGGATTAGAAGATATAAGAAAATCTTTATTACATGGTAGTGGTCAAGGTGCCGGTTGGGATGGTACTGAGGAACATGACAACATAATTAACCAATTAGGTGGGTTGATTGATAAATATAGTGAGAGTAACGATAACTTTAACCTTAATGGTTCTCATGATCAGAAAGCACCTGAAGGTACTCCTTAATCATAACTACTGCATCATCAATTTTGTTAAAAGATCTTTCTGGGAGAAAGGCTTTTTTACCTATAACAATTGCAGGTAAATAATCACTCTCTACTTTTTTTGAGAAGGATTCATATAAAATTTCATTTTTTGATTCATCTACATCTATTTCTTTAAATGTTATATTGGATTCCTTAAGTTGGGATTTTAAATTATCACAATGAGGACATCCTTTCATACTAAATATTATTGGTGTTACTTTCATTTTTCTATTTTTTTTAAAAATTCTATTATTATATCTTCTTCACCCATTATTGTTCCAATTATTTTCTTTTTTTCATTTAGAATATCCCATACTAATGTATCTATGGTATCGTCTATTAACATATAATAAATATTAACAGTTTTGTTTTGCCCAATTCTATATGCTCTATCTTCCGCTTGTTCGTGAGTCCCTGGAACCCAATCCAAAGAATTCATAATTACTATTTCTGCAGCAGTTAAAGTTAATCCTACCCCAGCAGCCTTTATTTGTCCCACAAAAACTTTACAGTTATCATCTTCTTGAAATCTATCCACCGCCAACTGTTTTTGGTTTTCTGACATCCCACCTCTTATACATACACATTTATCCCCAAAGTGTCTTATAAATGCATCCATCTCCTCATTAAAATTACAAAATATTATACTTTTTTTATCTAATTCTAATGCTTCTTCTACTTTTTCTATACTATAGGGAACAGTTTCCATCGCAATAAATGTTCTTAACAAGGTTGCTTCCACCAAATCTCTTGCTGGGTTACCCTTTTTCCCATCTATTTTCCTTTGTGATAAATATTCTTCCCACACATTTTTATAACCATCCACATTTTGTAATTCTAAATAAACTGGGGTTATAAGTTTATCAGGTAAATCTAATACTTCTCCTTTTTTACGTCTTAAAATAGTTCTTTTAGTTTTTTGTGCTAATTCTTCTAAATTAGACGCACCTTTTGTAACCCATACAAACCTACCCCCTTTTTTAAATCTTATGCCTTCACAATAAGTTCTTGCGTAATGAACCCAATTATTTGCTACCCCACACTCTATTATAGATAATAAATTATAATAATCCATAGGTCTATTAGCAATAGGTGTTCCGGTTAATAACCAACATCTTTCAGGGGAGAATCTTTTTGAAATATCTTTTAAAATTTTACCCCTTATACTTTTATGGTTTTTAACAAAGTGTGCTTCATCTAAAATAATTAAATCAGGATTAAACTCAACTATTTCTCTTCTTAGTTCCCATTCTTCATACTTTTTACCTCTTTCTTCTATTGTATGGAAATTTTTTAATATATCGTAATTTATAATAGTAAATCTATTGGGATCCCAATGTTTACCTTTTATTATTGAAACGTCTTCACAAAAATTTTGTATTTCTCTCATCCAATTAATCTTCAAAGATGCAGGACAAACTATTAAAACTCTTTCTGCATCACATTCTAATGCTGCAACAATAGATTGATAGGTTTTACCCAATCCCATATCATCAGCTAAGATACATTTTTTATTTTTTAATAAGAATTCTATACCTTCTTCTTGATGTTTAAACGCACTCCAACCTCTTTTATCTAAATTAATATATTTTTTAAAATCTACTTCTATATCAATTTCTTTATAGTGAATATCCTCAATAAGTTGAGTTTTAGGTATCCAAATCAATTTAACCTCTTTCTGATTTTTATAAAATTTACAGATTGCATGTATGGCTTTATCGCTTTCAGCTAAGATAGTTTCTACTAATATTTTTGAAATGGGGACTTTTAATTTATATTCTTCTTGAATTTTACTTGAATAATACTCTGTTAATTCAACAACCTTATTAATTGTTTTAGGTACATAATTAAAATAATTTGTAATATATTTTGTTTGACTATTAGTGAGAAAATAAGATTTTTCTGTTTGGTATTTTTTCTTTATATAATTAATATATGGATTTTTACCATCATACGTCACTAATAGTTCTTCTATTTTTAATCCTTTAATGTCTTTTATGTCTAACATATTTCTAATTATAATCATTTTTTTGCAAAGTATAAATATTTATAGAGAAAAGATACATGAAATATAACAGAAAAGTCCCAATTACGAGAGTAAATAAGTTTTTTTCACAAGAAGATTTTAATTTAGAGGTAAATTTTGGTAGAGAATGGCTTGAAGGGGACATTAATATAAAAGTAGTTCTTTTTCAAGTTGATCAAGGTAAGTCATTAACTGATGATATATATGGAGAATCAGCGCCTAATGAAATAAGATTTAAAACTCCGGTGGAAATAACTGTTAATTTCCAAATGGAATCACCCAAAAATGAGGCGTGGAATCCTAATGGTAGTTTAAGACATTTAGAACACGGTAATCTAATTTTGGGGGTTTATCAATCACATTTAGAGGAATTAGGTGTGGAAATAAACTACGGTGATTACATAGGTTATCCAGAAACTGAAGATAAAACAACTTACTGGACAGTATCTAATAATGGTATAATAACTTCAGACAACTCACATACAATAGTAGGTTACAAAGGTTTTTACAGAACTGTGACATGTGTACCAACACCTGAAGATGAATTTAAAGGTATTTAATATAAATGGGACTTCCTAAAAATTATAGAAAAAATTTAAAGTTTACGCCTACACCGGAAGGTTTTGAAGCTCGACAAGGAATATTAAATGATATTGCAAATCCGGGAACGTATCTTCCTAAAGGTATTTTACATGAAGATATGGATAGAGAATTCGTACAATATGTTGAAGATGACATCAGTTTAGTGTTAAACGGAGAAAAAGTACCAGTTGTTTTCCTAAGTATACAAAGATGGGCTGAATTTGCTAAAACTTGGCAGTTTTCGGATGAATACAAAAACATTACAATGCCTTTTATTACTATAATAAGAAAACCAGATGCACAAACTGGTACTAATTATGCGGGAACTTTTAACGTACCAGGTAAACCTACATTTACCTATATGAAAATACCAACATGGGACGGTAATATAAAAAGTTTTGACATTTATAAAATACCACAACCAGTATCTGTAGATTTAAATTACGAAGTTAGATTATTCTGTACCAGAATGAGAGATTTAAATGTACTAAATAGATTAATGTTAGGTTCATTTTCTGCAGGTGAAAAATATATTAGAGTAAATGGGCATCCAATACCTCTTATGATGGATAGTATTGGTGATGAGAGTTCTATTACAAATTTAGATGAAAAAAGGTATTATGTACAATTATTTAGTATTAAAATGTTAGGATATCTATTAGACCCTAAACAATTTGAGGTTACACCTGCAATAAGTAGAGCAATTAATTTCTTTGAGGTTAGTGAAAACGTACATTATGCAGTATATCAGGTTAAACCTAGAGAAGAAGATACCACAATTGAAATAAACATACAATATGCACCAGGCATTAATGTTTTCCAGTTAGTGGTTGAAAATGATGCAATATATGATAATATTTCTCAACAAAATATTAGTTCTTATACTATAACTGTAGATGGAGTTGTAAAAACAGTACCCTTTGAAGTATCGTATGGGCAAACATTAGAAATAAATATAACAAAATTAGATGTGACAAATGGTGCATATCTTACATTAATGGGTAATACAAAATGAAAAGGATAATAAGAAATTATGTTGTTAGAGATCCTAAACCTATAATGGATTCTATATTACGAGGAATTAGTAAGTATGAAACAATAACTTTTAAACCTTCTGTTGAGGGTCAAGTTATATTTGAAGAAATAATTGACGTTACCATAACCGATATAGAAAAAACGGAACTCTATGTAAATGGTATTAGATACCACATAGGGAAGGATTACCAAATACAAGACAATAAATTAATGTGGGTGGGTAGTTTTGATTTAGAAACTTCTTATGATTTAGTTTTTATTAACCGTTAAGTATTTCCCCATACAAATCTTTTTTTGGTACACATTTTTCTTTAATTATTTTTTCTACAAATGCAAACATTTTTAACCCATTTTCTTCACAATAAGTTTTTAATAATAAATGAGTTTTAGGTGTTATTTTTAGATTTTTTGTCCTTTTCATAGTTGTTTTTTATATAAGTATGATAAAAGTATGAAAAATATCATACTAAATATCTTAATATTGAAATAATTCACTTACTTTCAAAAATAATTGCATATTTATAATAAAAAGAAAATAATAAAAAGATTAAAATAAAAAATTAAATGGCGTCAACAAATAGAATTTTCGTTAGTCCTGGTGTTTTCACCTCAGAAAAGGATTTAACATTCGTAACAAGACAAGTAGGGGTAACCACTTTAGGGTTACTTGGGGAAACACCTAAAGGTCCTGCATTTGAACCGGTATTCATCTCTAATTATGATGAATTTACTTCTTATTTTGGTGGTTTAGATCCTGCAAAGTACAAAGGTAACGGATACCCAAAATTTGAACTTAACTATATTGCAAGATCGTTTTTAACACAGACTAACCAACTTTATGTAAGTAGGGTATTAGGTTTATCTGGTTATAAAGCAGGAAATGCATGGAGTATTACTTTAGATGCATCAGCTGACCCTTCAACTGCCGCATCAGCATCTACATCAACTTTTACTATGACATATAGTGCTAGTACAGGTGGTTCACCATTAACAGTAAACTTTGATAGTGTAATATTACAAGAATTATATGATGAAGGTGAAATTAGTAGTAGTTTTAGTGATTTAGGTTTAAAAGATACTGGGGACACAATATCTATTACTACACCAGAATACATAAAGATAGGTAATACATTCTCAGGTGCAACATTTGACTTAACTATAACAGGTAGTGGGTCTGGGAGTACTAGTTCTTTTGTAACTGGTAGTACATCAGGTACTGTAGTAACTTACACCGCCACTTCATACGGAATTGATGGTAGTGTAGTTGCAACTTTAAGATCTAGAGGTAATTATGCTGGAGATCAAATATTAGATTACACCGTATCAGGTATAACCGATACAAGTATGACAAATACTTCCGCTATTGTAACTGATCCATTTGGTAACTTTACCATAACTGGCACTACAATTAGTGGTAATGATTTTGATTATAATGTTTCTTTAGATAGAACTAAAAAGAATTATTTACCTAATGTATTTGGGGTTAAAGCACAAGATAAAGAGACGGAACTTTTCGTAGAGGAATTATTCATTAACAGTTTAGATGATTTAAATACTGCAGGAAAAGTTAGAGGATTAGATATCACATTCCTTAGAATTAGTGGGGATTCAACTAATAACTTAAGTGATTATGAAGAAAAGTATCAATCAGCCGCTTCACCATATGTTTTATCAGAATTAAGAGGTAATAAATTACAAAGATTATTTAGATTTATTACGATTTCTGATGGGGATGCAGCAAACAGAGATATTAAATTCTCAATTATTAATATTAAACCAGATGATAAAACATTTGATTTGATAGTTAGAAGATATAATGATACGGACGCTAATTTAAGTGTTATTGAGAAATTTTCTAAATTATCATTAGACCCATCAGATAATGGATTTATTGGTAGAAAAATTGGTACTTCAGATGGCGAGTTTCCATTAAGAAGTAACTACATAATGGTAGATATGGCGACAGATTATCCAACTAACGGTATACCTGCAGGTTTTGAAGGTGTACAAGTTAGAGATTACATTGGTGATAGAACGGCATTAGCACCACAAATAGAATATGGTACAGAGTATCCATCACTAAATAATTCACAATTAAGAAGATATTATTTAGGTCTTAACACTACTATTGGTGTGGATCAAGATTTCTTCGATTATAAAGGTTTGGATGCCGTTACCGGTTTAGCTTATACAGGTAAATCTGATGGTTTTCACTTAGACGTAAATGCTGAAGGAGCGGAAATATCCGCAGGTGACAATAGTTATTTCCCAATATTACAAGTAGGGGTTTCTGCATTTACTACTGAAGCTTCACTAGTAGGTGGACCATATGAAAAAGTAAGTGCTAGAAAATTCACATTTGCACCTTATGGTGGTTATGATGGGTGGGATGTTTATCGTTTAGATAGAACAAATACTGATTCATACACTAAAAATGGAAGTAAAGGTAGTGAAGGATTAACTAATGGTACGTTTACTACTTATACAACATCAGAAGGTGATGACGGTATTACTTCTGACTACTACGCATACTTAGAAGGTATTTACACTTATAATAATCCTGAAGCAGTTAACATCAATGTATTTGCAACACCAGGATTAGATTTAAGAGATCAACCTTCATTAATTGATTCAGCAGTCGATATGGTTGAAAATGATAGAGCAGATTCATTGTACGTAATTACTACTCCTGATACGGATAGTGATGGTGAAACTGTTTTAACACCAGATGAAGCAACCGGAATTTTGGATGACTCAGGAGTAGATAGTAACTATTCCGCTACTTACTTCCCTTGGTTACAAATGAATGATACAGAAAACAATCAATATATTTGGTTACCACCAACATTAGAGGTTGTTAGAAACATCGCATTAACCGATAACGTTGCTTTCCCTTGGTTCGCAGCAGCCGGTTTAAACAGAGGTACAACAAACGCAATTAAAGCGAGATCAAAATTAACCTTAGATCAAAGAGATGATTTATATGAAGGAAGAATTAATCCAATGGCAACATTCTCAGATGTAGGTGTTGTAATATGGGGTAACAAAACCTTACAAGAAAAAGAAACGGCACTTAACAGAATTAATGTTAGAAGGTTGTTATTACAAGCTAGAAAACTTATTTCAGCAGTTTCTATTAGATTATTATTCGAACAAAATGATGATGTTGTAAGAAATCAATTCCTTTCATTGGTTAACCCAATATTAGATAATATTAGAAAAGAGAGAGGTTTAACTGACTTTAGAGTTGTATTAGATGATACACCAGAATCTATTGATAGAAATGAATTAAATGGTAGAATATTCATTAAACCAACAAGATCTTTAGAATACATTAGTATAGAGTTTAATATTACTAATACTGGAGCATCTTTCGATGATATTTAAAATCATTATAACATAATATTAAGGTGGGATTATTCCCACCTTTTTTTTACCTATGAAAATAAAATTAAGTCAATATCAAAAAAGTCTACTTTTGGAATTTAAAAAACGAGCATATTCATTTGATTGGGATGACAATATTTTATTTATGCCAACAAAAATTCATTTAGAAAAAAAAGTAGGTACAGAATGGATACCTGTTTTAGTTGGTACTGAAGAATTTAGAGAAATTAGAAATAAAATAGGTAAAGATTATAGATATGGGAAAAATGATTTGTATTTTGCATTTAAAGATTTTAGAGAATATGATGCATTTCTAAGGGACACTAAAGAAGCATTAAGAAAAAAATCTTTTGGTCCTAGTTTTGAAAAATTTAAAGAAGCCTTATTATATGGAAATGATTTTTCCATTATCACTGCTAGGGGTAACCCTCCACAATCAATCAAAGACGGTATAAAATTAATTATTGATACCTTATTCACTAATGAAGAAAAAGAAATGATGGAATCCAATCTTTATGGTACTTCTATTGAACAATATTTAAACCTACAAGATTACTATCCTGTGACTTCTGAGGCGTTTATTGATGAATTTGATACCGATATAGGCGTAAAGAGTCCAGAAGTCGGTAAAATGATTGCATTGAAGACATTTGTGGAGAGAGTGGTAAGTGCAGTAAAAGAAATGAAAGATAATCCTGAATATACTGGTATGAGTATAGGTTTTAGTGATGATGATTTGGGGAATATTGAGAGTGCAGAAAAGTATATAGAGGAGGAGTTAAAAAAATTATATCCCGAAGTTAAGTTTTTAGTATATGACACTTCCAACCCTAAAAACCCAAAAAAGAAAAGGATAATAATTAAAAAATAGAATTTTATTTAAATACTAAATATTTATTAATAAATACTAAAATGAAAAAGAATATAAATAACGAAATCGAAAGAATGAAATCATTGTTTAATGAGGAGAGACTTTACGGAAATATTGAAGATGGAAAAGAAAATTTAGACGAAGGTTTAAAATCAACATTTAAAGGTATTGGTGGTATGTTTAGAGGGACTGGTTACAGTTATACTAAATATGCATATGAATTATCTGGGGCACTAAAAGAACTTAATGAAGAATTGGAAGAAACAATTAGAGAAGTTAATAAGATAATAGACAAATCTAATAAATCTAAAATGAGTAACGCCGCATATGATAGATTAACGGTTCATGTAGGAGATGCGATAGATACTTATAAAATGGCTATAGATACTAATCAGATTATTATAGATGATTTAGATTTTTCTGTTAGTTCTAATAGGGGTGATGAAAGATCAGAGGATAACCCAGAATCCCAATTAGAAAGATAATAAAAAACATTAAAGATTTATATTTTTTTAAATTTTAGATATTTATTAATAAAGAATAAAAAACAACAATAAAAAAAAGAAATTATGGCAGATTTATTAATGAGAATGCCGGTTCCTTATGAACCATTAAGAAAGAATAGATGGATTCTTAGATTTCCTGATGATTTAGGTATTCAAGAATGGTGGATTTCTACTGCAAGTAGACCTAAATACACTAGTGATGAAGTATCAATACCATTTTTAAATACTGAGACGTATGTTATCGGTAGATTTAGATGGGAAACAATCTCTGTTACATTTAGAGATCCTATTGGTCCTTCTGCTACACAAGCATTAATGGAATGGGTAAGATTACACTCTGAATCTGTAACTGGTAGACAAGGATATGCGGCAGGTTACAAAAAGAATGTAGAATTAGAAATGTTAGACCCTACAGGTGTTGTAGTACAAAAATGGATTTTAGAAGGAACTCAATTAAATGACGCTGACTTTGGTGGTTTGGATTATAGTTCTTCTGACTTAGCAGACATTACATGTACATTAAGATTTGATAGAGCAATTAACGTATTCTAAATCAAACTAACATATATAATATTAAAAGTCGCTTTATGCGACTTTTTCTATGCTTTTAAATATTTATTTAAAAACCTTTAAGAATGAAAATTATTATTTCCGAAATGCAGTATAAAAATGTTTTTGATATCGATGGTTTGGTTGTTCAAGAACAAGCGGGGAAAAAAGAAGTGGGAAAAGTCGCATATAATTTTTTAAATCCAAAAATAGATATAACAAAAAGTAATTGGCTTAAAAATACTAATTTTCAACCTGTAAAACCAACCCAATTAAAATTAAATAGTGTACCACCTGATTTAAACGTTTCTTTAACTGAAAAATTATTAAAATTCGGACCTAAAGGAACAGAAATACCTGATCCACCAGAATTTAAAATAGATCCATGTGTACCAAGAGAGATGCACGGATACCCCGCCCCTGAAGGTTGGGATTGGTGTAATCATTATTCAAGATCTGACTCCTATATGGGTAATCTTGTTACCACTTATTATTCTAACGATAAGAAAATAGTTGTAAGCGACGCAATTCCAAAAATTGATATTAGAAAAATTAATTCTTTCATCAAAGATGAATCTATGTATGGTTGGTTAAAGGAAGCGATTAAATCATGGAATGATGTTAATGGTAAATGGGCTGGAATGCAAAGAGATGCTAACTGGTCAAAAAATATTTATAATATAAGTTGGGAAACCATTGGGAGTTTAGGTGGTAATAATTTGATGGAATTATTTAAAGGGTGTAATAATACTACAGTGGGTAAATGTAATACAAATTTATTATATCCTGGAGTGTTAATAGAACAATATATTGAATTTAATATTGATACACAACTAGACTTTTTTGTTGAGATAAAAAGGGAAATATTCAAAAAAGAACAAGCAAAAAAAGTAGAAGATTATAATAAATTAGTTGAAAAGTTTATTGAGGATGAGAAAGAGTGGAATAAAATGTACTTTAAGGAATATAAAAAGTTAAAAGACGCACAAAACGATTTAAATAAATTGGTAAACATATCACCACCAGCATATGCCGATGCACTTAGAGTAGATCTCGACATTAATTTGATAAATACAGAAACTTTTAAGAGTAAAGAAGCGGAATCATTGGAAAAAAGTATGATTATAGGTGTAGGGAATGCAATGAATTTAGATTTAAGTGATTTGCCTTTAAAAATTAGTGATAAATTAAAGAAAGATTTTATTGTTTATCTACAAACATATTATCCTGATTTTTCTACTTTATTAAATGGTAAACCTAATAATGTATCCACAATAAAATGGTTAGAAAATAATAATACATTGCAAAGACTTTGGGAAAAATTTAGAATTTATTATGCTTATTATAAGTTAGTACAAATTCCACCTCCTCCAGCTCCACCAGACGAGGTTAAAGCAAGATCTTTTTCTGCTAGAGAAGGAGATGAACTAAGTCAAAAAGAACAACAATTAGAAATATTAAAAGCAATAATCGAAAGTATTACTCAATTTAATCAACAATATATTGAACAATACCCGAATTCAAAGTATTATGATTTTAACGGTAAAGGTGGGTGTGAAAAAACAAGAGGTTATCAACAAGTTAGATATAACGAACCTTGTGAATCTTTGGCCCATCAGTATTATGAAGGTACTGGTAGTGATAGACATATGTATTGTAAAAAAACAGTACCATTATCTAATTGGAAAAACTATTGTAATAATAATAGAAATGGTGGTGTTTGGTTTTATAAAAATAGTGATAAAAATGGTGGTTGTGGATGTGTATCAAACAGTACACAGGACTATTTGGATCAATATGGGCATGTATATACGGAGGATAATTACTTACAAAAAAATGTTCAAACTGATATTAGAAGTATGGGTGAAAAATGGGAGGATTTTAAAGATGAGTGTTTAGGGGATTGGCATTGTATTGCCGATGTCGCGTCAATCGCAGCATTGATAGTTCTTGCACCATTAAATACAGTTGTTCCCGGAATTAGTTTTGCAGTTTCTGCCGGTATTGACGCTATCAGTGCTGGGGGTTATGTAATTGAGGGAGATGCAGGTTGGCAACTAAATGCTGGATTAACACTTTTAGGGGGGTTATTTAGTGGTGCTGATGCAATGAAATTGGCAAAAGCAGGATCTAAGGCAGGTAGATTAACTAAGTGGAGTAAAGCCTTAGTAGATACTGTTGAGGATATGGGTAAATTAGAATCTAAATTGAAAAAGATGAGTAAAGTAGACGCAGACAATTTTTGGGTGTCTCACTTAAGATCAAATTTAGGTGATTTATCCGTAGAGGAATTGAAATATATAGACGAGTTATTGGAGTCTGTTAAAAATATTAAAGGAGATTTAAAAGATAAATTCGGTAAAATTTTAGAATCTTTAAAACCATTAACTAAAGGACAAAAAGCGGAACTAGGTGTTTTATTAAAAAACCCTAAATATGTTAAGAATTTTATAAAGGTAGTAGAGAATAATGGTTGGGACTTAGCAAAGGCATTAGAAAAATATCAATTAGTAAGGTTAGGTAAAGAAGGTTTGATACAGGCAAGTTTATTTGGGTTACTTACTGGTTATAGTGAGGAAATCGCAGAAAAAATAATTTCGGGTATTGATACACTTAAGGAGTTAACTGGTATAAATCTTAGGCCTATGTTGGGGATACCTGATGTAGACAAAAACGATGTAGATAGTAGTAAAGTAGAGCAGATATTAGATAAGTTCCCAGAATATAGATATTTGGCTAAAATGATAGATATTACATTAAGATCTTCATCATGGAGAGACATGAAAGAAAAATATGGTTTAAAAATAGAAAAAGATTTACATGAGGAGATTTTTAATAGTGAAGACCCAATTATAGACTCTACTGCCTTATCTAAAATTTTAGAGACAATAGACTTAATGTATGACATTTCAAAAGAAATGGAGTCTGAAAATAAATCTATAGAAGAAATAAAAAATAAAATACAACCATTGTTAGATGAGGCACTTAAAATAGCGGTAGAAACTACTGGATTTAGAGATGAACTTAATACTTTAGAAGGTATTGTTAAAAGAACAGGATATGATGAGGAGTCGATTGAAATATTACAACAGTTTTTTGGGCCTGATTTTCTTAAGTTTGATGACTCTGCAGAACAAATTCAGGAATATCTGAAATAACTAATTTACTTTTTTATTAAAAACTTAATATTTATAATTATGGAGAAAAACATTAATGAAGAAATTAAAAGAATTAAAACTTTATTTACCGAAGAAAGGTTATATGGTAACTTAGTAGAAGCAACTAATCCAGATGTTAACGCGGATGGTGTTATAGACGCAACTGAGTTTGATGACTCTGGTAATGAAATAGATAGGGTTGAAGCAGAAATGTTTTTAACGTCTAGTAACACACCTGATGTCGATTTACTTAGTTATTGTATGAGACCAGGGTCCACCTTAAAAGAACCAAAAGAATATATTTGGGCGGGAATTACCGGCGAAACTACACTTCATACAAAAATGAGTTCCTCCGCAACAAATTGTTTTTGGGAAATAAGAAACCCAAAGACTGCTTACGCTACTGAACCACAAGTTTCTATGATGTATATTTTAGAAAAATGGAAAATGGGATTTTTTGTTAAATTATCTCCCTCTATTGATTTAAGTACTGAGGTAAAGGCGGTAGAAACAATCCCATATCAAACACCTGCCTTAAAAACTATTATAAGTCTTAATGAAGCTAGGGGTAACGAACAAAAAATTACATACCTAAAGTTTGTGGGGGAGTTAAATTCATCACAATTCGCAGTACCAACTCCTTACAGTAATATAGAATACAGAAATTTAAAATTTACTGGTTTTTATGACGATAAATATAAACAACTATCTAAGGGAATAGAACAACCGTTATTTAAATCATTAGATGATTCGAACTCAAATGCTGGTTACAGACCTTTTATTAGTGGTGGTCCGGCTAGAAACGAAAATTATAAACCACAGGTTGATGGTATCATTGAGGGATTAGGTATTACACCTGTCAGTGGTAAGATACAAAGTATAATAGATAACTTAAAAATAGTGTAGATGAAAAAGAATTTATTAATAGAATCTAAAAAAATTAAATCCTTAATAAATAGAATGGATAAAAAATTATCTTTTGATGAGTATGTTATATATGAATCTAAACAATTATTAACGGAGGCCAAAATACCATTTCTTAGACAGATATTGAAGGATTTTGGAGAATTGAAGGTTGGGAAATCTATAGATGAATTAATACAGTTAAAAATTACAGATGATATAGTAGAAGAATTAGAAAACATAGGAAAATTTTTAGATGGAAATGATGTACCATTAAAGGGTAATATAGATGAGATTGTTGAGTCATTACTTGAAAATAATATACTTAAAGTTGGTCAAGAGACACAATTTAAAAAATATTTAGAAATTACTAATGGATTATCTAAGGTAAGTAAGGGAACTGGTAAGATGACCGATATTTTAGAGGATTTAGTAAAAGGAGTAGACACTAATTTCTCAGACGAAATGGATATCTTAATAGAATATTTTTTAGAAAATACTGAGGTGGCGTTAAAAGCTTTCCCGGAGGGGACTCCTTTAGGAATTACAATTAGAAAAATCATAGATACCGGTGGAAATGTAAAAATGTGGAGAGATAAATTTATATCTCAGATTTTTAATGATGCATGGAGAAATTTTGATAATATGAGTGATGCTTTTAAAGCTAGCGTAATTAAAAAAATAAAAGAATTTAAAAGTTCGAAGGAGATTGAGGGTATAGCAAAACTTGATAAATTACCGGAAAACATCGCGGGTACTGATATATTATTTAAAGAAGTAGATGGTGTAACTAGATATTTTGCAATAAAAAATCCGCACCCTGATGTGATAGCTTATTTAAAAAAGAATGGTTGGGGAATAAAAGAATGGAATGATTTTAGTCGTGGTGCAGGAATGAAAGGAACAAAATTTAAACAATTCCAAATATGGCTTACGGACGGGGGATGGAAGAAAGTGTTAGCGTGGAGTTACGGAATTTCAGTACCTGTCACAGTAGTTGGTAGAGCGATTGAGTGTTATCTCTTAAGCGATCAATTTCATCCTATAAAACAATATTCGGAAAGAACAAAATCGGAGGATATCCTACAGGATTGGACCTGGAAAAAATGTTTTAAGAATGTGTGGATCGGAGAACAAGATCTTGTTCCTAACGATTGGAAACCTAAGTGGTTTACTTGGCAAGGTGCATTCTTACCAGTAATTGGTACTGTGGGTACTCTTGCTTATAATTTTTTTAAAAATGTTAATGTACTAAGTTTTAAAAAAATGATAGAGTATCAGAAAACAGAAGTGGATAATGACCTCATAAGAACTAAAAAAGAGTTTTATAAAACTTTAGGACTTATTCAAATTATTAGAAAAAAATGTACAGTTACTGCTGAGGATGTACAAAAAATGAAAGATGAGGTAATAAATTATATTAAAAGTGAATTGGGTGATGACGCACCAGAAGATGAGTTTTCTATTGGTTTAGATAAGATTTTAGGTATGGGTGTGGAAAGTTACGATGCTGAATTAGATAAAATAATAAATAAATATCAAAATAAAGTAGCAGATTTAGATAAACTGAATGATGACGTTAAAAAGGCATATGAGACCAATAATAAATACAAAGTTAATGTTAATGTTGATGAATTCCCTGAATTAGATTTCAACCCCGATATTAAAGGTAACCTTAAACAATGTTGTATCATTGGACAAACGGAAGCAGCAATTGAGGTTTTTAATTCACACGATGAAGAATTAAAAAACCAAGATGCGGAGGATTTTAAAAGTGTGTATGAGAATGCTGAATGGAATTTAGAATGGTATACAGAAAATGGTAAACTTGATAATGAAAGAAACCCAGGTAACGTTTCCGTAGAAGCTTGTGAATACAATAAAGACAAGTTTATAAATATGTTACAAATATTAGGTAATATACAAGATAGAAGCCGACAAGGGGATATCGATAAGATAGAAAAAACCATAGTTTGTAGTAAAGATAATATGAAGACATTATTAACGGATTTAGAAAATAGTTTTATTAAGATTGAGGAGTATGAAAAATTGGATAAAGATCCTGATTACCAAAAATTGATAGAAATAATAGAAAAGGAGGTTAATGATAAACCTTATAAAATTTCCGCCAGAGGCTACTTTTGTTGGGAAACAAAAATTAGTCCATATATGCCATTGGAATCTTATATAGATATTGTTTTGACTTTGAGTGTAAAGGAAAAGAATCCTTATCTTAAGAATATTTTATTAAATTTACCTGAAGGTACTGATTGGAAAAAATCGGGTACTAATAATATCATGTTTAAATTAAATAAAGATGTTATAGATAGTGTTGGTGAAAAACTTTGTAATTGTGAAAGTAATAAAACTAAAGGAGTGAAGTACTTAGATGAGGGGGTAGAAAAAGACGCATATGAGTATTGTATGAAAGAGTTCAAAGATGCAATAAAAGATGCAGGGATTTGGGGTAAATTTAGTGACGGGACAAGATAATTAACAAAAAAAAATAAGTTTCACACTATTTATTTTATAGAATTATTAATTAAATTTTAAAAAAAAGTTTTATGGAAAATGTACACAATAATATATTGGATCCTAATTATATTCCTGAAGAATTAAAAACACCTTATGATGTTATTGAATTGCCTTCACAAGGATTATTATATAAGGATAAATTATCTAAAGTAAAAATAGAATTTTTAACCGCAATGGATGAGAATATTTTAAGTTCACCTAACTTAAGTTCCAATCCTAATGAAATGATTAATTTATTAATTAAAAATAAGGTTAAGGATTTGAATATATCACCGGAAGAATTATTAGATGGTGATAGAATGGCAATTTTAATATTTTTAAGGGCAACTGCATTCGGTCATATGTACCAACAAATGGTTTATGATCCTTCAGAAGAAGATTTTGTGGAAGTGGAAATAGATTTATCTAAATTAGAACATAAAAAATTATTAATTAAACCAGATAATAATAATGAGTTTGATTTTATTTTACCTTCATCTAATAAAATGGTAAAATTTAAGTTTCTTACTGCAGGTGCTGAAGAATCAATTGATAAGTATGATAAAGAATTAATGAAAAGAAGTGGGGAAAATTTATCACAAAAAATTACATTAAGGTTAGAAAAATGTGTTACAGAGATTGATGGTGAAAGAGATAAAATTAAAATATCTAATATTTTAAAGAAATTACCTATTTTAGATTCTAGAACTTTAAGAAAGTATATAGAAAAGAATGAACCAGGAATAAATATGGAAACAAAAGGTCGGACTCAGGGGGGAGGGTCCGTTAGTTGCTTTCTTACACTCGGATCAAATTTTTTCTGGCCTCAACTCTAGTTTTTTACAACATCTTCATAAAGAAATATCTTATTTAGTTAAAAAAGGTGGGTTTACATATTCCGATATTATGATAATGCCTACATATTCTAGAAGAATTTTTATTGAAAACATAAAACCTAAAGCGGATAAATAAATTTTTGTAGATATTTATTAATAAAAAGTGTAATTATGAAAGATTTAGAATACTATAATAAATTAATAGAAGGTGTTGTAGTACATGTTAATGAGTTAATAACCGAACAAAGTAAAAGAGAAGATTTCAATGATGAGGAAAAGACAGATGAGGAATTAATTCAAGATATAATAGATGCATCTAATGCAAATGATAAGGAAGATGTAGACGTTAAACAACTTTTTGATGACTTGGAAGAAGGTGAATTTAGAAAAGCTTTTGGTGTAGAGGAAAAGGATATTGACAAATGGTTTAGGGATCACCCAAATGTGAATTATGTTATCGAAGGCGGTAAACAGTCAGGTAAATCCATAAGTCAAGTAACATATAATTCTATTAGAACATATAGAGCACAAGCACAAGCACGTCAATTTGCTAGTCAAAATACATTAAAAAAATTAAAGAAAAAAGCAGGTACTAAGGGTTATTGCCATTGTTTAAAATTAGTAAGGACATTTGTTGATAAAGCTACACCTAATCACGAAGAGAGAGTTTGCCCTAAAGAACGAGGACGAGGGCCGTTAGGGATAACTCAAAGAGGAAAGTGTAAGGAAAATTTTGAAACCTCTTTTAATAGTGAAATTGCTACTTTAAATACTTATGATAGAGACATACAACAAAAACATTATGATGATTGTTTAGAAAAATATGGTGGTAGAGGGGGAACAGGTAAAAAATTATGGTCATTTAAAGAAAGAAAAGAGGTAGATGATAGACAACAATGTAAGAAATGGGATAAAAATATAAAAAGTACTGTAGAGGAGATTATGAGTAAACTAACTTCAATGGCAAGTCAATGGTTTGTTACAACTGAGGATTTTAAAAAGAAAATGACTACAGAAGGAGATACTGTTGCATCTAAACTTATTATATGGGATAAAATTACTATAAAGTTTGATGAACATGTATTTAACCCACCTGTTAGTTCTACACCTCCTCCTCCGAAGTGTCCTCCTAGTAGCCCAATGACTGCTGGTTGTTTAGCTAATAGTGAAAAAATTGAGGATAAGGAATATGAATTTACTCCTTTAAGTGCTAGTCCTTATAGTAAAGGAAATACTGTAATGATGGCACATGGTAATTATAGAATGTTAATGACGTTTAAAAACGGTACTAGATCAGAACCAAATAGTGGTAGTTTAACTTTTTACACAAAATCTACTGCTGATAAAGCAGAAAGTCCTAAAGTTAAATGGAAAGGTACAATAAAAAGATTAGAGAAATAAATAAATAATGGCAGAGTTTGATGATGATTGGTATAAAGAAAAATCCGGCAACCTTAAAAAGATGTTGGATGAAACTAAATCTTTTTATAGTCAAGTTGATGGATTAAGTAGAAAAACACGGAAAAGGGAAAGAGAAGAGGTAGAGGATTTACTTAAAAAATTAAAAAAGCAGGTTGAGCTGGGGGGTGAGGAAGCAAAAAACGCTAAAGAATTAATTAAATTAGCACAAAAAAAATTAAAAATTATTACTTCACAATATGAAGTAACCGGAAGAATTAGACAAGAAACCCAACAAACTTTACAAGATTTTAAAAAGTTTATAGAAACTAGTGCTGCACAATACAACTATGCACAAAAAATTGCTAAAGAATACTTAACAGTAAGTAGAAATATAGGTGTGAGTGGTGCTCATCAAGAAAGGTTAACTAAAAACTTTAAAATGGCTTTACCTGAAGTGGAACAATTAGGTGGTAGTTTAGAAGACGTTACGGATATTATGCAAACAATGTCAGAAGAATCTGGTAGGGCTAGAATTCTAGATCCTGGTGATGTAACAAATATTGAAGAAATTGCAAGAGCATTAAATATGAGTGCTAGTGAAACTACGAAGATGAGCGAAACATTCGATCTTATGGGTATTTCTACTGAAAGTATGAAGAATAGTTTACAAGATGTATATAAAGAATCTAGTAAATTAGGTTTAAATGCAAATAAAGTAGTTAAACAATTATCTAACAATATGAAATCAATACAATCATATTCTTTCGGTAGTGGGGTTAGAGGTATGACTGAAATGGCAAAACAAGCAGTTAGAATGAGAATAGATGTATCTGATGTTTTACAAATGGCAGATAAATTTTACCAACCCGAAGCGGCTATTGAAGCAGCGGCTAATTTACAAATGTTAGGTGGGGATATTGCCAAAGCATTTGGTGATCCTTTCGAAACTATGTATATGGCTCGTAACAAACCAGAGGAGTTAGCAAAAAAATTAGGTGACATGACTGAAAACATGTTACAATTTAATGAGGAAACTGGTAGGTACGAATTACCCGCAGAAGCTAGAATGCAACTTAAATCAGCAGGTGATCAGTTAGGTATTAATACTGAAAAAATGGTGGAGATGGCTAGACAAACTAGCAAAATCAAAGACTTAAAAATGAAATTCACCTCAGTTGGGGATAATGATATGAAAGAGAATTTAGCATCATTGGCTAAATTTTCAGAAGAAAAAGGGGAATTTGTTATACAACATAATGGAGAAGAGTTAGGTTTGAGTGAAATTTCTGATGGAATGGCAGAAGAAATAATGGACGCCAATGAAAATGAAGGAAAAACAGACAGTGATTTATTTAAAAATATTGCAATTAATACTCAAACTATGAGTGAACAATTAGCCAGTTTAAAAGAAAGTAGTATGGCTACTATTGCGGGAACAACGGATTTATATGAAATTACTGCAGAACAAATGAAAAAATCTTTAGTTACACCATTGAAAAAAAGTATGGAATCTGCACAACAATCTTTTATTGAAAACTTCAGCCCTAAAAGTTTATTTGAGGGTGATGCTTGGAACGCAACACTACTGGAATTTGAAGAGAAAAAACAAGAGTCTTTAGATGCATTAGAAGATTATTATAGAAACGTATTAAATATTCCCTTACCTACCGATAATGTAACACCAGGACCTCAGAATAATGATAACGTTGATCCGGGTCCTACCGCCTCAGTAAAAAAAGAATATGATTATAAAATTTCTTTTGATGCAACAGGAATGGATATGTCAAGTCCTTTTGCTATCGCATTATCAAACCATATTTCTAAAGATGTTAAAAGTTGGGTTAAAAATTCTGCAGAAATTAAAAATGATGGTGGGAGTTGGGATATTGACTTTACTTAAAAAAAATAATTAACTCTTACTATTGACTTTTTGAATAACATTTTTTATCTTGGACCGCAAATAGACCATTAAATAAACTATTAAATATTAATAAAACTAGAACAAATATAATAAATAAACTAGTAATAATTAATAAAACTAGAACAAATATAATAAATAAACTAGTAATATACTATTAATTATATATAATATATAATTTTATCTCCTGAAATTTATGCTTCAAATATTTATATAGAAAGAATATTTATGCCAGGAATTTTAAATCAAACATTATACACAAGTAATTTTGGAGTTTTAACAACTGAAGATTTAAGAGAAAACTTGCTTAGTCGTAATTTACCTCCACCAACTAACCGAACATTAGTGGAAGGTGGACTAACATCTAAACTAGATGATATTGGTAGAGTTATAAATGTACCAATAGGTGGTACACAAAATGAGAATACTGTTGTATCATATAATGAAGAAGGTAATATTATAACAGAAGGAGAAACATTTAGAGATACTCAAAACGTTAATAATAATAGATATATACCTCAATTAGATGAATATAATGAATATGGGGTTAATATTCCTTCAGAACCTTATCCTGACTCTGGTAATAAAGAGAGAATGCCTTATCCAACTGATTCAAACATTGAAAATTTCAGTTTATTGAGTAGTGGCGATGATTCTTATGTTTCTTTTCCTTTTAACGTAATTGATAAAATATCAACATTAACTTATGAAAACGAAACCTCTTTAGGTATGATAGGTGCTGGTAGTTTAGAAACTAGTGTAATCAATAAGGTTGCTCAGATTCAGAATAAAATGAGTAGTGATTTAGTAAAATATTCTATAACTTATTTCCAACCACCTGAAGACGAAGCAAATGAATTTGAGAATAGGATGAGGGGTGAAAGTGTGGGTCAACAAACTTTACCAATTGAATCAGTAGGGTGGCAAGAGTATAATACTCGATTAAAGAATAACAAATTAGGTAATCAAACGAATAATAATCAAACTAATCCTGTTATTACTACAGAACAAAGGAATAATACTTTAATTAGTAATACAGGTATAAACCAAACAACTTTTTTATTTAATGCTTTAGGTTTAAATGTGTATGTACCTAATTATAGTGATAGGAGATTGTCCTCAACTTCAGATGCGGGTACTAATAGTAGATATTATATTGGTAGTGAAAGGAGTACTAATAGAGGTAGTAAAATAATGACTACTTTTACTTCTGATGAATTTAATGGTGCAGATGGTATAAATTCAGAACAAGTAGGACAAACTACGGTAGATGAAAATTACTATTGGGAATATAAGGATAATAATAATTTTAATAATAAAACTATTTTATCGGAAACACAACAATTAGTAAATAATTTTCCTGATGACGTTTTTATTGACCAAACAAAAAAGTTTTTTAAAGATAGAGTTAAAGGTAGATTAATCAGTAGAGGTAACGCAATTAGTAGTGAATCTTTTGAATCGGCAATAAAAAACGGTAAGTTTTGTAGAGTTTGGACACCAACAGACACATATAAATATCAAAACGCAATTAGAAAAAGTGGTTTATTTAGTTCTGATAGTAAAACTAAACCTGGGTTTTCAGTCACTTCTGATAATGCATCTTTAAGTGTATTACAAAGTAATGGTTTCGTAAAAACACACCCAACGGAAATAGATAGGACAACATCTTTTAAAAAATATATGTTGTCTATCGAAAATTTAGCGTGGGCAGATAACATAGCGGATTTAACATTAGATGAAATTGGTCCGGGTGATCCTTTAAGTCGAAATAAAGGTAGAATTATGTGGTTTCCCCCATATGATTTAGGTTTTGATGAAAATATGAGTGCGAATTGGACTAAAACAGATTTTATCGGTAGAGGTGAACCTGTTTATACTTACAATAATGCCACCAGAAGTGGACAGTTAAAATTTAAAGTATTAGTTGATCACCCCAAAGTAATTAATGCTTATAGAGGGAGAAGGACTAATGAAATAGAAAGATTTTTTGCAGGTTGTATATCACCAGAAGAATTTTTAGGATTATTAGATAATAGTCAAGGTGTAAGTTCAAACACTAAAAAAGAAATTGAAAAGAAATTAAATTTACAACAACAACAGTCTACCACAAGTAATTATAGTGCTAGTGAAAAATACACTCTTCTGTTCCCCAAAGATGTTTCGTCAGGTGTAACTATAGATAGTAGTAGTATTACTAATTTTTTAAATGTACAAAAAAATAGTGATAAGACAGTTAAAATAATAATTAATGGGTATGCATCTAAAGATGAAACTAATGCTAAAACATTGGCGACAGAACGTAGTACTGATATAAAATCACAGGTTGAATCAGTGGTTAATTCAATTAGTAATATTAATTCCTCTACTGTAATTAAATCACAGGTAATAGATATAAATGGGGATTCTAATAGTAGAAGAGTAGACATTAAAATTTCTTATGATGCAGTAAATGATTCTACCGCACAACACCAAAAGACTAATGTAGATAGTAATTTGGTTACATTACCTTTAGATTCTCAAATTATAGATAATCTAAGAATTGATGAGACAAGGTATTTTGATTTTATAGGGGAAGAATACCCCGAATATTTTGAAACAATATCGGAAAAGATAAAGTATTTTCACCCAGGTTTTCACTCTACGACCCCCGAAGGTTTAAATACTAGATTAACATTTTTACAACAATGTTTAAGACAGGGTCCTAGTATATATGATAAAAAAGACTCTAACGGAATAAAACCCCAAAATTTAGCATTTGGTAAACCCCCTGTATGTATTTTAAGAATAGGGGATTTCATCAATACAAAAATCACTATTAATAGTTTAAGTATAACATACGCCACAGGTAACTCACCACAATGGGATTTAAACCCTGAAGGTATAGGTGTACAACCAATGATGGCAGATGTTACTCTCTCTATAGACATATTGGGTGGGCAATCATTACAAGGTCCAATTAGTCGTTTACAAAATTCACTATCGTTTAATTATTATGCTAATACTGAAATGTATGAAAGAAGGAGTGATAAATTAGAAATAGATGCATTTATTGGTGCAAGAATTGTAAATGGGAGGAGTAGTTTATTTAACGAATTATTACCGGGTGTAGCTAATGTTGCACAAAAAATATCATTATTAGGGGATTCACCTAAAAACTCATTAAAACAAGGAGTACCTGTGAACCAATCTAGCCAAAATAATACTCCAAGTGAACCTGCAATACCTACAGATACTGTTATTATTAATATTAACTCAAACCAACAAAACGTAATTATAGAAACATTGGTAAATGGTATATTGAAACCTTTAGATACACCTATTAGAGTAATTATTACAGATAATAAAACTAATATTGTACATATTGATGAGGCGTATACTTCAGCAACTAATATAATAAGTTTAAGTTCTAATAGTACACTTGCCGTTGCATTTTCTCAATCACAAGAAATAGTATTAAAACAAAACCAAATCACTGATTTGCAATTGGAGTATGATAGTTTACCAAATACTACGGCATATAATCTAAATAGAAAAAGTCAGATAACTAATGAGATACAAACATTAAATAATCAAATTATTGATTTAGAAAACCAAATAATGAGTGTTAATGTTAATGTAATCTATGAATTGGTAGGTGCAGAATTAAATAGATCGCAAACATTTACTATTTCTGATAATAAATTAATATAAATATTATGAGTACAGAATACTATAATCGATATCAAAAATTTAATTTTAATGGGAAGTATACTCCATTACCATTTATAAAGATTGAACCTAAATCTTCAGATAAAACGGTTTTATATAGACAAACCCAAAGTCGAATGGATAAATTAAGTCAAGAATATTATGGTAATCCATATCATGGTTGGTTAATTATGTTAGCTAATCCCCAATATGGTGGTGTAGAAGAATCGATACCCAACAATGAAATAATAAGAATTCCATTTCCTTTTAAAAATAGTTTACAACAATATATTTCTGAAGTTCAAAAGTATCAGAAATTAAATGGTACTGGTTAAATATTAATTAATGGCAGAAGAAGAAAAAGATGTGAATGTTGAACAAGTAGGTGCTGGTTTAATGTTAATTGACCCTAACCCATCAGGTAGGAATGTTTTACCTGCTGAAGATATGTTCATATATGTAAGTTTAACTGCACAAGAAAGAAGTAGAGGTGTAGTAACTATAGGACCAAATGAAAATGAATTTGAGGAAAGTAGATTTGGTGAAATAGAATTTGTTGCAACTGAAGTAAAATATAACCAAGCGGGTGAACCGATGAAAGATATTATGGGTGATGTTACATCTTATGCAACTACCAACTACACTAACATTGGAGGAATACAAAATTCATTTGGTAGTGGATTATTGGAAGGATTCGGGATAACATCTATTAATGTAAAATATAATACTAGTTTGATTCCGCAAGTTGATATTGATTTTACAGATATTAGGGGTAGTGGTTTATTCGATGTTATAGAACAAGACAATAGAAAATCACCATATAGTATATTTTTTAAAATGCCTTATCCAATATTTAGTCTAACATTGAAAGGGTATTTCGGTAAACCTGTGGAGTATTGTTTAAATTTAGTAAACTGGACTTCTAAATTTGACCCCGGTACAGGTAATTTTAATATAAGTGCTAATTTTGTAGGATTTCAACAAGCATTTTTAGCCGATATTACTATAGGTGACATTATTGGTACGGTTAACACCGAAGCAGGTTTAAAAAATTTATTAGATTTACCATTAACGGTAGGGACAATAAAAGAGGGGGGAGAAACAGGATCACAACAAATAGCCACACCACAATTAGATGAGTTTGTAAAAGATTTGAGTAAACTACAAATTGATTTGGAAGAATTAAAAATTGAAAATAAAATTTATAAGGAATTACAAGTTTTAAATACACAACAAAAAAAATTAGAAGATATTAGAGGTTTTATTGGTAGACCGATAGGTAAAGCAAATATCGATACCTATAAAAATAATGAAAGTGCACCTCCTTATTTATCACAATTAAATGCACCCTTCCCTATTACAAGTTCACGTATAAAATCAGAAAACCTTACCACTTTTAAAAATTATTTATCTATTAGAGATTTATTATTTTTTAAAACAACAGTAATAAGTGCGGTTAATAACTATATGGATGATTTATATGATAAAATTAATGATTACGTTAAATTTTATGGTGATAATTCTACACTATTAAATATTAATGATAATATAGCAAAAAAATCAGTAAATAGTGCACAAATAAACAGTGAATATTGGAAATTTAGTGAAAATAATAATGGTGAAAATATTGACTATGAACAGTTTAAAGTAACTTTTGCTGGTGGATCCAATGGTACAACATTAACTTTAGAGTCGTTTATTGATGAATTAAAAAAACCTACTAGTATTTTAAAAAGTAATAATCCTGAAGAATATGCAGAATGTAATCAAAATTTCGATGTTTCTGGTATTACTATAAATAATTTTTCAAAAGACCAAAATGACAATAAATTAGGTAATAAAAATAGTAATTTTAATAATTCTGATGTAGGTTTTGTTTTAGATTTTAGGGCAATAAGGATGATGGTGAATGATATGTTAATAACTATAAATAAAGAAAAAAAGAAAAAAGAAGAAAAGTTATTAAAAGAATTAAATGATGCATTATCAGTTAGGTTAGGATATAAACCAACCATAGGAACAGTATTTCAAATTATATGTAACAATGCACAAGCATTTTTATCTACTATATATGATATAGGTAGGGCTGCGGAAAATGAAAATAAAAAAAGACAAAAGGCGTTGTCTAGAGTATCAGTAAGTAGTGATATACAATTAAAAGAAGAATATGATTTTAAAAGTCAAACGATATATGCTTTCCCTTCACTATTTGTTAAACAAGATGGTGGTTTTGTAGAGAAATATATTGGTTCAGAAGATATATTTACACCAGACGATCAAGAATCAAGAAATGCGTTTCCTGAAATTGGTTTCATTGAAGATTTAATTAAAGCACTATTAGTAGAAGAAAAGAAACTATTAAATATAACTAAACAAGTAAATAAAGCAAAAAGAAGTAGTAGTGGTAATGATACAGATAATTGGATACCACTAAATCCAATAGATTATAAAAGTAACCCATTTTATTTATTGAATAGTTCCCAATCAAAAAGTGCGGAAGGTGCTGAAAAATTATATGAAAAATTTATTAGTATATTAGTAGATAGATTTATAATAGTTTCTCAATATAGTAATTCTACTAAACCTAGTACTTATGGTGGTTTTGATGGGTTGTTAGCCAATTTATCTTTTGTTGATGATAGAGTTAAAAATATTTTATATACTTTTTTGAAAGACAATCCTATAACAGAAAAAGGTGACGATAAAATAACACAGATACAAGAAAAAAGATTAAAAGAATTAAATAGTGCAAAATATCAAGATGAGACAGGAGACGATAAAATTTATCATATAGATAATCCTAAAGGAAACTTTGTTATTATGGGTAGTAGTAGTAAAGGTAAAGAAATTTTACGGAATAATGTTACTTTAACTGAAGAACAAAAAGACGATGATTATAATAGAATTTTTATTGATAATAAAGTAATAGATGCTACGCCATTAAATTATACTGAATGGAATAGTAAAAATTTATATTTAACTACTAATCAGTCTTATAATGCATTTATCCCAAAAACCAAAAAGAGAATAGTTTCTAAATTAGATAAAGGAAAAATTGGTTTTACTATCCCAAATAGTGATATTACACTATTAGATGGTGGTGTAAATCCAAATAATAATCCTGACCCAAATACTCCATTATTAACTGAAACTATTAATATTTACATTAAGGGTAAAAAAGAAACTGAACTTCTAAAAACACAAAAAGCTGGATTACTTACTAATTCAAAACTTTATCAGAATAATACTTCTGAATTATCAAAAGCATTATTGTTGTTGTCTACATTACCTTTTTCTGTTTTTGATAATATACAATTTCCTAAAAAAAATGTGTCAAATTTTGACTCACCCGCTTGTGTAGTAACATTACCTAAATATTTTTTATTATATATTGGCGGTACATTATGGAGACAAAATTTAAGTACAGATCCAATAATATGGAATGATTCTATTTATACGGGTTCAACTATACCTACCCAAAAACAATATATTACTCCTGCCTGGTCAGTTGCCAAAAGGGGAGATATCGAATCTAAATTATTAGATTTACCGGATCAAACAAAATCTAATTTTATAAAATTTTTTACTAATTGGGTTAATAGTGGTGGTTTTAAAAGTTTTAGTGATGCGGTAGTTGAGTATACAGATGATGACTTACTTACTACTAATGAAAAATTTGATAAGGGGGTATCTTTAGTTTCATTACTTAGAAAAGAAGAAAAAATGATAGTAGTGTCCCCCAAGGTATTTAACATTTCGTCAAATAAAAAGTTCAGCAGTATTGGATTTAGTTCATACTTAAATCTGTTTAAAATAAAATTCAAAGGTTCATTAGTAGGTAGTGAAGATATCTCACCCACTAATAGTGAAAAAGAAGACATCACTAAAAATATGGAGTCAATTAAACAAAGCGCATTTAATAGTATAAAAAATGTATACGATAGATGGATTGCTGGTACTACAGAGAAAAACGATTTGGCGTATAATGCTTGTGCGAAAAATCCAAAACCACTATTCGATTACTTTAGATTTGTAGATAGAGGTTTCAACGATATTGGAGATAAAGCAATAATTAATTTAGAAAGTGTAATAACACTAAGTGAAAATATGTCTACTAATGTATATTTCTTTATGTCTAAATTATTGAGAGATAGTAATTTTCTTTTTCAGATACTACCTAATTATATTAATTATAAAGACCCTGATGAAGTATCAACTATGTTTAAACCCATAACTAATATTTCAGAAAGGAATGACAGTTCAGGTCCAACTTATTTATGTATTTATGCTGGTGGAGCTTCACAAGTTTTAAATATTGAAGAACAGAATAGATATACTTTTAAAAATGATGGTTTTAATTTAGATTTTCCCCCATCGGACATTTCAGCAAAAAAAGTTTCTGATAAAAGAGCGGAAAGACAAAAAAATAGAAAAGAAAAAACAAATAAGAGAAGAGAACAAAGTGGTAAAGAACCAATAGGTAGTCCTTCAGGTGAAGGTATTAATTTGGTAGGTTTTAGGGTGTGTTTTGGTACTGAAAACCAAACAATTTTTAAAAGTGTATCCTTAAACCAACAAGAACATAAAGATACTGCGGAATACCATAAAACTTTAACGGATTTAATTGATAAAAGGGGTGGTACAAGTAGAAGTTATCAAGGGACAGATTTATATAAAATGTTTAGATCTCGTTCATATACTTGTAGTGTTGAAGCATTAGGTTGTATGAATATTCAACCAATGATGTATTTCCAATTAGATAATGTACCATTTTTTGAGGGAGCATATATGATACTTAATGTTACACATAATATTTCTCCTAACCATATGACAACTTCATTTACTGGTGTAAGACAAAGCAAATATTTAACTCCTGTGGTAGATAAAATGACTACTTTTTTAAATATTGGTTTAGATGGCACATTAGATACTGAACCTATTTTGGAAAGAAGTTCAGTGGCGAGAGAAATTGATTACAATACAGGGATACCAAAAGATAAAGGACCTGATGAACAATTTAATTTTGCATCTTTAACTGAAAGTAGTTTAATTACTATGGGTGTTAGCAATGTTTCAATAAATTTAGTTAATAGTTTAAAAAGTGAATTGATAGGAAATGGTATAACAAGTAATTCTCAAGTTACTATGTTCTTAGCCAATGCACTTACTAAATCAAATAATTTCTCTACTTCTGTAGAGGTATGGAATGATAAAAATAGTACTGAGGGTAAAGAACTTTACAATTCTTTGGATAATAGGTTTGGTAATAGATCCTTTAGCGATGATGCTTACATTTATAGACCTAAAGGATATATTCCAATAATAGGTAGAGATCAGTACCAAAGATTTTCTAAAGATACTGATACCCCATTATCTACATTAACAGGTAATACAATAAATGTGGCAACTGCTTGTAAAATTTCTGCTTGGAGATGGATTAATTATCCTTATAGTAATAGTTATCACAATGCGGAAAAATTACAAGAAATAGATATAAGATTAAAAGTTTTGAAAGAAATTAAAAAAGATAATCAAAAAATTATTGATAATCCTAATACTACACCAACTGTAAAAGAACAATTATTGGCAGCTAACCTCAAAGCAAACGTAGAATCACAAAAACTTATAGAAAAGATTCTAGAACTTCAAGAACAAGAAGATGAAAGATTAAAAACAGAAGAAAATTACCCACCTGGCGGTTGGGCTAATGGAGGACAATCTAGTAACTTTTCACACACAGTAGAAAGTTTAAATTTTAAAGGTGGTAAAGATATAGAAGATTCATTTGAAAATTTTGCAAAAGTACTAAATACTTTACCAACTAAAGGAGGAGACGATAATTTATTGGGTCAAACAGTAGATGGTACTAAGTTTAAAAAGAAAGGTGTTAATGTATATAAGAAAAAGAAAATAGACATTTCAACTAATTCATACTTAGAATATGTAGACGCAAACTAATAGTTTGTTTTTATAATAAAAAAATAGTATATTTGTAATATGTATATTGGAAATATAGTAACTAAAGATAAAATTTTAGATGAAAAATATAATATTTGTGAAGATATTACACAAATAAATGATAATTTTATTACACTAATTATTGGTTGGGGTTTAGTTAAAGATATATATGGTGAAGAAAATGTATCTATTTTAAATAAAAAAATAGATGATAAAACTTATTGGACGTTTGATAGTAAAGAAAGAAAAGTAGATTTAGAAATTGATTTAGAAAATTTCCCTAAAAAATGTGTAGAGTATATAAACCATAATTTAAATTATATTTTTGTAGATGTTTTACACGATAACACCACCAAATTAAAAAAAATAATAAAAAAAATATATTCTTTAGAAAATATTATTTCATTTTTTAATGACAAAATGGTTTATATTTTTGATGAAAATTTAATTTTTGGTTTGGATTTAAATATATTAGAGTTTGTAGGTTTAGATATTAATAAAATTAAACATAAAATTATTAATATTTCTGAGATAACTTTAAGAGAAAATGAAATATTTAATAAATGTATAAGGTGTGTAGAAAATAACAACGAAAAAACCATACCTTACATTTATAGATATGGAACAACGAACAAAGATAATCACATTAGCATCGTTTGTAGACGATGATAAAGTAGAAGGATTTAGTGATTATATTAATAAAAGATTTAAAATCCCAAAAGATAAATTATTTAAATACAGTTCACCACAAGAAGAAGGTAAAAAAATTATAACATTTCGTTTATATTTAAGAGACGGTAAAAAAATAAATACCCAATCATTTTTCCCCACAACAATTATCACTCATAAAAAAGGGGAATGTTTTTATACTATTAATGCCCTAAATAAACTAATTGAAAGTAAAAGTAGTGGTGAGGAGGGAAACATCATTTATAAAGAACATAAGATAGAATGGGATGAATACCAAAATAAAATGTTAATTACTAAAAAAAATGAATTAACGATTATCGATATTAAACGTAGTTTTTCTTAAAATTCTTATATTTATAATAAAAGACATTAATATGGACGATAAAAAAGATAATAAAAAAACTAAAGATTTAGAAGATTCACTTAATGAATTTCTTAATGTTAAGGAGGAAAAGGAGTGCGAGGGAGAAGAATGTTTAATTAATGACGGCAAAGAAATTGTAGAAAGGGTTAATAAAGTTTATAAAACGACTGATGGAAGACAACTTTTAATATAAAAAAATGGATAAGAAAAAATTAATATCAGAAGAATTAAAAAGACATATGGAACTGTTAGAGTACACGTTCTATATGGAAGATAAACCTGCGGAAGATGATATAGAAAATCTTTTGTTAGGGGCAGAAAAACTTTATGAACAAGACCCTGTACCCGCAGAAGACGACACTGCAGAAGAAGGTGGTGAAGAAACTGAAGACCCATTTGCAGATGCAGGAGAAGAAGATACCTTAGAATTAGATTCTGAAGAAGGAACAGGTGAAACTGATCCATTTGATGGAGAAGAAGGTATGGAGGTTGAAGATGAATTCGCAACTGATGAAGGTGGGGAAGAGACTGTTGAAGTTGATGTTACAGATATAGTAGACAAAGCGGAACAAACTAGAACAGAAATTGAGGGTATGACTGCCAAAATGGATGAATTATTAGGGAAACTTGGTGATTTAGAAGGTAAAGTAGGTGATATGGATCAAGTTATCAATAAAATAGATGACTTAGAAAAAGAAATTACTGATAGAAACCCAACACCAGTAGAAAGATTAGAAATGAGATCGATGGATTCATTTCCTTACAGTGTTTCTTTAACTGATTATTGGTCAGATAAAGAGGGATATGATGTGGGAAAAGAAGAAAAAGAAGAATACGTTATTACACAAAAAGACGTAGAGGATTATAGTACAACAGAAATTAAAAATTCATTTGACTATAATGAAAACGATGAAAATTCATAAATCAAAAATTTAATTTGACATATTAACCAATAATGACTATATTTAATCATTATTGGTTTTTTCTTGTATTGACTTTTACAAAAAAACTTATTATATTTAGAAATAATTATTAACATTTAAAAAAAATTAACAATGAGTAGCAGTTTAGACGCAATTTTGTCTCAGTACGAAAATAATACTGACAACAGTTCAAAAAAACCTAAAATATCTAACGAAGATAGGTTGAAGAAATATTTCACTGAAAAACTTCAACAAGGTATGAAAAATGCAACTAGAAGATTTAGAATTTTACCAGCGAAAGATGGTAAGTCTCCATTTGAAGAAGCATATTTTTATGAAAGACAAGTAAATGGTAAATATGAAAAAATTTACTGTAATAAATTAAATGATGGTGAATATTGCCCAATATATGAAGCTAAAGAAGCTTTAATGATGGAAGGTAGTAAGAAAGCTAAAGAAATGGCTAGGGAGTATACTCCTCGTAAATTTTATGTGGTAAAAGGTATCGATAGAGATAACGAAGATCATGGTGTAAAGTTTTGGAGATTTAAACATAACTACACAGGTAATGGTGTTATGGACAAGTTAATGCCACTTTTTAAATTAAAAGGTGATATTACCGATGCTAGGGAAGGTAGAGATATTATTATAACCACCAATCGTAATGAAAAGGGTTGGAGTGTTGTAACATCTATTATGTGTGATGACGTTACTATATTAACAGAAGATACTACTAAAGCTAACGAGTGGTTCAATAATGAGGAAACATATAAAGAGGTATACTCTAGAAAATCACCTGAATATCTGGAGATAGTATCAAAAAATATGACACCAGTATGGGATTCTGAACAAGGTAAGTATGTTGCAGAGGAAGATAGAGAAGAAAAAGAGACTGCATCTTTAGAAGATGAAATAACTTTTTTAAGGGAGGAGAGTAGTCAAACTTCTACTACAACTACACCTACAACTACACCTACAAATGAAGATGAGGTAACAGTAACATCCCTTGATAGTGGTAATAGTGATGACTTACCATTTTAATTAATTGAAAATGTGTAGAATAGGTCATCTATTATAGGTGACCTATTTTTTTAAAAAAAAATAAACATGGCTAAAAAACCAATTAAGAAAAAAAATAGTGATTTTTCTAGTATAAGGAAAAAGTTTTCGTCTAAAGAAAAATATAAAGAACAAAAATATTTTGATTTGGGAGAATCCTTTCAAAAAGCGACAGGATTACCTGGTCCGGCAATGGGGCAAATTAATATGTTGTTAGGTCATTCCGATACAGGAAAAACAACTGCTTTAATACAAGCTGCAGTAGATGCTCAGAAAAAAGGTATTTTACCAATCTTTATAATTACTGAACAAAAGTTTAGTTTTGAACATGCAAAACAAATGGGTTTAAAAACTGAATATGTTGAAGAAATAGATGAAGAGACAGGTGAAGTTACAGGTTTTTGGGATGGATTCTTATTATATAAATTAGGTTTTGATTATATTGAACAAGCATTTGAATATGTGACTGAAGTATTAGATGGTCAAAAAAGTGGGGAGATACCACATGATATATTATTTTGTTGGGACTCAATAGGTACTATACCTTGTAAGATGAGTTTTGACGGTAAGGGTGGTAATCAACACACCGCAAGAATTATATCAGAAAAGTGGGGTATGGGTATGGCTCAAAGGATTACTTCATCTAGAAAAGAATCCTCACCATATACTAACTCTATGATTTTCGTAAACCAACCATGGGTAGAGTTACCGGATAATTCCTTTGGACAACCTAAAATCCAACCAAAAGGTGGTCAGTCAATATACTTATCTTGTGCGTTAGTATTCTTATTTGGTAATCAAAAGAATGCTGGTATATCTAAATTGTCCGCAACAAATAAAGGTCGTAAAGTTAATTTTGCAATTAGGACTAAAGTAGGTATCCATAAAAACCATATGAATGGTTTAGGATATGCAGATTGTAGGATACTTGCAACCACACATGGGTTTATTGAGGATGATAAGAAGTATATTGATAGTTATAAAACTGAACATAAAGATTATTGGGCAGAAGTATTTGAAACCGTAGGAGACGATGTAATAGACTTTGTAGTTGAAGATGACGAAAACTACATTGAGTCACCTGTTGATTACGCTGATCAATAATTTATTTATTAACCTATAAGATATGTTTAGTGCAAAGACCAACTAAAAAACAAAAATTTACCCATACTTTATTAATCGATGGCGATTCATTATTAAAAACTGCTTATTTTGGGGCAAAAAATCTTTATTATAAAGAAAACCATATAGGTGGCATTTTCCAATTCCTTACTATGTTAAGGAAATCACTCAATGAATATAAATACGATAGAGTTTTTGTCCTTTGGGACGGACAATTTAGTGGCAGGTTGAGATATGATTTATATAAAGATTATAAATCAAATAGAGATAAAGATTTCTATAATGAAACTCCACCTTCAGAACCTGAACTTTATATTCAAAAAGAAAGAGTAAAACAATATCTAGAAGAATTATTTATTAGACAATTTGAAGATTTAGTAATTGAAGCAGATGACGCTATTGCATATTATTGTAGTAAAATTAAAGAAGATGAAAAAATAGTTATTATAACTAATGATAGAGATATTTTACAACTTCTATCAGAAAGAGTAGGTGTTTATATTTTAAATCTTAGAACTATAGTAACCACAATAAATTATAATCAATATTTTAAACATCATTATAGTAATGTTAAGTTATTAAAAATGATTTCTGGTGATAATAGTGATAATATTAAAGGTATAAAAGGTGTAAGTGAAAAAACATTAATAAAATATTTTCCTGAATTTTCAACCAGAATTTTGACATTAGAAGAAATTTTTAGTAAAATTGAAGATATACAAAGTAAAAGAAAAAACAGGTTGAAAACATTAGATAATATAATAAATAAAGTTACTGTAGGAATACAAGGGGAAGATATTTTTAAAGTAAATGAAAAGATTATAAATTTAAAAAAACCTTTGTTAAGTGAAAACTCTATGAACGTATTAGATGACTTAATTGATAGTCCTATTGATCCTGAAGATAGGACTACTAAGAACGTAATTAAGATGATGTTAGAAGATGGTTTAACAATGGCGATACCTGGGGGTAGAGATGGATACATTAACTTTTTACAACCGTTTCTAAGAATAATTAAAAAAGAAAAAAGTTATTTTAATAAAATTAAAAATTAAAAATTAAAAATTATGAAAAAAAGTTATGACAATCTTCCTTATGAATTTTTATTAAAAATTAACGGTAAACCCATAGTTGGAAGAAATTTCCATATTAAAGGATATAATGGAGACAGTTTAAAGTCTATTGAACTTAAGGAGACTATTGACGAAGCTACTGCAGTTATTGAAGAACAATTTAAATTAAAAAGTTATTTTTATTTATGGAGATATTATAACCCGTATGTAACACAAACAATTGAAGAAATTGAGGGGTTAAAAAAAGATTTATATGAAAAAGAAGACATATTCACCCTCCAAATAAAAGTAAAAGGTAGGGTAGTGTCCGAGAAGGTTTTTAGTGGTAATGATTACCCACCCAAGGTAAGATATGATGTTGATATTAGATCAATTATTCCTGAAATCATTGCTATTATACAACATGGGTTAAGTTTGAAAAAATATACTCACGAATATTGTGGTTACACGCTTTAGTGTATATTTATTAATATATCAAAAAGGATAAAAGAATGGCTAAAGAAAAAGAAAAAAATTTAGGTTATTTAGGATGGAGTTTTCAAATTAAGTTAGTCAAACAATTAATTGAAGATAATAAATTTTGTGAGGAGATTATTGATATAGTCGACCCAAAATATTTTGACAATGAGTATTTGAGGATAATTATTGCTAGTTTAAAAAACTATTATGATAGTTATGAAACAATACCTACATACGACACCCTATTTCAGATAATCAGGGTAGAGATAAAAAGAGAGATTGCTAGAGATTCTGCAATTGAAATGGTTAAAGAAGTCAAAAATTCTGATAATAAAGATTGTTTACACACACAAGAAGTTGCAATTAAATTTTGTAAACAACAAGAACTTAAAAAAGCAACTAATAAAATCCAAAATATTTTAGATATAGGTGATTTTGATAGGTATGATGAGTGTGAAGATATACTTAAAGAAGCATTGTCTGTCGGAGGTGAAAAAGATAATGGTATCGATGTTTTTCACGCAATTGATGAAGTTTTAAGTGATGACTTTAGAAATCCTGTCCCTACCGGTTTAGTTGGTATAGACAATTTAATGGATGGAGGGCTAGCTAAAGGAGAATTAGGTGTAATTTTAGCACCTTTTGGTGTAGGTAAAACTACTTTAATAACTCGTATGGCAAATACTGCATATAATTTAGGTTATAATGTAGTCCAAATATTTTTTGAAGATAACCCCAAAGTTATACAAAGAAAACATATGACATGTTGGAGTGATATACCTTTGAATGAATTAACTGAAAGAAAAGAAGAAGTTAAAGCTTTAATACCTCAGTTTCAAGAAAAAGAAGGAAACTTAATATTAAAGAAGATGCCAAGTGATGGCACAACAATAAATCATATAAAACAATATTTAAGAAAATTAACATCTAATGGTACAAAACCAGATGTAGTTTTTATAGATTATATGGATTGTGTTGTACCCACTAAACAATTTAAGGATGAATATCAAGGTGAAGGAAATGTTATGAGACAATTCGAAACGATGATTTCTGAATTAGATGTTGTTGGGTGGACTGCAGTACAAGGTAATAGAAGTTCTATTGGTGCAGATGTAGTGAAAGCAGATATGATAGGTGGATCCATTAAAAAAGGACAAATTGGCCACTTTATTATCTCAGTAGCTAAAACATTAGAACAAAAAGAAGAAGGAACGGCTACTATGGCAATTTTAAAGTCTAGATTCGGTAAAGACGGTGTAATTTTCGAAGACATATTGTTTGATAACGGATCATTAAAAATAGATACAAGTATATCTAGTGACGTTTCATTCTTACAACACCAAAATGGTGAAGAAAAGAGAAAGTCTCAATTGGTTATAGATGCCATGAAGAAAAAGAGAGAGACATTAGGGGAAAATTAATAATAATAATAATTAAATTAAGTAGTTAAAAAATGGAGTTATCAAGCAAAATTTTATCAGATATTACTGTATATATGAAGTACGCAAAATATCTACCAAAGTTAAATAGAAGAGAAACGTGGAATGAATTAGTTACACGTAATAAAGAAATGCATCAAAAGAAATACCCGAATATTGCGGATAAAATAGATGAAGCATATAAGTTTGTATATGAGAAAAAAGTGTTACCCTCAATGAGGAGTATGCAATTTGGTGGGAAACCTATTGAAATTTCACCTAATAGAATTTATAATTGTGCGTATATGCCTATTGATCATATAGATTCTTTTAGTGAGTGTATGTTTTTATTATTAGGTGGAACAGGTGTTGGTTATTCAGTACAAAAACATCACGTTGAAAAATTACCGCCAGTGAATAAACCTTACGAAAAAAGAACAAAAAGATTTTTAATTAGTGATTCAATAGAAGGTTGGGCAGACGCAATTAAGTTATTAATGAAATCCTATTTAAATGGTAAAAGTTCTAGGATAGTATTTGATTATTCAGATATTAGACCAAAAGGTGCGAGGTTAGTAACATCCGGGGGAAAAGCACCGGGACCACAACCGTTAAAAGAATGTATTGTAAAAATAACTGGTATTTTAAGTGAAAAGGAAGATGGTGATCAATTGACTACTTTAGAGGTACATGATATTGTATGTCATATTGCAGATGCAGTATTGGCGGGTGGTATTAGAAGGGCAGCATTAATTAGTTTGTTTTCTGCAGATGATCAAGAAATGATTGGTTGTAAATCTGGAAATTGGTGGGAGACAAACCCTCAAAGAGGTAGATCTAACAATTCAGCATGTTTAATGAGACATAAAATTACTAAAGAATTTTTCTTAGATTTATGGAAAAGAGTTGAATTGAGTGGTTCTGGGGAACCTGGTATCTATTTTAATAATGATAAAGATTGGGGTACTAACCCTTGTTGTGAAATAGCGTTAAGACCTTATCAGTTTTGTAATTTATGTGAGGTTAATGTATCTAACATTGAATCACAAGAAGATTTAAATGAAAGAGTTAAGGCTGCCGCATTTATTGGAACATTACAGGCGGGTTATACTCATTTTCATTATTTAAGAGATATTTGGCAGGAAACTACTGAAAAAGAAGCATTAATTGGTGTTAGTATGACAGGTATTGGTTCGGGAAGAGTATTAGGTTATGATATGGTAGAAGCGGCAAAAGTAGTAAAGAGAGAAAATAGTAAAATAGCTAAATTGATAGGTATTAATAAATCTGCTAGGACTACGACTGTTAAACCTGCTGGAACAACATCATTAACATTAGGTACTTCATCTGGTATTCATGCATGGCATAATGATTATTACATTAGAAGAGTAAGGGTTGGTAAAAATGAAACAATGTATAACTATTTAACCACTAATCATAGTGAGTTAATAGAGGATGATTATTTTAGAGGTCATGATACTGCAGTCATTTCTATCCCACAAAAAGCACCTAAAGGTTCTATATTAAGAACTGAATCACCATTTGATTTATTAGAAAGAGTTAAAACTGTGGCAACCCAATGGGTTAAAGGTGGACATAATAGTGGATCTAATTCGCATAATGTATCCGCAACTATATCTTTAAAAGAAGAAGATTGGGAATTGGCTGGTGAATGGATGTGGAATAATAGAGAACACTACAATGGGTTATCTGTTTTACCATATAATGGTGGTACGTATGTACAAGCCCCTTTTGAAGACTGTTCTAAAGAAGATTATGAAAAAATGATGAAAACTCTTACAGAGATAGATTTATCAAATGTAATTGAGGAAGATGATGAAACCAATTTAAGTGGGGAGTTAGCTTGTGCCGGAGGTGCATGTGAAATCACTTAATTAGTTAATTAAAAATAATTTTTTAAAAGGTGTCTTTTTGATACCTTTTTTTTTTATGTAACCTTTTCTTTTAAAAAAATTATTGTAGAATATTTATATACATATGGCAGATGTAAGATATATAAATATTGATTTCCCTTTTAGGAATAGTGAAAAGGGTTTTTACTTTAAATTAAATGAAAGTGATAAAGAAGCAATTAAAGCAGATTTATTACATCTTTTATTAACTAATAAAGGTGAAAGACTCTATATGCCTGATTTCGGTAGCGATTTGAAGAAGTTTATATTCCAACCTAATGATAATATTACCCATAGTGAAATTAAAGATAATTTAAATGAAACAATAAAAAGGTATATACCAAATTTAGTAGTTGATAGTATAGATTTTAAGAAAAATGAAATAGAAGAATTAATAATAGTAGAATTAAAATATACGGTTATAGATGGTACTTTCGCATCTTCCGATATTTTAGAGATAACACTTTAATTATGAAAAAGAAAGTAAATTACAATAGTAGAAATTTTGCAGAAGTAAGGGCAGAATTAATTGGGTTCATCCAACAATATTATCCTGAAGTGTTTTCAGATTTCAATGATGCATCTGTTGGTATGATGTTATTAGAATTAAACGCTGCGGTGGGCGATATGTTATCTTTCCACACAGATAGGATGTTTAATGAAACACAAATAAACTATGCACAAGAAAGATCTTCGTTATTAGAATTAGCACGAACTTTTGGTTTAAAAATACCGGGTAACAGACCTAGCATAACAATTGTTAATTTATCTGTAATAGTACCCGTTGATGAACAAGATGGTGATGGACCGGATTATAATTATGCACCTATTCTTTTAAAAGGTACACAAGTTACTGGTGCTGGGAAGGTATTTGAGTTACCAACAGATTTAGACTTTGCGTCCCCTTTTAGTAGTAGTGGTATCCCTAATAGAACAATAGTACCGAAGTTTAATCAATCGGGTGGTGTAGATAATTATGAATTAACTAAACAAGCTTTGGTTATTAATGGAATCACTAAAGAATATAAGAGAGTTATTGCTCGACCAGATTATAAACCTTTCTTGGAAATAATTTTACCAGAAGATAATGTTATTTCTATTGAAAATATTATTACGTTAGAGGGTACTAATCTAACTACACCACCAACACTTAAAGATTATACAGATTTTAGTAATAATTATTATGAAGTAAGTGCATTAGCAGAAGCAGAAAAATTTATAGAAGACCCTAATACACCAATTACCACTGAAGGTATATTACCAGGAAGATGGAAAAATATACCACAAAGATTTATGTCCGAATATACTGATAATGGATTTTGTAAAATGACTTTTGGTGGTGGAGAGATTGATACATCAGAATTAAATGATTTTATTGGTTGTAGAGGACAAATAAATGAAATAGGTAATTTTGTTAATAATAACTCATTGGGTGTGATACCCGTTCCTGGGAGAACTATGTATATTAAATATAGAATTGGTGGTGGTGCAGATAGTAATGTTGGACCGAATGTTTTGAAGGGATTAGGTGATGTTTTTATTATAACTCCTGGTGAAGATGCAACCATTAATTTAAATGTTAAAAATAGTTTAACTTCTAATAATCCAATACCTGCTATTGGTGGAAAAGAACAACCATCCTTAAATGAAATAAGGCAATTAGTTAAATATAATTTTGCAGCACAAAATAGGTGTGTTACAATAAAAGATTATTTATCTAGAATAAGTTTAATGCCTGGTAAGTTTGGTATTCCTTTTAGAACCGGTGTATGGGAACAAAGAAATAAAGTGAATGTTACAATATTGGCATTAAATGAAAATAGTCAATTAACTAACCAATCTACTGATACATTAAAAGAAAATATTGCAGAATACCTATCAAACTATAGGATGTTAAATGATTATGTTACCATTAAAGATGGAAGAATTATAAATCTTTCTTTTGAGATATCCGTTTTTACTGATAAAACTACATCTAAAGGGGAAATTATGACTGATGTAATAGAATCGGTAGAAGAATATTTTGATATTGATAAGTGGGAAATGGGACAAAATGTTTATTTAGCACAATTAATTGAAAATATTAACAATGTAGGTGGTGTGTTAAACGTAACAGACATTAAAATATTCAATAAAGTTGGAGGAGAATATTCATTAAATGAAATATCCCAACCGTATTCTGACGATGCATCTAAACAAATAGATATTTCAGATGATTATACATTATTCGGTGAACCAGACGCAATGTTTGAGGTAAAATACCCAAATAGAGATATAAAAGTAAGGTTTAAATAGTTACTTTTTTACTATTATGAATTAGTTTTAAAAAAAAAGAAATTATGGGATGTAACACATGTAAACAAAAAAATGAAGATTATGATAACTCAAACGGTAACGAAATAAAGTTAGTTCCTGATAAAATTGCTAACGGACAATTTAATGAGATGAATATAATTTTAAAATTAACTACCGTTATAGTTATAATTGCGGCATTACCTTTTATTCTTTGTGCATTAAGTTTACAATTAATTTTAACTATGTTTACTCCAGTGTGGTTTGATAAAATAAGAAATAAATGGTCAAATTACTGGAGAGGTAATATGAGAAAAACCCAAGAAAAAATTATAGTAACTAAAAATAATGCTCAAAGACAAAAAAGAGAAAAGGAGTTTGAGGGTACACCTGTTTATACCTCAGAGATGTTTGAAGAAGTGGGGGTTGTAGAAAATAACGAAGAAAATGAATAAAAATAATTATGTCGAAATCTGTTCGTATAAGAACCACTCCAAACGGAGAGGATAAATATGTTAAAGTCGAACTTAAACAAGATTTTGACTTATTAGAGATTCTAAGTTTAAAAATAAAACAATCGGATGTTTATGGGAATTTCTGTTCTAATCATGGAGTTGTTGCGGGTAGAGTAATAATTAATAACGGTTTTGGTGTACCAAATGTAAAGGTATCCATATTTATACCAAAAAATTCAGATAATCCTATTGTAGAACAATTATATCCGTATGATAGTCCTACACCCGATGAAAAAAACGTTAACGGTATAAGATATAATTTATTACCTGATACACAACAAAAATTAAGTCATACCCCCGTTGGTACTTTTCCGGATAAAATTAGTATTTTAGATGATAAGACTAATTTAGAGGTTTATGAGAGGTATTATAAATATACTACCACCACTAACGAGTCTGGTGATTTTATTTTATTTGGTGTACCTACGGGAAATCAACTTCTTCATTATGATATGGATGTTAGTGATATTGGTTTCATCTCTGCTAGACCTTATGAATTAATAGAACAAGGTATACCTAAAGAACAATTTGCCTCTCCTTTTAAGTATAAAAGTAGTAGAAATTTAGATAGTTTAACTCAAGTAATTAGTGCAAATTTAAACATTCAAGTAGAACCTTTTTGGTGTGATAGTTTAAGTACTGGTAGGGTATTGGGTATTACTAGAAAAGATATAAGTATTGATTCTTTAGAATTAATACCTACTGCCATGTTTTTTGGTAGTGTTTTATCTGACGATGAAAAAGATTCAGTAAACAAAAATTGTCGACCTAGAAAAAAAACCGGTCAGATGAATGAAATGATTACCGGTGGTGGTCAAGTGGAAGCGATATATAGAACAATGGAGGGGGACATTGAAAAATATGACGTACCACAGGATGCCATAGATGATAATGGTACTTTTGCAATGCAATTACCGATGAATCTAAGAAAAGTAGTAACAGATGAGTTTGGTAATTTAGTTCCTAGTCCTGATGGTATAAAAGGTATTGCAACTGAAGCAGACTTTAGATTTAGAATTAGTATGGATGCTACGAGTCAAGATAAACGATTAAGACAAAGGGCAAATTTTTTAGTTCCTAATTTAACGGGTAATTATAAATTCGATAATTATGATTTAGAAGAAATGCAGGAAGAACAACCGTTCCAAATAAATCAACAACTCTCAACATTTACTGAAAATACACCTTATTCTGCAGACACCTCTAACCAATATAATTATCTTAAAGAGTTTTATACATTAAGGTGGAAAAAAGTTTACACAGTTAAACAATTCATTGGGAGATATCAGTCTAATAAAAGAGATAGGAATAGAAACTTTATAGGAATCAAAAAGATTCTAGATGGTGGTGGGGTAAATAAATTCCCTATTAATAGATTATTTACGAAAATAAATCCAATATATACTATTATATGTGTAATATTACAATTTATTGCTATTGTAATTGCATTTATTAATGGTATTATAAATATTATTAATGGTTTAGTTACGGCACTTTGTAACGTAACCATATTGTGTGGTATAACATTCGATTTTTCCAATACTAGTGGTAATTTCAGTTCAACCTGTGCAAACCCCGTCATCCAAAAGACTCTAATTAATTGGTGTGTGGGTTCATTATGTTTAATTTTAAAAATGAGAATATGTTTTAAACGTAAATGTATTTTTGCGGGCTTTTTATGTAAAAAATGTGAGAATGTTTGTGCCCCCGGAAATGTCGCTCAACAACATAGTTGTATGAAAAATGACGCTGGTAACAATTTACCATATAATTCACCTAAAAGTTATAATAAATGTACTGAAAATGTTGGTGCGGGAGATTGTTGTGGTAAATGTTGCGGTAAAGTTAATTTAATTTCTTTAAAATGTCCAGAAGAGACGGGTACAGGACCATTCAGACCTTCTTGTATTAGAAGTCCTTTCGCGTCTGCCCAATGTAATGAAACATATGTGGAATTATTTAGTTGTAAAGAATGTTCGGGATGGACTACACCACAAATTAGAGATTGGGTGGCTTGTAAATTAGAGGGAGTTGCTAACTTTTTAAATATGTTACAATTTGAGTTTTTTAATGATTGGGTAAGTGGTACACTTTATTTCCCATTAATAAAAAGAAAGTATAAAGTAAGAAAAAGAAAAAAAGGTAGGGGACAAATTAAAAAGGATAAATTTTGTGATTATGATTGTGGACCTAATTACCAACAACCCCTTACATATACTCGATATAGAATTATAGTTAAAAATAATACTGTTAGTAAAAAGGCAGATATAACAGTAGGTGGTTGTAAAGTTAGTTTAAGAGGGAGTTATAGATATGTAACTAATTGGTATGGTGAAAATGTTGCAAATCAAAATGCATCTGCCGCACAAGCAATTGCGTTAAATTCGGCTAAAGAAGAATTAAAATTTAGGGGTAAAGATAGTGGGATGAATGGGTGTACATTAAGATTTAGTGATCCGGCAGTCGAACAAGCTTTACAAAATAATAGTAGAATAACTATTAGGATGAATGATATTAAAACCACCAAACAGTTTCCTGGAATACATGGTAAACCTAAATATATTAAAGTAGAAGATCCAATTACAGGAATAGATGGTTGGGAAAATGTAGGTGGTCACGGTCACCATCAAAATAAATGTAACACTGTTTATAGAGTAGAAAAAGAAGAATACTTTAGAGATAATATAGGTTGTTTACCAACAGATGTTAATGATCCAGTTAATAATCCTGATGGTAATCCTTTTGAAACACAAGATGGACCATCAGAAGATGGTGCATATACAATTAACCCTAATAGTGTTTGTCCTGATACTGGTTGTGTATCACCATGTAGTTCGGGAGTACAAGGTTGTACAAACCAATGTAAATGTTATGGGCATGAACAATATAATGATAGGAATATAAGTCACGGTATAGTAAAGTGGGAAGACGGTATTATATATTATGCATCACTTATTAAAAAAGGTGATCCAGCATTTAATGAGATAACTAATGGAGAATTTTATAAGGCTAACTTAATGTTCCCAACCGATTTGGTTGAGATGGGTAGTTCTGTTAATTGTGATATAGATGACGTACCTTTTATTATTGGTGAATTAGAGCCTACTACGTTTAAAGTTAGTGAGGAAGGTTTAAAATATAAAATGACAGGTACTAACCCACAAACGGTAACAGATGTTGAGGAAAAAGATGGTGTAGTAAATCTAAGGGCGTATGTTTCTTTTGGTTGTGCAAAAATTAATTGTTTAAATACAACTGCAGGTGTGGTACAATCTCAGGTGGGTGTTGATTTAATTGATGATAATGACTTAGGTATGGAAATACAACCTTGTTTTACATATTATGATCATGATGATCAAACTAGGGATTATTTCTGTAGAAGATTTAGTACTTATACTGATAATAACTTAAATATAAATTATATGAGACCTGGTTCTAACGAATTTGATAATCTATATGAAACATACCCAACTGTTACCTTGAGTAGTAATATGCAATTTATAATAGATAATACAACGTATCCTGAAACAATTAATGATGGTGATGAATTTATAACAGGAGATAGATGTGGGTTAAAATCAAACGGACAATATTTTTATGGTGCGGGATGGAATGGTGGTACACCAGATACTTTACTTAAATTCCCTACAGAGTCAGATATTGATAATAAAAATATACCTAATAAATATGGTGTGATGTACAGTACCTCCCAAACCCCTTATTATCATTACTTTGGGTTAGTGCCGGGTAAAACTGCATTACATCGTTTAGTTTCATTATATTTCGCAGATATTATAAGTGAGGTAACCTTACAAGGTTTAGGAAATAATGAAGCTGCCTCACAAAATACTTATAATCAACCAAATTTCAGAAATATAGAACAAAATAAATTTACTGTACTTAGAAGTTGTTTAGGAGAAGCACAAATTGCAAGTGCCACTGAAACTAGTGCTAGTAATGATGTGTCTGTTACAATAGGTACAGGTTTAATTAGTGGTTTAGGTGCTGGTGGAGGTTTTGGAGGTTTTGGTGGTTTTGGTAATTTAATAAGTAATATGGTTGGCGCTGCAGGCCCTTTAAGTGATTACACAGTAAATGGTATTACAACGGTTGGAAATACTAATGTCTACTCTACTAATCAGACTAATTCATTTGGGCAAATAAGTCCTACAACTATAACTGTTACATCAGTTCCAGCACAAATACAAATTGAAATCTTTGGTGGGTCTACACCTACATCTGCATATTCAAAAGGTGGAGGAATATTTAATATTTATGATAATGGTACAAGTAATCCTGTCTCTACTAGTGTTATTTCACAGTATGGACAAACTTCTTCACTAGGGCCTGGAGGACAAAATGTAACCAATAGTGGTGCAGACATCCAAACAATCGCAAACGAAAATGAAACTGTATTATTTACATTCGATATATTACAAATAGGGACATATAATGTTTATATGAGTTATAGTCCTTTAGGAAATAATGCTGATGGTTTTATGAAAATCAGTTAGAAAATATTTATAGATAATGGACGAAAAATATAAAATATTATTAAATAAAGAAAAATCAGTTAGATCGGTAAATGTAACTTCACATGTTCCATTAAATTTAGAAAATAGTAATAAAATTATACCATTAAGTAATGAACAAACAGTAGTTAATAGTTACGAACAATTTGAAAAAGAAAGAAGAGAGTGTACTACGTATAGGTTTTATGGTACTTTAAATACTATGGCTAGTAATGGTTTATACAATGAAAATGTTAGGTTAGTTAATGAAACCATACCAAATAATATTACCCCTAATATATCAGGTAAAATAATACCCGCTAATAGTATTTTTGTTAATGATGGGTGGTATGGTTATTATGAACCGCCTGATACAGATGAGTCACAAATCCAAAATGATAATGAATCTTCTATATGTCAGTTTAAAACTTTTGAACCTGGACATAATAGACTATTAATGATTGATGATGATGGAAAACAAAATTATTTATTAAAAATTACCTATCCCTTTGATACTAGAGATATTAATTTAGTAGAAAATAATAATGGTATTTCTTTAAAAGATGGAATACAAATTATCGAAAAAGGTAAGGTCATAATTAATAATAGAAGTTATGTTTATTTTAAAACACCTATTAATCATAAATTAAAGGTAGAAGATGAAGTTAAACTTTATAATTTTGTAGATAACACTAATAATGGATTATACTTAAACGATAGAAATTTTATAGTAACTAAGTTAGGTGATCAACAAAACAATAATTTAAATAGAATATTTGTAATTGATATTAATCCTAATGATATAGATTTAAATTTAGGAACATCTACCATAAAAAGGGTTATTGATGATGTAGAGTCGGAATATTATGTAAGAAGATTAAAATCACTAACAGACGTAGAGAAAGATTATGATATTTATCCTGCCGCTTACGGAGTTAATTATTTTGATGATAGAAAAGCGGGGTTTTATTTTAAAAAAGATATAGATGTGGAGGGGTTAAGAGATAATTTAGGGAGACCTTTAAGTGAATTATTTTTCACTATTGTTAAAAATGATAATGATAGTGACTATTCTTCTATGAGTAACATCTATTGGAGAAATAAACAAAATAATTTACCAAATAAAATAAAAAATAGGTTTTGGATGCCTATTGCGGGTGGTTACGACACAGAACAAAATGTTAATGTTAATTATAATATAAGGGCTTTTAGTTCTAATTATCCAAATGGTGATCCTAATTATCCTCAAGTTTATTTTACTAATCTAGATGAAAGTAATGAAATTTTTGATAATGATATTGTAGAATATAATGAAAGTTTATTGACGGAAATTGTGTTAGAAAAGGTATTTCACAGAATAAACACTGTTTATAGACAAAATTTAAATTTAATTGATTCTAATAAAGTAGATAAAAGAGAAGGTTACATATATAATCCCCATACACCAATAACAATTAGAGAATTTTCTGACTATATTGAAGAGGGTGATACACAAAATACTTTAAATATTCCTGATTATTCACATTTAAAATTTTCTGCAAATACTGAGAGTTTACCTACAGGAATTTTAAAAACAAGGCCTTTAACAAAAGAATCTAAAGTTTTTAGATGGAGAGATTTATTAGAAATTGGGTTTATTGACGGTAATGGTAGGGGTGTTGAGTATCCTTTTGAGAGTGGTGCACATTATATATATTTAGACAATACTTTTTATTTGTATAGACAAGATCCCCCATGTGATGTTAATTTTACCTCACAAGAAGTTAATTTACCTTCTGAGAAAGATAAATTTTTATCTTTGGTAGGTGAACCCACTTTTTACGATTATAGTGTAGAAGATTTAATGAGTATATTACCAGGGGCAGCACCGGTTAATTTATTAGACCCTAATTTACAACCTACAATTGTTGATATAAGATTTATAACATATTCGGGGGAATATGAATTGGGTGAGAGAGATACACCAGGAGGATGCGTTGATTATTCATCATTAGAAAAACAAAATATTACTGATGACTGTTAATAAATATAAAATACCAATTAGGGATATAACAATATCTGGTTCTTCGATAGATTTAAATATTAATTTAGATTTTACCCCTGTGGATAATACAGAGTTAATTAAAACTAAGTTAATTGATGATGAAAAAGAAAAAAGTATTAATCCTATTATTGATTACAAAAAAGTAAGGTTTTTTCCGGCAGATAATAATTGGAATATTATAAGAAAATTTAAAATTAATATGAATTTTTTCAGTGAGAAATCCAACGGTTATTTTTATAGTAACCCCCCTAGTTATAATGGTGCGTCATCTTATGGTGATATAGGGTTTAGATTTGATGATTTGTTTTGTAGAACGGATAGGGTGATAAATAGTTTTGTTAGATTTAATTATTATGACTCTAAAGATTTACCTAATAATTTAATATATTCTACTAATATCTACACACAGATATTAAATGACCAAAAAAATGAATATGGGTTTGTTTTATCAAAAAATGAATGTCCCGTTAGTTTTGTGTTAGGTGATGCCACATTAGAACCAGAAACCGTACATGAAGGATTTTATTTTTATTGGTTTCAAGATTTAGTGGATAATGCCCCTAATCAAGAGTACGTTGTATATTTAGAAGTCACCTATCAAAACGCAGGTAATGGTCAATCTACATTACATTATTCTCGAAAAACCGTTAATTATAATACATTGAGTTTTAATGAAATTAATGATAATAAATTTTTAAAAGTTGTATTAAAAAACGATAATGGTATTTATAAATATAGATTTGAGCCTAATTCCCAACAAACCGCGTTTAATGGTGGACCGGGAGGAATAAATTTAAATCCACAAAGTGGATTATCAGATTTGCCTTATTTAACTTTTTGGCAAATAGAACCAAACATAGGTAACTAATGGATATAGTAAGATTAAAAAGATGTATAGAAAATTATGTGAGTAGGGAATCTAATAATACCTATGGAAATATATTTAATGAAACTATTAACTTAAATTTATTTTTAACTCAAAAAATGGATGATCAGGGAATATTTACTGACGCACCTTTTAAACCCGCATTACCCTATCTTACTCAAAGACCGACTGATTTGGGTAATTTTAATTCTTTTACTTATGGGAGATTTCCATCAGCACCTTTATCATTTTATTTAAATTCCTCTATAAGAATTAAAGGTACAAGTGATGACGGCAAATTACCAAATGTATCCTCTTATAGGGTGGATCCTGTCACAGGTAACCCAATATATGTCAATAATTTAGATATGACAGGCAATTCAGATTTAATTTTTACTGGGGTAATTAATCAAGATAGTGAAAAAATCCATTACGTTTTAAATGCAGATAAAAATGATATAAATAACACAGGTGTTCATTTTATTACTTTTTTAAATGAATATGTAAATACAACAGACGTGGATGGTAATTTACAAAGATATTTAAAAACAGAATTTTATACCGATTTGGGAAGTTTAACCCCAGATAATGTAACATTATCCGCATTAACAAAACAAGAAGAATATTTAGGTTTAGTTTTTAAACCAGAAGTTGAGAGTGAAGTATTTATTAATAGAGGTGTAGCAGACATTTTTGAAAGACATGCTTTATTATGTGAAATAAAGACAACTAATGATATAGATACAAATAGGGGAGGATTTATAAGAACATAAAAAAAATTAATTATGGCAACAGGAAATTATGGAACAATAAGACCGGCAGATGTATCGGTAGAGGACGTAGAAATATTATATTCTTTTAGTCCTACCAGAGGTAATAATAGTAGTGATAACCCTTTATTAAGTTTAGACCCTACACAAGTACTAGTACCAACCAATAACCCAAACAATGGGAGTGAAATTTTAGGTGGTGCATATACCCTTAAATTACCTACTAACGAATTTACCGCAAAAGGTTTTTACAACATTATTATAAGACCTAAACAAATTAGAACCACAATACAAGCTTGTGGGGTTTTATCTAGCAGCCCTGATATTATAGGGGTTGTTTTACAAATTAATGACCCTAATATTGATGGGTCAGATAAAGTTAAATTTGAAAATGGAAATTTAGTGGGTTATAGAATTGAATATCTTAGTACTAATACTAATAGCCCACAACAAAAGATGCAAAATTTATTTAGAATAATTACATCCAATAATAGAGTATTGTCGGTATCAGAAAACTTAAGTAATGCTTCAGCACAAGTGGCATCATATTCTTTTGATGATAGTTCTGATTTAGTTTTTTGTACATTAACTCCATCCTCAGCACCGTCAATTAAACCAGATGTGTTACCCTATATTGGTGAACCAGGACAAGAAATTATTATTACTAATACATTCTTCAACCCAATTATGGTAGAAGTAGAAATGGTAGAATATGATGACGAAACTTTGGCATATGCACTTTATGGAAACCAAACAAAATCTTTAGATGATGGTATTTATACCATATATAACTTTGACGATGAAATTTATAAACAATATGTATTATTTGAAATCAAAGATCAATTCACCGGTAAACCATTATATGAGGTTAGAGAAGAATTAGAAAACCCAGATTTTAGTAAAGAATTTGGTGATATAACAGATGTATAGTATTAATATGGATGCCACAGAACAATCAAAATAATAATCAAACTAATAACAACTCTAATAAAGTTATTAAAGTAACTGGTTATGCCAAAAGAAAATTTTTTGATGGTGGTATAGAATATAGGGATTTTAGTGATGATTTAGTAGGATTACAATTAACTAATGAAGGGGGTACACCTTTATTTACATTGGGTAATTTTAAAGTTACTACTAATTTAAGTCCTAAATTAAACAAAACTTATAATCAAGGAACGTACTCTAATTTTTTTAGTTTAGATGATTTAGATGATGGGCAAAAGATAAGTGTAAAAGTACAAAAAAATCAAAAAGCGGGGTTAAATTTAGATATAACCGACCCCTTAAGTTATATACTTTATGGTTCAGCAGAAGAAAAAATTAGAGTATCTTTAGAATATATAAATGAATACTTTCCTGCAGCTATTTATGTTGAGAATACTATTGGAAGTGTGAGTGGTAATAATATCACTAATTATAGTTATAATAATTTAAGTGATGAATCTACATTTTACGTCAACACCAATTATTTTAGTAACCCTTTTAATATTACCCACACAGTTGATAGGATAAATACTTCTGATGAAGACACGTCTAACCCTTTAAGAAATTTAACTTTAAATTATAAAAATTATGTTGTAGAACATAATGGTATAAGTAAAAAAATTAAACTACTAACTGGTTCTACAACTACCACAAATGGAATAATTAGGGTAGTAGTGGATGGAAATCCATTTCCTGAAATAACAGGTATAAATTTTTCTCAGTTTACTTTTTTAAATGGGGTAACAGATGCTTCTATACCATTTTTTATTAAACCTAATGAGATACAGTGTGAAAATTTCTTTTCTGGGTTAAATAACTTAGAAAAAAATCTTTTAAATAGAAATGTCTACCCTATTTATACTGCCACTTTTAGCACCCCTAAAGAAACTAATCAAGGTGTAATTGTATATAGTGATGAAAAATTATCATTTCCTATACTTAGTGATGGATATAATTTAAACTTCTTTGATGGTCTTTATGTAACATATCTTAACAATATAATTTCTATTGGTGAGGAGTTAGATAAATTTAAAACCGATATTATAAAAAGAAAATACACTGCGGAAGTTATCACCGGGTTTGATACAATACCATCAGGTGATGGATCAGAAGATTTAGAATTAGATGGTGCAAAGGCAACTAAACTATTAAGAATATATGGGGTAGAATTCGATGAGGTTAAAAAATACATCGATGGAATTAAATTTGCTCACGTTATAACTTACGATAAGAAAAATAATACGCCAGACAGTTTAGTTAAAGACTTAGCTAATATGTTAGGGTTTGGTGAGTTTAATTTCTTAACTGATGTAAATATATTGAAAAATGTTTTACCAAGTAATGGTGGTGGTTTAATGAGTGGTACGTCCACTAACCTTAGTTTGGAAGAAATAGATATAGAGTTATATAGGAGATTAATTTTAAATGTCGCGTGGTTATGGAAAAGTAAAGGTGCGAGAAAAGCGATAGAATTTTTATTTAGATTTATTGGGGCACCTGAATCCTTAGTTAATTTCGATGAACATATTGTGATTGCGGATAAACCAGTAAATATAGCCCAACTTAAGAGTATGTTATATGTTTACACAGGAAGTTCTGATTTAAAAGATTTACCATTTGATAGTGATGGGTATCCATTACCTACACCTAATGGAGAAAGAGTCTTAATTGGTTTTGATTCGGCAAATAATCCTATCTATGACACCACTTGGTTTCAAAAAGAAGGGGGTTGGTATAGAGAAACCGGTGGATTAAATCCACCAATAGATATAACTGAAGGTAATAACTCACATGAAGGACCTTATGATCGTGGTTCTTTCTACATGAATCAATTTAATACATCTATTTACCCTAATGATATTACCAGTAATTATATTACCTTAACAGGGAACACAATTTACCAAAATCAGTTTATTAATTATAATGATGGGTTTATTAATGGTACTACAGATAATGATATTTTATATATCACACCTATTAACCCATTGAATAATCAAATTATTACAGAAGGTATTGAGGTTGATTTTTCCATTGTACCCTCACCCCCAATATCTGGTGGTACTACTATATTCCAAGATTTATGTATTCAGGCAAAAGAAGAATATGATCAGTGGGTAGAGTTAATAAAAGAAAATTGTGACCTAATATATTCTCCTGAATGGTTTAGGGTACAACAAAACTATATAGTTGCAAAAAATAACTTAAATAAAGAGATTAGTAGTAGAAATGGAGATGATAATGATGCCTTAGAAATTTGTATTAATTTTGATTGTGAGAATATTGAAGTTATTGAAAATCCTTGTGAACAATATAATATGGTCGAAGACGGTGGATTAATTTATTTTACGGATGAAAATGGGAATCAAGTAAACTTTGATTCTTTTCCTAGATGTTGTGTTGCGGCAGGTGGAGATTATTTTTCTTATATAAATCAAAAGGGACAAAATTCATTTTTCTGTGCTAAAGAAGCCCCATGTATAGGTAAACCAATTAATACTACCGGTGAGGCAGTGGTGTGGGAAATAGAAGGAGTAAATGCAGTACCTGATAATATAATAGAAATTAGACCATCAAATAAACCCGTACCACAGTATGAAGAAAAATGTGTTAAACAATCTAATAGCGTAAGATTTGATTCTGTGGAAAGTAGAATATCATTTCTTAAAGATTGTACTACCAGACTTCGTTTAGAAAGTGGTATTGGTGAAAGTAATGAGATTTCTGGGTGTTTTCAATTAACAGAAGCTGGAGAATATTATTTTGGATTTAAAACAAAATCTAATAATACTGAATATGTTACTAGAATTACTAATGATCAATCTCCATACGTTGTTTATGATAAAAATAATAAACCTGTGGGTTACATACCTAACACACCAGGTGTTGGTTTAGATAGTGAAGGGGTAGTCGCAATAAATTATGTTAAAAATAATAAAGGTGTTATTTACCCTAATTACGAGCAAACATTTAACCAAAGTAGTGAGAACAACCCACAAAATGCTTTGGATAAATATCTTGCAGAAGTAAGAGCAGGGAGGAAAGTAAAAGGTTTTTCTAATTATTTTAAACCTATTGATTGTGATGGTAAATCCACAACTTTAATTTCTAGTGAAGAGTGTTGTGCATATTATGGATATGATCATTATTATGTAAATATATCACAAGAGGATGGTACTGTTGTTAGTGTAGTTTATTGTAGAGGAAATCAAAGGATACCTGATGATACTATAACTAAACCAAATGAAAGTACATCTCCTAGTTCTAAACCAGGAAAAGGGGGTAAAGGTGATTTATACAACCCAACTAAAAGTATTGATAAAGAAATTGAAAATATTAATAAGGAACAGAGTGACGTATCTAAAAAAATAGAAAATAGTCGAACCTTAACTAACAAAGAAAAATCTAATTTACGGTTAGAAAATATTAATTTAGAACAGAGAAAAATTGATTTATCTTCTCAAAAACAAAAATTAAACGTTAAAAACACAAGAACCATTCAACCAGCATTAGAAAAAGGGTATACTAAATATGTACCAGGAAGTAATTTAAATGCGGTTACCACTAAAGGGGATGAAATAAGTGTAATAAAAGATAGGAAAGGTGTTTATAATAAATCAATTAAAGATAATTCAGAAGACAAAGTAACTACGGATTTTGGTTCACCATTTGGGGATCCTGATTTAGAAGATATTACTAATTGGAAATTTTCGTCAGTTGATCAGTATGGTAGAATAACATTTACACCTGTAGATAGAAATAACAACTCAATATTGAATTGGGAATCAACTTCTGAGAGTGGTGCGGACATTTATAAGGAATGTTGTTTAAGTAAGGGTTACGCTTTTGGGGAATTCTTGATAAATCCTACAACCAATGAACTTGTACCATATAATGGACAACCTAATAGTTTTACTAATGGTGCCACATTTGATGCTTGTATTGAACCTACTCATATACCATGTGATCAGATAACAGATGTAAAATTAATCTTTGGTAGTAATGGTTCAGATGGGTTCTTCCTACCTGAAAATACTGAAAGTAATGAGATTACTATTAAGTTTGATTATATGATTAAATATGACGCAGAATCACTTATTAATTGTGCGGGTATTGAAGTTTGTCCAATACCATTAGATTTATATAATAATAGTATCTATAATTTAGATTGTAGAAATTTTATAGTTTTCACACAATCGGAAGAGTTTAAAAATATATTACAAAAAAATGTACTTTATATTGATACGGACATTATACCCAACACAGAAGAATCTTTAGATTTAACTAAACCGGATAAAGACGGAATACCTAATTTAATACCTTATTGGGACACTAATAATATACAAGTATGGCAAACACCGGGTATTCAACAAACGATTGAAGATGGAGAGTGTTGTACGGCATATGGTGGAGCATATATTGATAAAAAGGTATGGGGTAATTTGAATGATGAACATGTTAGAGTTATTAAAAATGATTTTAAATCAACGTTAAAAGAAATATATGAATCAGGGGTAAATTCAACTAACGTTCCTTTATGGGTAGACGATGATTTTAAAACTACTGCATCAAAACTTATGTTATCTACACTAGAAGTACAAAAAATTTTAAATGAGGAGTGTGTTAACTACGAAATATTTGAGGGACAAAATTATTGTGATGATTTTAATAAAATTATAACAACAGAAAAAGTATGTGCACTATTAGTACCTAAAAAATTAGGTGGTTATAGTGAAATTTTAAAAGAGTATTGGAGATTAATTAATCAGTTAACATTAATGGAAAGTCAAGTGACTATATGTGTGGATAGAAATGAAAAAATAGGTGATTTAATTAAAGAGGTAGATAAAGAAAGAATTAAAGAAGAGGTAGATAAAGAAAGAATTAAAGAAGATAGTAGAAAAAGTGAAGAAGAACTAGAAACGGAATATTCATTTAAAGAACATGAATTAAGAAATGTTGAAAAACAAATCAATGACATTGGGGAAATAAGAATAGCAATGGATTCGGTAAAAGAAGAAAATTTACCTAAAATAAATTGTAATTTATACCAAGATCAAATTAAATTAATACAAAATTATAATGTAGACGAGTTTTGTAGAAAAGAAACTAATGGTGTATCCGATAATCCTGACGTAGTGTTTACTGCATATAATACATGTGTAGAAAGAAAAAGGTTAGAATTAGGTCAAGAATTAAAAAAATATCAAGAGTTATACCAAAACTGTGTAAAGAGTAATGTAATTAGTGATGAAATAACTAAAGCTAGGAGTAATAATGATTTAGTTACTAAAGATAGACTAACCACTGAATATGATTTTACTTTAAGGAATATAGATGAATTACAATCTACTGTATTTTGTGAAGATATAAGTACTCAGAACGAACAATTAAGGGTGAATACGGAACAAGAAAATAATATTCAAAAGAATGTAGATATCGTCGCGAAAATATTAAATGTAGAGAGTAACACTATTAGAAATGGTAATACAACTGAGTTATCTACACCACAAAAAATAGAAGTTAATAGAATTCTTAATACTCAAAAAAATGTAGAGAATAAATTAAGAATTAAGAAAGAAGAAATAGAAAAAGAAATTACTAAAATAGTTGGTGATAAAAAAAGAATTAAAACAGAATTAGAATTAGAAGAAAAAGACAAAGAAGAAATACTCATTAATATTAAAGACGTTAAAAGTAATTTAGAAAATGAATTAGGTGATATTGAACAATCAGTGTGTTGTACAGAAACATTGTTATTAGTTCAGCAACTTCTACAACAATTAAAAGTTGAAAGAAGTAGTGTTTATTATGAAACTGATTCCCTATATCAGCAATGGTATCTACAAAGATATAATAATTATTTATCTTCTATCCAAAGTAAAATGGCAACGGCATTTGAGTATATGGACGAACTTAAACTTAGTTTTAATGTGGAGGTAGATAATAATACTGTGGGTAGTATCCCACAAAACGATATTGTAACCAATCTCACCACATTACCGATTATGGATGTTAGTAACCCAATATGGAGATTTATACCACAAAATTATAGTGGAGTAGTTATTGACGGGACTCAATATTATAGTAATCTTTTAGAAGATTCTATAACTGTCGCTTTAATACAACAAGGATATAGTGGGTTAGACGCAGTTTTCGAACCAAAGTGGCAAAATTTTGAATTAAAAATACCACAAAGTGTTATAGAAAATTTAAATGGTGCGTATCCAGATAAACAATTTTTCTTATCATTTATGTTAGAACAATATGAATGTAATGTGTGTTTATTATTAGATAATATACAAATTAATTATAAAACATATGATATATTACCTTTTAATAATACAGAAGGTAATGGGTTACCAGAATTGAATTGTGTTATAGACAATAGAAAATCTTGGGTATATGTTGGTGACAGTATAACCCCAGTTAGTTATTTACCTGATGGGGAATGTCAAAAAAATGAAGTAACCTGTTCAACTCCATTACAAATAACTGCACAAAATAGATTATGGCAAAACTTAGAATATAGATATACAGAATATGATTTTAATCATTCAGACTTAATTATTAACTCTAAGTCCGCAGCATTCCAAATAGACCCTTCTAAGTCGATTGAATGTGACGTTTATAATTTTTGGAAAAATATTGATTGTGATGAATGTCCTTCTCCTTGTAGTAGTGGAGATAGTGTGACATATGACGGAGAATTTTTATATACTGGTGGTACTTCTGAAAGTTATAGTTTATCATTATCCGGTACATCTACAGGTACTATGTTAGGTGATTGTGGAATTTATAAGGGTGAGTTAGAAAACATAGTAGAACATATAAAAGAAGAGTATTATAATTTAACTGCAGATTATCCTTCCTCAATAAATGCGGGATATTGGGATTTAATTGAAAAAGGTGGTAGTAGTGAAGAAATTTTAATTGTGAACAATGATTGTAACACACAAACTATAGTAATTGGTGATAGAGAAAATTTAAATAACGACCAACGATTAATTGTAGAGGAAGGTGATGGTACTATATCACTATTTGGTTTATACGTATATAGTGGGTCAACATCTTACAGTGGTGGGGAAATAATTGATATTATTAGTGGTGTTTCCGCACAAACATTCAACCAAACTTCGGGAATGACAGAAGAGTGTTGTAAAAATTTAAGTACAATTTTATCAAATAAAGGTAAGTATGGGTTAGGTTTAGATAAAAATTATAGTTGGGATAGTACACTTAGTGGGTGTACCTGGAGAGAAATAAATGATGGACAAGGTGATTGTACTCATTGTGGTAACACTACACATTCTTCATTTACGGGGACTAGTAGTGGTGTCACATGTGAAGTCGTAAATAAAACAATTTGTGTAAATCCATTAGATTTCTTAGATCAACCACCTTCTAAAATTAAAGTTAAAGAGGTATTTGATGAAATGGTTCAAAGTAATCTTATAAATGCACAAAATAGACAGACTATTAGTGGTTATCCTACTTTAAAATTATTTTATGAACTTTATTTAAAAGCTAGTAATTGTGGGGAACAATATAGTGGAAAACTCACATATAATAACCTATTCCAATTTATGGATTTAATCGGTGATTACTGGTTAGAGTTAATAGAACAAGTTATACCTTCTACTACAATAATGGAAGGATGTGATAATTCAGGTAAAATTTATAGAAATACTATTTTTGATAATAATAAATTTGTTTATAAAAAATATGTTTTAAATTACTTAGAGGTAACCGATGATTGTACAGTAAGTGGTGTTACACAAGATTCTATAGGGCAAGAAACAGTAGACGTTGCAGTAGAAGAAATTTGTTTAGGTGGAGGATGTTTACCACAAGAAAGTAATGATTGTCAAGAAGAGATTTTACAAATACAACAACAAATAAGTGATTTACAAACCCAACTTGATACTGCTACTAATCAGATAACTGCTACACAATTAGCAATTAATACTATTAAGAATGACATTAAAAATCAAAATTCTAATAATGAATCTACAATAGTACAAAATGATGGAAATGGAAAAGAAATAGAAGAGATTAAATTACAACAAAAAGAAAAAGAAAGTTTAAAAGAAACCCAAATAATAAAGCAACAACAACAGAATAAAGAAACACAGGCTAGAGAAAAAAGAAATAGTAGAAGTTAAAATAAAAAAGTATGATACCTAAGAATAATATAAAAGTTAATGATAGTAATGTTAATAAAAAAGCGGCACAACCACCGTTAACTACTAACCCTTATAATCAAAAACCACCTACTTCACCTGCGACTGGTGGAAATGGTAAAACACCTTTAACCGGTGGTAGTAAACTACCTACGGTGGGGGGCGATATTATTGGTAACACTAAAGTACCTACTGTTGGAGATGTAAAACCACCTACTTCACCTGTTTCAGGAGGAAATGGTCAAACATCTAACACACAATTGGATCAACTAATAACGCAATTACAATCATTAACAAACCAACTAAATATTCTAACTCAAACAGAAACTTCCTTAACTCAACAAATAACGGATTTAAATGAACAATTAATTTTATTAGAAAAACAATGTGAAGAATTAGCTGCACAACAAGTACAGGCAGAACAAGATTTTCAGAGTACTAAGAATGATTGTTATTCTTTAAGTGTTGAAATAGAGATGGTACAACAACAACTTATGAATACACCTAATAATAGTATAAGTGGTTGTACTTCTAATTCCGAGTATACTAGTCTGTTAGCGTATTTAGAAAGTTTAAGAGAAAAATATAAAAAGTGTATTGAGGGAGCGGTGTCCACTAATATATCCACATATAATACTGTTTTTATAACTCAAATTTATGAAACTAATGAATATGAAGGAAATGTGACAGTAATTGGGGATGATGAATGGGATGATAACGATCAATTAATAGTAGATTGTGTATAAAATGAAATATAAAATATATTTATAGATAATGGCGAAAATTAAAGGAAATATTATAAATCCACTTACAGTAAATGGTAATGTTATTGTAGAAAACGAAGTAAGGACAGAATTAAATATTAATCTGAACATTAATTATTTAGCAAATTCTCTTTCCCCATCTTTATTTACTATTAATAATGCCTATTTTATGGATGATTTTTCCCAAATCAGAAATTTAATTTTTAAAAATGTACCAGTATCTTTAGGTAATGTGGCATTAAATACTTCATCAGTAAATAAATTATGTTTATTTAAATATGAAGTAGATGATGATGGTATACTTAAAGAGGTTAATATTTTTGATAATATACCTATGCAATATATTGATGGGGGGAAAACTTATTTACATTATGGTGCGATAAGTGAAAAGAAAATTTATTTAGGGTGGGAGCCACTCAGTAATGAAGATAAATATTCCCATGAAGAAAGATCAGATGTTTATGGTTTTGATTACCCACAGTTTACCCCTAGAGGTACACGTAAGATACCAATTTCGGGTAGTAATGATACATTATGTGGTCCGATTACTTATGAAGGAAATGAATATACCTATGATAGATTAAATTATAATTGGTTATTTGGACAAAGGGCGGGAATAAATTTCCAAACTATTGAAAGTGGTGCAACACCAGTAGTTATAACTGGTTCGGTAGTTTCTCAAGAAGGATGTGCATCCATTTCCAACCAAAACGGAGAATTATTATTTTATACAGATGGAACTACTGTTTATACCAGTGGTAATACAGTGATGGTACAAGGATCAAACCTAAGTAGTTCGGGTACGTCTACGCAGTCATCGTTAATAGTTCCCCAACCTAATAGTAAAAATTATTATTTATTTACGACAGATTATGAGGGTAACCCTAATGGTTTTGAATATAGTATTGTGGATATGGTAAAACAAGATGGTGAAGGACAAGTTACTTTAAAAAATCTTAAATTAATTCCCTTCCCTGTTACCGAAAAAGTTACTGCTTGTTCACATGAAAATGAAGTAGATTATTGGATTATAACTCACACTAGTGGCGATTCTAAATTTTATTCTTATAGATTAAATACTGGAGGTTTAATTGGACCAGTTATTAGTGATACGGGGGTAACACACACTACTAGTAGGGGATATATGAAAACATCACCAGATAGTAAAAAATTAATTTCGTTATTATATGATGAAAATATAATTCAGATATTGGATTTTAACAATACGGGTGGTACTTTGTCGAATGAAATTTTAATTAGTGGGGAAACCAGATTTGGTCAAGGACCATATGGGTTAGAGTATTCATCTGATTCTACTAAATTCTATGTGAGTGATGGTGCATCTAATTTAATAATTCAATATGATTTAACATACAGTTCTACAACTCAAATATTAGAGAATAGTATTATTGTGGCTGAATTACCTGAAGATACTAGCTTAGGTGCATTACAAATGGGTCCAGATGAAAAGATATATGCTGCCGATTATTTAAGAAATTTTTTACATGTGATTCATAGACCTAATGGTTTAGGTGTACAATGTAATTTTAATGAACGAGGTTTTTCATTAACAGGTATTAGTAGTGGGGTTACATCTACATGGGGGTTACCTAATGTTATAACTACTAAAACCCTTTCTTGTGATAGATATGTTTATGTAAGTAAAAGAGGAAGAACACCTTTTGATTTTGAATTGGTTATGAATGATGTATCAGATGTTGTTACACCTAACAAACTTAATTTTACTGCAGAAGTTTACCCCTATAATATAGAAGCAGGTGCATTTAATAGAGAGCCCTCATATGAACAAGTTTATAATTATACTGAATTTAGTGCAACTACTGGATATAGTGAAACCCAATTAAACATACCATTAAATAGAATTGATGAGGGTGAGTTTTTAATTAAAGGTTATTACGATTACCCTATAAAGACTTTATTACAAAGAGAATTAGAAATAAGAAGAAATACTGTTAATACTTATAAAATAGGTACGGAATATAATATATATAATCCTGAAACGGACTGGTATTTTCTAAATATTTATGAAGCAGATAAACCATTCTTCGTTAACACGGATGTGGCAACTACTAATCTAATCTCAAATTTAACAGTTAATTCATTTATTACCACATCAGGACAAACTAGGTTTGGATATCAATCGTTATCTGATCCTATTGTAACATATAATGGAGTACAATTAGCAAAAGGTTTGGAATATAGTTCTAATACTGAAACAGAAGGTATTTCTTATGTTGATTTTTATACACCGACTTTAGCTGATAGGGTGGTAACATTAGTATTTGTTTTTGATGGTCAAGCTGAAAATTTAAAAGTGGATTCATATGTAGTTACGTCCCCTATTGTGAGTGGTGTAACTAATAAACAACCTGATGATATTAAATTATATTATAATACTACTGAAAATACTTTTGAATATTATCTACCTGTTCTACCCCAAGGTGATGTAGGATTATCACTAAATGGTGAACTATTATCTAACAATATTGAATATATGATTTCATCTTCTAACCCTAAAAGAATTATAATTTTAGTAGAAGTAAAACCCACAGATATTATACAAGCATTTTATAACCCAATAACGGGGTTATTTGGTCCTTTACAAACTAACAGACCTACATTATCTTGGACAATAAGTAACTCACCCATTTTGGGACAAAGTGGTGTATTTACTGTTGAGGTAACTGATGAAGATGATAAACATTTTGAAAACATACAATATATTGCAACTACACCTTATATAATAGATGAAGATAGTTATTCAGTGGAGATGGATTTTAGTGATGCAGTTGCAGGTGACAAATTAATATATAGGGTAAAAAATCAAAAATTTTATACACCTATAGTTGGGGAAATAATAACAAGTATAGCTTATAGTGATACTGTTCCGATAGAAATAGTCACTAATAAGGGAAATATTTATTAATAATATTTACATTGAGCATATTTATAATAAAATAATAGTTAGTAATGAGTTACATAAATAAACAAAATACCGCACTAGTAAGAGTAAAGTTAACAGATATAGGTAGAGAACAATTGGCACAAGGAAAATTGACCTATAATTCGTGGTTAGCGGGTGATTCAGAGGTAGATTATAATTACGTTAAGGGATGGAAAGAATTTGTTCCTAGTAGCGACGCTTCAACAGGAGAATTTTATTTTTATGGTGGGGATGGTTCAGTAACTAAAAATATTTATTCTAAGGTATTAAGACCAAAAGATGAACAACCTTATTTCACATCTTTCTTATTAGATAATAATAATGAGTTTATACAATCTATTGATACTAATAGTAGTTTACAGTTAATTAAAGGAGTTGTAAGTAATCAAGCGGCAGATAGAGGATTTTTCTCAGGATCTACAGTAGATGTAGGTTTAACCGCACAAACTTCACAAAGATTTATTAAAGAAAGTGGTACTATAGATTTAAGTAATTTTACTGGAGAAATAGATACAACACCATTTGTACAAGGGGTGTTAAGTGGTATAACTTTAACTGCAACTAGCGAGGATGATTTTATAATGTTTAGGTTTAGTAACCCAACATTAGGTAATATTACCACACCAACAATGACGGCAGCGACAATAAATCAATTTTATAACATTACTACTATTAGTGGATCTACCATTAAAGTAGATAGAGAATTACCAACATTTAGTGGTTTTGCTGGCACAATTATTACATATTATACCTTACCAGGAGGAGATGATCCCGAAGATAGTTACTATGGACTACCTTCTCTTTCTTCATATTGGAATACAGGTACACTTTCTTTTGATAGTAGTTGTGATATTTGTGTAGAAAACATACCAGTTTGGAATATGAATAATGTGTGGACTGAAAATATGGCAGGACAATTTAAAGATGACTTAGAAAATTATCATAACCACAATTTATTTGGTTCAGAACAATATGCGGGAACAAAACAATTTTTAAAATATAATGAAACACCAACTTTAAATTTAAGTAGTGATAGGTTATCTGTTAGTTATATGGACCCATATATAAAAGGAATTTCAATTATTCATTATACTAATAGTTGTATTTCTAACTTTTATGGTGAAATGTTTAATATTGATGGTAATAGTGGTAAGTTATTAAATTTAGATGTGCCAGTACTATGGCATAGACGAAATGAAGGTACTGGTAGTGGTACTACATTAGGGATGAGATTTGTAAGTGATACTATAGAAAAAACTCTAACTAATACGGACATTGAATATTATGATTTAATTGAATTTAGTGGTATGAGCGTTACCCCAAATGCACCCTTATCGGTTGGTAAGGTATTCCCACAACTTAAAATAGTTGTTATTGATAATGAAGAATTATTGGCGGCAATGTCTTATAAATCAAATAGAAATTATAGTTTACCTGATTTATCTGCGAGTTTAATCCCACCAGTCGATGGTGATTGTACTGGTTGTATAGAGGCAGGGGAAACAATGTATTTAACTTACGGTTTACAATATAGTGGTACAAGTGGATTTACATCTGTCTTACCTTGCCAACGATATACAGTGTTAGATAATAATACTGCAACGGATAAAGATTTACAATTTAGAATAAACAATGTAGATCAATTACCTTATATGAGAAAATTAGAATCTCTTTCATATGATGGTTATGGTTTTTATGCCAATCAATTTGTTTTATTAAGTCAAAAAATTAATAAAGCAAATCAAACACGACCAAACCCATCTGATTGGAGAGAAATAGATTATACTAGTGTTAATATTACCAGTGGTGCATCGGAAACCATCAGCCCATTCTTATTAGAAAATCAAAATAGTAATAATACAGGTTTTATTTTAAAAGGAAGTCAATATAATGGGGCTAGTGGTAACACATTTAATTTAGGTGTAGAATTAGATTTACCTAAAGGTGAAAGTTATGGAAAATTAACTTTTGGTGACGAAAGATTATTTTATGGTAACTTAAGAACATTTATAGGGGCAACAATTTATAAAACACTATTCACAATAAATGTAGACGGTGCTCAACTACAAAGTAGTTCTAATACCACTTATACTATTGGGGAAGATAGATTTGTATCTGAAGTAGGTATATTAGATAATGATGGTAATTTAGTAATGGTGGGGAAACTTTCTCGACCAATAAGAATAGCGGATAGTAGTACTGCCTCTATTGAATTAACAATTGATTTTTAAAAAGTATTGAGATGGGATTTATTAGTTCAGCAAACACAGTATCGATAACGGCAAAATTAACTTTAGCTGGAAGACAAAGATTACTTACTCAAAGTAATCAAATACTAACCCATTTTGTGATAGGAGATTCTGATGCAAATTACCAAACTAGTGGTATTTTAAGTTCAGGGTTAGTTCCATCAAATAGTGGGGATTTAGGAGAAAATGGTGGAGTAAATGATAATATTGATGTCGGTGTAGGGATTAAAAATAAACTTTATTTGAGTAACACTCAAATTACAATAAAGTCGGTAGAGTCAGGTTCTAATGTCATAACCAATACTACTATACCATTAGGTGAAACAGTAGTAAGTGGAAATAACTTAACATATACAGTTATAGATAAAAATGATAAAACCTCTTCTTTTACTAATTATTTTGAAAGTTTAAGATTACCTATATTAGAGTCTAAGAAAAACTTATTTACAGGAACCACCTCAACAAGAGGAGGTTGGTTAGATACCGCATTTAGTGGTTTAGCAACAAATAAAGTATTAATGGTTGTAGCTAATAATGATAGTTATGGTGAATTAATTGATGGTAAAACTATAAAAACAACATTACCTATAGTAACAGGATACACATCGGGTGGTGAAGCCACAGGAATAACTACTTATGATTGTTATTCCACCTTTGTTAATAGTGGACAATATAGTTTAGTACAATTAGATGCTAGATATAAAGATGGTTCAGTATTCACTAATGGGTTATTTGGTACGGATTTTCCGGTAAGTTATATGGTTTCAGATAACGTGCAAAGACCGAACAATGACTCAGATAAAAGTTGGGCTACGGGTTATGATGAATTTAAACCATTCAGTGTTAATTATAAACAATTAATAAACACTAAAACAGTTGCACCAACAGGGATAAATGTAGATAAAGTTATTGGGGTGGCGTATTTAGATAAAGGTATTTTAGCATTTACTGACCCTACAATTGTAAATAATATTGCAATTGATTTTACGGGTGACACAGAAACGGGAACAGTAACTAATGATTTAGGTTTTTATTATTATTCTGGTGGTACTTTTAATACTACTGTAGATAGTGTTGTTAATAATTTAGTACAAAATGTAATATGTATTGCTGGTAGAGGTGAATTTTTTAGATCCACTAATCCAACAATTGATATTAATGATGAAGTTAGGATTACAGAGATTGGAATTACTGACGTAACTGGTGAAGTATTGGCTATCGGTAAAGCAGATAGACAAATTATTAAAAAGAAAAATGATTTTGTAATATTTGATGTACAAGTTATTTTATAAATAAAGTTGAAAAACTTTAATAAAAAAAATGTTTTATAATGAGTAGAATTCTAGGGCTAGATGTGTCCACAAAAACTATAGGTATCGCACTTTTTGAAGATAAAGGTGAGAATGGTAAATTACAATTGTTAACACACATAACACCAAAAGTTAAACCTAAACCCACAAATAATATTGAAACACTTATTAGGAAAGTTCAAATATTTGAAGAGGATTTTTTAGAAAAATATAGTGATATAGAAATTGATAGAGTTTTTATTGAAGAACCTTTATTAAGATCTAATAACGTAAATACAGTAGCAACATTATTGCGATTTAATGGTATGATATGTAGGTCAGTATATGAAGTATTGAATATTGTGCCTGAATTTGTCTCCTCCTATGATGCTAGAAAATTTGCATTTCCAGAGTTAATGCAAATTAGATTATTTAAAAAATCAGGAGATAGATATACTGAAAAAGAGATATTAAAAAAGAATCCCGTTTTATTTGGCGGGTTACCTTACGACATAGATAAAAAAGTAGTGATACACCAAAAAGTTAGTGAAATTGAACCCCAAGTTATATGGATGTATGATAAACACAACAAATTAACTAAAGAAAATTATGATATGACTGATGCATACGCATGTGTGTTAGGTGGGATGAGAAAATGTGGAAACTGGGTATAATTTGGTTTTTTAAAAAAAAATTCTTATATTTGTGAAATGTCACAATTAGTTGTAGAAATCTTAGAGGATGTATTAGGTAATTCTAAAAAACATTATGAAAACAAAAGTCAAATATCCTTTGATTGTCCAGTATGTTCATCCATTAAAGGTTTAGACGTTGGAGATGGAAAGGGTAATTTAGAAGTTAATTATTTTCATCATGTTTATAAATGTTGGGCTTGTTCAGAAACCTATGGTACACATGGAACATTAAATAAACTTATTAGGAAGTATGGTAGTAAAAACCATATGAAACAATATCAGTTAGTTATACCTGATAATAAGAGAGTTGTTGTAGATAAAGAAAAGGTAGTTATAACGGGATTACCCAAAAATTTTACACCGCTAACTATAGAAAGGAACGACAGTGGATATCAACAAGCAATACAATATCTTAGTAAAAGAAATATTGGTATAGACTTAATTAAGAAATTTAATTTAGGTTACGCTAATGTGGGCGATTATAGAAATAGAATTATATTCCCATCATATGATAGTGAAAATAATATAAATTATTTTTTAGGAAGAAGTTTCGAAAATTATACTAAATTGAAATATAAAAATCCTGAAGTATCTAAAATGGAGATTATTTTTAATGAAGGAAAAATTAATTGGGATTCTAACATTTATTTAGTAGAAGGTGTATTCGATCATATCACACTACCAAATAGCATTCCTATGTTAGGTAAAGTATTAAATGATTTATTATTTAAAAAATTAATAGATAATGCATCCGCTAAAGTTATAATAGTTTTAGATAACGATGCAGAAAAAGATGCAATTAATCTTTATAAAAAATTAGATAGTACTAAATTGAACGGTAGGGTATTAATGGTATATATGCCTAAACGATTTGATTTATCAGATGTACACCAAAAATTAGGGAGTAAGGGTATAATTAAATTAATTACTACCGCAAAACGTATAAAAGAAAGTTTATTATGAAAATATTTTTAGACGATATTAGAACGCCTTATGATGTATTTAAACTAACAGTTAATCCATTATATGAAAGTGATAACGATTGGGTTATAGTAAGAGATTACTATCAATTTATTGATGCAATAAATAAGTTTGGGTTACCCACACACATTTCTTTCGATCATGATCTTTCGTATGATGCATATTTACCTGAAAATCAAAAAGGAGATATAAATTATGGTAGTCTTAAAGAAAAAACTGGATATGATGCTTGTAGATGGTTATGTGAATATTGTTTAGATAAAGGTAAAGATATACCAAGTTATTTAGTGCACTCCGCAAATCCTGTAGGTGCAGAAAATATAAAAAAATATTTAGAAAATTTTAAAAAAAGAGTGTTATGTTAAATTTAAGAGAACAATTTAATTATGTTAAAAAAGTGGTGAGTAGTTGCACAACTGAAGAACAAACCAATAATGCACATGAATGGGCATATGATTGGGCAAAAAGAATGAAGTGTAATTATCCAGATAAGGTGTATTCACATACAGACTTATTTTTAGATGTAATATCAAAATTATGAATGACGAAAACGAGTTAATCACTATCCAATATAACGATAACCATTATATAAGTATAGGTGGAAGTAGTATTGGAAATACAATCTCAAATAGTTTTATCAATGATACAATGATGGATGGTATGGATTGGAAAGAAGTAATTGGGGTATATATAGAACATAATTTTTTACCTCAAAAATTAAGGGATAAAATAGTACATAATAGGTAGATTATGAGTGAAGAAGAAATACATAAAAAGTGGAAAAAAGTACTTAGGGGTATTTCATTAGAAGATGCAATTAGGTGTGAAGGATTTAATGTTGATTTTAATGATGGTGTAATATCCGCAAAAGAACTAGAGGAAGAAATCTATCAGATAAGTAGAAAATACTCTTAAAATTTTGTTTTATTAATTTATTATTAGTATATTTGTATTATGAGTACATCAAACTTAAGTTTAGAAACAGAAAATCAGAGATTATATAAAATAATCGAAGAGAAAGAAGAAAGAATAGAAGATCTCTTAGAGAGATTAGATGAGGTAACTAAAGGTTATCAGAAATTATTAATGAATCAATGTCAATGTAACCCACTTCCGGGTGTTAATACTAACGAAAATGATTAATTTAGAAAATATAGATAAGTTTAAATTATTGTATAACGATGCAGTAAGTAAAAGTAAAGAAATGTTTGTGTTTGAGGGTAGGGATGTACTTACTTCCTACGCTAAATATGTCATTGAATATTTTAATAATCTACTGAATGCTCGGGTGGTGGAATAGGTAGACACGCAAGACTTAAAATCTTGTTCCCATTTGGGAGTGCGGGTTCGATTCCCGCCCCGAGTACGTAATGGACCGGTAGCTCAGCTGGATAGAGCATCTGCCTTCTAAGCAGACGGTCGAAGGTTCGAATCCTTCCCGGTTCACTTTTATTTTTTATTGAAGTCTGGATTTGGTGTTACAAATGCTCTTAATTTAACTTTATCCCAATTACCATAACCTTCATCATTATCCCCCATTTGTAAAATTGACATTGTTCTATGCCAACCCTCCATTAACTCATATTTACCATCTGGGTTTTGAAGGAGGATTACGGGTTCATTTTTACCATCATCTCTTCTCATATTCATTTGAGTGTCCATTCTTTCTTCATCGTCAGGTACTTCATATGCATTAACCTTACCGAAGTCACGTTGTTCAAATGCCCTAATAGTCTTTTCCACAAAACTCATTGGGTTTACCTCTAACACTTGAAGTTTCCATGGACCCTTAAGATAATTATACCAAAAACCACTACCATCCCCTTTAATGTATGGGATTGGATCCCCATGATAGGTATTATTAATTACTTTAATCGCTGGTCGATTAAAAGGGGCTTTCATTAATATAACATTTCTAAAATAATCTTGTAAAATATATTCAGGAGTATTTGGGAATTCCCTTCTTATTTTTTCATATATATTTTTTTGTGGGTTAGTATCTTTATATATTGGAATACTCGTTACTTCTTCTTCTAACTCTACACCCATTTTATATTTGTTTTTATTAGGGTTTGCATCACTTACATTCCAATACTTTAAATCTTCCTCGATTTTAGATAATTGACTTTCACTAATTTTTATTTTTCTTTTCATAGATTCGTTTATACCTAAGTAACTAGGTGAGACATAAGTAGCATCCTTCTGTTGTGTATCTTTTGGTACATCAATATCTAATGTGGGTTGAGTAGAAACAGGAGGTATATATGTATTTTTAATATCATTACCTACAGTAGTTATGGCACTCCAGTGATCACTTTCACTATCTATTTTACCTGCAACATTTTTACCTGTACAATTTGATGTTCCTCCATATACATTATCATTGTTACCAATTGTAGATATTGATGAGTTAACTTTTTTTAGTGTTTGTGAACCACAAGTATAAGGCTCAACAATATAAATTTTATTTAAGTCTTTTTCTGTATTTTTTATTTCGTTTGCCACACTATTTGAGTGTTTACCACCAGCGCTAAACATAACTACATAAGGATTATTATGTTTTTTTATTTCCGATAATGGTGAGGGTACATGTGATAGAGTTATTACATTAAAATCACTACCCAAAGCAGTCTGTAACATATCACCTTGTGCTTTGTGCGAAAAATCATATTTTTTACCACATTCACCTGCAGAAGAACAACCTGCAATAAAAATTACCTGTTCTTTTTCATTATTCAGTTCCTCTCTTAATATTTTCTTAATACTTTCATTTAAATCTCGTATTACATTCACATCCATATCAAAAACATCGTCTAAATCACCTTGTTCTATGGAATCATCTAAGTGATTTGTTAATTCTGGGTTTACCACATCCCCATAATCAATTTCCCAATCCAGTGCATCACTTGCATCATCCGAATCAGATGCCACCACACTATTTGTCGATTCTCTCCAAGAGTTAACATTTTGGTACATTTTAACTTCATACTCTTTCATTTGGGGTACAACTACTTCTTCAATAGATGAAAAGTTACCATCAATAGTATTGTGTAAGTTGTTTTTATATAAAGAATAAAAATACATCAGTATATCCTTATCTAATGCTAAATTACCTATTATATTGGCATCCATTAAAAGGTACATATCAGTTCTATTACTATCTTTTATTTTACCACCTAAAGTTCTATAGATTTCTCTTAATACCGCAACCTCAAAATTATTGAACGGTTGGGTATCGGTAGTATTTCTTATAATGTCTTTTAATTCCATTTGTTTTTTTAAAAATAAATGCTTATCTTTGTAATAATAAATATGCAAAAAATGGAGATTATTAAAGAATTATCAGTCTTTAACAATATAAAATACTATGATGAACCTCATACGTATTATATTGATGGGGAGAAAACAATATCCTGTACTGGTTTTATTCATAAGTTTGAAGAAGACTTTGAGTCTAATGTAGATAAACCAGATAAATGGGCAGAAAAACAAGGACATATATATAAGGCTAAAAGTATGGCAGATAAGTTTGCACATAAACAAAACTTTTATCCTATGGAAGGTGATCCGTATGATAGGCCTGATTACTCTAAACCCAAACCATCAGAGGAATGTACAAGTGAAGAAGACATCAAAAAGTTATGGAAGTATAAAAACAATCATGCTACTTTTGAGGGTACAACACTTCACGATTATATTGAGAATTATCTTAATAATAAAATAATGCCTTACCCCACTAAAAGTCCTGAAGGATTGGATTTTAGTGAGATAGAAGAAACATATAAGATTATGGAAGGATATTTCCATAACTTTTACAATGATACAGTAGCTAAAGGTAAGTTAGTACCGATTAAATCAGAGTTAGTAGTAGGTGATAAAGACTATATGTTATGTGGTATGGTGGATCAGTTGTTTTGGAATGAAAGATATGGTACTTTAGAAATATGGGATTGGAAGACTAATACTCGTCTAAATATGAAGGATGATTATGGTAATAAAATGAAAGATTGTCTATGGATGTTAGATAAATGTGAATTTAATACATATTCATTACAACTTAATATCTATAAAAAAATAATTGAGAAAAATACTAACCTAAAAGTGGGTAGATGTAATTTAGTATGGTTCAATGAAGACAACCCAAATTATAAAGTTATCAAATGTGCAGACTATAGTGAACATGTAGATAATATGTTAACTACTTTAATTCCTGCCTAATCGCGTTGTCTTTTTAATAAAAAATCGTTATATTTAAGGTATGATAAAAAAATTATTTCACATTGCAGATTTACATTTTAGAACTTATAATAGACATAATGAATGTAAAGAAGTCTGTAACAAATTCCTCAATGAAGTTAAATTTTATATAGAAGATAACAACTTATCTTTTGAAGAATGTAGAATAGTAATTGCGGGAGATATAGTTCATCAGAAAATTACTATATCAAATGAATTAACAATGTTAGTTTCTTGGTTTCTTAATAAATGTAGTGAGTTATGTCCTGTTGTATTGATAGCGGGTAATCATGACCTATTAGAAAATAATAAAGATAGGTTGGATTCATTAACACCAATAATAGAAATAATGAATAACCCATATGTAAACTATATGACTGAAAGTAAGTGTTATTTAGATGAAAATATAATATGGTGTTGTTATTCTATATTTGAAGAGAACGTGAGACCAGATATTGATGCTTGTCGTAAAGAATATGGTGATGATAAAAAATATATCGGATTGTTTCACGCACCGGTTAATGGAGCAATTACTTCAGTAGGTTTTGAATTTGAGGACTCTGTAGAATTACAACAGTTTGAAGGTTGTGATGCCGTAATTATGGGTGATATACATCATAGACAAAATTTTGTTCATAAAGGAATTAATGTTACATATAGTGGTAGTTTTATACAACAAGATTTTGGCGAGAGAGTGTCAGAACATGGTTACTTAATATGGGATGTAGAACATTTAGATTACACCGAACATGATATAGATACTGAATATGGATATTACGTATTTAAAATAAATTCTTTGGAGGATTTAGATGTAGGTAAAGAATATTTAACCAACGCTTAGTGAGAATACCAAAAAAAATAAGGGATGAGATTAAAGAATTTTGTACACTCAATGAGATTGAGGATGTAGATAAATTTATATTAAGTAATATTCAGGCGGGATTTAACATAGAAAAATATGGTAACGCACCATTTATAACAGAAGTTATTGTTGAAAAAGAAGTCCCAGTTGAAACTATTAAGGAAGTTATTGTAGAAAAAGAAGTCCCAGTAGAGGTGGTAAAAGAGGTAGTAAAAGAGATCCCTGTTGAGAAAGAAGTAATAAAAGAAATAATTGTAGAGAAAGAAATTTATATATCGGATGATAAACAAGTTAATGAATTAGGTAATAAAATAACCATATTAGAAAATAATATTAGTGAAAAAGAAAAAAATATTACTAATTTAAAAAATAACTTAAACAAATTAGAAAAAGACGCTATAATAAAAAGAACCGAATCTTTAGATAAGGATAATGAGATAAAAAAACTTAAAAATAATTTAGGTAAAAAAGATAATGAGATAAAAAAACTTAAAAGTAATATTATTGGTTTAGAAAAAGAAATTACAGATTTAAAAAATCAAAATAATACTAAAGGGAGACCATTTAGAGACCTTTATGATGAAGATGAAAGTACTGGTGGACATTGGGGATCTAACCTTATAGATAAAAAATAATAATATGGAAAACAATGTGGAAGTGGTAAGAACAAAAAAAATAGTAGACGTACCAAAAAATGCACAATTAAGAGTTGATTGGCAAGATTATCCTGAAAATAGAACATTAGAAACAATTAATAGAGTTAAAACATATTTTTCAGACAAATATGGGTTATCTAAAACATCTATTAAAATAAATTTTATACCCATTTTAAAAAATAGTGTAGGTAAAGTAGTAGATATTACAGATGGATTAATTGATAATATAATGGATACCGCTTACCAAAGAAAATTATTTACTCAATGGATAGAAATAAATGGCGTTGATATAAATTTTGATAGATTATGTAGGTTAGATGAAAAAGTTAACGATGTATTAGTTAATTTAGGTGAAGAAGATATTAGATATAGAAGATGGAGTATAAATAAATTATGGATAGATAATTTTTTATCGTTTGGTAATGGTAATAATATTGACTATAATGGGTTAAAAGGTCTAAGTATAGTAAATTCATTACCAGCTAATCAAGGAGGTAAAACTATTTTTAGTATAGATTCTATATTGTTTTTATTTTTTGGGAAAACAACTAAAACTGATACGGCAGCAGAAATATTTAATACTTTTACAGATAAAAATGAAGTTACTGTTGGGGGTGAAATTAATATTGATGGGGAAGAATATATAATAGAAAGAAAATTATTAAGGAAAAAAACTAAAACAGGTAATTATAAAACTTCTTCTGAATTAAATTTTTTCCGATTATTATCAGATGGTAGTCATGAGAATTTAGAAGGTGAACAACGTAGAGAAACAGATAAACTCATCTCTGAGACTATTGGTACGTATGATGATTTTATGTTAACTATTGTTGCAACTGCAAAAAATTTAGAAGATTTATTAGAAACCAAACCAACACAAAGAGGTAGACTATTAACCAAATTTATTGGGCTAGAAATAATTGAGAAGAAAGAAGAAATTAATAAAGGGTTGATGTCAGATTTTAAAAGTAAAATGAAATCTAATGTCCACAATACCAAAGAATTAGAATTTGAAATTGATGATAATTTAGAAAAAATTAAAGAGAATAAAATTTTAATTAAAGATAATAATAGTAAGTTATTAAAAATAGATGAAGAAATATCTGAAGCTAACAGTAAAAAAGAGATATTATTATCTGAAAAATATGTGATAGATGATGAGGTTAGTAATGTTAATCCTAAGACACTTAAAGATGAAATAGATGCCCTAACAGAGGAAGGTATTACTAAGAAAAAATCTTTAGAGGATATAATAAGAAACATTATTAAGATAGGTGACGTAAACTACGATGAAGATAAACATGAGGAGATTAGAGAAGAAGAAAAAGGTTTATTATTAAAAGAAAGTAAAGAAATAAATAATAAAGAAAGGAAAGAATTATTAATAAAAAATTTGGAGGAAGGTGAAGTATGTCCTACATGTAAAAGAGAATTAGATGATGTGGATCATAGTAGTGAGATAAAAGAGGAGAAGAAAAATTTAAAAAACATAAAGGATTTAATAAAGGAGATACAAAAAGATTTAGGGGTAACAATTAAGTCTTTAGATAAACAAAGTAATTTAAAAAATATTTCTGATGAAAAAGATAAGTTAGAATTAAGTAGAGATAGATTAGAAGTAGAAATAGATGGATTAAGAGTTGATTTAAAAGAAAAAATGAATCTTCATAAAAATTATGAACGTAATATTGAGTATATTGAAAAGAATAGAAATTTAGAAAGTAAAATTTTAGGATATAATCAACTATTAGAAAAGTTAAATAAAAAAAGAGACGGTGTTAGAAATGAAATACAAGATTTAAAAAATGATAATAAAGTTAAGAAAGAAATAAATATTAAAAATAAATCTTTAATTGAACAAATATTGAGGGAAGAAGAAGTATTAAAAATATTTGAGATATATAATAGGATGATTGGTAAAAATGGTATTTCTAAATTAGTTTTATCTTCGGTTATACCTATTATAAATTATGAGTTAGATAGGTTATTAGATGAAGTTTGTGATTTTCAGATACAATTAGAAATTAATGATAAAAATGAAGTAGATTTCAATATTATTAAAAAAGATGTTACTAAGAAGTTAAAATCAGGTTCTGGATTAGAAACAACATTGGCATCTTTAGCATTAAGGTGTGTGTTAGGTAGAATTTCTACGTTACCAAAACCAAATATAATCGTCTTTGATGAGGTATTAGGTAAAGTTGCTAATATAAATTTAGATTATGTTAAAATATTTTTTGATAAGATAAAAAAGATGTATGAGGTGATTTTACTCATAACACATAACCCTATTACACAGGATTGGGGTGACAAAATTATCACTATTGAAAAAAATAATGACGTTTCGTCATTGCAGATTAAATAATTTTACCTATATTTGTATAAAATTAGGTAATGGCACTTAATTTGGACATATATATAATTAATAACTAAAAGTTTATAAATGGAAGAAATAAGATTAAAAAAGTATTGTTTGATTGGTTTAGATGAGATTGAACAACTACAAAAAGATTTAGAATTTATATCGGATGATATTGTAAATTTCGCCACAGGAGAAGAAATAATTATTGCCACCTTTAAGTCCGAACTTAACATTATAGAGATGGAAGAATTTTTAAATTTAGAAAAAAGGGCATATATTGTGTTTGAAATGTTACCTGCTACTTTTTCAGCAAATTTATTAATTGAGAAGTTTCAAGAAGCATTATTTGGGGGTAAAGTAGATAATAGCGAATTTGCACCATTGTTTGAAGCTAGGTTGAAAATGGAGAACATTATGATATCTAGTGAGGAAATAGGGGACTTAAATAAAATAATGGACATTGAACCCATTAAACCAACTATGGATGATCTTTTAGATAAAATCAGTAAAGTAGGGTTAGACAAATTATCTAAAATAGAAAAACAATATTTAAAAGAATATTCTAAAAAACAATAAAAAAAACTATGGATTATAAAAGATACATTAACACCAAAGAAGATTCCATGTCTATATATCTTAAAGATGTGAGAAAAAGTGAAAGAATTACACCACAAGAAGAAGTAGAAATTGCTAAAAGAATTAGTGGGGGAGATGAAACTGCAATAGATGAATTAGTTATGGCTAATTTAAGATTCGTTATTTCAATAGCTAAAGATTACCAAAATCAAGGAATTTCTTTAGCAGATTTAATATCGGAAGGTAATTATGGATTGATGGTTGCAGCTAAAAGATTTGATCATACTAAAGGGTTTAGATTTATTTCTTATGCGGTGTGGTGGATTAAACAATCTATATTACAATGTTTAAATGATAATTCTAGAATGGTTAGAATTCCTGCTAATATGGTTAATAAATTATCTAAAATAAATAAGGAAATAGAAAGGTTTGAGAAGGAGTTCGAAAGAGCACCTACTTCAGATGAGGTAGAATATTTACACATACCAACTTGTGGATCATTAAATAAACAAATTAATGAAGACGGAGACGAATTGTCTGTACTTATTAAAGATGATACTTTTGATAGTCCTGATTCCGGTTTAGACGAAAACGATACCTTATCTGGTAAACTTACTTGGGTGATGTCTTATTTGAGCCCTAGAGAAAGAGAAATAGTTAATTGTTATTTTGGTATATATGGTAGTCCAATGACTTTAGAAGCTATTGGTGAAGAATTAGAATTAACAAAAGAAAGAATTAGACAAATTAAAGAATCAGCTATACGTAAAATTAGAAATAATGTTGGGGATATTTTTGATTATATGGATGAATAAATATTATAAAAAAATATTTTTATAACAAAAAGGGGGTAATTTACCCCTTTTTTTATACACTTTTTTAAATTCTGGTGTTATTTATTATTAAAGATATTTATATAATATAAAAATAAAAAAAAAGTTATGAAAAAATTATTAAATTTTATAGACAATTGGGGTAGTAGATTATCATTTGGTTTGGTTTTAATTATATTTCTTAAAACATGTACTACTAATACTAAAATAGAAAAAGTACAAAAGTCATTAGAGAAGAAAACAGTTACTATGGATAGTACACTAATAAAAATAGAAAGTAAGATTATTACTGAAGATAAAATGATTACATTAATTAAAGAAATTCCTAATTGGAAAACATTAGAGTTAGAAGAGTTATCAGATAAGAATAGAATCCCAATTAATAAATTAAAAAACGATAACGAAAAATAAAAATTTACTATTATGAAGTTAATTGGAAATTGGATTAAAAACAACCCTGTTAGGACATTGTTTTTAATCCCTATAATATTAGTTGCAGCAATATCTATTTCTCACGTAGTAACCTGGTATAGTATTGCAAACCCAATTAATTGGGCAATATATCTTTCTATTGCTATTGAGGTAGGTGCAATGACTGCATTAGTAGCAGCAACGAATAAAGTTAAAGGTGGTGTGTGGTTTATGTTTGGGTTAGTTACCTTCATTCAAATGGTAGGTAACATATATTTTTGTTTTAAAGAAATTGATACCAGTGGTGAATTATGGTTATCTTGGATAGAATTAACTACACCCGTATGGGAAATGGTTGGTACGGAGTTAACCGATACATTAGCACTTAAAAGATGGTTAGCATTTTTAGAAGGTGGGTTATTACCTATAATTTCACTTACTTCATTACACTTTTTTGTTAGGTATGATAGGAATCAAAATGAAGAAGGAGATAAAGAAAAAATAATTAAAGAATATTTTGATAGTAGAAATAAAAAAATAGAGGATATTGTAGAATCTAAAAAAGAAGATGATATAGTGAATCATAGAGATGAGGTGGTGAAAGAGATGGTAGAAGAAAAAGATATTTATGGTGAAAGTGATGAATATCTAAAGGAAGAAGAACTTAAAGAAGAAACAGAAATAGAAGTTACTATTAAGGAGGAAAATAGAATTATTGAAGAAGAGAAAGAGGTAAAAGATGTAGAAATTTTGAAAAAAGCAATGGATGAATATCAAAATAAACAAGAAGATACAACAGAAAAAAAAAAGAATAGGAAGAAACTAATAAGTACGGAATATGGTAAAGTTACCGCTAAAAGTAATATTAAAAGGATTGATTGATGGATGTTGATAATCTTACATATGAACTAATTGATAATAACTACCATACTCAAAAGTTTGAAAAGAATCAGATAGTTATTGGGAATACTTTTAGTGAAAAATTTTACCATTTTAATGGGTGGTTAACTAGATTAGATGGGGGGTACACTAAAACTGCAAACTATACAGTTACTCGTAAAGGTGAAGTATATGAACATTTTAACCCTATTTACTATTCTGATTTTTTAAATGAAAAAAGAATTGATAAAAAAATAATATCAATAGTATTAGAAAATCAAGGGTGGTTAAAAAAAGATTTACTAACAAATAAATATTTTGATTGGGTTGGGAATATTTATAAGAGAAGAGTTAATGTGGTTGAAAAAAGATGGAGAGGACAACAGTATTGGGATCCTTACACACCTAAACAGTTCAAAACTACTATTAATTTAGTTAAATATTTATGTGAAACATATAATATAGATAAAAAATGTGTGGGACATAATACTTATATTAAAGGAGTAGAAGAATTTAATGGTATTACATATAGGAGTAATTATTATAAAGATAATACCGATGTTAACCCTTCTTGGAATTTTAATAAATTTAAAAGTAATATTGAGAAATTGTGAAAAAACAACTTAGAGAGGAATTAAAACGATTTAACCAAATTATAAATTATAGTTTAGGTGGTGAACGTGTAATTAAGGAAGATACAGATATTGAAACTGAAGTTTCTTTTGTTCCTGCCGAAATTGATTCTTTAATAGAGGATTTAAGTGAAGTAACACCTATAAGTGCATCTGAACACAATTTTGATAGTGCTGCGTTATTACAAGCAATATTAGTAGATTCTGGATATTGTGTACATCCTAGAACATGTGATTATATAGATGGAGATATTACTAAGGGTGGTACAACGGAGACGAGTTTAAAAGATTTTATTAAAAAAACTTCTTTAAAAAATGAAGATTTAGAAATTTTAGAGAATGAAATGGTAAAAAAAGCAGTAGAAGAAGGTAAAAGTTATGTGGGTACTAAAGAAAGAGTAAAAGAAGCTAAAAAAAGAAAAGATAAAAAATTTAGAAAAATGGGTATCCATTTAGAATACCTTACACCAGAAATGGCAGAGTATTTTAGAAAATGGTATCATCATAATAAAAAATTAGATGTGAGTGGTAATGATATTGAAGATGATATGATTAAATATGTGTCTAAAAAAGAAGGTGGTATGGCAGATGATAGTAGAGACAGTGCTAGTGATGGTAATTACTTACCATATTTTTATGATACTAAAACAAAAATTCTAACATATAACGGTAAAAACTATACACTTAGTGGTGATAATTTAGCACCACCCACTAAAAGTAAATATAAGGTTACAGATTCAGGAACACGTGCATTTGACAATAAAGATCACCCAAAACAGTATAAAACAGGTACTTTACTATATCCTAATAGTTATAAATCAGATAAATGGCATACTAATAGGGGTGTAGTATGGAAATATTATAAAAACGCGATGGGTGGTGCTACATTAAAAAATATAAAAAATTGGTTGAACATGACAGATGAAAATTTATATGATTATTATATGTCAGAGTTCTACGATCCCGTAAAAAATTATACGTCTAATGAATTAGTGAACCATTTCTTTGCAATTGTAGGTTGGGGAAGTGGACCAAACACAGGACCACCAGCATTAAGGAAAAAAATATTAAAAAAATCAGAGACTGCTACACTAGATGAAGCTATTGAAAAATTCGGTCTTCCAGTGTTTTTTGATTTAATGGTGACAGAAAGAGGTAAACAATTTCAAACATACAGTTCATTTCCTGCACACGGAACTGGATGGATGAATAGTCTTATTAATTTTCATTATTATTTTTATGAAAAATATATTAAACCAATTGCTGATCAGGTAGATGATGAAACATCAGAAGAAATAATTGATGTACTAAATACTGCAGACGCAGAACAAGAAATAGAATTAGTACAAGATTTACCAGAAGTTCCTGTTGTAAAAAATATAGATAATGATACATGGTTTGATTTAGAAAATTTTGAATCTAAACAAGATACAATATTAAAAAACTACTGGGGCAATAAAATAAACATTAAGAAAGGAGACTTTGTACCTCCAAACTTAAGAAGAGATGACGATGACTTTTAAAAAAATAAAGATATGAATCAACACGATGAAACAAGAAAAATATTAGAATTAATTAGAGAAAGTGGTAAAAAACCTTTAATGGGTAAAACTTTAATTAAAGAACAAGACTTAAACGTACAATCACAAGATGAAAATGCGTTAGATCCTACAGAAATGAAAGAACAAGAAAGATTGTTTAGGGATACTGTTACACAGAGAGTGAAATTTAATAAGCTGAAATTATACCCCAAAGCACAAAATGTAGAATGGAGTGGGGAATTTACAGATAACGCAGTAGAATGGTTTTATTCTTTAGATGATACACAAGGGGTATATGTGACTACTGAATTATTACAATTAAGAGAAGATACAATGAAACTTTTACAAAAGTTAATTGCATATTATAAAACATGGTCAGACGATTGGGCTAAAAGAATTGCGGAAGAATATGAAAATCAGGAAACTGATGAAGAAAATGCAGAAGAAGGCCCAGATAGTTTAAACTCACCAGCATTTGGGGAAGAAGGTGAAGGAGAATCCATGCCTAACCCAACCGAAGAAAATGCTTAAAATTAATATAGACTTAAAGGCAATTTTAATATTAGGACTAGCAGTGGCGTTAGTTCTAAGTTTAATATTCAGACCTAGTGTACCTATAGAAGAGTATGAGGAAGAGATTAGTGTTTTACAAAAACAAAATAAAAAACTACTAATATCAAATGATAGTATCATTAAGGCAAATATAAAATTACAAAAAGAGATTGAGGTAATATTATATGCAATTGACAGTACTAAAGTTGTCCTTAAAGAAACTGAAAATAAATTAGAAGAATTAGAAAGAAAAAGGAATGAAGTATCTAATATCGTTGATAATATGGATAGCGATGGCGTTACCAACACTCTCTCAGACTATCTCCAAAGGAGAGGTCAGAACGATCGTTGAGAATGGTGACACATTAGTTATTATGAATTTAGAGGACGCTAAGGTAATACTTAACGATCTTTTGGAGTATGAGATTGCAGATAGTTTATTAACTGTATATAAGGAAAAGGACACCCTTAATACTAATACTATAACACTACAAAAAGAGGTTATTTTTAAATTAATGGAAAAGTCCGAAAACCAACAAAGTCAAATAGATAATTTTCAACAAATATTGGATAATAAAAACTCTGAGTTAGGTATGAAAGAAGATACCATTAAACAACAGAAAAAAGAATTACGTAAACAAAAGTTTTTAAAGTTTTTAGGTTTAGGTGGTTCAGTGATTCTACCTATTATTGCAATATTGATATTAGTCTGATTTTTTTAATAAAATCAAATATTTATTAATAAACGTGTGATATCATGAATGATACTAAATTAAAACATATTATTAGGGAAGCTTTAACTAAAACTGATGAAAATAAAATTGGTGTAATGATCCGCAAAGAAATTAAAGATTCATTTGGGGGTGATCTCGAAAAGAAGGTTATTAATATAGTTAATAAAGAAATAAAAGGGACTAAGTTCGAAAAAGAAGTAGTTAAAATTAGTAAAGATGTGTTAGAACAACTTTATAGAGAATTATGGATGAGACGTATGTTTTGGAAAAACGCGATAAAATAATGGAAAATATTAAAAGAGACTACGACAAAGTAAAAGACATTATAATGTCTTGTAATAATACTACTCAATTAAAAGTTGCGGATAAGGTATTAAATAAATTAGAGGGTAAACATAGAGATAAAATACCCACTAAACAAATCAATACATTAAAACAATTAATTAAATTAATGAGTTTAAAATGTAAAAAGGGTAAAGAAGAAGATGTTAACGAAATTTTCAACAGTGGAAAAGATTTTAAAACACAACTAAACTTAAGTGGTCAAAGTGAATTACAAGATTTAGCACCACAAATGAAAGAAGAAATTAATATAGGGACACAGATAGAACAAAATCATTTACCTTTAGAACAAGCACAACAATTAGCAACCCACAATGTTAACAATATTACCGATTATTATACTAACCCTAATTTTTGTATTATCGCGGTAGAGAGTAAGAATGGTAATAAAAAAACTGTTAGAGTAGAAAAAGACTTATATGAAAAAAGTAAGGGTGACGATTTACAATTAATAATGGATGATATTGAAATTTTCCATGAAGATTTAGACACTAATGAAATTGCTAATAGATTAAGGGATCAGTTAAGAAACCAACAAAGAAAAAAGTTTACTAAAAAAGACATTTTTGATAAAATAAGAGAAAAGCGTAACCAAGAATTAGAAAGAAGAAAATCCGAAGATTTTGTTGATGATGAAGAATTAGATGAAGCTACAGGTGCAGGTAGTGCAGGAGCATTTGTTGCACCCTTAAATCAAGAACCTATCACAAGAAGATTTGCTAAGAATGAAATACCGGTAACTAAAAATGGTATGACTAAACCTATCGGTAAAATCTATTCAATGGGGGTGTTAGAAGAAGAAGAGGAAATAGATGAGGCGGTAGACTATGCGGGTGGTGTAGGATCGTATGTAACACCAGCTATGTGGGCTAAAAATAAAAAGAACTGGAGGGGAGCAAATAAATTAGCATATCCCGGTGGTAAATTTGTTAATATAAAAGAAAAATGTTCTACTTTCCCTTATTGTAATCAAGGGTATGGAAGTAAAAAAACTTCACCCATTACCCTATCAACTACATCTGATATGAAAATTGATAATGTATTTAATGAAAATAAAATAATTAAAAAAAGTAATTTAAAACTTAAAAAATAATACATTATCTAATTAATGTATATTTATATATAAACACACAATAAAATGGAAAAGAAATTTTTATCTAAAAATACTAAAGTAACCATTAATGAAGAAGCGTCACCTAATGGATTAAAGACTTATGAAAAAGTTCACAAAGAAGATGGGACAATAAATAAAGACGCATTAAAGTCTATAAGTAAAAAGTTAAAAGATTATTATGGGGAGGAATTAAAAGAATTAGATCCAGTATTAAAAGTAGATAGAGAACAAGATTCACCTAAAGGTATTGATCCTTATGAAATAGAAGCGTTAGGTTCGGGAATGCAGGGATTAAAATATGATGACGAAGGTAGTGAACTCTTCAAATCATTTATGAATCGTATTGAAAAGTTAAATGATACTTCTGAGTATGATAAAGAATTCGGTACTAAAGATGGTTTTGGTGAAACTGATGAAAATGATGATACATTTGAAGTTTTAATGAAAAATGGTGAACTAAAGAAAAAATATAAATATGACGAACCAACAGAATATCAACAAACTCCACGAGTTAGGGTAACTAAAGGTGTCAATGAATCAAAAAATGATAAAATGAAAAGATTAAATTTTAAAACAGAATTTACTTCAGTAGAAGAAGTAAAAGAATTAATACCTGAAAATTATAAGGTGGATGATCATACTTTCTTAATGACAGATGGAAACCAAACCTTTAAAATGAGATGGGACGAGTCATTAAATGAAGCAACCATTTTAAATTTTAAAAATAAAAAATCTATTAACGAAAATATTGATAAGATGAAAAAATTATACGACTTCAACTACGGAGACGTTAACACAAAAACTAATGACTACACTGAAGAAACTAAAGTTTTTAAAAACTTAATGGAATCAGTTAAAGATAAAAACTTATTATCGGATTAATTACCCACACACCCACCAACTAAACCTCCATTTATGGGGGTTTTTTTATGCTTTCATCATATTTATATGTAATGGAACTTAATTTTAAAAATATATTATTAGAGTCAATTATAGATGACTTAGAAACTTTAACTAGAATAGATAAGGCAGTACTTAAGTTTATTCATCAGGGGATGACAAAAAAAACGTTTGACTATACCATTCATAAAAGTAGTTATGAGATGGATGCAAGTGACTCACTCAGGATTAATGATTTAATTAATACTTTTGATTTAAAAGATTATGATTATGTTTTTAAAATGTGGAATTTTTATAAAAAGTTTGGTAATGTTTTATTTGATGAAGAGGTATTTGATGACTTTTCATATAGTAAGGAAGATTATGATGACGCAACTAAATTGATTGTCGCCAAATATTATGTGGATAATATTGTGGGGAGAGAGATTTATCCGGGATGGACAATAGAAATGATGGAAGACCCTATTACTATGGTTGAAGAGGATATGATGACTCTTTTTGTTACTAATGGTGAGGGTGAGCACATATTTTTAGGTATTTTTGATTTAAAAGATCAGGAATTAAGGGGAGATTTGTTGACACACAATGAAGAAACTTTAGGTAAGTATTTTCAAGATGAATTAAAAATAACTAAACATCAGGATCTGATATCCAATTTTGGTGTACCAAACCCAATAAGAGAATTATTAAATAATTTAAGTGATGAAAGTTTGGAAAAATATTTTGATTTCATTATTGAACAGGTACGGGATGAAATTGATTTATGGGATGAAGATATCCGATACTACCATGGAAAAATTAAACCAGAAAGAGAAGGTTAATTCGGTTAAACCAATAATAGAACAAAAAAAAATAAATATGTTATTAAAAAAAGGAAGTAAAGGAGATGATGTTAAACAACTGCAGAAATTATTGAATATCAAAATAGACGGTGATTTTGGTCCCGCAACTGAATTAGCAGTAATGAGATTTCAGGCACAAAACGGTTTAAAAACCGATGGTATTGTTGGACCTAAAACTTGGACTAAAATACAGAGTAGAAATAATGATGTTAAAAACACCGGTGGATATGTGTGGATTTTAGATAATGGACATGGTGGTATAATTGACGGTGTATATCAGACATCTGGGAAACGATCACCTAAATGGGAAGATGGTACTCAGTTATTCGAAGGAGAGTTTAACAGAGAGGTTGTAAAGAGGATAATTAAGATGTGTAAAAAAGATGGTATTGAATGTATTAATCTAGTTGATACACAAAAAGATTTATCTTTAAGGTGGAGAACAGACAAAGCAAACGATATCTACAGAGAAAGACAACAAAGTGATGGTAAGAAATGTATTTACGTTTCAGTACACGCTAATGGGTTTAATAAAGAATCTGCACATGGTTGGTCAGTTTATACTACAGTAGGAGAAACTAAATCCGATAAGATTGCTCAGATACTTCATGAAAAAGCAAAGGTAGAATTTCCTACCCATAAAATGAGAATGGATACTCGAGATGGTGATGCAGATAAAGAATCTAATTTTTGGGTATTACGGAAAGTAGTAATGCCTTCTATATTATCTGAAAACTTTTTTATGACTAATAGAGAAGAATCTCAATTACTGTTAAGTGATGAAGGAAGAGATAGAATCGCTAAGATACATTTCCAAATGATAAAGGAAATTGAAAAAATTAAAATTATTTAATAATAAGTCTTTATAAGAATATAAAGTAGAGTTATATTAGTGTTAAATGAATAGTGCCGAATTTATACAGTACATTACTAAACCTCTAACTATGGAGGAAATGACATTATTATATAAAGCTAATAATATAAATTATGATAAGTGTAATTTATATTATGATTTTATACTAACTTTAAATCGCAAAATTAATAATACATTTTTGGGTGATGACGTTATTAATTTAGAAAAAGATATTCATAATCATTTTGAATGGTGTTTCAACCACACAGTTAAAAATTTCAGTAAAGAAGGTATTATTTTAAAAGAAACTAATCTTTTACAAGAGTATTTTTTTAATTTTTATGTAGAATTATTTTATAATATAACAAATAAAAAAGAAGCGTTAGAAAAATTAGATAAATTCCCCGATATGTCTTTTAAATACTATAGATTGAAAACACGATCAGATATGGATGTATTATTAGAATTATATCGTATTTTCGAAAAAAGTTTAGATTTTAAATTAAAAATATAGGTTATAGTATTTATTTTATAACAAAATAGTTTTATAGTTACATATATGAATAACAAAATTAAATTTTTAGAAATAGTTTTATCAGATTTAATATCTGAAAGAGATACGTTAGAATTAGATTTAAATTACATTTTAAATAATTTCTCTGTTGAAGCCCGTGAGAGAAAAGAAAAATTTAATAATATTTTAAACTCTATTGTTAACGTAAATAATAAAATAAACACACTAACGGAATATTTAGCACAAATAACTGCAACAAATAGTATGTCGGAAAGTGTAAGTGAAGAAAAATAACAAAAATTAAAATTAAAAGAAATGGAAAATTTTGAAACATTAAAATCATTAGTTGCAAATCTAGAAGAGGATGCAGTAAAATTTTATGAAAAAAATAATAAAGCTGCTGGTACAAGAGTAAGAAAAGGGTGCCAAGATATTAAAAATCTTTGTCAAACTATGAGAATAGAGGTGTCGGAGTTAAAGAAATCCGATACTGTAACAGTATAATAAAAAAATAATTATGATGGTAGACATTCTTAATAAAGTATTTTTGTTTTTATTAATTCTTTCTATTTTAAATGTAATTCGAAATACATTTTTTTTATTAAGAAGTTATATAGATAAAGAGAGATTTAAATTGAATAAACCTTCTTTATTAATTTTAGGAATGTCTATCTCGTATATTATTTTAACCTTAGTGGATGGTATAAAAATTTAAAATGATACAAGAAAAATTAAATAGTTTAAGACCTTATGTAACAGGTTTAAGATTTGTAAAAGATTTACCGGTTGTTGATTTGGTGATTAAAGAGGGATGGAATATGTTTGAGTCTGATAAAGTATCTTATAAACCAAGTGCAAATAATAAAAATTATTTTATGGTTTTCCCTAAAGACCCTAAAGACTCTATTGATGATGTGGTAACTCATGTTGAACACATAATTGATGTTAATATCGAAAAAGAAAATAAGTTAGTACTACTTAAGGCTAAAATAGAAGAATTAAAACAATTATTTACAGATAAAAGTTTAAAGGATTTAGAAAGACTAAAATATGTTTTTCCTGATTTAGAAGAACCAACATTAAAAGATATTGATATTTCACAAAGTAGTAGGCATGTACCCACTAAGGTGGAATTACCACCCAAACCTAATAAAGGTAAATTTTTAGAAAAAGAGGAAATTTAATTCCTCTTTTTTTTATACCTCAAAATATTCTTGAAGAGTATGAATCAACCATGTGGTTCCAGATAAAAGACAACTATCTAAAAATACTGCAATATAAAAATTATCTAACCCATAATGTGTTAAAGGTGAAAATTGAGTATACCCCAGTAATTGGGTACTTGTTGATAAAAATACTCCTACCCAAAAAGGTAAACACATCATACAACTAAACAATTTACCCCAAAAAGATGGAGAATATAAATTTAACTTATCTCTTACACCCTCAAAGATAGTCCCATATACTATAATGTTAGAGATTCCATAACATACTAAAATACTTATAATAATACTCATTTTTGTGTTTTTTAAACTATTTATTATATAGTAAAGATAATAAAAATGAGGTTAATTGTCAATAAAATTCAATATAAACGTTTAGTAGAACAACAAAACAAAGAAAATAACTTTGTTAATGGTTGGGGATTATTAATAAAAGATACTATCCTAAAAAGATTAGAAAATAAAACTTTAGACGAGAATATTATTTCCTTAAATAAATTAAAAAATAAGTTGGGTAATAAAAAGTTTTTTAATGAGTTACCTATAGATAATTTAATTTTAAATATTTATAATGAGAGGACAGATAATTTCCAAAGTGAGTGGAATAAAGAAGAAACTTACATATGTGAATCTAAACATATAAAAAATGTTGTTTTAGATATTACACTAAATGGGGAAAAAGACTTAAATGAAACTATAAATGAAAATTATCTTAACATAAATTTATTGAATATAAAAAAATGGTATGAAAATAAGAATAAGTGAAAAACAATTAAGAAAGATTAAAGAAGATAGTGAATCTTCTGAAACTTTAACTACTTTGGCAAATTTAACTTCTACTGCAGATAAATGGCAAGAGGATTTAGATGGCAAATATTTACGTAGATTTAGAAAAAACAATAAAAAACATGTTAAAAGAATTCAAACAATGTTAACTTTATTAGGTTATGATGTAGGGCACTATGGGGATGGTGAGCCGGTTATAGATGGTATATATGGTCCTGATACCGAAGAAGCAGTTAGAAAATTTCAAAAAGACACTTTTATAGAACCCATCGAGTGGGATAGTATAGTAGGACCTAAAACCTATACTGAATTATATAATGACATAGAAGAATTAGGAAATGAACATGCTATGTCTGTAGAAGAGGTTTTATTATTAGGTTTGGACGATGAAAATATTATGGGTGATGACGATGATCCACATTATGGTGAAGATGATGACGAAGAAGAAGAAGACGAAGAAGAAGAAGAAGAAGAATTGGATTGGGATGAAGTTGGAGCTGGTGACTATGAAATAAGTGATGAAGTAAGTAAGTTAGGAAAAGAAGTTGTGGATAAAGCATCGGAAAGACTAGGTGAACCTTATAAGTGGGGTGGTACATTTGATGGTGTAGGTGGTGATTGTAGTGGTTTAGTAGATTGGACGTTTAGACATGTTGATGGTGTTGATTCACCGGGAAGAGATACTACTTCTACATTAAAAAGAGAAGAAGGTTTTAGAGGGGGAAAAGATAACTATGACGAAGTAAAACCAGGTGATATTTTATTATTTGATGGTAAAAAGGCGAGACATACTGGAATTGTATCTGATGTAAATGGTGACACAATTAGTATGATTCATTCTGCAGGTACTGGTTGGGATAAGGGTACTAAAAGAGGAGTTCAAGTAACGAAAGATACATTTAATGGTTATAAGTATTTTAGAAATAATTATTTAGGTTACGTCCCTTTAGAATATTTTATGGTTGACAAAGAAGATGTAATGGCTTAAATTTAATTATATGAACAAGTATGGAGGAGTTTTATTAATTTGTGAGGAAACAAAAAAATTTTTATTATTAAACAGATCTAAAGCATCAAGTTACCCAAAAACTTGGTCTATAGTTTCAGGAGGTATAGAAAAAGGTGAAAAACCTTTAGAAGGAATCAAAAGAGAGTTAGAAGAAGAAACTGGTATTAATAGTAAAAACATTAGGTATGAATTTTTTGAACATCAGAATCAATTAATCCCTTATTTTGATTTTTATATTGGATATTGTGATGAAGAATACGAATGTAAATTAGATAGTGAAAATACCGATTATGGTTGGTTTAATTTAGAAAACCTACCAAAACCATTATTTCCTACCCTTTATTCTTCACTAGTTAGAATTATTTAATTATAATTGTAATATGGATGAAATAGAAAGAGAAAGATTCGGTATTGAAATGGATCGTGAAAAAACCCAACTTAAAAAAGAACAATTTATTAGTGAAATTAAAAATGGTTTAGGTGATCATATTAAGAAAAATGGTAAGAAAATAAAAAAAATTAAAAGAAGTAAATGGGAAAACTTCTGGACACGAATAAGAAATATATTTTAGAATGGACTTAGAAAAAGTTTTAGAAATAGCGAACGAATGTGTGGGTAACGAAGTAATCCCCATAGAAGGTTTAATACTAACTTATTTTTTAGATAGAAAAATACATAGACATTTAGATGAGGAATTATTCTATAAAACTAACAATAATAATAGTTCTTTTAGTCATAATGAAGAAATAGAAGTTAATATCGCTGGTATAACTTTTATTTTTAAACAGAAATAATTTTACATTGTCATTTTTTTTAATTAAATTTAAAAAAAAACGATGGAAAATACACTATATACTCACAAACTTTTCTCACATAAAATAGGTAAAAATTGTGACATTGCTTCCGATGTCATCATTGGAAATAATCCCAAAATAGGTAATAATGTAAGAATTTGTTCGGGAACCATAATAGGGGACAATGTTAATATTTATGATGGGGCAATAATTGGATCTGACCCACAAGATTTAGTCTATAAAAATGACCTACCTACTCAGACTATTATAGGGGATAATGTAACGATAAGAGAATATGTAACCATAAATAGGGGTAGTGAGAGAACTTTAAAAACAATGGTTGGTGACAATTGTTATTTAATGACATATTCACATGTATCACACGACACTATATTAGGTAATAATGTAATTTTAGCTAACTCAGTTCAAATAGGGGGTAATAGTTTTATTGGGGATTTTGTATTTATGGGTGGTGGTGCAGTCTTACATCAAAAAGGACGAATTGGTAAACATGCAATGATAGGTGGGGGATCGGTTTTAAATAAAGATGTTTTACCCTTCTCAACAATTTTGGGGGTTAACACTAGTTTAATTGGTATTAATATAGTAGGTATTAAAAAAAATTATGGTAAGGAAAAGGTAAGTAATATTCAAGAAATCTTTAGTAAACTTAAAGAAAAGGGGTTATTTAATAGTAAAATTAAATATATAGAGTCCTTATCTAATGAAGAATCACAGATTATATGTGATTTTGTTAAAAATAATAAAAGACCTTTGTTATTATGGGAGAAAAAATATTAAGTATTTGTATACCATCTTTGTTTCCTAGAAAGAAACAACTTAATAGATTATTATTAGATTTAGAAAAACAAATTAAAGATAATAATCTAGAAAAAATGGTAGAAATAATCGTCTGTGTAGATAATGGAGAAATTACTTTAGGTGAAAAAGGTAATAAACTAGTAAAAGAATCGGTAGGGAGGTATATCACCGGAATAGGAGACGATGATAATGTAAAACCAACCTATATAAAAGATATAATGGATATAGCAAAAAATAAAAAGTATGATCATATAACTTTTATAAAAGAATATGTGGAGAGAGGTAAAATTATTCCCATGGTATTTTCTAAAAAGTATAAGAATTACATTATATTTTTACCATTTAATATGGAAGTTCACTCTTTAAGATTTTTAAGTGGTGTAACAGATAAATTAATAGTTTATAGAAATAATAAAATTTTATTTAAAAATAACTTCATATCTACTTTAGTTGTTATTATTTTTAAAAAGTTTATAAGAAAAATGGCTTGTTATAGTTGGCCGACTATGGTAGTTAAAAAAGATATAGTAGATAAAGTTAAGTTTACTGACTTAAAAAGTGGTCAAGATATGGAATGGGCAATTAATTTATCTAAAAAAAAATTAATAAAAAAAGAATATAATATAAATAAACCTTTATATGTATATAATTTTAATAAGAAAAAATCTAGTAGATTTAACAACAATACTATAATTACTGATATTAACCACACCATAAAACCAATAGATAAAAAAATAATAAAATTTATATAAAATGGAAGAAAAAAACGACATTAATGACTTTATTGACTTTATTATGAATGATGAAGTAAAAGAAAAGGAAAAAGAATTAGGTTTAGAACACCCGAGTGTAGAATACGAAGCTAAAGAAAGAGAAGTAGTAGATAAAGTCTTAGAAGAACGTAGTATCGAAGAGAGATTATCTTATTATACCTGTAAAAGGTTTCAAGGTGAAGAAAGAGGTGTTTGTGATAAATTAAATGTATTAGGGAGGTGGTTAAAAGAAAAAGATGGGTTAGATATGCAACCCATCATAGATACCTTACTATTACCTCGTAAAGATGATAGGAATATGAACCCTAATTTTCAAGAACCTTTAAAGTATCTATATGAAACAGGCAAATTCAAAGACATAAGTGAAAAAGATGGTTTTTATACATCTCAAAGACTATTAAGTTGTGAGTTAGTTAGGAATGAAGAAGGTGAATGGGTATTTGTAAACAAATTAAATACTAGTTGGAGTGATCTTGCAGAACTACTTACCACATTGTTTATGAGGGGTGGTAAAATAGAGGAACTTAAACATATGAATGTTACTGAAATAAAAAATTTTCTTTTAAATTTAAGAAACAGTGGTAACCCAACAAGAAAAAATCCTCAGTCATCACATCTTTATAGATTATTAGAAAAATATTTTACTGTAGATGAGTATGATGAATATACATATAATACTCGAAAGAATACTATAATTGGTGATGAAATAGAAGATTTAACCATTAAGTTATTGGAAAAACAAGGGTTTAAGTTAATTTATCACGGTAACAACGGTAATTTTATTGATATGAAGTACGGTATTGATATGATTATGGAGTTAGAGGGTAAAATATACTTAATACAAGTTAAGAGTAAGTCTAACGCAGCTAAAATGGCAATGGACTATCCTAATTATAGATACATCGATTTATTCGCTGGTGAAACACCTGATAAGAATGGTATAATGTTGTACGACAGAGATTCAATGAAAGAAGGTGAGTTCATCGCCAAAGATATCCTACAAGATAATTTAGATTATTTGATTAATAAGTATTCCAATTAAAGGGATATTTATTAATATATGGATAAAAAATCATTAGACATAATAGTAGAAGAATTCTTTGATACCGGTAAATTGGTATTGAATGAATGGTCCGACAAGTTCTGGAATAATAGTGATTATCCTAGAGGATTAATGGTACATTTATTTGGTTTATATAATGAAGGAAATGTAGCATATGAAAGGGATGAACAACAAACCGCTATTCAAAAATACCAAGAATTGTTAAACCTTTTTGATGATGATGATATAATGGAAGATAGGGATAGAGATAAACTAACATTAAACAAAGATATGCGTATTGGTGAAGTTAGAACCCGATTAAATAGACTACTTACAACTCCAGAACAGGAAGAAGAAGTGATTTCACCAACCCTTAGTAGAATAAAAAATAAAATAGGTGTATTTTTTAGTACATTTCAGGAGACGAATAACTTATATAGTAACGAGATTTGGGATGTACATTGTGTTGTTAATAGAGGTACTCAACAAGAATGTTTTAATAAATTAAAAGCATATATAGAGATAGTGAATATATGGTATGAAAAATTAACACCTTTATTAGGTTTGATGAATAAAGAAGAGAAAGAACTAATAAGTAAAGGGGGGGAGTCTGAATGGTCTATGTTTGGTAAATCAGGTTGGGGTAAGTATGATAAAATTGATGATTTAGTTAAGGCAATGGGTGAGAAGTATATGAACGACTTAAAACTAACGTACCGAACCGCAATTAATAAAATTCATGAGTTAACAAAAGAAAAGGAGGGTGAAGATACTAAATTGTCGGATATTGACTTATCTATTGATTACTATAGAGAATTGAGAAATATTATTTCTAAGATGTCAAGCAAATTACCACATCACCAAAAAACGTATTGGAATCGTAGGATAGATGATAATATATTTGATAATTTAAGATCTAAATTAATCCTGAAAAAAGCAGAAAACACTGATTTTCAAGGATTGATAGACATATCTAACGAACTAAGAAAAATGATAGGGAATGCCGATGACGACCTAATTAAAAATATTATAGAGAGACTGAAAAATACATCATATGTTAAGAAGATGAAGGATGAATATAACTTATCATTCGATAATAGAGAAGATCTTATTAATTGGATAACTAAATTTAGAAAAAACCAATATTTTAAACAATTCGAAGAGGTTGTAAGGGATATAGAACCGGAAGAAATTGAGAAGAGTAGATGGAACAACAACATTGTTACCCTTTTAAATGATTTTAGTGTAGATAATGAAGAAGTAAATGAACTTGTTGATATAATAAATCAAAAGGAAAATAAATTAAATGATTTAATAAGAATAAGAAATAATAGTAATGATATTAATCATGGAAAAGTACAAATTCCAGAATTACAATTGGAAATCCCCCAATTAAAAGAGAAATTAAAATTAATTGACCCAATAAAAGAATTTTTTGATAGTAATCAAAATTGGAAAAATTATCTAACCTACAGTAGGACGTGTACTGATAATAATGAGATATATGCAAACACATATGAAAGAATAAATAGTTTCCTTAGAGATTCATATGGATCAGTAAATAATTATGAAACTGCGTTATTATCTGATACACAGAGACAAAGAAGAAGGAGAGGGTTAAATTATCAGCTTTACCCTCCTTTAAACTGTAATCATTTTACTGTTGATGAATTAAAGAGACAACTCAAACTAAAAAATAGAAGAGAAACTTTACAAGATGAGTTAATAAGTAATTTTGAAGAAAACCTTCATGAGTTAGTATTAAAATGTATTAGGTTAGTAGATCAAATATTTATGTCAATAGTTCAAAATGGCGTTTATGAGCAAAACCAACAACAAAATCTATTAAAAAAATATAAATCATATATTAATATGATTAAAATTTATAGTAAAGGTGAAAACCAAAAAGAAAAACTTTCTCAATTAATATACGATTTAAATCAATTAAAAGGAGTTGTGGATAGTTATGATTCATTAAGAGATGAAGCAATTCCGGTAGATGCAGAAGGAGATGAAAATGATGGTAGAAGTAAAAAACTTTTAACAAAAATCACACTTAGGAATTTATTGAAAAATATAAGTTTTAATTCTTGGGATGCGAACGAGATAAAGGAATATTTTGTCACAGTTAGAGAACATAAAAATGTCGCCTACGAAAAATCTTTTGAAAAAGAATGTGATAACCAACAATATTTTAATAGAGTTGATGGTGGTAATAATCCAGCTATTGTATCAGGAAATAATAATATTACATTGGTACATGAATTATTAAAAAAAGACGATACTGGCAATTTATTACCTGTTTCTGCAGTCACAGAAACTATTTTTGAAAAAGTTAGAGACTTACTTAATGATGAAAATTTAGTAAATAGTAAACTTAAAAAATATGATATAAAAACTACTCAAAATGTAACCTTAACACCTTATAATCGTGAAGGGGAAAATATTACAATAGTTGGGAATACATTTATAGAAGTGAAAGATGCTAGACCGGGAGACTATCATTTTTCAGAATTTTTTGGGGTTTATAAAAATAAAAAGGAAACCGACACTGCATATAATACTATTACCACTAGTGGTGATCCTGAACAAAATCAAGCGAGATATGAACAATTTGTAGAGGAGTTAGTTGATAGATTTAATGGTAATGAAGGGGAAACAATAATCAACACCATCAAGGATAGAATTGGTGGTATATTTTTTGAGAATTATCTGTTTGCCCATATTGATGATATTACGTTTAGTTGGTCACCAACGGGACAAGGTACGAGTAGAGAGAATAGAGTTTCTATCAGAGTAATTCCAGACATGAATAGATTATATTATTGGAAAGAAGGTAATTCTAATTGTGGTAATCAGTTCAAATACCCTAACTGTGAAACAGATTCAGGATGTGTTCCCGATAACTTAGAAGAATCAATAACCAACTTTTTCGACACAGGTAATTTTGAATTTTAATTATAAATTACTATATTTACAAAAAATTAAATATTTATAGGTATGGGATGTGATATACATATGTGGGTTGAAAAGAAAAATCCAGTTACAAAAAAATGGGACAAGATGGGAAATGTATTTTTTCAATCTTATAGTGCTAGTCTTATAGTAAAACATTTAGTGAGTAATATGGGTGTAACTGAGGATGAAGGATGGAGTGTGTTACAAAAATGGAGAGATGGTGAAGAACCCTCTAATAAATTAGAAGAGTATATTATTGGTACTTATATTCCAAAAAATATGGCTGATAAACATTCACATTGGTATGAGTCACATGAAAAAGGTCTATTACCATATCCTTATAGTGATCAACCCTATGGTGGTAGGTGTTATAGACTATTTGGTGCATTGGCAGGTGTAAGAGACACATCAATAGATATGATAGTACCTAAGAGATGGAATACATTACCTGATGATGTGAGTGATGAAATAAAAGGTATGTCAGATGAATGGGGAATAGATGCTCATTCTCATAGTTACTTAACATTAAGAGAATTAATGAATAGTAAGTATTATAATATGAGTGCACAAGAGTTATACGATATGGGTATAGACGCTTATTTCTTTAAAACTATGGTTCCTGATTTACAGAAGTTTGGTGATCCAGATGATATAAGAATAGTATTTTGGTTTGATAATTAATTATGGAGGAAAAAAATAGAATATTAATAATTGGTGTAGATAAAGAAATTCATTCATCAATTACAGAACAATTTGACACCCAAAATTTTGAGTGTGTGGGTGTGAGATATGGAAAAGAAGGTCTCACTAAAATCAGAGAGGCTAGATTTGATGTAGTAATACTAGATGAGAAATTAGTTGATGTGGAAGGATTAGATCTTGTACAAACAATTAGGTTAGAGGATAGTAAAACTCCTATTATATATGTTAGTTTTCATAAGGATGAAACTAAGATGTTACAATTATTAAGAAATGGGGTTAATGATTATTTAGTGAAACCATTATCTTTTGAGGAAATTAAATATAAAACAATAAACTATATTAAACTATTTGGTAAGAACGTAAATAATGTAACTACGGATAAAATAGATATTGGTAATCATAGTATTGATTTTAAATCATTTATTGTTAGTAATGATATAGGAGATGAATTTAGATTAACCCAACGACAAGTTAAATTATTAAAACTTTTAATTAGTAAAAATAATGAGGTTGTATCAAGAGAAGAAATTTTAGAAAAGATTTGGGGTTATGATGTTTATATAAAAACAAGGACTATAGATAATGTTATATTGTCTTTAAGAAAAATATTTGAGAAGGATAAAACACCTAATACGTATTTTAAATCTGTAAGAGGTGTGGGATATAAATTAACAATTTAGAAAAAAAAAGTATTAAAAAATTTGACTTTTAATTATATTCGCCCTATATTTGTATCACACTTTTAAAGAAATATTTAAAAAACAACCAAAACTATGGGTAATTCAATGACTAAATACAGAGAAATGGAGGAAGAAAAAGCGCATTTAACCGAAAACGGTATGTCTACGAATAACACTACACTAAATAACTGTGTAGATTTATTTTTCTCTATTGGGGCGATGAGAGGAAAGAATAAAGTTACCTTAATTGAAAAATTTTCCAAAGCATATAGTGAAAACCCATTAGTTGCAACTCGTATCCTTTTTTGGGTAAGAGATGTTAGAGAGGGTGCTGGAGAGAGACAAATCTTTAGAGATGTTATTTCTCACTTAGTAAAACTCTCACCGGATGTTGTTAAAAAGAATGTTCATCTTATTTCTGAATATGGAAGATGGGATGATGTATTTACATTAATTGGTACTGACTTAGAAGGTATGGTTGTAGATTTAATCGTAACTGCATTAGGTAACGAAGATGGTTTATGTGCTAAGTGGATGCCACGTAAAGGTGAAGTATTCAATAAAGTAAGAAGATCTTTAAAAGTATCACCAAAAGAATTAAGAAAAAGATTAGTTGGTTTGACAGATGTAGTAGAAACTAAAATGTGTTCAGATCGTTGGAAAGAAATTGACTACTCTAAAATACCTTCATTGGCATCGGCAAGATACCAAAAAGCGTTTTGGAGAAGAGATGAAAAAGGATATAACCAATTTGTAGAAGACCTTAAGGAAGGGAAGACTACAGTTAATAGTGGGGCATTATACCCATACGATATTTTAAAGACTTTGTATACTGGTGTTGATGAAACAGTTCCCCAAAAACAGTGGGATAATTTACCTAACTTTATGGAAGGTAATGAGGATAGAGTTTTACCAATGGTTGATGTTTCAGGTTCAATGAGTTGTTCCGCAGGTAGTAATGATTCACTTACTTGTATGGATGTAGCAATCTCATTAGGTATCTATATTTCAGAAAGGAATGAAGGGACATTTAAAGATAGTTTCTTAACTTTTTCTTCAACACCGAGTTTACAGTATTTAACTGGTGATTCACTAAAAGGTAAATTACAACAGTTAAGAAGTGCTAATTGGTGTATGAGTACAAATTTAATGGCAACATTTGATTTATTGTTGGATCAGGCAGTAACTCATAATATTCCTTTAGAGGAAATGCCGACAAAAATATTAATATTATCAGATATGGAATTTGATGCAGCGACAGGAAGTCGTTGGGGAAATGAATCTGATGATTGGAATCCTACGGCAATGGAGATGATTAAAACAAAATATGAAAGTGCTGGTTATGTAATACCAACAATAGTATTTTGGAATCTTCATTCCAGAGGTAATGATAATTTTCCTGTTAAACAGGATGAGATGAACACCGCTTTAATCTCAGGATTTAGTCCATCAATACTAAAGTCAGTATT
>Ga0080013_1000046_pt1 | contig 162414 bp, 214 predicted proteins | sample ETNvirenome_6_85_FD_69236 | JGI IMG/M metagenome (GOLD analysis project Ga0080013, IMG submission 69236) | Marine viral communities from the Pacific Ocean - ETNP_6_85 (SPADES assembly) (version 2) | ecosystem: Environmental > Aquatic > Marine > Oceanic | place: Pacific Ocean | collected...
TTGAACTTGAATTATAAGTGTTTGAACTATTTATTTAGGAGAAATAATGTTATATAGGCGACATATTATTAAAAAGTTTCACAAATAGGAACACTGTGTCTGGTTCGTCCGGGCCCGGACGCTTAATTCGGATTATAATCCGAAGTTGTTAGATTATAATCGGAAATACTTTTGGTCTCACGACTCTTTTAAGAAACATTAAGATATGGTATCTTGCCAGTGACAATGAAAAAGTTTTTGTCTTGGGCCCTTGGAAGAAGAGTAACTCTCCTTGTGGCGAAAAACCTAAACGCTGCACTGCGAGCCTGTTTTTGAGTGTAATTATTTACACTATGTATGAGTTTCGTTAAAAAGTTTATAGGATGGAGACATTCCTCCTCCATGGCGATGGAAGTGGGAAGTCACGCGTGACATTATACAAACTTCTTTCATATGTTACACAAATAATTTACCCACTCTTCTTGGTAAATTAAACGAGGAAACTTTTTTAAGTTACACTGCCATCATGCCAAATACCCCGGTGTAACACCGGGGTAAACTTCATAAAGTATTTGCGCCATGGGCTGGGTGAGACCCACCCGGGCGATATAAAGATAGTTTCTAAACGCTGCACTGCGAGCCTGTTTTGAAAGTATTCTCTTGGAGGTGTCAAGATTGACATGGAATATGCGCCACGGGCTGGTAAGATTAAAAAAGTTTGTAGTCAGGAGGAGATAAGTCATGAGACCCGTGTGTAAGATTAAAGTTTGTAGGCCATCTTTCTTCAACGAAGAGGTGACAGTCCTTTCTTACAGCACAAAGTTTTCATACGATACCTATCTAAATACACATTGTATGATGGGCCTGATGCACTGATAGCAAACAAACTTCTTTAACTGGGATAACTATCCTCTTGTAAACTTATTTTAGTAACCCGGGTAAAAGGTTTGTATAAATCTGATGGCATTGTTGGCACGCAGAATTAGTTTCTCCATAAATACCCATACATATCAATAAGTAAACAAGTTAGCAACACTTAAACCTCGTTTACAGTAGGATAGGGCACATTACCGAAAAGTTTATAAGCAAAAACCTCATGACATATAGTGAAGGTGATTGTATGAACACGATGAAACAAGAAACAGTTGAAGAATTGATTGACGGAATGACGAATGGGCGCATTTTCAGCGTGCAGTTCGTTAAGAAGGATGGCACAGTGCGTGATATGGTTTGTCGCAAAGGTGTGCGAAAGGGAGTGAAGGGAACCGGAGCAGGCTGGGGTCAAGGAGCATTGAAGCCCCTACGCACTGTCTTTGATATGCACAAGGCTGCATTCCGAACCATTCCGACAGACCGTGTGGTTCGTGTAAAGGTTGGTGGCACTGTCCACCACGCATAAATAAGCGAATAGTTTATATACTATGGAGACCATATAGATAGTGCGGGAGAGTGTGTGCATGAGTGTTAGATGTGTTCATTGTGGAGTGATTCTTGGGATTGTTGAGTATCGCCACATGGAGTGTTTCTTCGTGGATGCACGCCATACCTGTGAAGGAGAGGATGATAAATGAGCCAGTGTAAACAGTATGTTAAATCAAGAGATAGATGGGTGTCGGACAGACAATGTTCAAGAAAGGAGAAGTTTGATACAGGCTATTGCACACTTCATTTGAAGAAGTTGTATGGTAGTTATTTCCAGACCAAGGCAGGAGTAATCCTTCAAGAGAGTGGGTATGACCCAAGATTTACTACTGCTATCAATATATTACTTATTAGAGAGTATGTTAATGATAATTTTGCTCCTTGCTTTCAACAAATGTTATTGCATGAGGCAGTCGGTTTGGAGCAGTTGATAAGTCATACAGGTGCAGCCGCACCTGCTAATTGGGAATGGTTTCAGAACCAACCAAGGTTTTATGCAACAATTACTGATGTTCTTGATTGGACTCTTGAGCAAGCATTGTCATATGAGCAAGCCGCAACAAGAAATGCTATGAGGGATGGGACTTCATATGCTCATTATGATACCCAGATAGAGAGTTATGGATTAGATACCATACCAGAGCATGAATACGATGAGATGATGGCAGACCACCAGAGATACTTTGGTGAGATGGTAGTGTATCAAGAAGAAATAGAAAAGATTCGTGCTAAGTTTAGAGAAGAACAAATAGAAGTTAATACTGACTTGCGAGAGCGAGAAGCAAAGGAAGTGGCAGGCTTAATTGTGCCTGATGCTCCTGAAGAGAAAAGTTTATAAGTAAGAAAGATATAAGGAAAGTGAGAAATATGGAAACGAAAATGGAATTGAAAGAAGCAGAAGCGTGGCTCGCAAGAGCCGAAGAAACATTGTATGATGCAGACATGGAGTTAAACAACGCCACCAAATCAACAAAGAAGGAAATGAAAGAAGTATTGGAGTGGGCGCAGCAACAACTTGAGGATGCTGCAAGCGCAGTTTTGCGTGCCCAAATGGAAGAAGAAAGTTCTCCTAAAGAGGATACTGCGGATGAGAAAGAAACTTCTAAAGAGGAATAGTTGTGGCACGCAATTACAAGTGGACAGTGCCTTTGAAGGCATTACGAGCATTAACCAGTGAAACGGGTGGTGCATGGTTTAATTCAGGGACTATTAGTGACCGAGCAGAGTCTATGTGCCGATGGGAAGTTTCCCAGCGTGCAGTCGCAGTGGCTATGAGAAAATGGTTGAAACAAGGTGTTGTTGAGGGCCGCAAGGTTCGCCAACAAACTTTTAGTCAGGCTCGTGTTGAAGTTTGGGAATGGAGATTGATTGACCAAGAAGGTGCATAAATATGCTTGATGATGAAGAAGTCATGATATACATTCTTAATGAATTGATTGTGGATAATCGCATGGTTGATATTTTCAAACTTATGATGGAGTATGAAGATTACCCTTTGGATTGGTTAATGAATCAGTTTTTGGTTATTTTAGAAGCAGTTGATGAATATGCACTTTCTGACCGTGGTTCAGAGTTTCATGAAGCCGTGCAGAAACTTAATTTCATGAAGATGGATGCCCATTCTGGCGAAGTGTCTGCTCTTGATGCTGTTGATGACGAGGACGAAGAATACTCTCCTTGGACACGATAGACCAGAGTGCTGCCCTCATGCTTATATGAGTGTTTCCCCTTACCTTTAGGTGTATGGTAATTTATGTGGATGAGGTCGCCGTAGCCATGGCGATTTCTAAGATTATGAATATGCACGGCAAGGTCACTGCTCGTGCAATCATGAATGCTGCTAAGTTTACTGGAAAGGGAGATACCATTAAAAAGAAGATTATGGATATGCTCAAGGGCTGGGAAGATATGGGAATCCTAAGTAGTAGTCCCTACAAAGGTGGTCTGGCTTACGAAGTAACCAATACTGGCTTCGCAGACCTCCAAAAGATTAGAACCCAGAAGGCTCCGTGGTTAGCAGAGGCAGAAGAACTTGTGGAAACTTATGGGCACATCCTTGACATTGGCTGGGATAATCTGCTGGAGAAGGCGGCTTCTAAACAACAACATCGTGCATGGTTTCAGAAAGTATATTTACCATGGTTACGCAACGATAACTATTACTTATTAGAACCAGAAGATGATGAAAGCACAGAACAATTAAGCATAAATCGTTTAGGAAACAGAATAAAAATTATTCCCTCGTGTGGATTCTTTGATGGAGTCTAAAATTAAGTGGACCCCCTGTGGACCCCGAAGTGGACCCCTTTTTACGCTTATTTCAATTTAGTGGACCCCCTGTGGACCCCACCATTTACGCTTATTTCAAGTCGTTTGTGCGTAGCCGATAATTTAGTGGACCCCTTTTGCCCGCAGTTTGAAAAAGTTACCCCCGACTTTTTACCTGTCTTTGCATACTCCTGCATACTCCTGTTCACTGGTGCATACTGGTGCATACTATTTGATACAGGACAAAATCGGACCAGAGCCACTGAAAATAGACCGAAAATTGTCCTACCCTATGGTGGGTCTTGAAGTCTTTTCTGTTTTTTATTTTTTTAAGAGAGGTATATAGGGTCTTGAAGTCAAAAAAGTTTTGGGAGGAATAGGTCGTATTCCTTCTGAAACCACTGCTACTCAATTTGTAGTTACACCCAAAAGTTTATTTAGTTGGCGTGCATAACTAAAATCATGGATTCTAAAGAACTCTTGAATTGGGTGAGCCGGCCAACAGGTTCCCATACCATAGAAGTTTTTGTAGTGCAAAAAGTGAATAGTAATATGATGTTTCCAAAGGGCAAATTAAGTTCTGACAATTTGGCTGGGGCAAAGATACTGGTGGAGGGGTATTGTCGGAATCTATTGGAGAAGCATTTTTTTGACTCTGATATGTTGGAAAAAATAGAGAAAATCCCCGAAATTGTTTTTGAATGGTGGCAAGATGGTGGAGATGAATGGTATTTGAGGGCGCAGTATAAATTACCTGCCGAGATGATGGCTGACGGCAGACCGTTTAGCATCATACATGAATTGGGAAGGATTGATAGTTTGGAAGGGGCAAACATAGACTTGGACGAGTTACGCCAAAATCTGCATATATGAAAACTTTTTAAGGGTGGTATGACATAATATAATGTGGTGGGATGATGACTGATACTAAAATTATTGAGGCTAATTTTCATACACCCATCTATTTCAATTTAGATGTTTTAGATGTTGATATTGATGAGATTGCTGACTATTGGATAAAATGGGGAACACTTCATATTGTGTTGAATGATGGTTCGGAACTATCTTTTGAAGCAACTTCTTCCAACGAACCAGAATATAAATGGCCAATTCATATACAAGAGTGGACCGAAGAGTATGAAGAAAGTTTAAGGCCCATTAAAGAGGAAGAGAGAATTATTGTTGAAGAAGAAGAAATTAAAGAGGAAGAGGATTAAAATGGATGAAAAAGAAATTATTGAAGAATTAGAAATAACTTTGGGCGACACAGTTCAACAAATGAGAGAAACACAAACAGAGTTGGCAGGTATCCTAAAAATGGCCAACGCATTTCGCAAAGATTATGATGAGTTGATGGATGCAGTGCATTATTTGTCTGTGATGTATGGAACTTCACAAGAGTCTGATGCCATGAATAGGCTTCAAATCACATATACACGACTCCAAAACACTTGGGGCGGTTAAAGCATAAACTTTAAGTATCAAGCAACCATAGTTTAATCTATGGAGTTTGGAGAAGTCTTAACCCAGTTGTTTGATGGTGATTCCACTCTTACAGGATATGATGCAAATATCATTCTCTTGAAGGAAATACAGAGGAGTATTTGTGGTTTGGATGACAACAATTTGTTGTTAGATGTGGTGGAAGTTGATGAACAATGGATTCTGGATTCCGAGGATGAATTAAACATTTTTATATGTGTTGATAAGGGAGTGGATTCCGAGGAGGGGGTTTTGAATGAGGTGATATGGGATGACTTCTATTTAGATTTATGTGGTTTATTCATTGGTGGCGATATTGATAGAATGAATACTTACATGGCAGTTATGGTTTCTGGTGCCGCAGGAAACTTTATCTGGCAAAATCCCACAGCAGGGACTCATGGTTCTGGTGATGGAGTCTGGGTGCCATTAACAAATATAGGCAACATTGAGGAAACTGCGAATATGTATTTAGTATTAGGCTCAAAGGTTGGATTCTTCTGTTTGAATTGGACTCATGGACAACTGCAACAACTTATGGATGTGATTTGATGGAAACGCTAAGTTGGAGAGAAATGTATGAGTTTTCAGATATGCCACCGTCTTTGGCATCTCAAGTTTTAGCAATTGGAGAGGCCGCATCGGAATACTTTTCTAATACCAGTAATGAGGATTTCAATATCATTCCAGTTGATGAACAATGGATAATTGATAATGCTGATGACGACTTTATAGTAGTGATGACATTAAAAGGAGAAGAGGATTGGGATTTGAATACTCCTGTATCAGTGGAACAAATGATTGAGGCTAAGAACAGTGGACTTATTGTGCATCAAGGAAGTGCAGGACATATGTTTATGAACAACGATTGGAAGTCGGTTGTGTGGGCGAAGGCGAATCTGCCTTTTGAAAAGATGGTCTATCGGACATCATCAAAGGAGGCTACGAATAGGGATTATTGGTTATTGCTGGGTATAGTAAAGAAAGGAATAGTTCTAAACTTTACTCATCAGCAATTGAAACAATTGATGGATGTGATTTGATGGCGACCAAGAAAAAACGGCCACTGCTGAATCCTGATGGTTCCAAGGCATGGCAACCCAGTGATGGTTATATCCATGATTGTGCTGGGTGTGGGAGAAAGGATTTGGATGCCGAACTATATGATATGGATGCCTCCTGTGGGTATTGCGGGGGTTATTTCTGTGGTGTGGGGGAATCCGATGAGGAAGATGGCCCGGTATGTGGAGGGGGCGTTTTTAGTGGAGTCTGGTCAGAGGGTAGTCCATACAAGGGTAGGGATGTTTGCCCCCGTTGCCTTTACAAAGCAATAGAGATAGGTTTTGTTCCTCATTGTGGGTTAGATGGAATCCCAGACTATGTGCCATTTCCACAAGGCACACTTAACTGGAATTGGAAGCAAATGCAATACATTATCAGGAGGGTGATTTGATGGTAAACTTTAATTATGCTGCCAAGTATGGAACAAAGTTTCAGGATTTTGGAAGTTGGGTGGATGTTGATTACGAAGAGTTTCTATATGATATGACCCAGCAACCAGAACTTTTTTACATTAACAGTTATATTCCTTTCATGGGTGTTTGGAAACAAAAATTAACGGAGACGGGAAGAGTAGCAAAAAACGAGGCTGTCTGGATACCCATTAAAGAATGTGTTGTGGTGACTACACCTCATGCAAAGAATGTGTTGCTACTGTTTCCTAATCTTGATGAAAATGTTTTGCCCCGATTGACTTTTTGGGAAGCGGGAGCCACAGCCGAGGCTCCTAAATACTGGACAGGGCTTCAGAAATGGTCTGGATATACTAAAAGATTTATTGATGCTTTTGTAAATACTGGAAAGATGGATTGGAACCGAGTCCCAATTCCAGATTCAGAAAGTGGAGATTTTAAGAGGAATCGTTTCCATCGTTACCTCAGAAAATGGTTGAAGTTTTTAGACCATTCATGGCATAATCCGGTTGGAAGGGTCTATTCAAATACCTATTGGAATATCCGACAAGATTACTATCAGAAACAGAATGAAATTGAAGATGAAGCCAGAGAAAAGTTTGTGGAGGCTGTGTTTCATAATGCTAAGGCTATGAATGACAATTATGAAGCAACACTGCCTATTCACCCACCTTATTATCTCCAATCTCTTGTTAGTAAAAATACTTTTTTGAGTAACTTACAAGGAGCCAAAAATCAATATGAGTATGCAGAAAGTGGTGCGGGTGGTGGTTGGTGGAACGCAAGCCCATGGTTAGATATTAAAGTTTTAACAGAGATAAGAGGTTTGTCGCCACAAGGAGATAACATCAAACTTTTGAACTGGAATACTTCAACGCATCTTTTGGATTATTTAGATATTGCGCCCAATCCTTTGAGACCCTTTTTATGGGACTTAGAACTTAACTATACAGGAGACTACGGGATGTTTATTCCATATGGGGCTAATCATTCAACCAACCTAAAGATTATTAGGTCTGGTAATACTCTTCATGGATTATTACCTTTGAATAGATGGAGGTCTGTTTCACCTACAAAAGAATGGAGAAACTATTCATTAGGAATTGAGTCAGAGTGGGATGTTGGTGAAGCATTAGAAGCAGAAACTTTTGAAGCAAATGGCAGTCGGTATCCTCCCAGATATATGGACTTATCCCAGACGGGTGTATGTTTTGTTGTCACTCCACATTTTCAAGAGATGTGGTTTGATGAATTAAGATATGGACCTAATGAAAACGAAAGTTTACCAGACACGGTAGGAAGTTGGCAAGAGGGCTGGCCATGGTTTTGGGAAGAGGTGGCTAATGCTCCTATGAATGACCACTATTACTATATCAAAGTTAGGAAAGATGGAAGAGTGATGGCATTTATTTATTTCCGAAAAAAGTTTAATCGTAGCCGAGGTCGCCAAGAAATAGAATTGATAACTGTAACTCCACCGAGTCATCCAACAGGATTTGGAGGAGCCACAATTTTTGGAATCCCTCACACAGATACCACTGAATACAGTGGTCGTATGCCATTCAATGCAGAAAGTTTTGAGTGGGAGGCTCACGATTATACCAGTGTTCCCCTAAAAGGTTTTTGTCCTATATGTGGTGGACCTATTCCTAACGCTGAACACCGAGGCCAATATCCGGGTGCTATGAGTAGGTATGATAATGAAACGGAGATATGTTCTTTGTGTGGGTCGGCAGAAGCCCTTGCACCGATGATGGATGAGGATGCCAAAATAACTATGCAAGTTGGTTATCAGAACCGAGATTGGGATATATGGCGACAAGGAGTAAACCTTGGCCGAGGTGCTGTTAAAGATATGATGGATGCTTCGCAACGAGCCGCAAAGATATTCAAAGAAGGGAAGTTCAAAGTCGGAGATGTCACAGTGGAGATAGAAGATATTACGGATGAATATATGGAGAGGAATGAATGAAACAAATTATTGATGCAGCAACAAAATTAGTTATGGCTTGGGATGAACGCAAGTATCTTAGCGAACATATAGAAGCATTAAGAGAGGCAATCCTGAAGAATAAAGAATAACTTTATATTGGTGATTTGCCCTATGATTAGGTATGACCGACCAACAAGTTTGGATTTATGAAACAAAGGATGATGCTCTTGAGGGGGCAGAAGTTTGGCTAAAAGCCTATGACCTTGATGATATAGTATCGCCGGGAAGATTGGTGCAAACTTTGATTCCTAATACTATTCACACAGCAGACCTTGGTGATAAATGTTTTATGGTTGTGTGTTTGGGGGATTTGGCTGTGGCTGAATTGCGTGAACAGCAAGCCGTTAAAAGAGGAGTCGTAAAACAACAATTAGAAACATTGGAAAACAAGCGACAAGCATTGTTAGCCAAGAATAGTTGGGCAGCGAGGGATTCCGATGAAGAGTGAATTAGTAAGCAGTCCAGTGGTATATAGAGTCAAAATGCGAAGGCGAGCCGATGGTAGCCGAAAAATTATAGAAGTTATTACAGAGGGTGAACTTGATGAGTCAAGGGACTGATTTAGATAAGTGGTTAGATTCGCTTAGTGCAGATATAGATGAATGGGAAGCCAAAACTGGCAGAACTTTCTTAGGTGGTATCTTGACTTCGCATCAACGAGGTTGGTTGGAACGCTATTTTGATAAACACAATCATAAGATGGCTGGAATCCGAACTATTACCAGTGCTTTGGCTATCGTGCTATCCACGATTATTCTATACAAGGTTTGGTGATGCTGTGAATGTATTGGGTTTGTTTGATGGTATGTCTTGCGGGCAAATTGCATTGAACCGAGCCAAAATCTCCTATGATAATTACTATGCGAGTGAAATTGATAAGTATTGCATTAAGATTACGCAAAAGAATTATCCAGACACTATTCAGGTTGGAAACATATGCAGTCTCACGAGTAAGGACTTGCCGACAATAGATTTAATGATAGGCGGTAGCCCTTGTCAGGGTTTTAGTTTGGCAGGAAAGCAACTTAATTTTAGTGATGCACGCAGTAAACTTTTCTTTGAGTTTCTTCGTCTTAAAGATGAATTGAAACCTAAGTATTGGCTGCTTGAAAATGTTAAAATGAGAAAAGATATTCAAGATGAGATTTCAAGATTGTTAGGTGTTCAACCAATTGAAATAAACTCGGCTTTAGTATCTGGACAAAATAGAAGGAGGCTATATTGGACTAACATTCCTAATGTGAGCCAACCAGCAGACCTTGGTATTTCAGCAAAAAGTTTATTGGAAGATGGTTCATATGAAGTGGCCACTACCAGAAAAGGTAAAGATGGAAATCCTCGTCAAATAGTTAGACCACCTACTGATAAGTTTGGTTGTATTACTGCCAGTTATGTAAGTGGACCTAATGGAGATGGTCGGCCTGCTAAGACAAAGTTTTTCGGAGATTATGCGCCGGGAAGAGTTGAGAAACTTAGCCCTCTGGAGGCAGAAAGACTTCAAACATTACCTGAAAACTATACTGAAGGTGTTAGCAATACTCAACGCTATAAGATGATTGGAAATGGGTGGACTGTGGATGTTATAGCCCACATATTTAGTGGAATATAAAATATAGAGTGATGCACATGGGACTGATTAGGAGAATCTATGAGTGGTGGTATAGAGATACTATTAGAATTGCTGGGACTGCTGGGATGACTCTAAAAGAATATAGAAACTATCAAAAGAAGGCACTGAAAACTATTTGTAGTCAGTGTCAGGACCCTCATTCACTGCGGATGACAGACGAGAAAACTTTAACTTGTATAGAATGTGGTAATGAACAATCAAGTTGGGATGGTGGAGAATAATGGGAAGAAAATGTGGAGCCTGTGGTGAAGAGGGACACACCGCCCGAAACTGTAAAAGCACGGAAGAAGAAAGAAGATTGGCTAAACTTCCTGCACCTACTAAGATTCATATTTCTTTAGGAGATGGGAGGTTATGTGGTTCTGAAAAAGAAATGGAATGGCCGCCCAAATGGTTGGAAGATGAGATGGCCAGAACTTTACCTGTGTGTGAAGATTGCCAAACTATCTATAAAGAAAGATTTAATCGGGAATTAGAAGTTCCTTCAGTTGATTAAGATTAGGCCAGTTCAATACGCCCGTTATTAGGATGGAACAAGAACACTGCCTGTAAGTAGTGACACCTGCCAGCAGATTTAATTGCTTTGTATCTAAACTTTCCCCAGCCATCAATCGTTCCATCAACGCTGAAACTAAGTTACCCATATTGAACTCTGGAGTGAGTCCCTGACAGTCAGGACATAATACTTCTAAATCATAAAACTTTGGAGTATTCATAAATCATACATCCATTTAATTCCTTGTTTCCAATTTAAGATGTGAGATTCCCACAAGTTCACTTTATCAATATGGAATACTTCAAATCCCATCTTTGCATACCTCCTTTCATTCATTCTTTGAATGGTATGCAACCACTCTTCAAAAGCCCCTTGTTTTCCATGGCGTGGTTCTTGGGTGTGTGGTCGTTTAGTATTTTGAATTGTTGTTATAAAACCTTCTAAGAAAGCCCCAGCATCAGCCCCAAGTTTAACGGCAGGATAATCATAATGTTCTATCCCATCCCGGCTATACTCCACAGGTGTTGAAAAAGTATAGAATGGTGTTCGGCGGTCTTGATAAAACCCATCACCAATCGTGGGTTGAGTGGCAAAGAAAGTTCTAATAGTATTATCGTTCCAATTGATTTCAACAAAGACACTGGCGGGCAAACCATTTTGTTTACTCATTAAGTCATTTTTCAACTTCTTATCCGCATATTGAATCTCAAAAGTTTTGATTCCATCTTTTTGTGGATACCCTCCAATCAAGACTTGAAAAAATCCTTCCATGTCAAGCGGCCCACTTTTATCAAAAGTTTGAGTGACTGCCTTCCCCGACTTAACTATATCTATGGGAAGCATAAATAATAGTTAGTGTTTCTGCTACTTAATCTTTATGTAGGTCCTACACCCTATGAAAGTTATGGCGTGGTTAGATGACCCAGCAGTTCGTGGGGCTATTTCGGATTTCGCTCGGCAGCGTGAAGTAAAACTTACTGTGCATCCTTCAACAGACAAATCGGATGACTTTGGGTTCCGCCAACAAAGATTTCAGATGTCTGATTCAGTCAGAGATTGTTTGAAAACTTTAGATTGGCCTGCACGAGAAGTAAGTATATTTGTTAGCACTAATTTACTTAATTGGAATATGACGCAACTACCACCACCTCTGCGGAAAAAAGGAACTAAAGGTTTTAACAAAGAAGAGATAACTATCTTCCGAGAAAGATGGAAGAAAACTTTAATGAGGGAGGAGTGTAAAAAATTACACATTGACTTTGACACCATATGGGTCGGAAAAGATTTGGTCTGGGATGTTGATTTACCAAACCATCCGGGTGCGGCGTTTGGAGTTGCTAACGAGATAGCAAAGTTTTTAGAAACCCGACATGGACTCCATCCGCAAATTGTGTTTTCAGGAAGTAAAGGTTTTCATGTCTGGATACAGAGCGAAGAAGCAAAACTTTTGGCCAAAAAGGTAAGTCCTCATTATGAGCAAACTTATGATAACCAAGATGATGCTCTTAGATACATATCCAAGATATACAAAACTATTGTGGAATCTATGTTTGATGAAGCAACGACTGGAACAAGTATCAATTATTTAGATTTATCGCCGATTCAAAGACAAGGGGTTATCAGATGTCCATATAGTATTCACCCCAAGACAGGTCAAATAGTTTGGCCATTGGATGGGCAGGAGAGAAAGGCATTAGAAAGTTTAATCGCCGACAATTATGATGTTAGTCTCTGGGAAATTATCACCACTATACATCCATGGACTCAAACCAACGAAATCCGGCGACCCGATTTCCCCGAAATGGGTATTCATCCTTTTAATGAGGTTTGGCAGCGAGGATTTCCGATGTGGAAACTTTAAGTAGTTGGACATATGAACTTTAATCGTGAGAACCTCAAAAACACGGGTGGAGAGTTTACTATGACGAGTCAAGATGATATAATTGCTGCTATTAAGGCCGAAAAGAAAAAGATTTTGTCTATGACGGTAGCACCCAATACACCAATTACTCCGGATGATATAGTTAGAGATATGCAGGAACAAGCAAACCCGGGAAAAGGAAACCAAAAAGTTTCGGCCAACTCCAGAATGGGGGCACCTAAACCTCCCGTGGCCAACAGTGAGGTAACCCAAGAAGATGTTAAAAACTTTTTTGACATCCCGGGACTTAAAAAAATGCTAAAAGGAGATAGAAGGTGAGGCTGATATGGACATGAAAAAGATTCAAGGGTTTTTCAACGAGCATTATGGGGATGGCAAACCCGATGACGAAACTATTGAAGAGTTCTTTGAGGGTGAAATCGCCTTTCGCCCACAAGGGGATTGGTATGAAGATGAAGAAGGTGATGATAAAAATAGTGGTTTAGATACAGCACAAGCATTTCAGGATTCAGGAACTCTTGATTTAGTTATTGATGCACTTACCGTATTGGATACAGACCCGAAGTGGGTCATCCTAACCGACTATGGCACAGATAGTTTCAAAGTAATTATGAAAGTTCCAAAAGTTCCTGATTATTATCTTATAATCAAAGACTTGAAAAAAGTTATGGAGGCCAGTGTTGAAGGGGTTAGCGGAATACCTCATATCCACAACGATATAACATGGATTCCTAACTCCGATGATGACGAAGATGATGACGAAGATGAAATAGGATTTGCGGATATTAAGGATTGGGAAAATAATGGAGTTCCGGGGTGTTGGTTTGATGGAGATGGTCATAAGAAGGGAGCAGGTTGGGGTTACACAGAAGCCTCCAAGTTCTTAGATAGTCAAACTGGATTCGGAGACTGCCCCAATAGTAGGTCTTACCTCATTTACCTTGAAGATGAAATAATGATTACTATCCTAAACTGGACGCAAGTGTTTTACAAGAATCTATTTAAGGTAATTGGCGTAAAAGTTTAAGTAAGTGCTACAACAATAACTAATGGAGGATTATTTATGGGTCTCAAAGAATATACAGACCGCATGGCCATTTGTAAGGACTGTCCCAAGATGCAAAAGAAATTAACAGGAAGTTATTGTTTGCTGTGTGGATGTATTTTGAAGTTCAAGGCCAGTAAGGAAAACGAAAGTTGTCCTCTGGGTAAGTGGTAAGATGAAACAGATTGAAATGGGTGAGGCCATTACTGGTCTTACTACTTATGAGACTGCGAATGAAAACGAAGGTTATTTTCATAGTTGGGGGAGAGGTGGGAAAAGTTTTATCCCGGTTACAGTGTTCTGCCCTCAATGTAGTAAACTTAGAGAGCATAATCCCAAGACAGGAAAAGTTGAAATGAAAAGAAATCATAATGCTGACGACTTTTGCTGGGATATTGTTTACGATAGAGACGAAGAAACTTTTGGAAGATGTAACAACTGTGGTCATGACATGAGAACTGTGGAAGAAAATACCGAAACTTTTAGAGGTGTAGGTGAGGACCATGTTATGGAACAAGAATGGGTTGGTGAGGGTAGTTATGAATCTGGATACTTTTGGTTAAGTCAAGAGGATTATCAATCAGTGTTTCAAGTAGTTATTAAGGCTCACAAACAGAAACTTAATTTGGCACCGGCTATTTTAGTTGGCGGGAGTGGTTACATCCTGAACAACCAAAGTTTCCTTAAAATAGTTAAACAAAAACAATACAAAGAACAAGATAATCGTATGGGAATCCCCAGACAGTGCTGGCAAAGTCTTTAAGTATCAGTTCGGTGCAGGATAATACATGATTAGTGATGAAGAGAAAGAACTTATTGCTACACGAGAAAAGTGGGCTGATTTTCCTATCATCAATTTTTGGCATAATACTAATGATGCACCCGATGAGTTTTTTGAAGAATTATTAGCGACTGCACGGGAAGAAGAAACCAGTAGTAAACTTTCTCGGACTACCACCAGAACAAAAACAGGAGGGTTTGGAAGTGCTAAATCAACATATATTGGACACCATACTGGCGGCACAGAAATTAAATATCCCATCACTGCTAAGAAATGGGGAAAGTTTTGGAGAATCTTGGACCATCAGAAAAAGAAGAAATATGGTAAAAACGCTGGAGTAGTGCCTATTGAACCTGACAGAAAAACAGGAAAGGGTGGAGACGAATGTTTGGATATGGTAGTGACCAAAGGATTAGACTTGGCGATTGGTTCAAAAAAGATGGGAACTAATGCTTTTGAAAAAGGCCCATTTAATACAACTATCACATATGAAATGTTAGACCGTCAATGTAATCATTGTGCAAACAAATGGATGACATTTGTTGAATACAAAGACACTAAACCGGGCACTACTTGTCCAAAATGCAAGAAACAAAATGATTTCAAAGATATAAAAGGTCCATATAGTAACAAAGTAAATACTTTGTTGTTTCCAGTCGGAATGGTTGGAGATGGTCAAACAGTAGCATTTGTTCAACTACAAGGGAAGGAAGCAAAAACTTTTGCCAAGATTAAACCCGGCGATAAAATATGTTTCAGAGGTTGGTTAAAGGGTCAATGGTATGATATTACAGTTCCAAGCGGTGGTGGGTTCAAAAGAATGCACCCGACTGGCTGGGCATATGGTAAAGGAGATAAAAGATGGAAAACTATTTTTGCCAAAGGTGGTTTCGGTGCAGTTCCTTTACTAACATTAGGTAGCACAGGGCACGATGGATTCATTAAATCATAGTAACATTTATATGGCTGAAAAGTCCTATAATATACATGGAGCCTAAATGGTCGGTTGAAAACTTCCAGCAGATGTTGGAATCGCCGTGGGCTTTAGAGTGGGACAATGATGATGTGGAAATAAGTTTAGAAAAGATAGTCAGGGAATCCTCCAGAAGTCAAATTAAAAATTGGCAAACTGCCAGTATTTATCCAGTAGTAGGGTATCACCCAGAATATATGTCGGCTCCAGATTTAATTGGAGTAGCCGTAGTTGGGCATCCATGGAAACAAGGAGATACTTCCATTTATTTGTATGCTCTGGAAGAAGAACTACCCGAAGCATTGATTGGATGGATTGACCAAGTTATGGATTTGGGAGATGGTTTAGACTGTGCGTGTGAAATCATGTTGAATTACCAGCGAGCCATTATTCCAGTAAACGGAGAAAGTTTAGAAGTCTGGGAAGTAATCTTTCAAGATGTTTTAGAAGGGAAGCGCAGCACTAACTATCATAAACTTTGTAAACAAAATCAAATAAATATGGTATCTGGAAAGTCGCCAAATCTTTTGACTCACAACTCGGTGATTCAAATTGATTTTTACAGCCCTTCTTTTAGGAGAGACTGGGTATGAGTTGGGGATTATATGACCCTCAAGAGGCTGGTAAGAAAAACTATTGGCCTATGGTCGTAGCAGCAGTGTTATTAACGCTGTGTCTAATTACTGTATTAGCCTAAAGTTAATAAGGGTGGTTCAACCTATACCTTAATAGGTGAAAGTATGGATGAAAAAGAAATGCGGGCTTGGACTGTAATCATGGAAAACAATGTTCAAAGACAAGGAGATGACCTATGGAAAGTAACCAGCAGCACACAAAATAGTAAAGTCTATTCGGTGATTCGTTGGGGAAATAATGATTTGAGGTGCGATTGTATGGGATTTAGACACTACAAAAATTGTAAACATATTGGTGCAGTCCAAAAGATGATAGATATTGCACGGAGGAATAGTTGATGACACAAAGAAAATGGATACCAACAGTAATTAGTATGTTAGAAAAGCGTGGAATGAGAAGCGTTGATATTGAACTGGAACTACAACAGAAGTTCCGTCATTCACCCTCGGCACGCAGTATCACAGCCACCTTGAATGGAGATATGCGGTTTCTCCAAATTGGAGAAGATTACAATTTTTCTTTGTTTAAGCGAAAGAGCCATTTAGTAAAGGTATGGGGCTTGCGTGGAAACAAGTATTCGGAGATGGAGCCATATGAGCGACTCTGATGTTTATGTAATCCTCATGGATTATAACGATGGTCGGAGGGATATTAGTGATTTAGTATTCCAAAGTAGGAATGAGGCAGAAAACCATGCCCAGAAGTTAGAAAACTGTGCTGAAATAATGGGAACTTATGTTCGCAGGACGAATGTAATATGATGTGCAATAATAGTTTGTGTGACCGACCCATTGATAGGTCTATGCAAAATCTGAATAAGACCCAAACAAAGTATTGTAGTTTGTATTGTAGTTTGTTTATTAAGAATAACTTACAACTTATTCCATACAGTAATTCTAAACATCATAAAAATCACCCTACAAAGTTTCCTAATATCTGTGGACAATGCGAAAATTGTGGTGATGGAATAACAATAGCATACGAGTTCTCGGAATCTAACAAAGCCTTTTGTAGTAAAGTTTGTCATCAAAAAGCGAGAAAACTCAATGGTCGCCGGGGTTTTGTTCGTTATCAACTTGTAAAGTTGATGCGGGATAATGAGAGAGAATGGTGGAGTTCACGAGACTTGGCTCAAGTATTAGATAACAAACAGAGCATTCATACAATTTCAGCAAGGAGTGTTGCTCAACACCTAAGACGACCAGAAATCAAAATAATGATTGAGAGAATCGCACGCAGAGGTTATACTACTCAATACAGGTTCAAAACCGAGTATGCTCGCTACCCATTAGTAGCCTTGATTCGGGGAGATTTCAACGAATGAGGGCATAAACTTTATATATGGGAATCCCCTATCAATAAGGTGAGTGAAATGGATAAACCTGAACATGATGATTCTGCGCCGTTGGCCAAAACACCACCCATCACTATGAAAACCAAAAAATGGTGGGATAGTTGGCGACACTACAAAACTAAAAGAGGCGCACAGGCATATGCTAAGAAACACAAAGGCGTGTGGGTAATCATTGATTGTAGTCCTGAAATCATGACTCCAAGAGAAGTGGAATGGATGGGGACATGGGTTGTAGGTCGGGCAGATACCTATCTCTTTTATCAAGGTCAATTAGGCGATAAGTTTGACGATTATTATCGTGCAGTGGAGTTTTGGGACAATGGTGAACTGGTAAAAACCGTATGAGGTGATGGACTGAAGTTCAAAAACCCAAATGCAACCAGAACTTGTTCCTGTGGTATCTCTTTCAAGTAATGAACCTGTAAGTTCATAAGGGTCATTAGCAATATAATTTGGTGAAGGTCTATGAGATATATCCCGATGTTATTGATAGCCATAATGGTTGCAGGTTGTTTAGATGAACCAGTGCGACAGGAGATGGGTGAATGTTGGGAGACAACTGATGACCTATGGTGGGGTGATTCTTATCAATGGAACAGCGCACCCGTGAGTTATGGAAATACAACCAACTGGACAATGAATAATACTTCAGATGGAATGTTGCAGTTAAACATTGATGTTGAGGCTTACTTTTCTGAAGCCGTAGGGTTTCTGGAACAAGGATACCTAAATATCAGCGTTATTCAGAACTCAACCCTTTGGGAGAACCAAACTTCAGAATCCGGCGTATGGAATGTTAGCATTCCTGTTAATACTTCGGAAGAAGTATGGATTGAAATTAGGGCAACAGGCAAGGACACGCACCCAGAAAGCGACTATGGAGATTTCTTCTTAGTAGTATTCCATGGGATAACAACCACTACCCAAGAGTGTGAATGACCGTTGCCTTTATATACTATGAAAGACATACAGATAGTGAGGAAGTGATAATATGAGCGAAGATGACCCTAAACCAGAAAGAACAGAAGATGAACCCTGCGAAGAATGCGGGGCTAAAAATGATTGGACTCAAGACGATGCACGAGGCGAAGAATGGTGTAACCAATGTGGTTATATTCGTGATGCCTATCAAATTGATTATGGAAAGGATTGGCGAGTCTTTGCCGATGGCGAAGGAGCCAGCCAAGAACGAACAGGTATGCCTGCTACCAATTTACTACATGACAAAGGTTTGACGACTGATATTGGTTGGCAAAACAAAGATTATGCTGGGGCTTCCATTAGTGGAGATATGGCCAAGCGTGTTAATCGCCTACGCCGACAACATTCCCGAACTCGTGTGCGTAATAGCACCGAGAGAAATCTGGTATTGGCTTTAGGTGAACTTGATAGGTTGGCTGGAAGGATGGGTTTGCCTCAAACGGTTCGTGAAGAAGCCGCCTATATCTATCGTAAGGCTGTTGAGGCTAAACTTGTTCGTGGCCGAAGCATTGAAGGCATGGTTGCGGCCTGTATCTTTACGGCCTGTCGCCGCAGTGGGAACGCCAGAACACTTGATGAAGTCGGAATGTATAGTAAAACAGGCCGAAAAGAAATTGGGCGAACCTACCGAGCATTGTGTAAAGCCTTGAAGATTCAGGTTCCTCCTACTATGCCTACTGAATATGTGCCAAGATTCTGCACCGACCTGCGATTACCGATTAAAGTTCAAAGTCGTGCTTTGAATCTGTTGGATAGCACCCAAAGACACGCAAGTATGGCGGGTCGTGGACCAACTGGTATTGCAGCCGCAAGTATTTATTTGGCAGGGATTTTGGAGAACAACCGCCGAACCCAACGAGAAGTAGCCGATGTAGCAGGTGTGACTGAAGTTACGATTCGCAACCGTTTCAAAGAAATGTGTAGTGTATTGGGATTGAACCCCGATAACCCTTCAGAACCCAAAGATGAATGATACAACACTTTATGTATCAGTAATGTGTAGTAAGAAGTATGCTGCCATTGTTAAACTGGCCTAAATTAGATGTGCCAGTCATTATCGGCTGGTATATGGATGAATCCTTTGGGGTTATGATGCCAACACAAGTTTGGAACAAGCCATTAGCAGACATAGATGGTAAAATCAAAAGATACACGCCTCGTAATCCTGATGGATGGGATGCGGCTAATGAAGATATGTTAGCCCATGGGTGGGAAAAGGGAAGGATTGTAAGTTTGCGGTTTTGGATAGAAATGGCTCTGGCTAATCAAAAATTGTTGGATGATGAGGAGGATAACAAACCTATGGTATCGCTGATGAGGAGGTTCGGAGACCCTGATGTGATGCTAATAACAGGTTCATTGAATAATGTTATAGCACTACTTCAATTTGGGACTACTTGGAATCATATGCTTTACCAACACGGAAACATCATGCCTGTCAGTGATGCTTTATTGGCATTCATCTTAAAAACTCTTAAGGATTTTGAGACAACAAACTTTTCAAAGGGCAAACTCAAATCGTATGTGGAAACTTTAATGGAAGAGGCAGAGGATAAAGAGAAAGTGGTGGAATCATTGGAACAAAGTCATTTAGAACTCATTAGTATCGTGGTGACACGACTTTAATCAAGAGTTTTAAGTAGGTGCTAACACCTATCTGATATATGGACTTATCTTCTGTATTGCTAATAGCAGTGGGGATATGGGGGTTAATTGGATATGTATTTTGGACACAGTATCAATTACTAAATGCGGAACAGAAAATCAGAAGTTTAACTATTGCAGCCGAAGTCTCTGGACAATCGGCCAAACTTTTAGAAGATACTCATAACAGGTTTGAAGGACAATTAGAAACTTTAGAAAATGAGATTACGGTGAAAGAAGGAAAGATTGAAACTTTAGAGGCAGAAGTTAAGCATCAAAAAGGAAGGGCACAATCAGCACACAGTAGTAAAGGACAAATCTTGGAAAAATGGACTCCGTTTTTGAATCACGAACAAATTGAGCCACAATGGAAACCAGAAGATTGGACTTTCATGGGAAATCCATTAGATTATGTTATCTGGGAATGGTATAAAGATAAAGATAAAAATCTGGAACAAGGTAAAATAGTTTTGTTAGATGTCAAAGCCGCTAAAAGTCAATTAACTACTAAACAACGGCGTATTCGTGACTTGATTAAGGCTGGAAATGTGGAGTGGAGAGAAATCCGTTTAGAATAACTATAAATAACAAGGATGACTATCAAGTATTCATGTGGGAAATAGTTCTCATTATATTGGCCGCCCTATTGGTAATACTGGGTGGAATGGAGTTACTACACCGCTACATAGTTTATTGTATCAAAGATTACAATTCCTACATTAAACATCCTAAAAACCACCAAAGGAAAAGTTCTTCAGTTGGATTTTGGACCACACCGGGCGAATGGGATGACCGAAACCTTGGGTGGAGTCGGCTAAAAAGGTGGCTAATAAAACATTTATCTTGGAAATCTAAGAAAGTTTAATACAGTGACTCACTTTATCAATCGTATGAAGCCTTGGGCCAACAGTCCTTTAACACCAATTCCTAAAGAAAATAGAGTAGGGCGGAACGAAGTAGGGATGTGCCGTGGACCTTGTAAACAGATGGTTATAATTACCAATAATACATATCAAGTATGTGCTGGGTGCGCTCATTATTTGAAATATATGGGAGAAAAGTGTGAACTTCGGAATTGTCCTAATTATGGAGATGGGAAAACTCGGATGACTACTAAAAATGGCCATATGTTGTGTAGTTCATGTCATACTTCTTATTCTAAAAAGTGTGCTGGGTGGCCTTGGGAAAGATTTGTGGAATACAGGTCTCAAGTTTTATATCGGCCTGCATCTTACCAAAAGACAGATTATCCGTTGATTAAAAATCCTGTGGAACGCCATAGTTTGGCTGAATGTTCTAAATGTAAAAAAGTATCTAAGATTTCGGTCATCCAATATCAATTTTGCGATACTTGTAGGAAACAAGAACAATATGCCAAAGAAACTTGTTGGTGCTGTGGCTTTACTTCTGAAGAGTCGTGTGGAATGGGATGGGATACTTTTGAAGCAGTATTCGCCTGTAATAGATGCGCTCTTAAAAAGAGTAAATACAAATTGGCCTCATATAGTATTTTGAAAAACCAAATTAGAACTCGCCTCAAATGTGATATTTGTCAGAACTCAATTAAACACGAAGGTAAAAAAGAGGATAGAGCCTGTATAGACCACGACCATTCTAATAATAAGGTGCGGGGTGTATTGTGTCCAGCCTGTAATTTCCTTGATGGGTATATCAAGAAAACTGATTGTCCTCAAGAGTGGGCTAAACTGTATGTGGAATATGTGAGCAGCCCTCCATTAGATATTCCCGGAATGCACTAACTTCATAAGGGTGATACAACATACCTTTAGTTACGAGCCGAAAGCGGCAAGGAGATGAGAAGAATGGTAAACATTGAGATTGAATGCAAGGATGATTATAGCGCAAAGAAGTTTGAACGAGGAGAAACCCTACGATATTATTTGAAGGGACCGGCTGAAGTCGCCAACGACAAGGGCGAAATCGGTATGTTTGACCTCAAAGGCCGCTATGCAGGAAAGTTTAAGGGTGCAGACGGCGCAAGAGTGCGTTTTGGATTAGTGAGTAAGTCAGAACACGCTAAGGTCACACTTATTTCACCAAGCGGTGAAAAGATTCACATTGGCGATATTAACGCTGGTGTGATGTCCACACAAGAGCGTATCACGCTCGGTATGTGTCTCAACAATGCTACTGAACTGATTGCTGCTACCATTGATGCAGACAATCAACCTCAAGGAATGGTTGGAAAAATCTTTGATTTGACTGACGAACTATATGCAGAGTATAACAGCCGCTACAATTCGTGATGTCCTATGATGTATCCGGGGCGTAGGGATGGGCCTAAGTGTCCGATATGTGGTGAACCCTTACGCAAAGGCGGCCACAGGCTTTGGGGTCGTGAGGTTATCTTTTGCCCTAATTGTGGGTTAATTGATGATGATGGGATAGGGAGGTTTGAATAATGGAAGAAATTGATGCAGTATTGATTGCGGGTCGTCATGAAGTATGGCTCAACGGAGAATTAGTCACTGATGCAGTTTGGCCTGAACCCTTAGAGGTTAGGCATCTCCACGACCATGAATGGTTAGAACGAAGTGCTTTAGGTTGGTTGAATAATTTACCCAATACTCCTCTCCGAATTAACATGGTGATTACTGGTTTGGGTCAAGCCGTAGTAGCGTTTTTGAAGATGTTTGATGTGGTCTATATGCACCGTAAGGCTGCTCTGGAACTCAATTGTCTATTTTACAATAGAGATACTGAATCATACACTATTTCAGAATGGGATAGATGACTTTAAGTAGTCGTTAGTTTTAAGTAGGTTTGACGACCTATGGTATCTATGCTGGAAGCGTGGTGTCAAGTAAAAAACTTGACATTAGAAGATGGTTTAATCCAAAATAATGCGCCCATGTCATTAGAAAAATCTCGTGAAGTGGTGTGCTACGCCCTTCGTTGGAGATTCCGTGAGTGCAAGACCTGTAATAATCAATTTGATATATTGAACCAAGGATTCTTGTATTCATGTGGCGATTGTAGCCCTGTATCTAATCTAAAGTAAAGAACACTGACCTCGCAGGCTCCGCTACACTCGGTCAAGTCGCTGTGCGACTCTTGGGAACAGCCTTTTCCCGCCGCAAGCGACTCCCTTATCCGGCAGGAGAGAAATCTCATCGGGTAACGCCCAATACTTGATAAGAGTAATAGAACAATATGTGGGTATGAGCCGTAATGATTGGATAAATTGTCCATTCCAAATTATTCCTCCAGAGGAAAGAGTAATCCGCAGAGAGTTGGCAATTTGTAAAGTTTGTGAACGATTGATGAAAATATCTCATGTCAAATACCAACTCTGCTATACTTGTGCAAAAAAGAGTAGCCAAATATACCGTATGACTGGGCAACAAAGATTTGCTGCGTGGGAAGCAAAGGCTCGTGAAAAACATGGCGATTTTTATGACTATTCCAAAGTTGAGTATGTCAAATCAAAACAAAAGGTAATTATTATTTGCCCCATACATGGAGAGTTCCGTCAAGTTGCCAAAGACCATTATTATTATGGATGCAAACTATGTGGGATTGAAAGTCGTGCAAAAAAGAGTTCTTTTAACAAAGAACAGTGGATACAAAAAGCCAAAAAAACACACGGAGATAAAGTTTTTGATTATTCATTAGTTCCTGAAGATGTAAAAGGTGAAGATTATGTCAGTATTATTTGCTCGGAAGGCCACCAATGGAATGTGATGTTTCAAAGTCATTGTTATCGGAATGGTTGTCCTGAATGTTATAATCAAAGACGAGGAGAAACTTTAGTATTAACTCAAGAAGAGTTTATTACGAGAGCCAAGAGCCAGCATGGTGAGTATTATGATTTATCAATGGCTATTTATGTCGGTGCCTTTGAACCTATTGATGTTATCTGTCCAGAACACGGATTATTTCACATTAAGGCCGGTCAATTTATTTATGGCCGTGGGTGCTATAAATGTGGACGCATACGAATAGGTGACAGTCATAGATTAACCCCCGAACAATTTATCACTAAGGCCAAAGCCATTCATGGCGATAAATATGATTATTCAAAAGTAAATTATACAACAACCCAAAATAAAATCACAATTATATGTCCAGACCACGGGGATTTTGTGATGCAAGCCAATGAACACATCAATAGCCACAAAAGCGGTTGTGTGTTTTGTAGTCGTAGCACACTTCATCCAGATGATTTTATCCAAGATTGTATTGCTATTCATGGAGATAGATACGATTTATCGCAAATAGAATACACAGGTTATCACGACTACATCACACCAATTTGCCCTGAACACGGTATGTGGAAAACCACCGCCAACACATTTTTGAAGAGTAATTGCCCAACTTGTGCCACATACGGATTCAAAACGAATAAACCCGGATATTGTTATTTATTAGAGTATCAATTTAGTGATGGTATCATTAGATACAAACAAGGAATTACAAATAATGAGGTAAAATACCGTGTGGTTAGTCTTAGTCGTGAGGTCAATAAAGTTTTCCCAGAGACTAAAGTTACACTCATAAGCCAAATGTATTTTGATGTCGGACAGGATGCCTTAGATTTAGAGAACCATTTCAAAAGTATTAGTGAGATTAGGTGGACCCCAGAGCAGAACTTTCAGGGCAGCACAGAAATGTATGCCGAAGGGATTCTTGATGCTTGGATAAAAAGAAGTGTTAAATACACTGAAACAGTATTAGAAGGTGAAGAACATGGTGCGAATTAAGTTATTCAACAAGGAGTTGCAGTGGTGCAAGACTCATGCGGAAAAGATTGTTAATCATTATGGTGGCGAAGGTAGTGCTGGTTCTGGGTCCTACAATCACAACAAAGTTAGTAGTAATTTAGTTGGAGTAAAATCTGAAGTAGCCACAAAAGTTTGGTTCAAACGGTTCATACCACGGGACATCATAGAATGCAACTACGAAAGTTTTGAAGATACTAACTTAGTTGGTGACCTTAATATCGGTGGACAGAGTTTTGAAATCAAAGGACTAAGACCTCATCAATGGGAAAAGTTTAAGCGGATGGTGCCACCAAGACAACTTCATCATTATGTGCAGGATAACGCCATAATCATCTGGACCACTGCAACTGGAGATACCAAAGATTCAAAAGTTTATCTCAAGGGATGGAATTATGCCCACGAGGTTCGGTCCAAAGGAATCAATGTAGTAACTATCTGTGATAATGTTTGGTTAGAAAACGATGCAGACATGAGGGAAATGCAGGAATTAAAGCCCATTTTACAAACACTTAAGTAGGTGCTACACCTTAGAGAAGCCATGGAGACTGTAAAAAAGGTGAAACTCGGACTCAATGCCGAGATGGAAGTAGTCGTCACCGCCGAAGTGAACATGAAAGACAAGGGCGACCTTGATGATGTTTATTTTGTGATGTTTAATGTTTTAGATACACCTCTGCGTTTTGTAGTAAGCACAGCAGGAAACTTTACCGAGTTCTTACTTGAGCGTGGAACGGAAGAATCAGAAATAAAGAAATGGTTTACCGAAGAGACTCCTGATAAGTTTTTGGAGGCCGTGGTTGCACACCAGACAGACATTTTGATTCATAGTGACGAAAAGGTTCGTGTAGTATTAGATAGTCAAAAGAATGCTGATTTGGCCAGAGTGGTGGTTTCCTCTATGATTGAAAAGGGATATTTTATCAATATCACTAATTATAGGATTCCGGGTGTTGATGAGCCTGTGCAAAAGATACAACAAGTTCCTACTGAAAGTTTGTTTCAAGATTTTGCTACCATGTTGGAAGTAATAAAGGAATGGGAAAACTTTGACTTTGAGGAGTTCCTACGAAACAAAGGTGTTCCCGAAGAAACTATTAGTGAGATGTTGGAGAGATAAGTATGAGTGAAGAACCTCAAGTAATGGATTTAAGAGAAATCATGAAACTTTTAGAAAAGGAAGGAACTATTCCTGAAGGTTTCGTCATGATTTATATGTTGGCTGACCCAGATGAATCCGAAGAAGGAACTCAAGCCGATTTCTTTTTCCGTGCCTTTGCTCAAAAAGAAGAACTACACCACAAGAAAACAGTATTGATGTGGGAAGAAACACCTATTACACGACATGAAATTGCATGGTTTGGAGATTGGGAGGATATGGCAGATGTGGCTGAACACACCGAAGCACAGATTATTTTTAATTTGGAGCGTTTCTGTGAGGAAGGTAGTTTGACAATGATGCCTCGCATGGACTTTATGTTTGTTAATCAGAATGCCCCAGAAGAACCTGTGGCTGAAGAAGATGATGTATTTTGAGGGAAAGTTATGCAAGTTAGATTAGAACTCGGAGAAGGCAAATGGTTGGTCTTTGAAGATTATGGAGAGAAGCGGAAACATTTGAAAGTTTCTATTGAAGATGCTTCAGAAGTCAAAGTTGTATTGGGTGTTTGTTTGAAAGATGAGTTCAAGCGTGCGGGCCGAAGTTGCTAACCTTTATATGGGTCCTATGACATAGGATAGTTAGAGATAGGCTTTCACCAGCCCTCTGTAAAAGGTGAAAACAGATGACAGACATTTTGAAACCAGTATTTGACAGCATGAGAAAAGGAAATATGAGAGTAAGTGCGGGTGGCTTAAACCCCACTGGTGCTTCTTGTATCATTAAAGACGAACACGGAAATGAGAAGTTGGTAGGCAAATGCCACCGACAGGTATGGTATAGTAAAACAGGTGTGCCAAGAACCAATTTCCCTGATGATAAAACATTCATTAAGTTTGCCGTAGGCCACGCTATGGAAGATAACTTCCAACAACAGTGGAATCGTATGGGTTTGCTTATTGATGGCAACATTAAAATCCGAGAGGATATATCCATGGGAGACCCTCGTGGAGAATTGATTATTTCTGGTGAGGCTGACGGCCTCCTTCGTGACTTTGAAGTGGATGATGATGGAAACATAACCAAGATTTCCACTACCCATGCGATTGGTTTGGAGATGAAAACTAATCGTGGATACTTCTCTAAGAAAGAAGTTTATGGTGTCGGTAATAAGAAATACCCTAATGGCCACCCAAAGTTAGACCATGTAATGCAGACGGCTATGTATTTGCGAATGCGTGGAAAGATGGAAGAATACTACGGAGTCACCATTGATTCTTTCAGAATTGTTTATTGTCAAGTGGATGATGGATTTACTACTTATTTTGATATTAGCCTTAGTGATGGCTATGGTGGAGAAGTTATTATCAAGGACAGACAAGGTAATTTGGTAGTTCCCGATGCTTTGGCTTCGCTTGAAGCAGGTATCGCCCTTGACCCAATTAAGGGATTGACTATTGAAAATATCATGGACAGGTATTATATGTCTGCGGCTACACTTGAAGATGACGAAAACCCTCCTGACCGAGATTACCAACTGCGGTATGATGAAGAAACTTTTGAAACTAAGCAGGCCGCAGGAGACATTAGTAAAACTGGTGCAGGAACATGGGAAAAGAAACCTTTGGCGGAAATCGGTGATTGGCAGTGCCGTTATTGTGATTGGAAAGAAGTTTGTTTGCCGTATGGTGTGCTGACCAAGGCCGTTGAGGATGGGTTGCTAACACCCGAAGCCGCTATGGGTCAATTGGGAATTACGGTATTTGGTGGTGAATGAATGCAAGATTGGTTACTCCCTTTTGCTATCTTAGCGGGGATTCTCGGTATGACCTATTATTCATTGTATAGTCATTTTACCCAACTATTTACGGCTCAAGCAGATGTGACGGACAAGATATTATCCTATTTCAATAATATCAAAGATGAACCAGAAGTTTCGGAGATTGATGTGGGTCGGACTCATATATTGGGTGGGTTTGTTCATGGTGCAGCAATTTGCGCTGATGGATGCTGGTGTAAAGAGGAAGAATGATGTCGGCCTTGTGGATAGGGGCTATCGGTGCTTTTATCTGGTTTTCCTGTTTCTTTTATTTATGCTTCTCGGCTCTGGCCGATTTACGCAAAGATATTATCAATCTTACTGAACAACAGCAACGACAACGGTAATGTCATCGGTTTTTCCACCCAAACTATCGGGGAAATCCTTTGGTGTAATGATTCCTTCTTCATAGGCTCTTTGGGTAAAAGGACTCCATAGAGTTTCATCATGACTCCTATTGTAAGCATTCATGGCGAGAACTTGTGCCATGGCTGATGGCTTGGTTATATCCATAGGACTAATTATCTGGGCGGCTTGTGATGGATAAAGATTATCCCACAAACCATCCGACCCTAAGATAATGATGTCATTTTTATGAACTGGAACTGTGTATAAGCGAGCATCTGTTGAACTTTCTTTCCCATCCTTGCCGACTTGATACGGTTGGTCATGAATATGTTGCTGCGGTGTAGTTTGGAAAAAGATGTAATTATTCCGAATGATAACTAAATTAGAATCTCCGACTTGGGCGATTTTAAGTCCTTCATAATCTTCGTGAGCCAATAGAACCGTAGTGCTACCATCCTCGGATAAACTGTTTTCGGCTTCCTCTAAGACAAGAAATGGTGAGGTAGCCCCTTCCATAAAGATATTTTTACACTTTTTCATTAGTTCCACTGCACACAATCCTGCATTGATTCCTTTGGCTCTCCATGAACCGACACCATCTGCAATTCCTACTGCATTGATTACCGAATTAGTAATAAAATACGCATCGTCCCCTCCGTCTAAAAGTTTATCATCATGAGGGATGTTGGCGGCACCCATGGCTAACATTAGGCACCCTCCAGTAAAACTTTTGGAAATCGTTTCCAATTGATTGCGGCATTATCTATCTTTATCAGATGAATCCACATTTTATTTTCATCGGTAGGTAGTATGAGGGTATAAAGGAAGTCGTCTTGATGACCCCAATTATCTTTCTGATAAACAGTTTTCACGGGATACTCTAATAGCGTGTTTTCACCTGCGGGGCGGGATAATTTCATAAAGTCCATAGTATCCCACTCACCAGATTTGACTTGTGCTGCTGATAACCAAATTATCCATTCATCCTGCTGCCCAGATGTGGGACTCCATAAATACCAACCATCTCCATTTAAGATTGCGGAGTTTGCGAGTTCCCACTTAGGATTCTTAAAATTATGCTCCACTGTTTTAAGTATATCGGGCATATCAACAGGAAGATGATAACTAAGTTCCCATGCTCTGCGGTCAAAATCTTCCAGCCTATTTTCTGGAAATGGTATGCGGTCTATATTCAGCATACCTGCCTCTATCACATCCCTCAATTTTTTAGGGGACTTCGGTGGTGGGTGACTTGCCTTTTTCCGAGCCATAGTTAATTTAGAATCCTACAACTACTTAAAGACTGTTATCTTTATGTAGGTGCTTCACACTATAACATATATGGTCCGAGTGGAAGTTAGAGGACATACCAGTAAGTTTCGGGATGTCTTGCGTAATACCTATGACTTGCGTTGGGATAAACAAAGTTTCTGTTATGGAGGAGATATGCAACTTAGTGAAAGGAGGGTCCGAAACTTAGTAAGATTCTGTGAAAAGTTTAATCTTAACATAAGTATTGATGGAGTTAGGTTTCAGTCCTCGGATACAGAAGATGACATAGAAGATTTTACCATAGAACCATTCATTACCACCAGAATTACTGAACTGGGGCAAGTGGGAACTGAAAGTTTATTAGACCCTAAGACTGGGGAAGATGCACCCGGTTATCAAGAAGTATTACTAAAGGCAGATACCGAAATAGAGTTTGATAACTATCAACAATGGTTTGATGGAACTTTATTTGAAGAACCCCGACCCGAACAGCAACAAGTAATCCCCGTGGTGGCTAAACTTTTGAGACAAGGCTATCGTAATGTTATCATTGAAAGTCCTACGGGTAGTGGAAAATCTGCCTTTAGTATGATATTACCAAAAATGTTTGGAAGTGATATGAAGAACAGTTATGTGCTGACTCATCTAAAAGGATTGCAGGCTCAATACTTAGCAGAAATGCCATTTATGGAAAGTATTATGGGTCGTGGTAATTATTCTTGTAATTTAGATGTGGAGGCTGGTTGCAGAGATGAAGAAGTAGCCGATGCTGCGATTCAAAGAGCCAGAGCAGGAATCAAAGGTGGAAACAAATGCAGTGCCGATACCGCACCGTGCGTAACTATCAAAGATTTTCAATGTCCTTACAAGAATCCGAGTGATGAAAAAGGTATGAAATGGAATGTGCCCACAGAAACTTTGTGTGATTACTATGCTTCTTTGACAAAAGCCCAGAACGCTGATTACTTTGTAGCAAACATGGCATATGCGACAGCCATCGGGCAAACTCCGATGCTCAAGAAAAGAGAGTTCATGATTATTGATGAAGCCCATAATTTGCCTGATGTTATGGTGGGTGCTTTTACTTTAGATTTATCGGAAAGATTATTGGAAAGATTGTTAGGAGTGCCTTCTATGGCAAAGATTTTAGAATTAAGTGGTAGTGACCAAGTAAACGAATTGGCACGCAGAAAGAAAGTTTTGGCTCCATGGAAACCCTCTAACCAATCATTAGGATTTCCCAAGATACCAAGTTTAACTATTGACATGAATGAAGATTTAGTCCAAAAGGCTGCCATGGCATGGGTAGCATACCTAAAAGTTTTGGATGACGAGATTCAGCAGAAACTCAAACATAATGGTTACGAAGATACCAAAGATTTGAAACTGGCTATGCGAACTACAAAAAGATTAGATACCATTATCGGAGGTTTGACTCACGATAGAGCCAACTGGATTTGGCAAGTCAGTGATGAAAGAACTTATATCAACTTCAAGTGCATTGAAATCAAGGAGTTTGCTGAAAGTTTATTGCTTCATGGAGGTAAAAGGAGAATCTTTATGAGTGCAACTATTGGTAATCCCAAAATGTTTTGTGAAGAATTGGGATTAGTTCCTGATGAAACGGCATTTGTGCAAGTAGGATACAGTAGTTTCCCTCTGGAAAATCGGCCGGTATTTACCCGTGAAACGGGTGGGTTGCTGACTAAGAAAGGGCAAACAGAAGCAGATTGGCGACAAACGGCTAAGACCATTGTTGATATTATGGAACAACACCCAGATACACAAGGCATGATTTTACCCTATACAGATAAGATTGAAAATAAAATGGCAGAACTTATCAAAGAGATTAGCCCTCAACAGGCCAAAAGATTGATTCAACATGATAAATCGGCACATGGTCGGGATGCGGCTATTGATGAATGGAAAAGTAGTTCGGGCGGCGTAATTATGTCCACTTATCTTAATCAAGGATTTGATGGGAAAGAAGCAGGGTTCTGTATTGTAGTCAAACTGCCTTATCTTAGTTTAGGAGACATTAGAACACTAAAGAAGATGAAAGCCAATGCTGCATGGTATAGTCAGCAAACAGGAATAGCGTTGGCTCAAATGTGTGGTCGTGCTGTCCGAAGTCGCACGGATTCTGCTAATACTTACATTATTGACCCAAGTTTCTGGTTTCAATATAGTAAAGGTATGGTCTCACCACTCAAAGATTTCTTGCCAGCGCATTTGTGTGAAAGCATAGAACACAATGAAGGCGGGACTGCTCTGGGAATACAACAAAGTTTATTAGGGTGACACACCTTAGCCAACATATGGAATGGTTGCCTTGCAGTGAATGTGGGGAGAAATACCCAAAACCAAGTTTAACGGTTCAGGGGCTATGTATAATTTGTTATCCACCGGAAGTGAATAAATGAAAATCGGAATTGCGGGAAGAATGGCCAGTGGGAAAACCACGCTGGCTAATCAATTACAGATTCATTTTGAGTCACAGGGCTTAAAAGTCTCACGGCCTTCACTGGCTGCCAAAGTCAAAAGTATCGGCCAAGATTTGTTTGGCATGATTCATAAAGATAGACATCTCCTTCAACAGATTGGTATGAAGATGCGAGAAATCCGGCCAAATGTGTGGATTGATTATGTTAATCGTAGCATTGATGAAGATATGGAAAATGGCTTATATGATGTCGCCATTCTTGATGATATTAGATTTGTTAATGAATCCGAGAATCTTTTTGATGAGGATTGGATGATTATTAGATTGAATATCAGTGATGAACTCCAAATGGCTCGGCTACAAAGAACTTATGAAGATTGGGAAGTTCATTGGAACAACCGAAGTGATGCCAGCGAGCAAGAAGTTCACCTTATCAATCCAGACGAATTAGTAGCCGACATGAATGTTGATGATTCGGATAAAAGTTTTATTGACGCATTAAAGACTTTAAGCATATGATTATTGAAACGGGGCGTTGAAAAAACCCCGATTTATTCAATTTTCCAATTGGAATATGTGGCGGTAGCATAGTTTGGCAAGTGCATCCATCTTATACGATTTAGCAACTCTAAGAAAGTGGAAGGTCGTGGGTTCAAATCTCACCCGCCACACCTTAACTTCCGGCTGGTCGGATACCCAGACTTATTGGTTTCTGGGGAACGCCATTATCTCGCAATCTTTCGTATTTTACTTTGACTTCTGCGCCGACATAATCATCTCGGTCAATCCACTTTTGATTTTTCTCTGGCATGGTTCCTTGGGCAGTTACCTTGAAAGTTTCTGAACCATCTGCGGTTTCACAAATCCAAATGGGCACGCCAATGAATCCACCAATGCCTTCTTCATAGCCTACAATCTTAAACTCTTTATCTTTCCAATCCTTAAAGCGATAAAAGTTTGAGCCTCCTCTTTCGCACTGATAAGGAATATCCCATTTACGAATGATTATTCCTTCCATATCCAAGGCTTGGGCAAACTCAAGTCGGTATTGTAATTCTTCTGCCACATCAAATGAGCCACTTGCTGGAAGTGTTACACCCATATATGGAGTCAATAGAGTAGTGATGGCTTTATCAGAAAAGTTTATAGCACAGTGGGGATTAGGAGTGGTTCTTGAAAAAACAAATACACTGGGAGGTGAAGATACATCATATAGTGTGGCAGATGGACCCCATGGATAAACTGGTTTTGTCGCAACTGAATCCAGAGCAGGAGGAGACATAGCAAACTTTATTTGTGATGATGTGGGACCCCAGCCAGCACCAGCCAGCCTATCATGCAAAAGTTTCATTCTGTCAGTATAGTTCATATCAGGATGTTTAGGCCAAATACAATCAAATACCCTATATTGTAATTTTTCCCATCCTGCTCGCATATCTTGTTTAGACCAATAACCATTGATTTCTCCTAATTCATATTCAGGTGCCCAGATTTCTCCGTCTAAGACAACCTCTCCTAAATCTGGTTCTGCAAAAGAAAAGCCAAATAATTCGTTCCGAAGCCAGTCAAGATTGGCTGACTCATTAAGTTTATCAGACCGACTAACTAATTTCCAATGCGGTGCTGCTGATTTTCCGGGTCTGTATGTGGAAAAGTGTTTTATTCCTGCAATACATCGGACACCATCATACTTTAATAGAACAACCCAATCTTCAGGGCTGCGCCACATAGACGCTGGTTTGTGAATAATAGATGCTGCGGTATATGGTTTTTTGGCATCATCTTCTCGCTTGATACCCCCAGAGGCTAAGTCTGGCCAAATACACGGGAATTGTTTTAAGTTCTCCATATTATCACTTCCTTTTTCCTAAAACTCATTATCATAACCATACAATTCATATTGAAGTATGTTCGTTGAACGGAAAGCCTTAAGCCAATCATTCCATTTTGGTTCTAAATCAAAAGTTCCTTCGCCTTCGCAGTCCTTACAAGTAGTTTCGTGTTCTTGTCCTGCTGGTCCATAATGAGTTTCTCTTCCATCTCCGCCACAGTTTATACATTTGTATTGATAGTCTGTATCATTGACTAACTTTTTCAAACACTGAGCGAATACTTCTTTTTGAAGAATAATAAAATCTTGGTATGAACATAATGGAGGATATGTCAGAGACTCTGGCCAAATAGTCCAAGGGCTTCCATAGGCTTCCTTTCTTGACGACATTTGTGCTGCAATATCACTGTCCATATCTAATAAAGTTTTTTTCTGGTGTGCATCTAAATCAGGTGGTATAATTTTGGTTGTGGCTACATATCTTTTATCTCCTTCACCATATACTCGTTTCTTCGTAGTATTGGTTGCATACGACCATAATTCTATGAGTAAGCCATCAGGTTCAAGATTCTCAAATAATTCTTGCCCTTCGTGGTTTTTATCATCATCCCAACCAAGATTTTCAATAAGACTTTGAATTATGCCCATATATGAGTCCTCATCTTTGCCCTCGTAAAAGTATTCCCAAAATTGATAGGCTGCTTTGACGGCTTTCCTTTTGGCTACCTTATTATAACTAAAGTTTAAGGCTCCTGTGATGCGGTAATCAGCATCTTGTAATAACATATCTGCCCACAGGTCATAAAAAAGTTTTGGATTTAGTAGGTCAGGTTCAAACTCCGTCTCCTCAATTTCTTCTGCTTGAAGAACACCTCCTTGATGATAATGACCGAAATATCTCTTATCTTTAATGGATTGGCGTAAAAGATTTATTTGATTACTTCCATAAGCAGTCACAAAATTATCATAGAGGGCTTCCTTAGCCGGATTAGAAGATTTTTTCATAGAAGGGGTTATTCCTCCTTTTGGCCATGGGGCTACTACTGGGTCAAACCAAACTTGTTCTCCATTTCGGCGATACCCATAATTATCTGCCCCAGCAATATCACGGACTACCCAACCCTTATCTAACAAATAGCGTAAAAGAGATTGGTAGTGTTGGTTTTGAAGAGGTTGTTTTTCGGGACGGGTGGTATTACAAAAGTTATTGGAAACTACACAAGGGATTTTTTCCATTTCCCAAACTGCAACTGGTTGTCCAAGAACCAAAGGCAAATAAAAGTTTTCCTGACGAGTGGCATCTAATAGTTTATGGTTAATGTTACCTTCATAATAATTGTAAACTTTTGGTAAAGATGAAGGAACATCTTTAGCAGTGGATAAGTCATGAAACAAGTCGGCTTGATTTTCATTGATACCATAAACTCGGCCTACATCTGATTGGAGGCCATAAAACTTTAGAGGTTTACTTGGGAGGGTTACAAGTTTGTAGCACCTATCATTATCTTTGTTGGATTCAAAAACATATCCACCTATACCTGCACCAATTAACTTACCAAACATAGTATCACATTAGTTTTCGTGCCAATCACCTACTCCCTCAATAACTTCAATGTCAGCCCCAAAAAGTGTAGTGGTGCGGGTATTAAAATATACTAAGGACGCTAAGGCAACGGCTATCAAACCAACGGCTGAAAGATTCTTCGCCCACATTCTCTCGCTTTTGAACTCACGAGAGCCTTGGGCTGGTCCTTCAAGGTCCATAATTCCCATATATCCCATCTCCCCTAATGTATCTTGGAAGGCAAACCAATTAACACCAGCCTCGTTTTGTAAACTTCCATCGGGAGCATTACTGTTTTGGCCTGTTTGGGGTGTGATAGCGGCAACATCCACTTGTGGATTACTTCGCTGCATAGCCTCAATAACTGTGGCTGAATCTGGAAATACCAAAGTCCTTAGTCTATTATGAATAACTTTTTCGCCTGTGCGTGTATCAAGTTGTTGGTGTGGGTAAACAATCCATTGAACAATATATTCTCCAGTATCACGAGTTTTAATGAACTCATTAAGAATATCTGTGGAAGAAAAGTATTGTCTGCCAGTGTATATCTTACCATCTTTGAGTGGGTGTCCATGAATAGTATATTTCTTATTGGTTAAACCTTTAGTAGCATCTTGGGCTGCTTTAGTGACTGGGTTCACTTCAATACGAGATTCATCTCCATATGATGGATTGCCTAACTCATATTGCCCATTTTCTTCATACACATAACACATCCACTCTCTTTCCTCATGAGTATTGTCCGAATGTGTTTTCATGGCTTCAAGGGCTTGAGGCGAAAACTTCTGAAAATGTTGCTGCCATGGTTCCATAATAAAGAGTAATCCATACGACTACTTAAAGTTTCGTAGCGACAACCTTAAATAGATGAAACGCCTACCACTTAATGATGTCAGAAGTTGAATGGTTAGAAATCTCCACTGGAATGACCCAGATTGGTGCCAAAGACTTACATATCATGGGTGATGGGTGGGTGCCAGTATGTTGGCTCAAAATAGAAGGAAACCGATTTAAGACTCTATTAACCGATTTATCCAATTATATTAAACTTCAAACTACTTCAGTAGTCAAAGTAGGTAAAAATGAGAAATATGGTAGTGTCAATAGTCTGGTGGTGCTAACGCCGACTGAAGCCGATGCCAAAGCCATTGAAAGTATCTTACCATTATTCAGGTATATTACTATTACATACAGTGTGGCTGGAATGATGGAACTCGGATATAGCCACCCCTTAAGTTATCCAAGTTCTGCCGATTGGGTGTGGACTGGAGATGTGGATGCAGATTATTTTGATGACCCAATGGGTGCTAAAGGTGGTGGCGCAGCCAGTGGAGACCCCGTTCCCGGGCCACTGGGTCCACCAAGTCCCGGGCCATGTCCACCCGGTCCCGTAATGCCCGGTCCACCAAGTCCGGGTCCACCAAGTCCTCCTCCTCCAATGCCCGGTCCAACTCCTTTCTTAGATAATGGGGAAACTTCTAATGGTGGTGGTCCACCAAGTTCGGGTGATGCTATGCAGAAAGGTCGTGAAGATGCGGCCAAATCTGATGCAGCCGCAGAACAAGCCCGAAAAGATGGGCTACAACAAGGTGCTGAAAGAGCCAACCAAGGAAAACAAGATGCTCAACAATCCGCAGGCCAAGGACAAGGTTCGGGAGAATCCGGCGGCGAAGGAGGTTCCGAAGGAAGCGGTGAGGGTTCAGGCGAAGGCTCTGGAAGCGGAGAAGGCTCTGGAGAAGGTGAAGGCGGAGAAGGCCAAGGCTCTGGAGAAGGTGGAGAGGGTGAAGAAGGAAGCGGAGATGGAGATGGACAAGGCGAAGGCGAAGGTGGAGATACACCCTCGGATTCAGGAAGTCCCTCTGATATGCCCGGAGATGATGGAGATTCTGGGACACCGACTGATGCTATGAGTGATTTCCAAGATGCGGCTAATGCAGCCAATGATGCTATTGATGGCGCACGGCAAGCCTGTTCATGTTGTAATCCTGACTTAGATAAAGAGAAAGAAATGGCCGAGGATGCAAAAGATGATGCAAAGAAGGCTTTGGATGCAACCAAAGAGGCAGCCCAGAATGCTGCTGATGCTGGTGATATGACTCAAGAACAAGCCGATAACGAGAAAAGAAAGGCAGACGCTCTCAAAGAAGCAGTTGATAGTTTAGAACCGGGTGTTGATACCAGCCCTTCGGGAATGGCAGCACAAGAAGCAGAAGCCCATAATCAAGCAGCCCAACAAACTGCGGCAGAAGATAATTCAGTGGAAAATGTGGGTGATATTGTTGAAGATGCCATGGCTTCGGCGGCTGCTGCTGATAAATGTGATGCTAAGGGTGACTCTCGTAAGAAGGAGGACCAACTAAACTCGGAACAAGCCGATATGAGTGCTATGGCTGCTGCGGCAACTGCTTCCGAGGCAATTGAGGATGCACTTAACGAAGAACTTATTGATGAAGCAACCGCAGAAACCTTACAACAAGGTGTGGATGACATGGTGCAAAATGCAGAAGATAGACAAGAAGCACGAGAATTACCGGGACGATTGAGTGAAGAAGCCCAAAAAATGGCAGAACAATCTATGAAGAGTGCTTCAGACTCTAATAATGAACAAGCGCAGGATGAAGCCATACGAGCCGCCGAGAAAACCAAAGAGTGTGCTGATGCAGCCAATCCTTACAATGAACAAGATAGAGAAGATTTGAGTGATGCTATTGAGAAAACAATAGAAGCCTTAGATGGTTGCGACCCAACACCTGAAGTCATTAAGGCCAAAGATGAAATGGAAGCCCTGCAACGGAAACTTTCAAAAGATGAAACTGCGGCTCACAGCCAATGGGGTATCTGGCGGTTAATAGATGGACAATGGGTTCAAACTAATTATGGTGGAGATATGATATTTGAAACCAAAGATGAAGCCGCAGAGTGGCTTAAAGTAAGAGGAGGGCAAGTATAATGACTGTTGAAATTAGACCCTACCAAGGTGCCTTAGATGAATCATTTGCTAATTCAGGATTAGATGAAGATGCTTTTGACGATTATGCAGAAGGATGGAATGAACAACAAGAGGCTGAATCATTACAAGAAATGACACAAGAAGATTATGATGCTCGGTTAGATAATGGCATTCCGACTGAAATCATAAACTTTAATGGTTTGATGTTATTGTATGAAGATAACAACTTTAATGGTGAGATGATAAACTATGTGGGACAACAGATTATGACAGGTTATGCCCCAGATAAAATCGGTATCGGTTATGAAGTAGTCATCATTGATGAGAATCCTACTGGACATCTGGCTATGGGTGATTATGTTATTGTTTCTTCTAAAGATTTAGTGGATATGAGAGTGGCGGCACCATTAGTCTATGCAGCCGGCGGCCATTGGTGTATGTATATGCGCCGGGAAAATCTAAAACATTATTTATCTCCACCAGTAATTTTGGAACAAACAGAGTTTATTATCAAAAATGATTTAGTAGGCACGATTGCAGAAGTGGAACATGAGGGATATGAAAAAACCGAATGGATAGAAGCCGCCATTGTAAAAGAACACGACAGTATTAGTAACCGAGGAAAACTATGTGTCAATTTCAGCACTGGTGAATTACAATATATGGACACTCCTACTAAGGGCTGGGCTATTGTGGAAAATAGAAAACTTTTGGGAATACCTTGCCAAACTACGCTGGTTGCTCTGCACCAGTTGATGGAGACGCTGTGGGCGAAAGACATTGTGGAAAAAAGTAATTTGGTTGATGGCACCGAATTGTTAATTCACTGCACCAGTCAAAAACAAGCCACAAAAATTGCTGATGCTATTAGTGCATGGGACTTTTTCTATGTGGAAGAAGATGATGCAGTAGTAGGTGTATATTACTGATGTGGTCAGAATGAATGCAATTGACATCATTAACTTTGCCCGCCGACCCGTAGGGGAGGTCTGGTTTCTAAGAGTAACCACTATGAGTGAAAACTACATCCCAATAACGAAAACAGCCTTCCGGAAGATTGCTACACCAAACGAAAAGTTAGTTGCGGATTTAATCTTAATGATTAGAAACCGACTGAATCATTTTGTAGGAGGAGGGGTGGATGAAGATACTGATGAACCTCTATCATTAGAAGAGGCAGGTTTTGAGTTTCACCTTATTGACCCAGATGGAAGCATCGGTAATCTCAAGAGTTGGTATGATGACTCGTGGATGCCAAAGCGATATGGGGATGAGATACTCCAAGGGCCGTTTGAATGGTTCATGGATGGTGCAGGAGGAGAGAACCCAAAAGAAACTATTGAATGCACCATTACTAATGCAGGGGGAGACCCTTACAAGTTTGACATAATACCCAACTGGTTACCCAAAAGTGAGCGACCACCTCAATCATTTGCAGTTCGGCCTTCAAAAAAGGGTTATACTGTAACATTATTTGTTAAATGCGTGCGTGTAAAGGTGAAATAAGGTTTAAGTTAATAAGGGTGATACGACTTACTAACAATCATGACCCAAGTGGTAATTGGAAAGCAGGCAACCGGGGCTTCTTTTGAGGCGAACAGGATGCAAAATGCTTATGTTTATATATGTGATACCACATATACTAAATTGCCCGACCAACTATGAGGGCCAACAAAAATTGAAAACAAAATGGAGATGAAAACTATGAGTAAGAATGTAAATAATGATGTGGATGCGTTCCTTTCGGAACTTGAAGAAATTGATACGGCGCACAAGGCTGCTCGTGCTGATGCACGAGGACCTCGCACTGTGTATGAGGTAATTAAGCCAGAGATGGGTAAAGTGTATTCAGGATACACCTTGATTTCCTACAACGAGACCACCAGCCCACTGGGTTCGGAGAGTCTTGTCCTACGCTGTGTTGCACCGGGTAACGATGGAGAATCTGATGCGGGTCGCCGTGTTAAGTTTTACCTAAATGGATATGAAAAGCAAGACTTTGAGCGTTTCGTGCGCCAAAACAACCTTGTTGTAGCAAACGAAGATGGTAAGAACACCTACAATCTGCCTGTTTCTATGGACTTCCTGCGTAAGATGAACGAGAGTCAGAAGAACGCTGGCCGCACTTTCAAGAGTTTCCACGGTATTATCCGTGATGCTGACAGTGCAACTTTGCGAGAGGCTTTGCCTGCTGTTCCAGAGGACCAGCAGACCACAGAGCCTTATGTAGCACCTGTTCACACAGAAACAGAAGCAGCAGAGTGAAACTAACCCCCTTTGATGGGGAAGTGTCTTTCTTGTTGATGCAGGGTGCGTAAGCATTAGTGCCTCTGAACCCCGCCTTCGGGTGGTGATTCGGTTTGAACGCTGGTGTTTGCGCCCTTGTGTCACACTTGATTCCAGTCGGTGCCTCAATGCGGAAGAGGCTTAATTGCTACACCTTAAAAAGTAGCCGATGTTCCACCACTTAGTATGGTTTCCCGCACACACTTTCGGCCATGCTGGGGTTAAAACACACCGTTTGGTGTGGTAATGGACTTGACCTCCTACGATAAATTAGGTCCGGCGGAACGCACACTTCTTTATTAGAGTGATAACCTCTATGTGGTAGTGAGTAGTATGTTAGATATTCCCGAAGAAATACAAACCTTCGTAAAAAATGCTACGGAAACTTACCAACACCGAGGAGTAAACATTGAAAGCGTTTATGCTGCCAAAATATCTCAAGCCGAGTTACAAACTGGGTCTGGCATCTGTTTGAAGATGGAAGAGGTTCCGTTGAATAACAAGAGTCCTAATCCTGACCAATCGGCTATTCGGTTCGTCATATCTGATGGTAATTATGCTGTTGAATGTATGGCTCATAATGGTAGTATTGATTCTCGGCCGGGTGGAATGAGTAGTGATAAACTACGAAAAGTAATGATGTTATTGACCCGAAGCATTCGGAATGGGTCTCAACTGGTTGTATGTGGTGCCTATCAAATGATGGGTCGGGATAAGGTATTCGTAATAACGGATGTCCAACCCTTTGAAACATTGAATAGTAGTCAGATGACTAAAGAACAATTTGATGAGTTTATTTCGTTGTGTAAGGCCGCAGGTCCAACCTTTCGGCCATTAGAAATGATGATTCGTGATGATACCCTGTGGTCTAAACTCTTTGCTCAAGACCCTTTGAAGTATGCAACCATGTTGTATTGTTTAAGCCCGCAGAAGAAAACCGATATGCTACATATTGGTATTGTAACCAGCATGGGTGAGGGTAAAGACCACTTAATTGAACAAGTAATTGAACCATTAGTGCCTTGCGGTGTAGCATCCAGTGGGAAACTCTGCACAATTCCGGGGTTATTCGGAGCCATGAGTGGCGAGGATTTGAACTCAATTGAGTTGGGGTTGATTCCAAAGATGAATAAAGAACGCATAGCCATCAGTGAGTTTCAAACATGGGGTCAAGAAGTGTTTGGTGAATTGATGAATGTAATGGCCAATGGTATGTTTACTATGCAAAAAGGCCAAGTTGATACTAAGCGTGATGCCAAAGTTAATTTCATGTTTTTGGGTAATCCTCCGAAATCATGGAATCCCAAAGAAAGAAAAAGTAATCCTGATGGCACTAACAATAAATTAGGGATGCTGGATGCCTTTGGAGAATACACCTATCAGATTCTTAGTCGTCTAACTCTAATCTTTGCTCGCATGAGCCTAACTGATGGCGACCATGATTATGCAATTGAAGATAAAATCATGGATTCTATGAATGGTAAATATCAAAAGGAAGAGTTCACAGGTAAATTAGTGATGTGGAGAACTTTCTTCCGAGAGTATTTGCGCTATGTTTCTGAAACTGACCCTGATATTACTCCTGTTCGCATGGAAATCCGAAAACAAATGGAGATGATAAAGAGTAACCCAGATTTCATTGAAGCATTCTTGGATGGTGGGCGCAGTAGCCGAGATTTCAGAAAGTTTCAGGAGTTCGTTAATTTATGTAAGGGCTTTGCCCGATTGAATGGAGAAGCCACAGTTAGCCCAGAAAGTATCAACTCGGCCACCCGTTTATTTATGGATAGCCTTGAAACATTGATTCGGGATACTCCATGGAAGTCACTTCAGGCAGGAGCCACTACCAAACATCAAAGTATTTACACTCAACTTAACGACCATAGCGAAGAAGGAGTCTATACCAGTGTCAAAGAAATGAGGAAGGTAGTGATGTTCTCCAATGCTGATTGGAACACGATGATAAATCTGCGTTGGATTGAAGCCAATGACGATGACCCAAACAAAGCAAATTACATTCAAATCCTCCCTCAAGACTTGTATGATGAAGAAGATACAGTAGCATTAAGTAGTTGATACCACATAGAAGAGTTGATAGTATGCGTGCAAGTGTGGAACAAAGGGCTTTATTGGCACTTCAGTTATTGCTGAACCGCCCACTTAGTATGACGAAGGCTACCAAATTGGCCTTGACTACACCGACCACACTCAAAAAGTATCTGCATCTCAAAGGAATCAAATGGATTATTAAGAACCATAGATTTACTATTGTCAAAACACCAGAACAGAAGAGATATGAAATGATTGATTTGATGAACAATGGTGTTTCGGCTACGGCAGCAGCCAAAGAATTAGAAACCACTGTCAAAACAATGAGCAAACAAACTTTACCAGATAAGAGTGGCACCGACCAACCTATACTTACTAAGACTACAAAGGGCTGGGCTACCAATTTTATTAAAGTGGAAGATTACTCCTTAGTATATTATGGAGGCATCACGGGATTATCAGGTGTGACACTGGGCAGAGGTAAACAAAAGGGACCTGAAGCCACTACGGAAGAAGGTGATGAAGAATACATGGATATTTGGTGGCAGGTTGATTTCAATAATTGGCAAAGCACATTGTCTCCAAGTCTGGTTGCAGAGTTTTGGAAACCACAAGTGATGCAAGTTCTTCGTTCTAAGTTAGAAAGTTTAATCGTTACGGACCTTGATTTAGCAAAATCTTTCTTAGGCAACTCAAAAGTTTCATCTCATGCGGCAACATCTGGAAGAATCTCGGCTACTGGAGACCTTGATTTAACAAGATTAGAACAAATTGTTCAAAGATACGAGGCAAAAATGATGCGAGATGTCAGCGCAGGAGTGGATGATAACCTAATTTTCCGTATTCCTTCCTATGATTATGTCCCCGACCTTGGTAATATAACTTCAGTTGGCGCATTTCAGGTGATGTTTTTGAACAAAGATGACATTAAATTGTATCCAGTTGCGCCTGAAAAGATAGAAATAGACCACAATTTAACCGATGAGAACCTTTAAGTATCGGTAACAGCCTATATGCTAATATGACCCGATTAGACGGATATGATAAAGCAGATGTAGTGGCACTTATGGGTATGGTGGCCTCGGCAGCAACCGAATACACAGAATATATTCCACAAAACTATGAATTGTTGGGTGTTGGAGGCATAGGTCTCGCAGCATTAGCAATTGTTGGTAAACTTTATGTTAAGCACAAGTCAGTTCTGGTAACTAAGATTGCTGCACTGCACAAGAAAATCTTAAAGTCAGAAGCAGACAAGGATGCCATTGAGGATGTTCTTGATGATGTCGCAGATGCAGTTGAAGATGTCGTTACTGATATTCTTGATGACGGCGAACTTAACAACTCTAATGAGTGAATCTAAAGCCTGTGGAAATCGGAGAGTTCTCCTTCATCTGGCGTAAACACCTTCATCTGAACACCAAGTTCACCCGCACTCTTTAACTGGGTTTTCAATTTTTTCATCTCAATAGGTAAGTATAGGAGAAGCATTACAGTAAGTTTTGGGTCTATGGGTGTATGGTAGCCAATTTCATGTGCCAATTCTGGCATAGCATCACCATCATCAATAAGGAATAAATGATTGTAAGTTTCAACAAATCCTGCTACTGTTTTTGGATTAACCCACCCATTCCCTTGAGGGGTGGGAAACAACACTGTATCCCTATTACTCCAAGAATTAGCATTGATATTTCCTAAATACTGAATACGGCCATCTCTATTACAATAGACATCAGCAGAATCGGCACCATCCCAAAAAGCATAATCAAAACAGATTCGTGGCAGAAGTTCTGACATCCCAATAGCCGCCATACTCCCAGAACAAATTATGAAGAAACAATTTTTATTTTTCTGATTGTTTGGAGTGTTATCATCCCACCCACCGCCTTTCATTCCACGATTTGCCATATTCATTATGCTGTGGGACAGATACTTAAAGTTTTGCGTGAGCCTTGGACGATACACGATGAGGATTCTCCTCTCGCCGGATGGGGTGAATGTGGCTCGCCACAGAGGGATAGGTTGCTCCCTTGTGAGGCTTGACGAACCTAAGTAATGAGTGTTGCGTAGCCTGCGAATGGATATGAAACTTTAAGTAGTTGTGTTGCTTAGATAAAAACATGGCTCAATATGTTCGTATTTCTTCAGAGGATATGGATAGTTTTATGAATGCCTTGGGTTTCCGAGAACTATCAAGAGAATCCAGAGGCTTAAGAGTCAAAGAAAAAGTTTATGAAAGACCTTTTGATGAAGGAAGAATCAGAGTTTATAGTAGTGTGGAAGATAGTCCTTGGAAAGCATCAGTCAGTAGGAAAAAGGGGCGGGATGCTATCCGAGTCCAATACTGGGTGGATGATACTAAGGTTTTTGGAGCCAAAAGAGTTCATAGAGTAGTCAATTGGCGGCGCAATATGCTCAATAGAGTTTACGAAATTGAAGATATGTTTGGCCATCGGTCAGTGCCCAGAGATAGTTCTGGAGAACCCATGGTAATCAGAACTTCTAAGGAAGGTAAAAAGTTTTGGGGAAGTCGTAACTTCCCAAGAAATAAAGATACTCGCCGATTTGCTGCTGAAGAAGATTATGTGATTGACCTATCTCAATGGCCTGATAACTGTCCATATTGTTTTAGAGAATTGGATAATGAGCATTACAACGATGCTTGTATGAGATTATCTTGCCCTTCAGGTTCAACTGAAATACACAGATGCTTTACTTGTGGCCTTGAAAGAATCAACTATGAGGGGCAAGCGGAGGAACATAGATGTCAATGCAAATATGCAGAATCTTTTGAGGCTTATATTTCTCGCAGTGGTCATGTAAGACCAAGTATGCCAACAGGACGAAGGAGATTACTTAAGAAATCTTGTTGCTGTGGTGCAAATGAGGTGAATCCTTGTGCCTGCATGAAGAAAGGTGTAATGACTTGTAGGGCAGATGAACCTAAATGTCCTTGTTATGCTGCAAAAACAGAGGTCAAGGAAGCCGTAGTAATTGCTCCTCGTAAACCGACTGGAATTGTGGATGCTGTAATGATGAATCATGCTATGCTGGAAGAAGCCCAACTTCAAGAAATGCTTAACTATTTAGAAAACATGGTTCAATTAGGACTCCTTAATGAAGAGGAAGTCATGAAAGAACTTTACAAAACTTTTGGTTCAGAATACTATTTTGATGGAAATCTGGAAGATATTGTCATGGATGAGTATCTGGAAGATGAAGATTATGATGATGCCGAGATTTATGCTCGTAATGCTATGAAGAAACTCAATGCAGAAACTTTTCACCAAAGACAAAAAGGAACTTGTGTAGCCTGCGGAGGAAAGTTTTCATGGAATCAAGAAAGATGTTTAGATTGTGGTTCAGGTGCGAACTTATGGTCTTTTGATACAGAAACTTTTGGTGTGGAAGCATGGGATTTAGACATTACAACTAAGTTTTGGTTTTGTGCTGCGTGTAATGACCGCTATGAGAACCAAAGTGATGCAGAAGAATGTTGTTTGGAATCATCATACTTAGATGAACGAGGCTACTGGAGAATAAGTCACGCAGAAGAAGATGAAAAACATTGTGAGATTTGTAATGTTGGTTCACCAGAGGTAGTGGTATTTCAATGCGAGCCACCAGATGGTTGTCTTGACTATTTTTGCACAGACCATTACAATTTTTCGGACGATGGGTGCCTCAAATGTAACCCAGTAACCCCAGATGGACAAAATCAAGAAGAGTTCTTCCGAGATAAGTTTTATGAATCCGAAAGAATGGCTCAAGAGGCTTCGGATTATCCCTTGAATCATTTAGGTTTTTGGTTTAACATGGCTGATGAACCCTATGGCGGCGACATTAGAGATATGTTAGAAAAACCGTGGAACTGGCGACAAGAAATGACTCGCTATTTATTTGAAGGTGGGTTTGAAGGCGTTATCTATGGGGATGATGAAGATTTGTTCGCATTAGGCTTTGATTCCTCTTATCCACCCTACTTAACTTTGAAAGAACTGGGTGAACTCTATGATTGGATGCCTACATATGAAGATTACAAAGGATATGTCCATAATTACTATCGTGCCGAATATGAAGAAGTAACTAATTCGCCATTGGGTATTATTGTTAAAGATGCAGACGGGAAAACTTATGTTTTAGTTCCTGAAGATTTAGCCCAGATTATCTTTGAACGCAGCAAATATGTATTAGATGCCGAATGGCGAAAAGATGAATTGTTATATCCTGATGAACTTAACCTTGGTATGATACCAGTGGGTGGAACTACTGGTGAAAAACTTTATGTGGCAACACGAAACGAAGGTGAAGAAATTATTACCTATGTAGTTAAAGAAGAAACCATTGATAATGAAAAACTTTATAGGATTTTAGTCGTCATTGAAATGGATGGTCATGAAACTATGATGATAGTTGCCAATACGCTAAATCAAGGTGTTCCCAATGAATGAATCTGACATCTGTAATTATTGTGGTAAAGTGGTATTTACTTTACCTTACATAAGAAAAGTTGATGACATCAAAATAAAACTTTGTAATAATTGTTCTGATTATTTAGAAGATACTAATGAAATAGTCCCACTACCTATCCCAGAAAACTGGCCTAAAAAAATGTTTACCAAAATGAGTCGTTTTATAGGTCGGGCCGAAGATAGAGATGAGTCTGAAAGGATGACTCGTCAAGAAGCCGAAGATTTAGCGGAAAAAATGATAAAAGTTTTAACGCCATTTGTGGATTTCATTGAAGTTTGTGGAAGTTACCGAAGGGGCAGAGAGGACCCGGGTGACCTTGATATTGTGGTAATTTTGAATGAGGATTGGACACTTCCTGCAATCGTAGGTGTTTTAGAAACAAGTGGTTTATACACCGCAGTCAATTGGTTAGGAGAAAAAAAGACCCAAATAGTAGTTGATGGTATCAAAGTTGATATTAAAGTTAGCACACCCGAAGGATTAGGTGCTGCGTTACTATATTTTACTGGACCAAGTGGTTATAATATCGGTATGCGCCGAGCCGCAAAGTCTCGTGGAATGAAACTTAATGAATATGGTATCTGGGATAGAGATACAAATACTTATTTAGGAGGAGCAACTGAAGAAGAAATCTATGAGATTATGGATAAAACTTTTAAGCCTCCAGAGAAAAGAGCAGAAAGTGAAGATTATGGTGTAAGACCTGTGTGGATGTCAGAAACTTTTTCTGCCGAAGAAGATTCTAAAGAATACTTGATTGAAATCCGAAATACTTTTGGTGGTTGGGTAGGAGAATCTGCCACTGGATTAGATAAATTAGTTAGCACTATTCAATCTATTGTAAACAGAAAACCTACACCTTATGCTATTGATGTATTTGTAATGGGTGATAATTACCAGTATCGTGCTGGCCGAGTAATTACATCTCCAAGAAAGATTCATATGGCTACTATCAAATATGGTAAGGCTGAATCTGGGCCACTGGCTGCTAAATTAAATGAAAGTATTGACTTCCGTGCAGAAAGTATAAGTGTATGGGATGAGTCGGACTGGGATAGTGTCATAGATTTTAGTTCTGAAAATCATTACTGGAGTGATGCAGATTTATTTGTGGATTGGCTCAAAGATGAAAATCTTATTTTTCATGAATTAACTAATCGCACTCACAAAGGTCCTAATTATGGTGCATTTCGTCTGTGGAAATATAAACATGGGATACTTAAACCCACCAGAGCCTTGTGGGAAGAATCAAACTTTCATATTTTTGAACAACCCTCAAGAGAGTTGATGCACCTTACTGCACCTTATCCTTTTGCACTCAAAGCAGAAGAAGGATTAAGAGTTATGGCTGCTGAATTATCAGGATTCTTAGTGAGTTTGAGTAAGAGAGCCGCAACGGAACTGGATATGGATGATTGGAATGAAGTAGTAATTATTGTTGATTTTACCGACCAATATGCTGACGACCAAATAATGATGATATTTCCTGATGGGTCCGACATAGAATTAAACCTTCATAATCCAAAAATTAGTTTCCGTTATGACGAACAAGATGATACTGCCGAATTAGATTGGACTGTTGCATTAAAAATAGTTGTGGTGGATGGTAAGTATGAGTTCTGAATATGAGGACCGAAATTGGGTTATCAATAAGTTCAAGTCCATTGTTAATCCCTTTCTAAGAAAAAATTGGGATGCTCATGAGGTATCTCAATTTTGGGATGGTCTTATTCTAAGAACTTCTGCTATGGATAAACCTTCGGCTGTGGTGGCTACAACCATAAATCTCATTGAACCTGATACACCACCAGATAAACTGGGTAATGTCATGAATAATTTAATGTATGATTTCATTACTAAATCATCAGTCAAAGAAATGGAGATGGATGATGCTACTGAATTACTCCGCAATAATGTAAATACTCATAAGGGTATAATCGGCCTATTTGGAACTCGGATGGGAATGAGGGCATGGTATATTACCTGTGGTAATTGGATATTATGTAATGCTGATATTACGGCTCCTAAAGCCAAAACCAGAGTTTCAAAACCAATGGAGTGGAAAGATGTGTTTGATGGTGGTGGGCCTGAAAGCGATATTAAGATGTATTACTTTACTGATGGTGCGGCTCTTTTGGCACCACCAAAACTAAGAAAGGTAAGTATGTCGGCAGGAGTGAGAGGAAGAAAGGGTGGAACCACCTATATTCAAAAGAGCAGAATTATTCCAAAACTTTTACTTTATACTACCGTCCCACTTCTCAATTGGAAAGACTTGCCGACACAATTTCTCTTCAATGATTAACTTTAAGCCACTGATTACCCTTATGGTATAGTAGGGAGGCTACGCCATGGATTATGAAGCATACATTCTAAGATTAGAAGAAGAATGCGATAAAATCTATCAGATTGCAGAAAAAGCACGAAGTAAAGGTTTTGACCCCAGAAGCCAGATTGAGATTCCTCGTGCCAGTGACCTTGCAGACCGAACCCAAAAACTTTTAGATTTCTTACACCCTCGTCAAACAGCAGAGCAAATTAGAGAACTAACTTTGAAACACGATGGGAATCGGGAATTAGTGGCCATTGATATTGCTCGGATTGTTACTGCCGAAAGTTTGTTATATGGAATTAAAGAGAACTGTCAAGGATGTAAGGGTTCAGGAGAAATCGCTAAAACTCCTACTTGGAAAGTTTCTTGTGATGATTGTAATGGCTCTGGAGAGCAAATGGGATTCAAATCTGCTGTCGGCGAGGCTGACTGGAAAGAAACTTTAGAAACTTATGAAGCAACTGCCCATAAATCTCGTGGAGAACATTTACGGGTGGCTACTTGCTTGTATCATGGTATTTGTGCAGGATTGGCTGTGCTAACTGAAGGAATCCTTGTAGCACCACTTGAAGGTGTAGTTTCATGTCGTATTTTATCTAATGATGATGCTTCGGAGTGTTTGGCTGTCAATTATGCCGGCCCAATTCGGAGTGCAGGAGGAACGGGTCAAGCATTATCTGTCCTTATTGCTGATATACTACGCCGTGATTTTGGATTTACTACTCCGCAAGTAACTTTTTCTGAAGTGGAACGCTACAAAGAAGAAGTTTCCAAATATAGTCGGGGATTGCAGTATCGTCCAAGTAATCCTCAATTAGAAGTTATTGCCCAGAATTGTCCTGTATATGTGGATGGTGAAGGAGTCGGAGATGAAGTGACTGGGCAAAGAGATTTGCCGAGAGTGCCAACTAATAAAGTTCGGGAAGGAATGTTGTTGGTTATGTGTGAGGGATTAGTTCTCAAAGCACCCAAGATTTTGAAATATGTGGAAGAACTGGAACTTGATGGCTGGGATTGGCTAAAAAGTTTCGTTCAAACCAAGTCAGGTGCTACCGAAATTAAACCAAGTGAGAAATATATGGGTGATGTCTTGGCAGGCCGGCCGATATTTGGCTTGCCTATGCAAGTCGGTGGGCTTCGTTTGAGATATGGGCGCAGTAGGTTGGCAGGATTGGCGACTACGGCTATGCACCCAGTTACTATGATGGCTATGGGTGGATTTGTTATCTGTGGAACCCAGATGAAATACGAAAGACCCGGAAAGGCAACTGTGGCTACGCCATGTGATAGCATAGATGGACCGTATCTCCAATTAAATGATGGTTCAGCCAAAAGATTTAGTGATGCTAACGAACTGATGGAATTAGCAGGCTTAAAGCCTGATGGGGATTGGTCGGTATTGCCGACTGAACCCGAATGGCCGATTAAGAAAATCTGGGATTTAGGGGAACTATTAGTTCCCGTAGGTGAGTTCTTAGAAAATAACCATCCCTTAGTTCCCAGCCCATATGTTAGTGAATGGCACCAACAAGTATTAGAAAACCAAGGAATTGCTGAGGGAAAAAGTTTTGAAGAAGCCTTGGCATATGCCCAGACTTATGATATTCCTTTGAATCCGAAATATGTGCCAACTGGATTACAAGATATGAGTGCGGAAGAACTAAAAGTTTTAATGATAAGTTTGAATCATCTTGATGACTATCAGGTTCCCGAAGAACACAGGGAAAAAGTTTATCGTTTGTGTATTGATATAAGTAAAGACGGTCATATGTCAGGAGACGAAAGTTTGGTTCTTAAAGAAGCGGCCAAACAATTGTTTGGTGGTAGCGCAGGAGATGACTCTGAAGATTCATGTCAGTATTTAGGAAGTATTCTAAATATCCGTATAAGACCAAGAACTACAATGAGGATTGGAGCCAGAATGGGGAAACCTGAAGGCTCTAAGCATCGGGAGATGAACCCTCCTGTTCATGGACTATGGCCTGTGGGTTATAATGTAGGGCCACAAAGACGCATTAGGGATGCAGCACGCAAAGGAGAATCATTTCAAGTGGGAATTAGAGTCTGTGGTATTTGCGACCAACAAACATGGCGTGGAGTCTGCTGTGAGCATGATACTAATTTTGTAGGGTTGATAAAACAAAGTTTAGATACGGAAACAGTATGGAAAGAGACTTTAGAAACGACTCATCAGGCTACTGAACCCGAAGTTAAAGGTAGTAAAGGTTTGCGAAGTGCAGAAAAGATGCCTGAAGATATGCTCAAAGCAGTGCTACGCCACCAAAACGGCACCAGTGTCTTTCGGGATGGAACTATTCGTTTTGATATGGTTGATATTACTATGACACACTTTAGACCTGATGAGATAGGAATTACTCCAGAAATGGCTGTGGGATTGGGTTATACAACTGATTGTAAGGGTAATCCAGTGGTTTCTGACGACCAAGTGATAGAATTGATGCCTCAAGACATAGTAATACCCCAGAATTGCGTCCAGAGCCTCTTAGCGGCCATGAACTTCACTGATGCCATGTTGGAGACCCTTTATGGCTTAGAAGCCTTCTATGAGGCTAAAAACGAGCAAGATTTGGTCGGACAGTTGATTATGGGGCTGGCACCGCACACTTCGGGGGCTGTTTTAGGGAGAATCATCGGAATTACGCCTGTAAAGGGGCATTATGGTCATCCTTTCTATCATGCAGCCAAAAGACGCAACTGTGATGGCGATATTGACTGTATTATGCTGCTTACAGAGGGTTTAATCAACTTTAGCCGTATGTTCTTACCAAAGAGCCGTGGTGGGCGCATGGATGCTCCTTTGACACTAACTACACGCATTGTAGCCACCGAGATAGACAAAGAAGCCCTAAATGTTGATATTGGGTGGAAATATCCTCTGGATTTTTATGAATTAACGCATCAAGAAATACCACCAAGTCCCAAGAAAGCACTGGAAACTGGTGTTGTTATTGTGGAAACTTTGACTGATGCGGGAGAACGACCTGTTGGCCAAATGGGATTTACTCATGAAACTTCTTCTTGTTGTGCAGGACCTAAAAATAATCCCTATAATACTTTAGAAGGTATGCGAAGGAAAACTATGGAACAATTTGCGCTGGGAACTATTTTGACTTCGGTGGATAATAAAGAACAAGCCTCAAAACTTATTGACCGACATCTTATTCGGGATATGAGAGGAAACTTAAGAGCATATGGGCAACAAAAAGTAAGATGTCCTAAATGTAGTGCCAGTTATCGCCGAGTTCCCGTTAGTGGGAAATGCAGAACTATTATGGAAAAGAAAACTGACCCATTCACTGGCCAAGAGATTGAAACTTTGTGTCCGGGAAAACTTATTTTGACAGTAACGGAAGGTGGTGTCGGAAAATATGGTGGGCTAATGCAAGTGTTAATTGAAAATTATGGCTGTAATGATTATATTGAAGGGCTGTATAATCAAGTCAGCAAATGGGTTGCCGAAACTTTTGAAAGCAAAGAACTGGGTAAACAACAAAAATTGTTTTAGTTATACATACGATTGTTCCAATCTTCATCATCAGTGATAGAGGGTGTAGTTACTAACTGAAGTTCAATTAAAGTTTTAAGTAACTCTTGGATTTTACCCATGTCATTATGAATGATGTCCACTACATCGGCTAATTCATCAATACGATGACCCAGTTTAGTGACAGTCATCCGAGTTTTGGGCTTGGAAGATTCAACCATGAAACTAATGGGTATGGCCGACTACTTAATGGTTTGTATCAGTTATCGGCAGAGGTGGAATCCAGTCCACGCATTGAGTCTAAAGTTGCTTCATCTGGGGTTTGGTCTAAATAATCCACATCAGAGTTTCGCCAAAATGTAACACTGGGGTCCGAGGCCAAAGCAAAAAGACTGGTCATCATAGCGGCAGCAGCAAAGCCTAAACTTAACCAATTCCAGAATCTTTCTCCTTTCATAACATTAACCCCACACAAGTTTATCTTGAATCGCTGGCCAATAAGCCAACATGAGGCCACCAGTAAGCAATAGACCACCTATCATTTTATCTTCCTTAGTCTTAGGCTCTTTAACAAAGAAAATATGCACGCCCGTTCCGATTGAAATGGCACTTACAAATAAAGCAGGCATCATCATGAGTAGTAATAACCCTTTCTGCTACTTAAGGTTTGGGTTTAAGACTACTTTCTAAAGCATTCATAACTCGCAGCAATTGAATGGCTCCTGCTTTACCTTGGCATGAAACTTTGTCCATGACATCAAGTAATAACTGTATATCTTCGGGCGACAAAGCCACAGATATTTTTTCATCCATGTTATCACTATACCTAATTACCTACTTAAACTTCACGCTGATAATCCTAAATCCGTCAGAAGTGTGACAATAGAACCAAGGGAACCAGCAATACCGGCTAATGCTGTATCAACATCAGGACCGAAAGCAGGGTCAGCCACAGGGGGCAACGGTGCTGGTGCAGGCCAAGCAGATGCGGTCCCTTGAAGAACAGGTGTTGCACCATAGAAACCAACAGTTGTGCCATCATGATTCAAGGCTCCATCAATTTCAATGGCTTGTGTTGTGAGTGGCACACCGACTGAAGCCGTATCTGCACCAGCATCAACTTTGAAAGCATTAGTAACTGTTGCAGTTTCCACGATAAAATCAGTGACCGAATCGTTAGCGATATTAACAGTGACACCAGTTTCCGTAATTCTTAATTGATTACCAATAGAACCTGCGGCGAAAACTCGGAAATCTAATTGTCCACTTTCTGACCCTGCTGTGACTGCATTTGCTTCTGCTGAAATCCGAGCATACTCACCTTCAGCCCCGCCATCATCATTACCCTTGAAAACAATAACACCTAAATCATCTCCGGGTGCAGGGGTAGCCGAGTTTCTTAGCATAACCATATCGGGTGCAGTGCCCGCACCCGCATCAGTGGATTCAAGTTGAAATAAAGTTCCAGCATTACTGTCAGCCACAGTTAGTTTACGACTACCGCCAGTCGGAACATAGGTAAAACCTGTGTCTCCACCTATGGCATCCGTGGCTGTATAAAATGCTACTTCATTGACGACTCCTGTGGCAACGGAATTAGTTGCTTCAAGATTGATTCCACCTGCTGAATTGGTAATAGTAACTGAACCTCCTGATGATGCAAGGGTGCCTAAAGCGGGGTCTGCGCCTGTTGAACCTATAATCAATTGTCCATTAGTAGGTTGTGCAAGGGCTGTGATGGCTCCTGTTCCTGACCCCAATAAAGGACCACCATCGGTAAGTGTTGTGGCTCCTGTGCCTCCGTTGGCTACAACTAATGTTCCTGCTACGGCAATTACACCACTTGTAGCAGCCGCAGGAGTCAGTCCTGTTGTCCCGAATGCCAGTGTAGTAACACCGCCTCCACCGCCACCGCCTGTGGTTAAAGTTACATCACCGTTGCCATCATCAGTTAATGTTCCATTACTGACTGTAATCTTAGAAACACCGTTTACATCAGGGACACCATCAACTTCGGTCATTTCCAGACCGGCTTTGCCCGAATTGGTTCCTGTGTATAATTGGCTCATGGTTCATCACGACTGGAGTTGAGTGTATCCTACATCGTTGTATCCATAGCGTTGCTCAACCCAGCCATTGAAACAGGCTTCTGCAAATCCAGTATTGATTGCTCCGCCAGTTTCGTTGATGACTCGGTAAACAATTTGTCGCTCAACAACAATTGGATTATTAAAGTGCCATTCATCGGCTAAGGGAGTAATAGGCGACCATTGGAAATCAGCCCACTGCATGAACAAACTACCATCCACCCAGATTTCATAAGTTACGCCGGGAGTTACACCATTTAATGACTCAACATGGCCAAAACTGGAAACACGATAAATCTCGGCATTTGAGCCGGGAGTAATGGTTGCTGCATTGGCAACAAAGGTAGTTCCGCCTGTGGCCTGAATAGAAGTAGGATTAGTAGTAGCATTTACTACTTTGGCCTGTGTGGGGCTATTGGGCGCACCTTGCGTGGCTGTTTGAATACCAGTTGCCGTAGGAAGTGTGGGTGGTGGGGCTGTGGTAGTAAAGGCGACAGCAGTTGGAACACCGCCAACCCATGAACCTGCACCCGTAGCGTTGGCTACATTGATAACCACGGCATCCATATAGGTGTTGTCAGCCAGAGGTGTTGTAACTAAATTAACACGCTGGCGTTGAATCAAGTTTGCCGATTCTGGCTTAGGAACAGTATGCCAAGGATAAAAAGCGAAAGCGATAGGTGTTCCGCCGTCAATTTGTTCCACCGTTGGTCTAACGGGGCGGCGAAAGGTGTGTGCATCAACACCGGGACGAATTGCTTCTGTTTGTTGGGTAGTTTCCGTTGAATAAGTGTGTGGTGGCAAAGGAGGATTGCTTACAGCATCTCCTGATTGTGCATAACCTGTTTGAAAGGCTTTCTTCCGATAAGGTCTTTTGATGTTACGGTTGGTTTCTCCATAACTGCCTGAATAGTCATTAGACATGATAATACCTAAGATGCACGACTACTTAAAGTTTCTCATTATGCTTTACGGGTTCGGCGACCATATTTTTCTCTTTTCTTCTCTATATCTCGGTAGGCTTCCGAAACTTGAAGATAATGCTCCCATGTTTGAGTATCTAAGCCTCGTTGTTGAAGCAACATTTTCTTATACCATTCCACATTTTGCACCGTAATCGGAATCCCTAACTGTAATAATTGATGACAAATCAAAGCATCTGGACCATTAAAAAGATAATACTGAAGGTGGCATTCAGCAATTAAAGTTGTGGCTGGAATGTTGGTGACAGGTCCCGCAGCAGCATAACTTTGTAAATCATTCATCATAGTATAACGAAAATCCCATGTTTGCTCTGGAAGGACATAAATTGGAGGGATGAGAACATAATGAGCAGGAATATCAGTAAGTCCTAATGGATAGGGTGCGGCATCACCGCTAATTCCATATTCCCATGTATTTTGAGGGTCTTGATAATAACCAGTAGTATTGATAACTATTTGGAGAAATCCATTTGGAATCCAATTACTAAGGACACCGCCGGCCAATGCGGGGGCTGCAAGGACCCCGGGTGTGCTGCCAAATTGTTGGATAACTACGAACTCATCTTCTTTAACAAAGGGTGGAATCTCAATCCTGTTGCCAAAAGGTGAAACAAACAAACTTATGTCGTTGCCTGCGGAGGGATAATCCGTAGCAACATAGGCTCCTTGACCACTTAATCTCCATTCATAGTTTTGAATCGTAATGGCCATCAAATCACCTTCCTTGGAGAATCTCCTAAAGTTTCTTGTAAAGTTTGTTTAATGCCTAAGTCTTGTTGGAGTTTATTCCGAATCAATTCTTGCTTATACCATTGAATGTTGTCGGCAGAAACCGGAATGTTTGCCTTCAGTAATTTCATAGCAACTAATTGGTCAGCACCATCCACCAATAAATAACGCACATAACCTCTGGCTATATCATTATCAGTCGTAGGAGTAGGGGAGCCTGCATTCAAGGTAGCCCATGGAGTAAACTCAATGCCCCATGTTTGACCGGGTAATATATAAACAGGAGGAACTAATGAATCATAATAACCCAGATTTTGTTGGCCACTGGTGACAGTAATGGGTTGAAAAGGCATAGCACGGGCTGGCATTCCTCGGTCTGGGACACCATCTGGGTTTTGAAAATAACGAGTTGTGCCGATACGGATGTTGAGGGCTGCCTGAAATGGCCAACAACCCAGAGAATCTATGATGATGAATTGGTGCGCTCGTAATTCAGCAGGCATTTCTAAGTTATTTCCAATGTCTCCGACCATAATATCAATAGGTTGGTCTGCATTAAGTTGAATGACTCTGGCTTGAACTGCTCCAGCCGCATCATAAGTCAAAATAGGATGACCAGTATTACTAACGGTGGAAGTAGTCCCGGGAACAATGTTTCGCCACTCATAGGCTTGACGGCGCAGACTCATAATAAGTATAGAGTATTCTTGCTACTTAAAGCATTCTATGGGCTTCAGCGTTGTCGGGCTTGGGGTCCCATGCTATTCATTTGGTGTTCCCAATTGCCCTGATGGACTGCAATCTTTTGGATAGCAAGTTCACCAATCAAAGTAATCTTAATGTCTGAACCATTAGCACCAACGGCTTGGTTGGTCGTAACTGTGATTTGAAGGGGTTGCTGGAAAAGAACCAGAACTGGAGTAGGTAGTGCCAAAGTTCTATCGTTCTTGCTAAAGATATATCCTGCGGAAAAAGCATTGGAAGGGACATTGTTTGGTCCGACCTGAATAGATACTGAATAATCTAATGCTGCGGCCAGTTCTGCGCCTGTGGTTGCATCCAACATCTCCACACCAACAGCATACAAACGAACTTCTTCATTATTGGCTTGATTGGTAAAAATAGAGATTACATTGGATGTTCCGGCGGCTGCTGCGCCCGCAAATGAGTGCGTAGTTGTGTAAACTTCTGGTTGGGGGTCTTGATTAGCCATAGTAATCCTCTGTTAGTTATTAAGGTCTTTCTGATACTTAAAGGTTCTCATCCTCTAATATGTTAAGAAGTTTAACTTCTTCGGGGCTTGGAGGTGGCGGATAGTAAACTGGCGTATCATCTAAGAGTAATGGTCCAAAGTTCTGTGATGTTTTCCAAATACTATCGGACTCTTCTTTTTTGGCTCGGCGGTAGCGAATAAACATAATCACACCAACAAGGAATATAAAATCAATAATAAATGCCCAAATCCCGTAGGAAGCAGTATCTTCTTGCATAGCCTCATAAATGAGTCCCGGCTTAATAGAACCTACTTGAGAGACTAAATAAGTATAGTAAACACACGAGATGATGAATAAAAGCAAAACTGTGGCCCATCGTGTGTGCCATTTTCCCATAATTAACATAATTATCCTGTTGATATTTAAGTTTTTGGATTTTTTGCATCAAAGAGTTCTTCTTCATCATTATACTCTGATGGCTGGGCTACACCTAATTCATCCAACGAAGGTGGGTCTGCCGAAGGGAGGGCATGAGTGCGAAGATACTGTAATCCTAACCGATAAAACTGTGGGGCAAACTCTTCTATTTGGTCATGGAGGGATTCTCCCTCGGTAGTGGCTGTTTTATTAAACTCACCCAGTATTTTGGTTAAAGTTTCTATGCCCACCATAAAATCGGCGGTAAATGCTTGAGACTGTATTTCACCCACCTTAGTAGCCGAATCTTGAGCAATAATGGCTAAAATAACTGCACCCAGATTAGTTGCCATGACGAAGCCAAAGAATTGTAACATCCACCACATGAAACTCAAACTTTCTAATTCCCAAAGAGAAGCCATGTAAATAAAAGGTATCTGAATGGCACAAGCCAAACTAACCAAAATAACAATCATTAGGCGAGCCGTAATGAACTCGTGATTGGCCACATCTTCCCATTTATTCGGTTCTTTTGCAGAATCTAAGATAAGAAACACCTCCTTCCCATATAACATCAACACGCTGAAAACCATGTTCTCCGAGTAATTCTTCCACTTTGGGTTGCCATCGGCGTTCTCGGTCTAAAACAAAATCCGTTTCCCGAAAGATTCCCTGATTACTCAATAAAATAAAATCCTCATAGCAGTAAAGTGGTAATATATCTCCCGAAGGCATCTTAAAATCGGCAGTTTCGGCAACATGGATTTCATCAAGATTGGGTTGAAAGAAGTCTAAACCTAACTGTGTTTTGGCTCCTTTGCCGACATCAAAACCTGTGTCCAACCTTGATTTCATGATAAGCCATTCTTGTTCAATTATTTCATCCCAATAATGTTTGGATGATTTATATTCAGCCCCGATGATAATAGTTTTTTCTTTATGAAATCGTTCTTTGCGGGCTGCCAAATAGCCTTCCCAAAAAGATTCTGCGTCCATAGTGCTATCTATGACTCCACACCTACTTAAAGCATTCTATTCTGGAACGGGAGTATCTAAGAGTTCGGGGTCCTCTCGGTATCTATCAATCAACATTTCTGCCAAAAAAGTTCCTACGACTGCTGAGGCTACGCCAATACCAAATAAAATGGCTTCTCGCTTAAACATTTGGTTACTACTTTCCGCAGAAAGTTTTTCAATTTTGAGTGGCTTTTTGGATTTCTTAGATTCCTGACGAGCCTTAGCCAAGGCTTTGGCCAAAGGTCCTTCGGGGTCACCTCCCCAGTTTTCACTACCTAAAGTTTTATTTCGGATAATTAGCCATTTATCATCTTTCCATTTGGTTAATGTCCATACACCTTTATATTTTCCACTAAGAATCTCAAACTTCCATTTTTTAGAATCTTTGCTTAAAGTTTTATAGATTCCAGAGGTGTCAATTTTTACATCTCCTGCACCATAGCCTGATTTAATTGTGCCTTCCCATTTTCCATAAGATAGGGCGTGGTCGGGCGTTTGAATTGCTAAATGTTTTCCTGATTTCGGCATTCCTTTGGGAATAGCCCATGATTTTAAGGCACCATTATCTTCCAATCGTAAATCATAATGTAGTCCTGCTCGCTTGGCATCATGTCGGTGAACCATGTAAAACTTTTGAACACTTTCTGCCTCCTTCAATCTCGGTTGAAAGGCACTCGCTATCCAATCTTCATCATTTAATTGCATACAAGGTTGGCAAGAAATAACTTTGCCAATACTGCATCCATCTCCTTCCTCATCAAGATATGCGGGTCGCCTATCCTCTATTAAAACTTCATCCCAAGCACTAACTTGGCACGCATCACATTCTTGTGATAGTTTCCTATCTAAAACTTTTGCTGCCTTGGCTATGACCTCCTCTCTATTGAGGCCACCTGCGGGGTCAATGGGAATCTCAATAATTCTATCATCAGATGTTGTGAACCTTACTATCCATAAATGAGATTCAGTAGTCGTTCCCGGTTTAACACTTTCAAGCATCACTGTTTGTTCGGCATCTAAAACTTTTATGTCGTCATCAGCACCGTCCCACAAATCTTGAAGCCGAACAAGATTCCAAAAAGTATTGCATTTAGGACAAGTTCCATAGTCATCGTTTAAGATAGTAACGGCTGTTCCACATACACCGCAATCATGGGACTCCGAGCCTGTTTCTGCATCATAGCCATACCATCCGGGTGGTTGTTCATCCATACCTGCGAAACGAGTGAAATGTTTTTCGGAACAAAAAGCATGAGGACCTGTGGGTAAATCATAAACCATAAACTTTGGAGTGCCTCCGCACCATGCACAACTACGGTTTTTTCCTGTAACATAATCATAAAGATGAAAACTTTCTGCTTCTAATTCATCGTTGGGCCAATTACTAAGAACTACCATAGATTCATTAACTGGAGGATATACCATATCACCAATGACTTCTATGGATTCTCCATATGCGTCAAATCTTTCAAATATCTTAATATGATAGTGGTCACAATTATCACTACACCAATCCACTGGCGCAATATCAATTATATCTCCGACAACATAGGCTTTATCAGTCAAAAGCATATCGCCCAAGACAAAATCATAAGATTTAACTCTATCTCCGACCTTAAGATTCATAATTAGACCTCGGCGTTCCCATCTTCTTGTTTGACTTCTTCGGCTTGATATAGGAAAGCCATGCCAACAATAGCAAAGGGAATACCCATTAAGGCATAATCAAAAGACTTAAATGCGTCTTGCGGAAATCCATATTTCCTATATGTGCGAATAAAACCAACTACGGTGGATGCAAAGAAAGCAGCAGAACCAACAGCAGGAACTAATAAACTTCTCCAAGCGTGACGGGCAGCCAAAAGTTCTGACTCTTTATCTTTATCAAACTTTTGTTCAATTGCTTCTTGATTACCTGTCAAGGTATCACGACCCTATCAGCGAGTTCCACCATTTAATAATTTTGGAATCAGTTGATTGGGCAGCGTAATCTTCTTGGGCACTGAAAAACTTTGTGAACCATGCCCAAGTCCCAGCATCATCTTGGTCATCAGGTGCGGTAACTACGCCTCCCGATACTTCATTGGGTGGGCTGGTTTTACAACCAAATGTTGGCCATAGTGGATTACAGGTTCGGTTTTGATAAAACCAACGAGACTGTGCGCCGGGTGCAGATTCAGTAATATATTTCCAATCTTGTGGGTCTGCTCCAGAAGAAGGCATAACATTTCCGAGTCCTGCCATGCCTCCACCCATTGTCCATGGGATTCCACCAGAACCAAAAGGCTGGTAAGCAGTTCCATCTTGATTCAAAACTGTTAAAGATGGTTGCCATGCTGTGCCTGCGGCGGTAGTTGGTGCCTTAGAAATAGGGTTAGTTCCTTGATAACCAATAATTTCTTGTTGAGTAATAACGCAACCGGGCGCACCTGCTACACATCCAGAAGGGGTGTGAACATTAACATAGCACTTACGGCTATACAAATCACCGGGGTCACAAGTAATATCATAACCAGTCATGTATTATGATTAGTCATTCTGATACTTAAAGGTTACTCTTGACGATTCTTCCAATAAATTAAGCCAATTACAATGGCTGCGGCTGCCGTAGCGATTGCTGCCTTACGATTTCCAGTTCCACTTTGAGTAGTTTCTCCTTCGGCTGCTAAGAAATCCTGTCCTGCTACGACTTGCCCATCAGTTTCAGTATCTTTCCAATAAATTAAGATATATGGGCCATCATCATTGACACTTTGTTCCCAAACAGCCAATGCCATTTCTTCTTCATCATCATCCCAATCGCCTACTGGGTTGCCCCATGTGCCATTGTCCACCATGCGAAGTTCGTAATAGGGATACATATCATCTGCATTAAAAGTTTCAGCGTGCATAGGTGTATAGTTATGAGAAGTTGATTGACTGCCAATCACATGACCAGAGCCTTCTGGTAGGAAACTATGTGCAGGAACCAGAGAATCTCCATAACCATTTTCCATACCACCTTCAAGTGGTTCAAGGGCTTCAAGATTAACTCCGGGACTCATAGTTCCTACAACTTGAGTTGCTTCAAAACTTTCTGCTGCCGCCACCTCCATCTTCTTCATTTCTTCCCTAATTTTCTTGGCTTTATCAGAATCTCCATCTCCGGCCATAAGTAAGTCACCCCATTCATCGGCCAAATCTTTTAACTTCTTTAAGTCAGTTGGTGAAAGGTGTGGTAGTTGCTCCTCATAGGTTCGGCCACCTGTTTCTGCTTTCTTGGTAGCGCACCCGCATTTGCATTCAGAACCACATTCACAATCCACGAACACACAACCACAAGCACATTTTCCATCACCATCCACATATCCATGCGCTTCCATGGTGTTATCACAACAAGGGCAGCCCTTTGTCATTGAACATGAATCATGACCTTTAACTGAACAAGTTTTACAGTATTCGGCATCTTTCTCGCAACCGCAGGCTTCAAACTCGGCTTCGTGAACTTCACATCTTGAGGAAAAACCTTTGGCAGCCGAGGGAACCGGGGTTGGTTCTGATGGCGGGCCATCAGGGGTTGGGCCTTCTGTAAGTGGTGATTCAGCACTCTTGCCCTCATTATAGGAGTCATAGAGCGTTGCATTACAAATACGGGTAGTTTTGTGGCCTTTAGGACACTGTGATACAATAGAATGGCGATAGGAACCTCCTTTGGAGGGCTTCTTAACGGCCTCGTGAACTGATAGGTCGTAATGACTTTTACATCCAACACAATAAAATCGCTCTGTCATGTATAATCATACTCCTTACTGATACTTAAAGGTTCACCATCCGAAGGTTTGCTGTTCATAAGTAGGTGCTGGACCTATCATTGGTTGCTGTTGGCCGACTAACGGACTGGCGAAAACACCCGTATCCATCCCAAGTGGACTTAGATTAAAATAACTTTCGGCTTCGTAGGTATTCCCTTGGTTAGTATTATCTTGTTCATCTTGTTCTTCATCTTCTTCGGTGAGTCGGGTGACTTCTTCTTCAGCAGCAACGACTAACTTTTCATAGCGGTCAAATTGTTTTTGAGCCGCTAATCCACGCATCAATTCTCCCAAACCAAAGCCCAAAGGCAAGAAACCAAAGACTGATAATACCAGAGGTCGGTAATTGTATTCACCTTCTTGCGACAAGATTTCCAGTTTTAATTTATCCATGACGACAAAAAGAACCGATAGTCCTCCGAATACCAAAGGAAAGCCCGTAGCAGGGCGTAAAAACTCTTCAACGATTGGAGATTCAGTTACCTCTTCGGGTAGTTCTTCTTCTCCATTAAGAATACGATTGCGTAGTTCAGCGAAATCTAACATGGATTATCCTCAAGATGTCTTGCGTTGCACAACTACTTAAAGATTACTCTTGGCCAACGGCTCGGCCGGGATAGTTTTGTGCCCATACTGGGTCGGTGGAACGCATAGTTGCGGCATAGACACTCAAATCCATAACTTGTGAAAGGCCATTGGAGGCTGTGTTAGCCCATGAGTTGTAATTGATAGTCTGTCCAACTGCTTGTCCCGCCATGATATTACGCTCGGTTGCTACTCTTTCAATAGTTCCCCAATTGCGTGCAACTTGAGTTTCTTCTTGAAACGGACTCACATGAGCGTCAAAAGTTTCTGCTTTCTGGGTATATCTATACCCCAAAATGGCTGCTACTGCAAAAATACCTGCATACATTAGTTTATTATTCATTATTTCCACCTATTCTTGTTAATCCGACCATAATTGCCAAAATTGCGGCTGTTCCTGCGGCTACACCCATGGTTGCTTTCATAGCAGTGCCAAAGGGCTTGACGATTTCAAGGTCTTTCTTTTCATATTCTGTTTTGTCCCAGTTGTAGGAATCAAGAGTTTCGGAATTATATTCCTCGTCTCCTGCGTAGGCTACGACAAAAGTATTTAATGTGTTGTTGCGTGCATCATAAATACAAGATGCCATACTACCATCACGGAATAAAATATCCATTTCATCTTGACTGGTCATAATTTCAGCCTTGTCTTGGTGGATGAGTTCATCTAAATAGGGAGGCAAGGTAAAAGGTTTAACAACAAAAACTTTTCCATTCATTATGCTATCAACATAATCAACAAGTTCTCCTGCATTTCTAATTCTTTCTTCTTCTGCACTATACACTTTATGTATCAGTTCAATGGGGTGCTGGCTTTCTTGCAGAAGTTTTCGCACTTTATCCCAATCTCCTGCTACGATTGCAGCATCAATTTTAGCAAGATGTTCTTTTAATTCCTTTTCTTCAGAGGGAAACAAGGTTCTTCCCTGCCTCCACTCAATGGCTCTTAGGTTAGCCTCCGTATTAACCTTTTTTACTTCGCCATCGTGATATGGCCACCCTGTTTCTGAACTATACTTTGACCTTGGAGACCCGAAGCAACCTGCACACCCAATACATTGATACAGATTTTCTCCTCTGATGGAAGATAAATGAGCATTAAAGAACATAGGTATTTTACCACCACTCTGTCTGATGCTGAATCCGGGCAATCCACAGTCATTACAAACGATATTATCGTCATGGTGTGATGGGTCATATTCTGCACTATACTTTTGTCGGCGAGACCTTTTGCGGTCAATAGTTCTTTGTTTCTTGGACTTTCTGCGTAATAGTGCGTGAGCAGCATCGGCTTCAGACCATTTACTACCTCTCCCCATTTCGGCCCAGAAAATATCAGAAGGTGGTCCTGACGGAGAAGATAGTCCTCCGCTTTCCCATGAAACTATTTGGTCGCCGGTGGCTCCGCCAGATGGATTGGCTCCTTCTGCTGAACCATACCATACTGGAACACCTTGTCCAGATTCTAAAGCAGAGTTGGTGCCGTAGGAATCAGGAACAACAGGTAATCCGGGATAATCCATAATATCTGGGGTCATCTCCATACCTTCTGCGCCGAGATGAACATTAGCAAGGTTCTCTCTTTCATTTTGGATTTCTTCTATTCGGTCTCTCTTTCTTCGCAGAGCCTCATGATTATTGATTCGCTCCCGTTTGAGGGCTACTAACTTTTCTTCAATTCCTCTGAATGTATATCCATGAATCTTTGGTGAGAAATCACCCATGTTCCACAGTTGCCTTTCCACTTCCTCGTTGTCTAATATCGGGTTACCATCTTCATCCACATCAAGTCTATTCCCAGAAAACTCCCAATTCTTACCATCAAACCCCAGCCATTGTTTCTTGACTCTCTTCACGAGTTCAAACCTGCTGGCCTCAGTTTGTTTTATCTTCTCATAATCTTCCTCATCTTGTAATTCCACCCACTTAATCTCTTCACGAAGTTCATTTTGCTTCGCTTCTAAGCGTATATCAAGGTCAAAAATGTAATTGGCAGCAGTGCCGCCAGTTTTTGCTTCTGCCTCATGGTATATGGATTTTCCATCGGGTCCGCCACATTCACAGGCATATGTAACTTCAATCATATAAACACCCTCTGGCTTAATTACCTGTATATCAGAAACTTCCATTGGCCAATCACAATGCCTACAATCTCGGACTGGAATATCTATTTGGTCATCATAAACATATGAACCATCAGTTTCTTGCCATTCGGCAGAGCCATACCACACAGGGACTCCACGGCCTCCCATTTCAGTAGCGGAATCTGTTCCGTATGAATCAGGGATGACTGGAAGTTCCATATAATCCATTTCTGCACCATAAGTTTCGGCACTCTTATACCATTGAGTAGCAGAAGATGGACTGAACATAATACTATAACCTTTGCGCTCTTTGGTTCGCATCTTCTTGACTAATGCAGAACGAGCCTGTTCCATTGAAGTAGGGCCAGCGATACGATGAACTTGTGGGCTGTAACCAATACGCTTCGCACCATTAAATGCAAACCAATTTCCTGATTTATCTTGGGCTAATACAAAACAATGAAACTTATTAGATGAACCACTTTGGTAAGTTAGATAATAGACTGAATCTTTATCACAAGTCATGGTTGGATGGTCCATCTCTATCTTTTCAATAGTGTTCTCAATATCATGTCTGCCGGCATCATAGACACCCATGGCATCATAATCCTCGGCGGAGTAGTAGGAACTCATACTTAAAAGTAAGTCACACTGATACTTAAAGATTTGTATCAATCAAAAGAGGGCCAGTCGCTCTGATAAATCTCATAAACACAATCGTCACAAACTATATCACCATCAATGTCTCTTGTATCTTCTTGAGCAAAAGTTAATCCACAAGAAATGCACTCGTAATTATTTGATTCAAAAGTTTCATATGCTTCAGGTTCATCAAGGGTTATACCACGATACCGCCAAATTGGGCCACCCCAATCACCGTTGCCCTGAATAGTCCTTCGCCAATAACCCCAATTATTACGCACTTCATATTCTGCATCCTCTTCATCATAGGCTTCAACAGGGCCGACTGCGTAACTATGTAAACAAGGAACACCAACCATGTATTTTTTCAATTCGGGTTCATCTTCTTCTTCGGACATTAGTAAAACACTGCGCCCAAAAGTATCTCCCATGTCAAAATCTTTAGCAGGAGTTGGTTTATTAGGCTTATTCTTTTTTGAATCACCATATTCATAAGGAGTCCAATTTAAGGATTCTCCGAGTGGTTTATCATAACCAACGGTTTCTTCTGCTCGCCAGTCATGCCATTGATGTCCACAGGCCGAACAACTCCAATCCACAGAATCAGAGTGCTGTTGAACCATCCAACCTGTTTCATCACAAATAGGACAGAATCGTGTGTATTGACCCAAGTTTCTGGTTTCAATATAGTAAAGGGCTTCGGCTGCGAAGTTTTGGATATTGCCGATAGCCACTTTTTCAAAATAAGTATTGCAGTCACCACAATATCCTTCATTGATTTGAAGTTGATTCTTAGGTTTAATTTCACCAAAGGAGTAATGATTAACGCTATTCATCCCTTGGGGTCCACGCTTGAGGCGACCCTCACATTTAGGACAAGTATTATATTCATATTCAACCAGTGGTGAACCTGTATCAATACCACCAAGCCCCATATCATAGAACACTGGGCGGCCTTCGGCTGCCCATTCATCCTCAAAGGCCAAACGGTTAATAACGGCTTCTTCTAATTCTTCGGGTGGTTGAATGCCACGACTGCGTAGTAAACCAGCCATAATTTCTATGTCCATATCCCAACCGATTTCATCAGCATATTCTAATTGCATTCTGGTTTCTTCTAAAGTAAGGAGTAATGCGGTTCGGGCCTCTTGACTATCGCCGGCTGGATGTTGAGACAACATCTTATTGACTATCTGATGGGCAGTATCAAAATCAAGATGATTGTGAGTAGTTTCCATGACTGCTTCAGAAAGTTCTCTTAATGTAATCTTAGACCCATATGCAGGAAGGATACGCCATTCTTCATCTCCAATAATAAAAGTTTGACCATCTTCCTCTTCATCGGCAATCCACCGACCACGCTCATCACGAGGTTGTTCTGGATTATATGCTTCAAAAGTTTCGGCCTCGTATTTGTGGGGATTCATGCCTAATTGGATTAGTCTAAGGTGTAGTTGGTGTCTTACCATATACAATTCATTTATTGTCATGCTATCAAACTGACCCATCAGCGCATCATACTCTTCTTTTGTTAGAATACCGGGTCCTGCACCAAAAGTTTCTGATTCTTTGAGTGAGTTTCGCATTCCTTCACAAAAGTCTGGGTGACTTTCATATAAATAGAACTCCACTTCATCATGTATTTGGTCTGGGGTTAAAGTTTCATTGTTTTGTTTAGACTGATAGACTACGGCGGCTTCGGCATCATATCCACAATAAGGGCAGACTCCATAAATCTCATCTTCGGCTCTCCATTCAGAGGGAATACCGGACATTTTTTGGGTGTGTTTGTAAACATCAGCAGATAAGCAATTGATACAAAGATACTTACCAAAGCGAGGATTTCCCGTTACGAATACTTTTGTAGGATTGTTAATATCTGCCTTTTCACCTTTTACTAATCCACAACTACTACAAGTGGCTTCAGCATCAAAAGTTTCTGAGTCAAAAGGTGAGACATAAACTTCGGCAGACTCAATTAAACTTAGGGGAACATTAAAAACATTATCATAACCCACAAGTGGTCGGTGGTCGTCCGAAATATACACTTCGCCACCATCCCATTCCAGTTCCCAGTCATCCCATCCGACCATGGAGGCATTAGCCCTGAACTCATAAACTACATCATCATGTTCAAAGAAACCACCCACAGGAACAAATACTTCTCCGTCCCATCCGTGTTCAATCTCCCAGTAGCCATCAACTTCCACTACAACCTCACCAGAGGGGTCTTTGAACGCTACCATACCTAATATGGAGTGGGCTTGCTACTTAAAGTTTTGGTTAGATATAACTGCTCTCAAGTTTACCCTCATCGGCAGCATACGGAAGGTTCTTTTCTTTGCCAACTGTCTGGCGGTGGCCTTCAATTTGCTTAAGAGAAGCATTCAAATGTTTTTGAGTAATGGTTGGTTCATCACAATATCCACATTCTTCGTGAGCAAACATAAATGCCATTTGAACAATCTCTTGTAAATAGGCTCCTGAAAACTTTTCAGTGCGTTTACCAATATCCTTGAGGTTTAGTTTCTTAGTCTTAAATGGTGATAAGTATTTTTCAATAATGGCTATGCGACTCTTTTCTGAAGGGTAATCAAACTTTAATCTGACATCAAATCTTCCGGGTCGGTCTGTTAAAGCCCAATCAAGTTTTTCGGGGTGATTTGTGGTTGCCAAAGTGACTACACCATGGTTCTCTTCAACACCGGCTAAACAATTAAGAAACTCTCCGAGTAATGGGTGGTCTCCCTCATCACGAGATAATCCCCCTAATGTATCAATATCTTCAAGAATCACTACGGTAGGAGCCAATCTGCGTGCTAATTTGTATAAGTCTCCTATTTGTCCAACAGTAGTAACGGTATCACGAGCCACATAAATGACCGTAGTATCCAATTCATTCATCAAGACTTTACAGGCCAAGGTCTTACCTGTTCCGGGTGGTCCTGCAAGTAAGACTCCACGACTGCCCCGCAGTCCCTTTTTCTTAAACAATTCCACTGAATCAATAAATCGGACTAAGTTTCTTTCTAAAATATGTCGGTCAGCAGAATCAATAATAATGTCATCCCATGATAACTTTTCAGTATCTAACATTTCAAAACCAGCAGTAAAGTGCGACCCTTTGAGTAATCCGTGTTCATAAAAATATGTTTCCACAGAGTCCCAAAATGCAGAAAAATCAAAACAATCACTACGGAACTGGAAAACTATGTCCACTTCATACTCATCAAAAGGTGTAAACATTACGACTACTCTTTCAGTAGGGTTCTTTTTAGACTGAATATACATTACTAACTTATGTGGCACTTTGATAGTAGTATCTCCAATTTTTTCATCAAACCAGATTGGTGCTGTCTTAGCATTTCCATAGTTATAATTTTCGGAATTAACTATTTCATAATCATTGTCTAATACTTTCATTAAGGCATACATCCAGAATACATATGACCTATCATGGTAATACTTTCGTTTGGATTCAATAGGAAACTCTGCTGGTTCATCATCCAACATTAGATACTTAGATACTTCTTGGTCAATTTTATCAGTTTTCCTGATATTGTCGGTCAAATAAGATAATCCAGCACTTAATTCATTAAGATTTGCTGTTATAGGCCCTATGGGAGTGTCTATGCTTAGGTGGTCGCTCATATTACTACATATGCAGTATGACTTACTTAAACATCTCCACCAAGACTCATCATAACTGTGGATTTATGTTTTTGGACTACTAATTCAACAATAAATGTCCAATACTCATCAGAAACATCAGCAGGCTTGTCCTCTAAGCGTATTGGGCGTAACTTATCATTAAAGACTTGGGCTTGTCGGTCTAATTCTGCTTTAGTTTCCTCAAAGTTTCTATTATCGGCGGCGGAAGTTTGACTTCCCATGGAAGTCGTTTGCCAAGGACCGCATCCATGATACCCACTGATAGCATCTATTTGATAACCCCAATAAGTATTGTCATAACCGACTATGGCAGGGTCATCAGTCATCCGTAAATACAAATCAGTATCTTCACCTATTTGTAAAGTTTCATCATAGCCTCCTACTTCTTCAAAGCGATTACGAAGAACTACTGTGTTAGAAGGAATAACTGGATTCCCACGAATAAAATAATGGGTATCTCTGGGAAGAATCCGAGGAAATTGTTCAAACCAACCAATAACTCCCTCTTGAGTATAGGTTTCACCTGTTTTAATGCTGGTTAAAAACAATTCGGCATCTGCTCCAGCCCACCAAAGGGCTACTGGAGTGTCTTTTGAGGCTTCTATGGCTTCAGCCATCCATTCTAAATGCTCTGGATACCATAAATCATCACCATCTAAAGTCGCTAAATAGGGTGCTGACCCTTTAGTGACGGCTTCATTTCGTGCTTGTGAAACTCCAGTTCCACTCTGGCGCAAATATGTAAACTTTTCCGAATCTAAGAAGGGAGCCAAGGCTGCCATCATAGGTTCATAACTTTCATGGTCTGTGGGTGTTCCATCGGCTATCCAACAATGCCATGTATCCACTGTTTGATTAACTACGGAGTCCATACAGCGTGTAATAAACTCTGGTGAGACCTTGTAAATAGGAATAATGACATCAAAATCCATAGACTTAATAAGGTGTAGCACCTACTTAAGCGTTCTGTTTAAGGTGGTCATACATCCCACTGGCAGTCAGGTTAGACCCTATTTGGAACAAACCTACGCCAACCATAGCCCATGCGACATGACTAACGACATGACTTTGCGGGGAAAACAACTTAGATGTGTGATATGTGGTTAGGATAAATCCTATGGTAAACATCAAACCGCCAATAACAACGGGATTCATAAGTCATCACCACTCAAACGATGAATAAATCCATCTGTTATCATGTTGCTACCCACTGTAATCAATGCTACACCTATACAAGTGTATATCAGAAACTCCCTAACCTTGTGGTCAGGATGCCCATTAGTTACTATCTTGTGGGTGTGGTGTGACGACAACCATGTTCCAACAACAAATAAAACTGTTCCAACAACGATAATGTCTGTTAGCAAGTGCTTAATCACGCAATCACATCCTTAGAGCCATCCAGACGAGGCATCATTGACAGCCTTTCGGCTCTCTCCGCTTCGCCCGAAGGCTCAAAGTGAAACTGTTGTCCCACTTCAGGCTTGTGAAGCAAGCAGACTTCGCTTATACCAGTCCACATTTCCGGGGTTGATACTGATTCCCATCTCCAACAACTTGTTAGCGATAAGAGCATCTGGCCCATCATATAGAGTGTATTTAACGAATGCTTGTAGTTCACCTTGGTCACAGGCTGCTGCGGTGTTGCCGGGGATACCGACTGCGCCACCGAATAGCATACCTTGAACATTGTAAAATGTCACAAGTGCATCCCAAACCTGACCGGGCAACACATATACATCTGGGTATAGGTTGAACGAAGGCTGGAAATCAATGGTTCGTGGGTAAGGACTTGCCGCACCGGGGATACCATCGTTTGGAACATTGTCTGGGTCAAGGAAGTAATCTGTGGTGTTGATACGAACCTGCACATACGAGCGACTTCCAGCGAGGCCGGAAGAAGCGTTTGCGAAAGTTAGTCCACGGATTGGGTCTGTTGCGGGTGCTGCGAAAGCAGCGTTCACTCCAATTGGTAGTGTTGGACTGCACGCAATATCTTCAATGACAACGAACTCTGTTGCGGTTGTTTCAGCAGGCTTGGTAATGTTGTTACCGATTCCACCGATAAAGATACTGATTCGGTTTCCTGCGTTGTTTGCTACTGCGGCTGTGCCACGGCTTGCGTCCCATTCATATACTTGGCTTCTCATACTCATAATAATCACCTTTTCCTAATAATCACCACAAGTGGGATTAAGCGGAACCTCCATTTGTTGCTGCTGCTGCGGCTGCGGCTGCTGCTGCGGCTGCACCACGCTGTTGCTGCTCAATAAGACTGCGCTTATACCAATCCACATTGTTTGGGTTGATAGTTACACCGAGTTCAAGCAACTTGTTTGCGATAAGAGCGTCTGGTCCGTCATATAGAGTGTATTTAACGAATGCTGACACAACTTGTGTGCTTGCGGCTGTTGCTGCAAGCGGGGTGTAAAGAATCTGGAAAGTCTGACCCGGTAGGACATAAACATCCGGATATAGGTCAAAGGACTTTAGCAAGTTCTCTGCTGTAATTTGTGTTGCTGCGGTTGTTACTGCGGCTGCAAAGACAGTTGTGGATGAACCACGGGGGTAAGGACTTGCCAGACCCGGGATACCGACCATATCGGTAACATCAGGGTTCTGGAAGTAGTCAGTCGTGTTGATGCGGATTTGCACTGCACCACTTAGGGTTGCACTGCACGCAATATCTTCAATCACGATAAACTGTGTTGCTGTCGTTTCTGCTGGCTTAGTAATGTTATTACCTACTCCGCCGATAAACAAATCATACTCTCGGTTTGCCACGAGTGCCTTTGGCACATCTGCTGTGGTTCTGCGAAGAGTTGAAGTGACACCGACTGGTGCGAGGTTGGCCCATTCATATACTTGGCTTCTCATACTCATATTTTTCATTCTCCATTTTTTTTTTTGGTAGTGCAACAATGGTTGCTCTATATTATATTGGTCTTTTTGACTACTTAAAGGTTTGGGTTCTTTATCCGAAACACGCTTATTCAAAGTGGAAAAACGGCTCGCAAGGATTCCAAATCAATTTGATTTCCTAATCCATAAAGTTTAGATTCATCATAGTCATCTAAAGAACTAATAAATGTGGGTTCTCTATTTTGGCTTTGGAAATAATCATGAAACTTAAAGTTGCCATTATGAAAAGGAAGATTGGCTCCTTGAAAACTAAACTTCCAACCACAAGGGCACGGTGGGCGCACGGACTCATCCTCTGATAATTCTAAAAGGGATTCGGGAGCAAAAGTTTGACACATGGCACAAAACCAAAGATTCTCTTTTAACCAAACATTAGGGATGTTATAGGCATCGGCACAAATTAACCCATGGAGTCCTTGTGAAATGATAGATTTACAAGAAGTTATTTCATCTAAAACTTGTTTCCAATGATTAGTAGGGTCAATGAAATACATAGATTCATGATTATCCATACTATCTTTATACAGATGGATATTACGAAAATGTGGGATGAAACCTACCTTATCTTGTAGGCGTAAATCTTTAGGTTGATAATATAATGGTAGTAAAAGGGCGGCATCCCCATAACTTTCTGGACATTCTAACCCATAATCTAAGAGCATATCTCGGCTCAACGGTCCTCTAACTGCGGCAATAAGGGCACCTTTTTCTAAAGTTTCGGGAATATCTAACCCAAAACCTGTGCCAAAGACATAGCAATTGGGCTGAATATCATGGAGTAAAGACCCTATACATAGTATGTTATGGTCTGCACCTTGTTGATTGGTAACTAAAGTATGTTCATCAGACAATAATTGGGAGACAATATAGGGTGATAACTCATCTCCAAAGTTTCCATAATTATTATCTTCATGATAATAAAGTAAGTTTACCTCTGCCATATACGGCATAGTGTGTAGCAACTACTTAAAACTTTAAGTAATCTTAGTTCATGTAAGACTTAGCCTTGTCATAAAGGGGTGTTCCCTTCTTGACAGGAGTAAATCCTTCAATTCCAAGTTCTTTGCGAGCCTTGGAAACTGCATCTGTCCACTTTAGTTTAGCAGGTGCTTCGGTTTCGGCTTCCAGAACGACTTCTTCATCGTTTTCGGCGGAAACTTCTGTTGGATTGATGTGGTCCACGGTTTCTGCACCCTGAACTTCAGAGGCAACTGGCATAGAAACTTCGCTAACGAGGTCATCAGCCATATCCATAACCTTATCCACTACGGGGATACGAGATGTAACTGGGCGAATCTTTCCAAACAAGAAAGCAAGACCCAAACTTAGTGGGACTAATCCGACAACACGGCCTACGGTTACTGATGCACCACCAATAACTGGAATCTGGGAGGGCATACTAAATAATTCGTAAGATAGTGCGTCCGTAAATCTGGTGCTAAAGAACCCTGCTCCAACGAGGAGAAGGCTTCCACCAACTGTGTATTCGTTTACAATCATGCTTTTTATATTCATTTTCATTCACCTTTATTTTTAATTTCAGATAACCATTTCGGTTACTGGGTCAGTGCAACACTCAAACATTAGGCAAGCACCGCCAACAACGGCGACTACTCCTATCAAGTTACCAACATTACCGATTAGAGGCAACGAATACTCGGTTACTCCTGATAGCCAGCCCCAATGGGAAGCACCAACTACAATAAGTGTTCCTGCAATCAATCCTTGACCCCAGTTTGTGGTCGTCCATTCACATAGTCTATTCATCATTTCATATCACCTATTGTCCAACCACGCTTCCGAACCCTTCAGATTGGGTAACATGGTGAGTAAGAGTTCCAGTAGTAGCGGTTTCTGCTCCATACCACTGAATTGGTTGTCCCGGATTTATCATTCGGGCAGTATCCATAATCATTTCTTCCGCAGAAGTTGATGGCTTGACATATGCACTCCAGATGTCAGGCATTGAGCCAGCCATTGGAACTGCTGCTGGTTTGCCAACTTCAACGGTTGGTTCTTCAGCACTATAATTGACAGGAGGTTCGTATCCTTTGCCATAAACGGATTGAGTATATTCTGAACCCTTGTTTACATTCATAGCACGCACGCCCATAGTATCAACTGATGATACATAATTGCTTACATTTGTCTGTGGATTGTGATTGATGGATGAAGATTCAGCGACACCGCCAAAACTTTGTGCAACTCCGCCAGTCGGTGAAACACCGTCTGCACCGAACCATTGAGTTACGCCGTGACCGAGTGGTGCTTCTTCAACCACTGAATCCACAGGGTCGTCTGCGGGAACACGGTGAACCATTTGATAGGTTCCTTCTTCAAAAGTATCTGCGTTGTAAATATCGGAGAAATCTTGAGTTGCTGTTTCTTGTCCCAAAACTCGGCCAGAGCCTCGTTGTGGCAACAAAGAAGATTCAGAATTGTAATTTTCGGCTTGCTTACCTGTTAGAACGGAACCAAGACCATTGAAGCCCGGGATACTAATTCCTGTATTAGCAGTAATGTATCCTGCAACTTGACTTAGACCGATGAATCCGAGAACTGTGCCTGCACTTAGATAAAGTGGGCGCAAATCGTCTCTCATATTTCGGGATTCCATAACTAACCATGCACCAGCACCAGTTGTGGCTACGGTGCGAAGCACATTACCCATTGTTCCTGCTTTGTAAAAAGGAATGAGGGTCATAACTGTTCCCAGAATGCCTCCAACGGCAATTCCAACAACTCCTGAATAAAAAGAAGGGTCTCTTAATCCAACATAAGATTCTTGTGCAATCTCGGCTACGGGGTTGGTCATATTTTATACTCTCCTGTTCAACTACTTAAAGACTTCGGTTGGTTCTTACTGCACCCATTGGGCGAGTCGGTGGCGCAATATGAACTCCTACTGGGTCACCCAGAGGTGTTCTCACCATACCAATTTGCGCTTGCGATAGGGGAGATGGAATAACTGTATCTCCCATGAATGTATCATTCTTTTGTTTAGCAACTCCACTATATGCAGAGGCAAGGTTCATCTCAATTCCTCCATTATTCATAACTGGTGCTTCTAAAACTTTTGATGCACTGGATGAAGTAATAATATCATCCATGGGTTGAGTATCCACAGTATATCCTGCCTGCAAAGTTTGAACTGAAACATTACTCATATTCATCATTACATAGGAACCAATCTTATTTTTGGTTGAAGCACTAAGAGTAGTCATTTGTTCAACCGCAGTCAAAAATCTATGGGAAGAATTAGTGCCATAAGTCGTGACAATAACTTTTGTTCTTGGCTTTCCACCAAAAAGACTTTCAAAGAATCCGGGTTTCACTTGTTGGCCAAGTGTCCAATTCTTAGTCTTAGCATCATAAGTTAGAGTATATCCATCAATCTTAGTAGCAAGGTTTTGATTTGGGTCTGCGGCAGCATAAGTTTCGGCCTTCTTAGTAATAACTGGGCGACTTAGTGCGTTTGGACTCATGTGTGCTACGGGAACTCCTAAAATAGAATCAGCAGCCTTAGCGGATTCTGTATAAGATGTAAGTTGATAAGTGTTGCCAAAGTTTGACATAACTCCGTGCATAGCACTCTCCATTTCACTCCTCTTCAAGACATTCTGGATAGCAAGGTCAAGATTCATATTTATACATCACCATCCTTGATACTTAAAGATTACTATTATTTCCTCCAAACGAAAGGTAGTAAAAATGCTGTTAATGTGGTAGCACCGATTAAAACATAAGGAACATAATTAGGAGATTCGGGTGCCCTGAAGAGTTCGGCGGCTAATTCGGTAGGAACTGCCGAGGCCGTGGCTTCTAAAGTAGCAACCATTTGAGAAGCAGGTGCATTCTCAATTTGACAGAGGACTTCGCTGCGAATAGGATTGATAAGATTTTGACGACTCCAGAGGGCTGCACCTATCTGAACATAGGCTGGATAAAGTTGTTCATCTAAATTAAGTGAATTAGCATCGTAACCTGCGGCCTTAAGATTAGCCATAATACGAGCCAAAGTTATTTGACCTGATGCCCAGTCATCATCTTCCTTATCGGGAAACAACCAATCTTCATATTGTTTCTGGGTCATGCTGGCTACAACCATTTCTTGTTCTTGATTGGCCAATCGTTCTGCTAAGAAATCAACTTCAATGGGATTGTCTTGACGAGGAAGTGGGTCTGTTGGTGGGTCTTGGGGACCACCCATTTCGGTTGGACCCATATCAGTTTCCTCTAATCCGTGGTCAGGAGTTTCTCCCATGTGGCTAATGTCTGGTTCTGGTTCGGCTGAAATGCCATCTAAACCACCAGTCAATGCAGTTGGGTCGGAAGAATCAGCCAACTCTCCAAATGATGGCATAGCCGCTTCTTCGGCTTCAGCAGTTTTCTTTTTACGAATGATTCCTTCTTGAAGTGATTTGGGTAATGAACTACGCTGACCTTCACTAAGATATTTGGTATAATCTTCGGCAGCAATTTCCACGGTATCAACCACAGAGTTTTCCATAGAGTCGCTATCAAAGGCCAAAGCATTATTGGGATTCCCAGATGCTTCAATGGCTACTTCAGATTCAATCTGTTCTAAAAAAGGAGAAATACCTTCGTCAGACATATATTGAGGTGAGTTGAACGACTACTTAAAGATTGGTGTTGGAATAGTAGGAGACTCTTGGCGGTGGGCTTCTAACAAATCTTCCACTGAATCATAGGCTAAAGGTCGGTGATATTCCCAGTTATTGGTAGTGGGTTCACCATCAATACTTATCTGGATTTCTGTGCCACCGGAATCCGGGTGAATGACTCGGCGCAAGCCGAGGATTGTATGACCCTCGTTACGAGGGTCAGGTTTGCCCACAGTAAATGTAAATGACTCACAGATAAAATCATTGGTGGGTTGCCCATTCCATGCAAAAGCCGTGACCGATGATAAATAAGTCGTCACACAGCCGTCATAAACAGGGTGGCCGTAAATCTGCCATTGGTATTCTTCGGACATATCCATGAATCTAATAGGGTAAACCACTGTTATTAAGGTGTAGTTATACCACAAAAATGGCATTGTTGGTGGGCTATACAAAAGTATTGTCCACAGTTGATGCAATCAAGGACACCTTGGGTGCTATGAATGTTACTCATGTTAATCCATTAACTGACCCAGCAGCCCTCCACCAGTTTTGATAGCGGTGGCTTGAACATACGCTTGGGGATTACGAATGATAAAATACATATAGGCTCCCGCCAGCAATCCAATGCCACCAAGGATATATCCTGCGGGACAAGTCATACAGAACAAAGGTTTAGATTCTGTCTTATCAAAATTATCAGCAATAGGTTGCTCGGATGTTTCATCAACTTCTTCGGTTTCTTCCTCTTCTTCCTCTTCTTCAGGAACAAGCCATTCGTCTAATCCAGACAATTCCCAGACATGATAATCCCTGACTGTTTCATCCTCGCTCTCTGTAAATGGGTCTTTAACATTATCTTGAGTTAAAGTTGTTTCTAAAGTTTCAGTATCAGTAGTGAGGGTATTATGAATAGTTACACCAAATGGTGGTGGATGTGAAACTTCTTTGTGTTGAGTTACTGAACCAAACGGTGTATCAAAAGTTCGCTCAAACTTTTCCTTTGGGTGGCCGTTGGAATCAGTGGTTTCTGTAAATGTCCAAATTGGAATCTCAATATCTTGAGATATGGCTTGAATAGATGGGTCATCAGTTTTTGTTACTGATTCATCTGAAAACGCATTAAAACTTTTTGTATCCCATTGATTATGTCCGAACATTTTATCATCTCCTTAATTATCACTTATGTAAGCATCTCTTATTTTATACTCGGCACTACCAATATCCTGACCATCATTAGTTCGGGGCAGAAGGTGGCCTCCACTCACATTCCAATTATTTAGAAAAGTGCGAAGTTGTGTGATTTCGGCAGAAGTAAGTTGTGAACTTCCACTGGCTCCTTGGTCGCCTGTTGGACCTTTATCACCTACTGCACCTTTATCTCCAGTATTTCCTGTGTTTCCCGTAGGGCCTTTGTCTCCTTCGGGTCCTTTTGGACCGGGTGGGCCTGCTGGACCAGTTGGTCCTTGGGCACCTTGCCCCATAGTAGGCTGGCGAATAGTAGGAACTTGGCCACTTATGCTCCACGGGGCATTAAAACTTTTTATATCCCATGAATTGTGTCCAAACATATGTCTCGCCTCAGTTTTTGCGAGCCATCCATGCACCGCCAATCAATCCGATAACTGCGGCAAGGCCAATGACCTTGGGTTTGTTAGTCATAGCGGGTGGTGCGCCTTCTTCTAAAGCATCAACCATACGAGATGCACCAAAGTCAGCCTCAAATCCGAGTGTGTCAGCACCATACCATTGTGGAACTCCATAGCCACTGCCTCCGGCGGAGTCAGTTCCGACTGTATTTGGAATTACTGGAACATCGTAAGCCCCAAGTTCAACAAACTCCATTGGGTTTGCCTCTCCTGCTTGAGCAGGAACAGGAATATCAATATCTCCACCAGTTCCTTGATAGGAATAACCTTCAGCACCGTGAGCCTTACGCCTTCCGGCACGAGCCTTAGCAGCCATACCTCGGCGACCATACTTAGCGACACCTATATCATAGGCTGTGGCAGCACCAATTCGGCGGGCTTCTTCAGGAGTCTTACCGTCCTTTTCATATTGACGAGCAATTTTATGAGCCAATCTATCAAAGGCGGATTCAGCAACTAATACTTCGGCTTCAGCAGCGAGTCCGAGTCTTTCCACTCGGTCCCATGCAACACCTTTGGCAATCTTTCGTGCTTGTTGGAAATTAGGTCCTTTACTCCATCGTCTGCGGTTAGCATCCCATGTAGCAGGCTTTGTAAAGTATCCGAATCTCTTAGCAGCGTTACTGCGAGCAATATCATTACCAACTACGGGATTGGTGCCTACAATGCCTGTGCGCCAATATCCTCGCATCTGATTTTCCATGGTTTCACCAAAGACTTCATTACGAATATCTCTCTTGCTACGGAAACGACCTCCAGAGCCTCGGCGAGAATGTTGATATTCGGCTGCCATTTCTTCATCCACCATTACTGGTGGTTCAATATATTGACTTGAGCCAGAGCCATAGGATACGGGAACGCCATATCCTGATTGTTCATCTCCGATTTCAGCAGAGGATTGTGGATAGAAATCTGTGGTTTCAGCAGAGCCATACCAAACAGGGACTCCACGACCACCCATTTCAGTTGCCGAATCAGTTCCATAGGAGTCTGGAATTACTGGAAGGCCAACTTGAGTTTCTGAATCCATAGTTTTCACTGATGAATAAGGTCGTGAATCATCATACTTTTCAGTTCCTTTAGATTCATCTCTTCGGTCTTTACGGGATTGACTAAAGTTTCTTTCAGCACCATCTCGTTCTCCGAGTGATTCATCAAGTTCATCATCATATCCTTGGTCGTATTCTGCGTCTGGCTCTCCAAGAGCCTCATATTCATCCATATAATCATCATTTATCACGGTTTCAGCCTCCACTATTACAGGGGGTTCAATATATTGGCTTGAACCAGAACCATATGAAACAGGAACTCCTTGTCCTGCTTGAACATCACCAATCTCTGCGGAAGATTGTGGATAAGCATCTGTAACTTGCACTGGGGCAGCATCAATTTCTTCAGCAGCCATTTCTTCATCCACCATTACTGGTGGTTCAAGATTTTGACTGGAACCAGAGCCATAGGCAACTGGAACTCCTCGGCCAGATGAATGTCCATCAGTTTGAGCAGACTCTTGTGGATAAAAGTCACTAACTTCTTCTGCTGAATAAGATTCTTCCACAGGATTTACTTGTGGGTCGGCAGGTTCATAACCACTTGGAGTAGCAGCAACATCTAAAGGACTTTCGGCTGATTTCTCTTCTGTCTGCAAACCAACGGCTTGAGCAATTTCTTCTGGTTCGGTCAAGAATCCAGAAATAACGAAACTTCCATCAGTTTTATTAGAACCATCTTCCACACCTTTTTGAATGGATTCAACAGATGTTGCACCAGTTGGTGCTTCTTTCATAGTTAAACTACCTACCTTGTATGAAAATGGTTTTCCTACATTGAAGTTAATAGTTTTACGCTTACGGCCTTTCATACCAACGACTTTGGCATCAGCACCACTCACATTTACGGAGAGAGTTAGGAAATTGTGGTTGTCAGTAACGCCTTGAACATAGAATAATGCACATGGGTATAGTTGTGCTTGATTTTCCTCGTCCATCTTTTCATACATAGTTTCAGGAACTACCCATGTATATTCATAAAAGTTTAGTTCTGTGTTAAAATCAGACTTGGCATAACCCCAATAATCATCTGAACTTACATATACCATTTTTTGTTTCGTCATATCATACTCTCCTTAATTGTAATTCGGGTCCACCACTGAATGGAATTGCAGATACCATAGTATCTGAATGTCGGAGGACTGTGTATTTAGTTCGCCATTGACTTAGAGGCATCGTTTCACCAGAGGATGCAGTATAAGACGCATCCACTTCTGGAGTAAGGGCTGTTTCGCCAAAGCGACCATTGATGTTATCATCTGTGCTATTGCGGGCTAAACTACCAAAACGGTTGCTACCAATTTCTGCACTTGGAACTTGTTTGAATGGAACATTTATCAATGAAACCATATAGGGGAAATCTCGGTTTACTTCTGGAGGAATCCTTGCGACAGGTGTGGTGCCTTGGTAAGAAATAGGGATTCCATCAACGCCTGTTGAGGGGTCAAGGCTGTAAACAGGTGAACCATCGTGAACTTGAACTCGGTAAGGGCTGCCTGCCACTGGGAAAAGTTCTGGAGGATTGGCGGTATCAAACATAGTTGGTGTTTCTTGACCTACGAAACTTCCAGAAGCCTCAAAAGATTCTGCGCCGAATGCTTCTTGAGACATAGTGTAGCCGACATCAAATGGATTTTGATATACTGGCTTGGAATCAACCACTCCATCCATAAATGGAGAATCATTGGCAACTGATGTAGTCTTTCCGAGATGAAGTTGTTGCCATCCCATAAAGGCTTGAACTTGAGAAACTGGGACTGTATCAACAGTCACACCACTGCTTTCTATGTGCATCTGCTCATATTTGGCAGGGGTGAGTCCATCTGCCCCAAAGACTTTAAGTGAGTTTATTTTGTCACGAACTGTGTCGCTACCTAAATAGAGACTCATCCCGACCAGAACTGCTCCGATACCAACTTGCAGCAAACGCATACTAATCATCTATCCATTCTGATACTTAAAGATTCGCTTTAGAGTGAGAACCCAATTAGTTGTGCCAATGCTTCTTGCTTTCTCAAATGTAAAGAGATTCTATCCATCTCTGAAAACAAATCTGTATTGCGTGGTTGAGGATTAGTGTTCAATTTTAATCCGTGTGGTAGGGTGACACCCGTAGCCCATGTAGGCGCATCAAGTTCCATAAGATTTTCTAAACTTCTTTCACTTATTCCACCATAAAAAGGTTGTGGATTACTCGGTGTAAACCATGTGTCTGCACCCCACCGAGAACTAAAATCAGGCGGAATACTTTTATACTTTTCTAACCATGCTGGGTCCTCTTTGACAAATATCAAGTGGACTTTCTGTTCAATGGTATGCCAACCATGCGGATAATTAGATTGAGGGTGATTTTCATCATTAGGCCAAACTACTTGCACAGTAGTTGGATAGACTCTAATGATATGGGCGGTAGTCAAACCACCACCATCTAAGGAATCACGAGAAACATTTACTACATCTCCGGGCTTCCACTTTCTCCCAGAATCATTAAAGGGACTTCGCCCAGCAGTCATTCCTGTATTCTTGTAAGAGATGACTGGATTCAAAAACTTTTCTGCGGAACTACGAATGGTTTCAAAGAACTCAAGTTGGCGGTCTAAAGAAACTTTTTTGAGGGTAATGGCTTTACTGACTTCTTGGCCTGCACCATGCAAAACTATTCCTAATCCTTCTTCATTTACTCCACCGGGTCCTTGACCAGAAACTACCTGTTGATATGGGTCTCTATCATAGGTGGAATAATAAGTTGGAGAAACTAATGCTTGGATTCTAAAACCCATTGGTAAAACTTCTTCTTTAAGAACTACCCATGTAGCAGGAATACGATTATCGTATTGAAGGTTGATTCCCTCATTTCGCAACGCTTTGCGAAGTTGGTCATATTGAGTGGATTCAGCATTATACAGTGTGCCGACAGGCGGCCAATCAGGACCACTGGCTGCGCCGGGTGGTGTATCAATTGCCCGAAGGGTAATTGGGGGTAGGCCATTAGAAAAGCGAGCATAACCTGTAAATGTGCCATCATTTTGATGATACAAGGTATAACTTTGTGCCCAACGCAAAAGTGTTTTGGTTTCACCTGTGGCTACATCTTGATAATAAAAGGAGTTTATCATCTCTTTAGGAATTGTAGGTATCGCCATGTTTAGTCCCCCTTAGTTCCAATATATGTTACTACGCCTGCGAGTCCAATGAGTCCCAGAATAAATGGAAGTTTAGATGGTTCTGCACATGGACCACCTGCGGGTGTTCCACAAGGAGGTTTGTAAATAATAATTGGTTCTTCTTCTTCCTCAACTGTGGTTTCGGGTTCTTCTTCTTCTTCAGCAGAAAACTTATTGACGACAGAGGCTTCAAAAGTTCCCCATTCATTATGACCCAGCATATTATTCAACCTCACTTATGGTAATACTTTCATCATCTTCGGGAAGTTTACCTACTGCCCTGCGTATATCGTTTTCTGTTTTGTGTTTTCTCCGAACTGCTTCAATATGTTCTTCTTCTTCGGCATTCCATCTATCAAAGAACCGAGAGATGGCCATATATGCAGGGCCAGACAAAATACCCAGAACTGCGATATAGGCTTCAATATCTTCCCTAACATCTGGATTGACAAATGCAGTAGTAATAAGTTGATACGATAACAGCATAAAAACTAAAATAAGAGGGAGGGATACTAACGCCACCATTATATTATTGAATGTTATTCTGACATCCCAATCAATTACACCCATATTAGAACCTCCGTGCAAGTTTGGCACCTTGGTTATGCAACAACCAATTGGTCATAGCGGTATCAAGGTTATCTTGAAGATTTAGATGTTTTAGTAATGCTGGGCTACGAGGAGGCAATCCTCGGTAATCAAACCATGTATCTGATTCAAAAATATCTGGATTGAGAGAGGCTGTCCCATATTGGTAGGGTTTTGGGCGGAAATCTTCGGAAGGGTCATCAAAATCTTCTTGAGGTGGTAAATCTAAACGCATTGGACTATCCACTACCTTTTCATTAGAGCCTCTTCGGGGAATCTTAGTGCCGCTTGTATCAGGAATGGGTAATGGATAATCAATAGATTCGCCAACGAAAATTAAATCTTGGTAGCGTTCTTTACTCCAAGAGCCATCATCCCATTTAACGATAACATGAGAAATTGAAGGGTAAACTACTGTTCCAACCCCAAGGTCTTGGACAGCAATTGAGGTAACTCTCTCACCAGAACTGAACTCACGCAGCACCTCGCTTCACCCCAAAGCGATACACACCATATACTAATACACTTCCGAGCAACATAAATCCAATGTTCTTGGAAACCCAATTATTAAAAGAACCTGCGGCAGACATGGCTGCATCAGATAACACTTGAATATCTTGTGCATCAAAAGTTTCAGGTGTGGTGCCACTATCGGCCACTACTGTTGAGGAGCCTGATGGCTCCGCAGGTATGGCACGAGATTGACTTTTGGCTTCTGGGTCATAAAATGGTGATGCTGTAACATCAATTCCTAATTCTTGAGGGGTATATTTGGTAATTGGATAATCATCCCGAAAAGCCGTAGCAGGCATTATAGAACCATCTCCCATCATCATAGCCTCACTTTGAGTGGGTGGTAAAAACCCAATTTCTGTATTCCCATCCCTTCGGACAAAACCATTTGTCAATTGAGCCATACCTAATCATTAGTTATCCTGATACTTAAAGATTACGACCAATCAAGATACCAACGACTACTGCACCGATGCCTTTGAGAAAGTCATTTCGGCGAGCATCTTCTTTCTTAATTGTTTTACGAACATACTTTGAAGAGGGTTTGCCACAAGTGGCTTTATTATGGCCTCGGCCACCACATTTACTACAAGTAACTTTCCAACCACTGGCTTCAAAAGTTTCTTCATCTTCTCGCATCTCATCAAAGTCAAGGTCATATTGATAAAAGTTTTCTCCATTAAACGGAGTAAAGTTTACAGAGATGTGTAAATCTCCACCACGGGCTTCGGAATCCCAATCCCATTCTCCATATTTATTCAAAGTATTTTCCATCTCTCGGAAGAACTCTTCTATGGTTGGTTCATCCTCATCCTCGGCACGGCGATAAATCCCTATCATGGTATTTTCACAACAAGGACAACCATCAGTTAGTGAACATGAATCATGGCCGGGTATTTGACAATCATCACAATAAGTTTGAGCAGCGAATGATACATATGTTTGACCAAAATCATTACTGGTGTCAATAAGTTTATCATAACATACTTCACAAACATCATATTCCGAATCATCTATGTATATGGGAATCCTTATCATATCTTGTTCATCAATGACAGAACGCTCACAATTATCACACCTATCATCATTAAACGCATATGGGGCTTCAAAAGTTTCGTCCTCCCAAACGGTGGAAGATGGCATTAGCCTTATTTCATCATCGTATTCCTCATACATTGAATCCTCTTGCATTAAGATTCCTTCGGCTATTTCTAATCTCTGTTTGCACTCTGATAGAGCCTCCACTGCTATGTCAGCAACCACGGCTGCTGGGCCGTTTTCGGAAGCCCACCCCAATTCAGCACATACACATTCATTCGTAGGAAGTAATGGTTCTCCACAGGTTACACAAATAGTGGTGGGGGCTGTCCGTGTATCAACAGGCTCTCTCCACATTTCCCCGCATTCTTCACATACCATGTGATACTGACCATTGACTACTTGTTGTGGGTGACCATAACCATCATCACAATAAGGACATTCTTCATCAGCCTCAAAAGTTTCTGCTAAGAATCCATGGGTGCCAGAACATTCGGTGCAATAATTACATTTGCTACAAACCATATGATAAGATGTAATACCTGCGGCATTAACCCACCCAACATCATATTTGTGTCCACGCTCAAGAGGTAATTCCATCATTTTCCACTCGTGTTCACATTCTTCTTCTGCCTCAAAATCATAATTGTGCCACAACGGGAAACCCGAATTATTTATTCCATCGGGTGAAACAAGGTCGTATTCAATCAATAGTTCTTTGTTGTCCACCAAATACCCATAAACTTCCTCCACATTATTCATACCAAATCCATCCCAACCATTGTTGAGCCACTGTCGGATAAACAAATCAGCAATAGTCCATTTTTTATCATTGACAGTATGGTAAAGTGGGTCGGCATACTCATCATAATCCTCACAATTACTTAACAAATATGAAATTATTTCTTCCTTGGTTTTCTTAGGGGCCTCAAAAGTTTCTGCTCTCTTACGATGGCTCGGAAGATGTGCATTCATGTGTCCGTTTAATCCACGGAAACTGGCAAAAGTTTTACCACAAATCTTGCAGGAGACTGGAGACTCAAAAGTTTCTGAATCAAGAGTGCCTTCAAGAGTTGTATATTCTGGGTCATCTTCGGGAGATGGTTCATCCTCTTCTTGCATTTCTTCCCATCGTTGCTGTAAGTATTCATCTTCAAGGTCTGCTTGCCACTCCATCCATTCTTCAAAAGTCATTAGATTGTCCTCTCCAGAATAGTCAAGGTATTCTTGATAAGCCTCAAGAGCCATTTCTTGTTGGTGAATATAATTATCATAAGCGTCTGCGGGGTCAAATGCCTCAAAAGTTTCTGCTTTCAATACACCGTTTGTCCATGTGCCCCAAGATTTAGCAACTGGATTGCCTTGAGACATTTGGCTATAAATAGCAATAATGGTTCCGTCCTCAAGAGTATCATCTAACATATAGTGGCCTCCGCCACCAAACATTGAATAATTATATCCAGTAATTTCTTCTCCTGCGGAAAGCCTGCGGATTAAATCGGCTTTGCTTTTGGCTTCCACATAGATTTTCATCACTAAACGACTCCGCTTATTTTTGACCTCACGATTCTTTGTAGTCCAAGTCGGAATCTTTCAAATAGCCCAATGTGGCTACGGAACCACCTACGAGGGCTGCTAACATCTCCATACTTAGGTTACGATGAACTGCCATATTGGTTATAGTGAGGATAACTGTGGCGAGGGCGGCAGTATAGCCAAGACCCATCAGTGAAGTTATTCCTTCTCTTGCATAGTATTTTTGTGGTATCTCTAATGGATTCATAGAATAAAGTGTATGCTACGACTACTTAAAGTTTTGCGACACAACATTTATGACTTTCACTAAGTTTTACAAACTCGGACGCACATTCGCTGCACTCATATATCTTCTGATATACACCCCAATGGTGGTCGGCTTCTTCGGTGGGGCAAAAACATTGATGAATATGATTCCAACCAAGGTTTTTGAAATCTATTACCATATCAATACATAATTCGTAATTGTTATCATCTAATATCAGAACTGCCTCACCAAAAACCGAGGGATTTTCTTTGAACCATTCCACAACACCATATCTTTGGTCTAAATCAAAAGGACCATCAACTAATATCAAATCAAAAGTTTTATCTCGCAATACTTCAAGAGGAGTCCAATCATACCAGTTATTCTGTAATGGGGCATAAATATACTCAGCCTCTTTAGCCACACCCATCCATTCGGACAAATCTTCAATAGAAGTGACTTGATAATGTTTGGCTAATTCAATAGTTCCAGTCCCCGAACCGAACTCTAAAATCTTAGAACCATCGGGAAGATTTTGTCTAATCCAATCAAACATGGATATGTCCATGGCGTATCCACCAAAGTTCTCACTTATCATGTAAATAAATAGAATTAAAACTACTTAATACTTCTTACCTTGTTCGTGGGTCAAACGGCAAAGGACCGGCTGGCCAGCCTTGCTGGTCGTTTGGTCTCCACTCATTAACAGGAAGATAGGAACTACTCCATGGCATAGCATACCGATATTCAGGCAACATATCATTGGCTTGGTCCCAAAATGGTTGGGAAGCATAACCTGAAACCTGACTAAAACTGGTTGGAGTTTGGAAATCTAATGGATTCATATTAACATATTCCGTGTCAAAACTTTCTGCTCCATATACATCTTCAGCACCGCCAACTTCCACAGGGTTAATACGATTTAACTCTCCTGCTGGGCCTGAAACATCTTGGTTCATTTCTGAATTGAAAACTTCTTCTCCTCTGGTGACTCGTGCTTCTGCATTCTTTTCGGCACAATCTCCGCCTTTGCATCCACATCCACAACCACCCTTAGTATCGGCATTCTTCTTCCACAAGGGCATAGACATAAAAATTAAGACTCCTGCTCCGAGTCCCCAAAACCACTTACTATTTTCATCCATAAATCTCACATTCCATAAGGAATAGGAGTTCCTACAATCATATTAGTCATATTGCTGATAGTAACTGCGGGTGCGCCCCCATACAAATAATTGAGTTCTTCATTAACTGCTGGACGCATTAGAATACTCTGGACGAGCATATTAGTCTCCGTTGGTTCAACCTCAACAAATGCTAATGCCCCATCTTCTGAATCTTTACGCTGGGTAGCAACTAAAAACTTTCCAAGCAATAAACCAGCACCAACCGCAACTGTGATTGGGACTATTACTGAAAATATATCTTTCGCCATAATAAGGAGTGAACCCTACGACTACTTAAAGATTGTCCTAAACTTCTTCTTCAGATTCTTCTTCATCTTCGGATTCTTCTTCCTCTAATGCTTCACAAACTGTATCAAAATCACTGGTATGTAAGGCATCATTAGATTCAGCGTTAGTCAAACCTTCATAAATGCCTGCTACCATACCACCTGTAAGGGGAAGTGCTGCATAAAACTGTGGGAGTTGGTAATACTTAGTAATAAAATAGGCAGGGATAGTTGTAACTACACCCACTATGATACCACGGCTGAAACTTTTCAGCCTATACTCTTTATGTTCGTTAGCCAAATACGCCGATAGGCCAGCATTACAAATTGTGTATGCTTCCGCCTTCATCTTCGTGTTCATTGGCAAACCGCCCGTTTGTTTCTATTGGGTTTCAGAATGCAGTTTGACCAGCAGCCTGCTTGAATCCCATTAGGTCCATTCCACTGAGCGTTCCAACACCAACCAATGCAACGATAACGCCTCCAATCTGGAGTGCGTTTACGCCAACAACTGGTAGGGGTGTGGTTGCCCAACCGAATGTGCCGCCTAATGTAGCAGCCATACCGACAATCAGCAAACTTGTTCCAACAATTATTACTTTTGTGTCCATATTTTTCATTCTCCTTTTTTGTTTTGGTTTCACAGCCTTACTGTGAGGGGTGCTTCTGCACCAAATGTTCTTCCACTGCTGTTTCCAATACCACCAACACGGCTGGTGCTGTTAAGCATTCCGCCGAGGTCAGAGTTTCGCACAGGTGGTGCGACATACTGGGCTTCCATCTTGATTGACTTAACTGGGCCAACCATGCTGGATACATTAGGCACACGAGGTTGTGTGCTTGCAGGAATTAGAGGTAGTTCACGAATAGCCATACGCTGTTGGCTTGCTGGAACATTAACAGTAGGCGCACGCATCATCTGGCGAGGATTCGTAGGGCGGATTGAAGTCATTTCTGCCTCAAACCTTGGGTCTCCACCAAAGTTCATAGATGGTTGGTGTGCATTGACACTACCCATCATCATTTCTGGCTTGATACGGTCAAGACCTGCAACATTTGGAGATGCGGCTGGACCATAAACTTCCATAGTGTGAGTAGGGCGATTATACTGGGCTTCAGGTGTAATACCTTGTCCCATCAAATCATAGTTCTGCAAAGAATAGTCTTGTGCCAAACTTCCGGTTGGAACATCAAACTTAGGGAGAACAATAGAGGCTGGTGAAGGGCGTGGTGCCATCGGCACAACACCTTGTCCGAATCCGCCACCCTTAATAATTTGTTCAAGAGGTAGTGATTCAGTCCCCGGAACAACCAAAGATGGAACTCTGGTCATGGTTGGGGAAGGTCGTGGAGTCTGTGCAGTCAATCCTTGACCCAATGAAACCTTAGCATTATGGCCTGCGAGTGTATCACGGGAGATATTAACTTGCGGTAGTGGGTTTAGATTTGGTGAATAGGGCAAATCTGGTAGGACTGCCTTTCCGATTACTCGTGCCATATTATCATCTTCTCCTTTCAACTACTTAAAGATTCGCTTACTCCCTGCGGTTCCATAGCCAATATCCTGCGATAGCAACGACTCCTAATGTAAGCAGTGAAACACTACCCACCAAAGGAACATTGACGGAATCTGCTTCCATTGTATCTTGTGAACCTTGGTCTTGTCCAAAGTTTTGGCCGTCAGCATCTCCGCCAGCATCTCCTGTTTGGCCCATATCGGCTCCTTCGGGTGATGCTTCAGTGCGTGCTGCGGCTTCGGGGTCATTTCCTGCGCCCATGTGTTGTTCGTCAGTTGCATCCAAAGCGGGTGCTACAAACGAAGGTGCTGGGTCGGTCATTACTGCCATTGAAGTTGTATCATAATTACGGGTTGCCCCATAGTCCCCATCCCAAGGATAGGCTCCAACGGTTGTATTAGGGTCCTCAATTAGTGGGTGTGCAAATCCAGAATCATTCATCATGTGTCTTACCTAATAATGAATCAGGTCTTTCTGATACTTAAAGATTTGTGTATATGGCTGTGTCACAACCAGTGGCACACCAATTCAAAATATGCAAAGTTTTTGGTGTAAATGTGCCGTCAGGAATGCCATATGGCTCAAAATACGATAAGGGAATATAAAAGATTTGTTTTCCATCCTCGTTGGAAATTGATTTTGGCCAATCTTTGTGGATTTCATAAGTAATTGCATTCAATCTTTTACTAATACTATACTTAGGGGTCTCTTTAGATTCCACGATATATCCAATACCATACTTAGATTTGTAAAACTTAGCGTTGTATTGATTCAAGTGTCCCATATTCATCACAAACTTTCTATCCTTAAAATTAACAATACCTCGTTTGTTAATGTTAGCACCATAAGGCAACATTTGAATAACAAAGTTTCCCCGTTGCGTTTGGAATTGAAACCACTCTTTACTCAATGGGTCTTGGAAGGTAAATGGGTCTTGGGTAATTTGTTCAGGAACTTTACAATTTATACCGTGAAGTTTTTTGGGTGGAATATAATTGTATTGGGCATCAAAATTACTGTTCAATAAAATCCATCTGGTGAAATTGTGATTACTATGTCCTATTTTTGCCTGACATAAAATATCTTCCAGCATGATTACTCTGGTTTCCCCATTAGGGGCTGCAATCTTCCAACCACCCTTTTTGCCTCTTTTGTTGCTGGGTCTAACTAAAAACCAAATTGGCAATTGTAATTCTGCTAACACAGTGGTTTTGCTATCTTGATACTTATCATTAAATGCACGATGCGTTAAAGTATTAAAATCGGTGATGTCTATGTTGTAGGGAATCTTCTTTTGTAAATCCTCATAGAGCATAATACCTTGCCCTGTGGCTAACTTCTCAATAAGCCTCATGGCTAAAGTATGACTAATCAGTGTGATAAACTTAACGAGACATACTTTTCAAAACAGTGAAAAATAGGGCTGATGTGATACCCAGCCCTCCAATGGTGGCTACTGGAATCCACAAAGTATTCTTAGATTCGGTTTGGCGTTCTTCGGGAACTCCTTCGGCCTCATACTCCAAAGGGTATTCTTCTTCAGTAGGTTCCCATGTATCATATTGATTAGTTATATCAAAAACCGGGGTGGGCGAAGCCTGTGTTGCCGCAGGCAACGGGGATGCTAACATAGAAGATTGGCGAGCAAATGGTTCTAATTCGGTCACAGAGGAAACTGCATCAACAGCCCATGGGTCATCCTCAACATCATCAGTGGCTAAAGTGATAGTGGACTTAACATCAACATTGTGTCCTGTGTGGTTCGTGGCTCTATCACCACGAATCTTGTCAATGACAAGATAGCCTCTATCTCGGAAGAACTCTGGTGCATAGGCAACACATTCTCCTTTGCGGGCGGAAGAAATACCATTCAAGATTTTCTTAATCAATCTTTTATCGGTGCCAAAAGATAACTGTTCATCTAAAGTTTTCAAATCACGATTATTGATAACATTGTGAACCAGATAAACAGAGGCTTGACTTAAGGCTTCTTTGTTTACACCTGCGGGGCGTTGAGATACTAATGAACCACCATAGCCTAATGCACGACCAAGTTTACACAAACGAACAATTGGTTCAAATGAAATAGGGCGGCCTATTTGGGGCACGAAGTCTTGACATTCTTCCAGAATAGTATGTAATCCTTTACCCAGACGAGCAGAAATCAAGGCTTCACAATAGTCAGCGATTAGTTCTTGTTGTTTAGGGAGAGGTAACCCGCCCATAGCCACTACTAAGGATTTATCGGTAGTTCGGAGGCGTTCCACCAAACTTTTCATATCAATACTTTGTCCTGCCTCTGGTGTCAAAGACTCTATCCGAGGAAGTTGGTCTAATCCTCCATGAGCATTTAGTGGGTCAAAACAAACGAATTGTAGTCCTAAACGATGAAACTCTTCCATCATTACTCCGGCTGTCCAAGATTTACCACTACCTCTTTTGCCTGTAATAAATAAGACATTAGAAATTAAACTATCTTCACCATAGGCAGGAAACTTTAATTTGTGTCCTAAACATACTTCGGTAGCCGAGGGAAACGGTTCTGAAGGATTTGGAGGGAGAGGTGTGGTGAACTCCGACATAATAATTCATAGCCCTTGCTGCTACTTAAGTGTTTGGATTAGTCCTCATCTTCATCAGGAGGAGATGCTAAATCATTAAACTCTTCAGATAGCCCTGCCCCGATACGACCTATTTCTGCAAACAACCATGCCATCTGGTCGGCTACATCTGTAATAGGATTATCGGCTGAATCTTTCATGTTACTATCTGGAAATCCCCAGATAAACTTAGATGCTTCTTCATGATTCCACCCATAAAGTCTCATTAAATGACTTGCTATCTTCTCCACATTCATATCAATCTTTCTTTGTTCGTCTTTGTTACGAAGGATAATATAAAATACATGGCCGAATTGACGCAACCATGCGTCATAAGTCAAAGAACCTGTCAATTCCCTATTACTATCTATGATTGATGCGGGTAAACTATCCCCGTCTGTTAAAAATACAGTAATCATCCCACTAATGTCATGCTTCTGACAATTCTGTATCATCACATCAAAGGCACTTTTTTCATTATTACTTCCGTCAGGGACATAAGGAGCCAAACAATTTAGCATATTATTTTCACTACCATCACTCCAAGCCTGTGTGCTGGTGCCTCTGTTGTTTTCCACAATGTTCCAAACTTTACTAATACTTTCGGCAGTTAGCCATGCAATACAATCTTCGTAATTATAGGCAGGCTCTCCATTCGGAATCGGCCATAAAACTTTTCCACTATCATTGTAACTATAAACCGTGAAACTATCCATATTAAATGAGGCTTGTTTAATCAAACAAGATGCGGCTAAACGCAATACGATGGTTCTATCACATGATTTTCCTTCAAACTCTGTGGCTGATAGGCTCATAGATGATGATTGGTCACCCATGATGTTATAATGAGTATTCCATCCTTTAATTCCTTTTTGGGTAATTAAAGTTTTTCTTTTTTGCGGAATACCTAAAAAACCGGGGTCTGGTGCAAATGTATCTAATCTGGCACCACTCATCCCGTGTTCGGGTCGCCAAGCCTCACTCCCAATATCTTCCTCGGAATCTATGTGGGATGGGGGAACTTGCACATACTTGGTTTTCAACTTTTCAAAGAAATCTTTTAAGAAATTACTTATTTCAAATGGTTGGGGTTCTGGTGGTGTAATTTCGTGTGCAATAGAAAAGGTAAAAGGATTATCTGCCCAACCACTTCTTTGCACATCACTCATCGGAATCAATCCTCATCAAGAACGGGTGATGTATAAGTCCCATCATGACCTATAACTCCTAATTCTTCAGCGAGGTCTGCGAACTCTTCGGAGGTTCCTGCAAAAATCTTTCCAATTTCGGCAAATAACCATCCCATTTGGTCTCCCACATCAGTAATTGGTTCTCCATCGGAGTCCTTCATGCGTGGGTCTGGGAAACACCAAACAAACTTACTTGCTAATTTTCTATCCCAACCATAAGTTTTCATCAAATTGGCTTCACAAGATGCTTTGTATTGCTTCATAGTTCTTTGTTCAGATTCAGAACGAATCAAAATATAAAAGAGGTGGCCAAATTGTCGCATCCATTGGTCATAAGTTAATGAACCCGTAAGAGATGGATTAGTATGTGTAATTGGTGCTGATAAACTATCGCCATCAGTAATAAAGACTGTAATCATACCTTGAATATCATACTTTTGTGAATTACTTACCATCACATCAAATGCTGAATCCTCATTGTTGTCTCCATCTGCTACCATGGGTGCTAAAGCGTTAATCATATTATTTTCGCCACCATCACTCCAAGCCTGTGTGCTGCTTCCTTTATTATTTTCCACGATGTTCCAAACTTTACTAATACTTTCAGAAGTTAGCCATTCAATACAATCTTCATAATTATAGGCTGGCTCTCCACTAAGATTCCACAAAAGTTTTCCTCGGTCATTGTAACTAAATACAGTGAAACTATCAACATTGTAAGAGGCTTGTTTGATTAAGCAAGCCGTGGCTAACCGACAAACAATGGTTCTATCACACTGTTTTCCTTCAAACTCTGTGGCAATTGCACCCATAGAGCCTGATTGGTCCACCATAATGTTATAATGGGTGTTCCACCCCTTAGTTCCAACTGATGTGGTAACATCTTTTCTCTTAAGGGGAAGTCCAATGAAGGCGGGATTCGGTGCGAATCGGTCTGTTAAAGTTTGACCCATTCCCATTTCGGGTGACCATTGTGTAGTGGCAATAGGTTCCACTGGTTGGATTTTAGCAGGAGGCATTTTCACATATTTGGCTTTGAGTTTTTCAAAGAAATCTTTAAGAAAATTGCCCATGCCAAACGGCATTGGTTCAGCAGGGGTGATGCCATGTGTAATAGAAAATGTAAAAGGGTTGTCGGCCCATCCGCTTCGTTGAACATCACTCATCTTAATCTTCCTCCACTAATAGTCTTGGTGTGTCTAACATTTCTTTGGCACTACGGCTTCCGCCTCGGCCTAATCCTTGAAGCGTTCCATCCTCAATGCCCCAATTACTAATTTGGTCTCTTTCTTTGGCAATAGCAGCATCCATACATTCTTGAGGGAATCTTTGGTCATCAGTAGTTATACCATCAGCATCAACCCACCCTTTGTTTTGGTAATACTTTTTGACGGCGGCTCCTGTTGTGTATTTTCCTTCTTCTTCTAAATCCGCCCCTAATTCCCATGTCTGCATACAAGTCTTACATTCAAAAATTAAGACCATACTATCATCATGAAACATAGGTTCTTCTAAAGTTTTGAAATCATGAAACTTTTTCTCTAAACAAGGTGACCCATTCGCCCCAGTTCCCATAAATCCTGCTAAAAAGTTATCCACCTTGAATTGGTCTTGAGTAAAATGATTGGTGGAGTTCCAATAATATGAACCATTGATGTCCAAAATACCTCCTGTTATATTACCCTGTGTAGGTGGTCTAATATCTGTGTCGGGTGTTTGTGTCCAACGAGGATAATAAAAGATATTGTCTAATGGGACTTCTGGGGCTAAACGATTGTGATATGATGCACATTGAGGGCTAAAATCCACCCACCTTTTAGTTGGTTTGTCTAAATAAGCAGCACGACTACGACCTTCACAGACAATAAATGTATAACCGGGTGAAGTAATTCCCAAATAACTATCTGCGCCCAATGGTAATGCTACATTTTCAGTTCTAACTTGGGCTGTCCATCTGCGCCCATAAAGTTCGGTCTTAGCATCTCCGGGTCGGTATTTTAACAAATCATAACTGGTAATAGTTTGAAACTCGTTATCCCTATTTGGCGATATAACTTGAAGTGTTGAACCTACGCTAAGATGTTGAGGGATTTCTCCATCATTTTGGAGGCCAATAAAATAATCTTTCATATCTGTCCCATCTGGTGCTAATCCATCTAAATTAAGTAATTTAGTTTGAAGCCACTCATCATCTTGATAATCAATAGTTTTTGATTTCTTCAAGAGTTCCTTTTTCTTCCATGCTCCATAAGCAGTTCCTTCCACATCATTAGGACACATAGTAATTCCCATCCCTACTTGGGGTGGTGTAGTTGGGAGGTTTGGAATCTTCATCAATGAAAATAATTGTGCTTGAGATTGTAAAACTGCGTCATCGGGATTCATGGGGCAATCTAACCTAATACCCCAGATTTGTGAGGCAGTTTCATCCGCCGTATTCCCAGATACTCGCTGATATTTTTGTAAATCATAGGCCGCATTCAATGGTTGAGGACTAACAATTCTCATCATCTGGGGTGGATTAAATACATAACCTCCTAAATCATTCCGCAATAATCGGCGATATTGTGGTTGCCACTCTTCACAAGAAGTGCAGTGTAATGTGGCTCCAGTAGTAGGGTCCCAGAAATAATCATGACTTTCACCATAATAAGAATCTTCACATTTAGTGCAAACTTCTTTTTCGGAACGAGAGAAGGCACTATGAAGTGGGCTAAACGGAAATTGAGGTGGAACTGCATTAGTGGCTCGTTGAATCTGTTTATTACAGTAGTCTTGAACCATGGCTGCTCCATTAAAGCCTCCACCAGTCCATGCTTTTTCGCTACCACGGCTGGCTCGGCCTGCTCTGGCGTGCCATGGGTTTCCCGTGCTTGGATTAAATGCAGATTTACCCAATTTAGTTTTAATGGATACAGAGGGAACTAACTTAATGTTATCACAGTCTGGGTTGGGGCAATATCCCATATTATCCACTAAGCCTCCTTGTTGTTCTTGTCCATTCTGATTGATAGTTGGGCGCATACCTGTGGAAATCTCTTTATTACCCTTAGACGAGAATGACCTATCATCCAAACTTGCCGCAGGCGGTGGTGTGGATGGGAATGCAAAATCTTCATCATGCAAAGGAGTATATCTCATAAAATCGCATTCAGGACATTTATACCCATAAGGTCGCCTAAGACCTGATAACCTATCTTGATACCCAACCTCTAATTGAGGAATATATTGAAATGCTAAATCAGAAGTAGTGACAACTAATCCTTCTGGAGCAGGTCCGGGGTTTCTCACCCGATACATAAAGGGTTTAACATTATGTGTGGTGGATTGACCACCTGCTTTGTCGGATAATAAGGCCACATATTTTTCATTTTGAACATTTCGGGATGTCCATGTGCTGGCATCTGCCAACCATGATTCTTTTTGTTCTTCTTGAACTACATGAACCATATAGGATTCATGATGGCAACCTGCGTGAACTACATTAGCACCACTGCATTTGCGGCAAGTGCTGTATGTGCCTGTGGTGGTTATTTTACAATCATCACAGGTAGTAACTTTATTACAACGAACTCGGCTCATGAATCTCCACCCATTCCTGCGTCCTTTCGGTGTTCGGCGACCAAACCCAACTTCCCATGAGTTCCTATCTGGTTCAACTGAACTTGTCCACTCATAATTATCATTTCGCAAACCAAAGTCCACGAACTCCCATAACCACATAAAATCTCGGCGATAACAATGTGGGCAAATTAAAATCCCACTATTCAAAGAAGTTTGATATGCCTTATGACGGAAACCACGAATAAAGTTTTTCATAATTTGAACTGTTTGATGAAGTCGTTCTCCATTATGTCCTCTAAAATAACTCACATTCTCCTTAGCAGAGTCAATTTTCATATCAGTTCCATCATTCAAAAATAGATTATGAAAAATCTTCCGAACCATTTCTCGGCCTTCGGTGGAATTATAGGGGTTACTTTCATACGGCATTTTATCACTGTCCTATCATACATAAATGCAAATCCCATGCAGCATCGTGTAAAAATAATTCTCCTGCTGCCACGCCTCTCAAACCTTTGTAATTGGCAGAACTGGCATACATCCCTGCAATTTGATAATAGAGTAATAATCCCATCAGACGACTTTTTTCTATGGACTCAATCATTTGGGGTGTCAGGTTACCCCCACCACGAATATAACTGACAAGTTCAGGGCGATAACCAAATCCTAATTCCCATTGTGATGGGGCAGAATCTCCACAATGGGGACACAAACTATAACAATAGTGGGCAGGTATCCATCTTTTTGTGCCATTATAGTTAATTTCCCAGAACTCAATAGGTCTAACATCGGGTGTATTAACTTGACCATCATAAGTTCGGGAGCCTGTAACAACATAGGTGCCTGCTTCAATCTTTCCTTCTTTACTGGTTGCGCTACGACAAGTCTCAACATCAATAGGGCAAACGCCGGGGGATGGATTGTATCCTATCCATTTCTCACAAGAAGGACAGTATTCAACTTCAAATGAGGCCAAAACTTTAATTTGTTTCCAGTTGTCTGGATAAGGCTGTGCAGTAGTGCTTAATCCTAATCCGGGACCAATATCTGTGCCTACGGGCATTTGATGAGATAAAGCATAAGCAATTGAACAATACTGTTGAGGTCCACGGCCATGTCCTGTCCATTTTTCCCATTCAGGTGTAGTGTCGGAAGCGATATATGGATTTCCGGGTGCTGGGTTAGTAAATACGCCACCATTAGCCAAATTATTCACTAATTGACCTGCTTCAACTAACTTACGGTGGAGAGTTTGCCCATTAAAGGCTGAAACGGGGCTACCCATACAACTACGATACCCGCCAGCATAAGCAGCCCAAACTGCGTGATTCATCTTTTCAACTTCTGATGCCTTAATAGAGGTTAGAGGTAATTGAGTGCCATTGGAGATATTGTAATTTACGACAATATCTGATAGAACATTAGACCAGTAACCTTTCTTACTGCCTTCAACGGGCATACCCTTTATTTCCTTCATCCAGCCAAACCCTTCTGTGGGGTGAACATTCAAATGTCCAATTTCATGTTGAACTACAAACTCCAAATCTTCAGTTAGATGGCTGGGTGAATACCCATGATAGTTAGCATGAATCGCTAATCCCATATAATCTCCTGATAAAGAAATGTAAGTCATATTAGTAAATGCTTCGTGAACTGCCGTAGGGACAATATAAACTTCGTTTTTGATATTGTTGGCACCTTTGAGCCTATTAACCGCAGATTTAAGGGTTGATGGTAAATTATCTCCACCCGGTTTGATGGAATAATACTTGGGTGCTTCCGAAGAAGGTGCTGGGTCAGTCATCACTTAATGCTATGCCTTTCATATATTTAAGGTTATCGTTGGCTTAATTGAGTTCTTCCGTAGTGACAGCGTTATCAAAGACCACTTGATATTGTAAAATATCGGTTAAAGAAAGATTACCCATATCTCTAAGGTCGTCATCAACAAAGTTTTCTGTCTTGTAAGGATTTGTGTCAGGGGTGAATGGACCCGTCATTGAAATCATGTTCTTTTTCTTGTCTGCAAAATTAGAAGTTATACCCATGGTGAGATTAAGGGTAGCCAAATGTCGGGCCGTTGAAGCATCAGAAGCATCTTGTCGTGGAGAGAGTTCAGACCTGAATACTCTTATCCACAATCTCAAAAAGTCATGGTCTCCCACATAAATCGGGTCTGCGGAAGGCGCACCGCCAGCGTGTTTAATAGGGAAGCAACCCAATAACCCATCTCCGGCTACATTAACAATTTGTTCATTACCGCTTGGCTCTTGAATTGTAAACTCGGCAGTCGGTTCATCTTGTTGTGGATATTGAGTTATCAATAATTTTGCCAAATCCAAGAAATCTTCTAAAGTAGTTTGATTAGTCACTCCATCTGAAGGATTAACTATCATTACTCCCTCTCCTAATGCTGAAGAGGAAAAAGAACTTCTAAGATTCTCTATTTGTCGCAACATATCATTCTTCGCAATACTACTGTGGGTTGGTAAAGTTCCTCCTGTGCGGCTGGCTGGTGGTTCACGACATTCCATTCTTCCTGAAATCATCATGGCTTGGTCTGTAAAACTACCTGCTCCTGTCACGGATGTTTGACTTTCATTGGCAAAGTTAGTCGTTTGACCTGTGCCTTGCCACCCATCCAACTGAAGTAAGCGACCCCATGCACCAATAGAATCTTGATAGGTTCTCCATGGGAAATGGCGTGGGTTAATTTTTAATCCAAACTGTTGTCGTATGGTTCTGCCTAATGCTTGTGATGCAGTCTTAGTAGTAGCAATTGGATTGGAAACATCTCCTTTCTCTGAATTGCCTCCAGCAATTGTGGCCATACGGGATTCAAGATAAGCCAATAAAGTTTCTCGGTCATCTGAAAACAAATTGGGTTCTTGAGCAATTTCTCCACGCAACTTAAAGTAATCATAAAGATTAACGGTTTCTTTACCCGGTGTTGGTTTGGAGAAGATACGATTGCGGTAATAATTGTAATTCGCCATATAATCGTTTCCATGTTTGTAACTGCGATAAGGCTTAGTGGATGAGTCTCTGGTAGCCGTTCTTTCATTTTCCATAACCATTGTCGCAATATGCCAATGCACTGGGGTCATTTGTGCCGCAGTATTATCACTCATTAGCACTGTCCGAAGTGGACTAATAACTTGGGCTTCATACCAAAACAAAGTAGGGCTACTTTTGAGATTATCCACACATCGGCGATAATACAAATCCCAAATATCCATCAACGGTAATTCTTGAGAATACCTTGTAGTATTTTCACTTAAGAGATAACCATTAACGATGGCTTCTCTGACCCATTGTTGCTCATTTTCATATTGAAGGTCTGAAGGGAGACCACGACTTTCTCCTTTGGCTGTTTTAGCACGGCCTAATCGGTGGGCTGTAACATAAGGCAAACCATCAAGGATTTCGGAACGAGTCACATACGAGCGACCACGCAAGAAAGCCAATGCTGATGAAAGTTTAACTAATGAATTGGTAAATCTGAATCCTAATACTCGGTCAAACTTAGCAGGAGGTTGTGCTGCATAATAATCTTCTATTTGGGTGGCTATCTTACCATCTTCTGAAGTATTGGTTACAGTGGAGAAATCAAGCAAAGGAGACTTCAACGATTCTCTTTCAGTAATGTTAAAATCTTCGGCAGCAACTAATTCGTAATTCTTTCCAGCCCACTTTTGAGTAAACAAAACAGAAATATAGGAGATTTCTCTTAGAGCATCATAAGTAGCACTTCCGGGGTTTTGTCCGGGTGGAACATAACCAATTTTTTCATTGTTTCCAATAAAGGACCAAATGGCATTAAGGTCTTGGAATCTCATAGGAGTCATACCATCAATGGCTAATTTGTTTACGACTTGTAATTGTGGGCTATATCCTCCGCCTTTTCCATAAGTCCCACTTAATACAGTATATCTGGCTCCAAGGCTGATACTTTTGAACAATAGTTCCATGTCTATCCTATCAATGAATGCAAGGTCGTTTCCTTTTTGATGCGGATTGGTATCCATCCATGCTACGAAATGTGGTGAATCAAAAGTCTTACCTCGGTATTCAACCTTTCGTTCTGCAATCAAACCAAGGACTGCATCTTCCACACCAGCCTGTGAACGGTTGGCTTCGTTAAAGAACTTGACAGGTTGAGTAACAATTGGTCTTGGAACTGGCTCAAACTCATAAGTTGAAATAGTTTTATCTCGCACAGGGTCCTCGTGAGTGGACTGTTGAATCTCAATACCATACAAAACTTCGTCAGCACGCTTTTCATAGTCAATCTTGGCGACACCGTTTTCTCTAAGCATCTCTTCAAGAATCTGCTTTAATCCTAATCCTCGTCTTTGTTTATCATCGGTTAGACGACCATCATAGTAATAGGTTTGTAAGAACTGTCGCAGACCATATCCTTCGGCTCGGCCAGCATCAGTAAATAATCCATAACCCTCTTCAACATAATCTTGGGCTACACCATACAACCATGAATCAGCATTGTCAGTTTCTAAGATGTATCCATAATCTAATTCTTTATTCTTGGCTCCGAAACGACACTCTGGGTATCTAAGTCGCATTTCAAAGTTAAAAGTAAGTGGGTCTCCATCACGGTCATACAAATTGCCGCAACTTACCGAGGCTACCAAAGGTTTATCAAACTTAGCCGGTTTACCATCAGCATCAAGAAGTTTAATTGGTGCTACAATAGTAGTAACTTCTTCTTCTGGCAATAACTTTAGCAAATCCGTTCCAGTAACATATTCATCTCCCTCATCATCCTTTTTACTTGGGTGTCTGAATCCTTCCTTGGGAACTTGGGCTACATAACAATTAGTCAAAAGTTTTGAAAAATCATCAGTGTTCATTTTCCTTTTCTTAAATTGATTTCCCTCTGAATCTCTCCCCATCATCTGCAAAAAGGGAAAATCATAAAGGTATGCACCAGAGCGTGTGCTTCCACCGGGTCTCTTCCAACTGGTGAATCTCCACGCATCCCAGCCTTCATAAACACTACGGTAGTCATTATTAGAATAGGAAAGGTCATAAAGTTGTCCTTGCTTATACAAGTCAGGAACATGAGTTCTATTATCTCCGAATAAAGAATCTAAAGTATCTATTTCTCTCCCTAATGGGCCAATAAACCTTTTGTGAGTGTCAAACCCATAGGAATTACACAGCAAAACTGCGGCAGCCTCAATAACTGTGGTTTTACCAGTTCCGGGAATACCTGATAGTCGGCAAGTGCTGTCTTTCATAAGCCATGCGGCCATAAACATTTCTAAGTGTTCTTGGTCGTCAAACCCGAACACATCTCCAAGAATTGTCATAGCACTCTGAATCTGATAAAGTTTTTGGTCGTGTTCTCTTTGAGTATTCTCAATATCTCCGAGTGATAACTTAGATTTGAATACTTCGGATAAGTTTTGACCTGTCTCCAAAGCCTTTGGAGTGTCGGAAATGGTGTTGTCATAAAGAGTAGTAATGTCATAACCTTTATAGCCCACACCTGCACTAACCAATCCAATATCATCTAAATTGATTTGTTCTGGCTCTCCTTTAGAATTAGTCGTGTAAACTACAAAGTTGGTAGCATTCCGAGATTTTCCTTGTAATACTTCTATGGCCTCAAGTTCTTCATCCACTTCATGAATACTAATGAAACCCTTGACTAACTTCCCTTCAGCATCTTCGGTATCAAAGACGGGCTTTCCAATACTTTTGGCGACACTTTCTAAGGTAGTATAACCTTCATCTCCTACCAATGATATTAGAGTTTCTTCATCATTCATCGGTGAACTAACTGCGGAAATAATAACTTCTTCTTCTTCTTCTTCTTCAGGAGGGGTTTCTAATCCCAATTCTTGTGCTTCTTCTTCATCACTCATTCTTGCTCGCCCCCATATCCATCTTTATGACTTTGGTAGTTTTCCCTGTTCCGACAATCAAGTAATACATACTTTCCTTTTTGTCCTCTTCAGTTGTTACTGTTTGTTCCACCAATAAAGTTTTGGTAATAACTTGTTTATCTATACTATCAATAGAATTATATTTACTACTGATACGAGCAGCAAGGCGTTGATTTTCTAATACTTCATAAATCTCTTGAGCCTTCCCTTCAATAACCAGAACATTAGCAATTTCTGATGACACCTCAAGGCTGGTAACTTCTCCACTTAATTCTGAATCACTATTGTCTAATCCTCGGAAGCGCATATCGCCATCGGGAATTAGAATTGCCATTTCATCAATTTCTTTTTTACCTGCTTTGTAAGCATCAAAAGTTATTTGAACTTGAGTATAAACATCGGCCATATAATCCACACCACCGATATTGTAAGTAAGTGTATCTTTAAGATTGGTGGAATCAACCATTATGTCCTTAATACCTTCTCCAGTCTTTCTCCTTTGATATTTTTGAAGCATAACAACATTTTCATTATTGATAGGTCTAACATTTCGGATGTCATTAGGGTAAGAAAACATTTGTAACTCTGTAAAACCGGCTACCTTATCATCAATCTGACCCGGAAACAAATTAGTTTTGTTATTAAGTTTGCCTCCATAATTTAGGACAAAGATTACTGCATCATCATCATTCAGAGTATTGTCAAAATTAAGGGCTAATGGTTGAAGGTATTTTTCATCCAGAAGGTCCATATCAAAAGTGTAGGACTTCGGCTTACCAAATACAATGGGTCTGCCTCCTTCGGATAACATAACTCCTCTGGCTTGTGCCGAGAGCGTGGCTGGCTGGTGCATGACCTCATCTGGTTCTTCATCTGGATAATAATCTAAATAACAGGCAGCAGGCAATCCCTCCACACCGTTTACTGGAAAACCATAATCAAAGTGAGCATCAAAGTAACCATCCTTTTTAATCCATTTCCCGAACTCCATGGGTGAACCATCCAATATAATTTCGGATATACCTTCTTTCTTGTCAGCAGGGTCGTGAATCTTAACAGAACAATCTGTAAAAGTATATTCCTCTGTGCCTCGGCTGGCTACTAACATTTGTCCATTGATGACAATATAAACTTTACCTTCATCCACATTGACAAGAAACTTAACTTTAGGTGCGGATAAAAGTTGGGCTTCAACCTCATCACCATCCTCATCTGTGTAGGTAACCTCAATTACTTGTCCAGTAGGCATAGCATCCGTCATTTCAGTAATGAAGTCATCATACTCCATGTGACCTTCAACGGTAATCTCATCCACAGAAACTCCTTGTGTTTTGGATAAAGTTTTCATCTCAACTTCAATAATTCCTCCAATCATAGGAATAGTTTTAGTAATATCTAATTCGGCATATGCTTTAGAAGAAACTTTTCTTTCTCCTGCATCCACCGCAGGTGGCAGTGGTATAGGACTTACTCCAATAGTTTCAGTAATAGTTTGAGGCAAAAGGTCAGCGTCATATTCATAGGCTATAACTGCGGGTGCTATCACTTCTTCCTCATCTTCTTCCTCTTCTTCCTCGGTGACTGCTGGACTTGTGGTTGTGGTAACTGCTGGCGCAGCCTTGCTAACAGCAGGAGGGGACACACCATATGACCCCAACATAGTGCCTTCCCGAAGATTGGTTCGCACCTGCTCAAACTCATCTCCAATTGGGTTCGTGCGGAGATTTTTCATTTTGATAACATAGTCATCATCTAATGTGCCATCTTCGGCAATCTGAAGTAAATTGATTCTATCCCAACCAGTCCCGTCAAAACCATTAAAAGCATAAGACGGCTTGATTAGTCCAGTGCCTCCTTTGGCTCCTCCGATTCCGGGTGTTCCCGTAGTTTTATCACCGGGTATAATTTTATGGGAGTTGCTATTGATACCACCCAACTTTGACATATACAAATCTTCAATCTCGTGGGGGTTCAATCCAAACATATTCTCCACTTGATGGTGACCTGCTACCCACAAATCCCTTTGCATATTACTCCACTGACTCGTGGACATTTTCTCAATTTGATTGCGAGCAGCACCTACAAAAGTATGTCCATTATCTTCTAAAAAATTAACAATATCGGGTCCTAATTTTTCAGCCCCACTACGGGCGTAGCCATTAGCCCTCAAATAAAGCATAATTTTGTCGGCCTTATTCGTGTTAATGTTTGCCATGATAATTATCAGTGGCTTCAACTACTTAAAGATTCCTACCCTCTTCTCTTAGGTATAAAATAGTGTCTGCCCTAAAGAATTGATAGACTCTGGTAAACCATTCAAGGTGAAGGTTTAGAAAATCCACGATGCGGCGTATATCCACATAACGACTACCATAGGGCTGCAAGGCTTCAACGAAATCACTAAAATTAGAATTAGCCCACACCAGTAATCCTTTGTCGCTCAAGGAAGAAATAAAATCAGTATTAACAATTAACCGATGAAATAAAGTTTGTTGTTCATTAGAATTAGTAGTTGGAACCCAATAAGGATGGGTAGCAATAAATCGTTCTGTTAATTCTAAATAAGAATTGATGTGAACGGTTTGTAACCACGAGAGCCACTCTTCCATTTGGGTGGTGCAATAATGAGTCCATACAGGATTCATCGTTATCACTCATCTATTACTTCAAAATCACTAAAATCCACGAGGTATGTGGAGGCCGGGGGTTTTCCCGGTTCATCGGGTAAAACAATGTCTGTCTGGTTAGGGTCAATGGGTTCTTGGTCATCATCAACTGGGGCTGATGGAGATTTGCCTCCCAAAGCGTTTTGGTTCGCTAATTCATCGGCAGAGATTCCTGCCTTAACAGCCAGTTCATCCACCGATTCTAAACCTGTGCCTGTAAGGGTGGGGAGATTGACTCCTTGGACTTCCAAAGGATTATAGTCACTGGCTGATTCTGGAACTGGTAAATCTTCAAAACGGGCTTGAGATGTGCGCTCATACTTATCTTTCTCTTGTTTCATGCTGGCTTCTATTTTACTAACACCTAAATCTAAGTTATCTCCGAAATCTTCGGCAGTATAATCCATACCGACTTCTGGATTGGCATTGTTAAACTTAGTTTGTGAGTCTTTGGAAACCACTTCATCCACAGAAAGTCCTGCTTCTTTGGCTAATTGTTCAAGTCCTGCTACACCAAACTCGGTTTTCGGCATCATATCGTGAATCAGGGATTGATTATACACGCTTTGGGATGTGTCCTTTGCAGGCTCTCCCAACATTTCATACCAATCAGTCGGTCCATCACTCAAAAAAGGGTCTTGTGGGGGTGGTGTATTATCTTCAACGGGTTCTGGCTCACTCACTGATTCTCCAATACTAATTTCGGAATCTTGAAATAATGTCATATCAGCCGCACTATCTTGGGCTTCTCTGATTCGGTCTAAGAAGGCTTTATCTTCATCACTCAATGTTTTTTGCCGACCACCAAAATAAGTAGTAGCATTAGAGATAACTGGTGAAATATCATTAAGGAACTCGGCTATGGCAATCAAACCAGACACCGTAGGGGATTCGGTAGCCGCTTCGCCAACACCATATTTATCTAAGAAGTTCAATAATGGAACTAATACTTGTTCTCCAAGTTCTGGGTCTAAATTAAACTTGCGAGTTAAACTGGCAATATCTTCGCCACCCAATGCTTCAGCCAAACTCACACTCTCCTTAGAAGTGGAAGATTCAGATGAAGGTATTGAAGGTTTGGCAGCACTTACGGTGCCCTTATCCTCATCCTTAACTAATCCGTCAAAGTCGCCCATGTTATTCCCTATGTCTGCCATACTACTTAAAAGTTCTTAAAAATCCCGTTTGCTTGGTCTTGGATAGAGTTAATCCATGCCTCATTATAGGTTCCACCCAGTTCTTTATGCAGTGCAACCTCTGTTGCCAAAGTTTTCAAAGATTTAGCCATTAAGTTTTGAATAAATTGAGCATCAGTATCGGCAGTAGGGATTCTTTGAATAAACTCTGATAAATCTGATGTCATGCGCCGCAATTCTGATTCACGGGCTGCTGTTTTCAAAGTTAAAACTTGTTGCACAAATTGGGAATTAAGGGTTTCAATAATTCTATCTTGTAGTTTAACCGATTTATCTTCTAATAAGACAGTGACTTCCTCAAAGTTTTGGAACAGCGTGTTAATGACTTCAGGTGTTGAGGCAATTCCCAGACTTTCCGAAAACTCTCTGAATTGGGTTTTGATAGTTTGCTCTCGCTCATTTTCTAAAAATGTTTGATACTGATTTAAGGAATCTTTCATCAAAGAAAGATTTTCAATCAATTCGGCTAATCCTTCCATCTTATCACATCAAGGGTCCGTTTCGGCGGTTGTAATCACTTAAAAATAATCCTCCGAGTCCTCCTTGTTGCACAGCATCATAACGAGTCTTGGCATCTTCCGCAGCCTGCCTTTTGGTTTCTCGTTGCTCGGCCTTTTGTAATCCTTCTGCTGCTGCGTCAAGTTTCTTGGAAAATCCATCAATAGTAGTTTGTAGGTCATCAATTTTGTTTTTGTAATACCATGACGCACCTAAAGCACCGATTATCATACCACCGACTAATCCAAAGGCTACGGCAGATTTGTTGCCAACGGCAAAGCCAGCCGATGCGATAGCAGGGCTACTAAGAGTTTCGGCAGAACGAGTTGGTGTATCATTTCGGCGTGCCAGTTCTCGGTGAATTGATTCAAGGTCTTTTTGGAATTGCGTCATTTCTTCTGGACTACTTAGGCTGGTGCGACTCATGGAACCCAATAGTTCCATCAATTCTGGTGTCGTCATATCACCTATGTTGAGATTTTTACGGACAGAAATAGTTTCGGCAGCAAAGACTTGTAGTTCTGCTGGTGCTGAAACAATACAATCTGTAATCTTTCGGAAACCACGAATGCCTTTGCCACGCTCTCCTAATACATATTTTCCCGGTCCAGTATCATGAGCCATTTTGACAAACTCTGAAATAGTAATCTCATCGGGTGAGGTTGTGACATCTTTTGTGCCAGAGTTCTTGACTCCTTTTTGATACCTTCGGATAAAATATGTCATCAATTAAACAATGTTGTTCCGACTACTTAAAGGTTCCCTATTTGATAGAATCAAATATATGCACAATGGTATTTACATTCCAACCGTTGCCACACATTTTTTTTCGTGCTGAATCGGATACTGATTCGGTATAGTTATCTGGTAATGTTTGGAGTCTTTCGCATTCAATCGCTGTAAGTTCTCGCCAATCTATGTCCTTCGTTAATGTATCATATGCGTCAATATAACGACCATGAGGCAAGGAAGAAAGTATGGTATCTTTGGAAACCGTAGTCAGGCATCCCATTTTATCCGAAGATTTTTTAACTTGTAGGGTTTGGGTGTAAGGAATAGATTTATCAGAATCTTTACGAGTATTAGTTAGTGGGTCTATTCGGCGGCCAACAATGTGTGCAGGATTCCAATTATTATTGGTTTGTAAGATAGAAGCAAGTTTAATTCCTTGGTCTGTGGGTTGTGAAACTTCCCAATTACACCAATATAACCGAGGGCGACTTTGAGCAGACAATAACTTAGCATTGATAAGAATAGGCTTGACTCCAATCATATCACTAATTATGTCTATCCATTCTGGTTTCATATTTACATTTTCTAATAAAAAGTATTTGGGTTGGTAATGGTTCAGAATCTCTATGAATACAAAAAAAAGTTTACTCCGAGGGTCACTAAAGTTCAATCCTTTACCACTGCTGGAAAATCCTTGACAGGGGCTACCGCCCATAATCAAATCAATTTTATCTATGTCCCATGATTTCCAATTAGTAATATCTCCTAATTGAATTGTGGAAGGATGATTACTTTGAGTGACTTTAATGGCGGCTTTATCTATTTCGCTGGCATAGTAATTTTCATACTTGATACCTGCTCTATTGAGTGCAACTTGACCACACGACATTCCATCAAAACATGATAAAACATTTTGGATAATAACATCACGACCATATCTGCGCCAATTTTTCGTAGCAATAATTTAATGTGACATTAGAAACTGCACCATCATCGGTATCTTCAGAACTATCGGAGGACATTTCTTGCATTAGTTGATTTAGTGCTTCAATCGTGCCCAACATTTGCCTCCATTTAAGATTGCGTATTTTATCATGAAGTCGGCGAGCATCGGCTCTTTCTTCATAACCCTTTTGGTGCAAATACTTCTTTAACGATAACAAATCTAATCTCCATCGGATGCCCCCTCTGCGTTCTTTAGATTGGGCATGACGGAACATAGGGCGGTTTCGGAGGATACCTATGACTTCACGAGAAGTGTAGCGGCGAGGCTTAAGCCTCAACATTTCTTGGGCTATATCTGTGGAATAACCATATCCATTATTGTCTAACAAATAATTTACAATATCAAAAACTAAAGTCTCCACTAAGGGTATAGGCTGGGACTTCGTATCTCCCATAGCCAATCACTCTTCTTCTTCTGATTCTTCAGTATCAGGTAGGTATTTCTTGACTAATGCTCCTTTGGCTGCCTCATAAGCAGTTTTGGCTTCATCCATTTCCATTCCTTCGGCTTTACGGTCAAGAATGAATTGTTTGCGGTTAGATTCAAAATCCATCAACTCTAAAATTGCTTGATTAGCCTCATCAAATACTATGGGTTCCTCAAGGGGTGGATTGGTAAACAGAACATCTAATTCAGCCTCCATTTCGGTAACTGTAAGGGGAACAACAGCCACAAACTCATCCAAATCTTCATCTAAAATGCTACCTACTTCGCCACCACTCAATTTTGACAAAAATTGTTCGGCAATTTCTCTGCTAACTTTCATACCAATGCGAGGCCAATATCGGACTTCTTCACTCATGATAAGAGGTATAGTGTAAGACCTACTTAAAACTTTGTAAATCATTCAATAGAATGAACCTTTTTTCCAGCCATTAACTCACGGGCTACGGACAATGGATTATTCTCTTGGAGTCCATCAACATAATAGATACAACCACGAGCCATATGAACCTTGATTAAGACTGCTAATTCACGAACTTCGGCTGAATCATTCATCTTCATCAGCCTCGGTTTCGGCAATTTTCATGGAAACATTCATCCACCCACCTGCGGTGTTGCCGTTTTTGCTGGTGAAAACACGGCTGGTTCTGAATCCTTCGGAACTCCTAACTTGGTCGGAATTAAACCGACCGGGACATTCAAGATTCCAAGGTGGTTCAGAAAATTGTTGGCGATATTCAAACTGTTCAGTAGTCGGCATTACAACTGGGTTCAATATCATTCCAAACAAACTATCATAAGAAAGTTCTGCGATAATTACATGAAGTCCAGAACCACTGGATGAAACACGATACCAAACTTTGTTATCAAAAATCTTACACAGATGCTTTAATGCCTTTTGAACTTTGGGATGCTCAAAATTGACATCATCCCAATCAAAGGTTAAACCAGTCATACTAAGAATATGCCCTATCTCTTACTTAAAGATTACCACGAAGTCTCTGTTGTGGTGGAAGAATCGGCAATAACATATCCACTGCCCGAAGGTGCGGTGGATGGTTTGTATGCAGGTGTTTCATCTTCGGCAGCAGATGTAGTTGTCTTAGCAGTTCTATCATCGTTCCATGAATCTGAAGGCTTATAATCTTCATAACCCTTTTTGATGTAAGTGTGGCCTACTTGCTTCAAATGTTCTTCATAAACATATCTCTCATCAGTGCCATCACCAGCGTAGTCAAACACATGGTCGGCACGAGGTCTGCGAGCATCCAGATATTCATTGGAGGGTCCAATGGCCTGACTAAAGGTTAATCCACCATTGGTGGATTTCCATGAATCCCCATCCCAATCTGCTGGAGTGTTTCCGGGTGCTTCTGAATTAGTATAGAAATATGATAGATTCCATGCGGGGTGGCGGCAATAACTTTTACCATCTTCGTCTGGATAACATCGGCCTTGAGTTTTCATAGTTCCATCACGGGCAAGACCAAGACATTCACTATCGGCACTACATTCTTGAGCATCACCTTTGGGACTGTAATTATCATAGCGTTCAGGCCACCATGAGAAACCAATACAATTTGGGTCAGCGTTGCAGGCTGCTGCTGCGGCACTTAGTCCCTCATATTGCGCTCGTGGTTCGGAATTAGGAATAGTTCTCTTTTGTTCTTGTGTGCCTCTCCACATATTAGAAACACCATATTTGGGATAAGGGCTTCCGCTATACTTAGTGAAATGTTCTTCAGCAGGGAACTCATCAGAACATTCTCCACTGACACAATAAGGTTTGTCAGCAGGACATCCTAAATCATCAGAACAGGCTACTGCATCTGCGTCTGCATCTCCACCACCCGAAGGTGTTACCATAGGTGTAGTAGTTGTATCGGCAACAGTTTCTTCGTCATCTTTGGTCATATACCACAGACCAAGACCGCCGATTACTACGGCAGACAGGATTCCAATAGTCTTTCCAGAGGCTTGCATAATTATTCTTGCTCATCACTGCTACTTAAAGTTTCGCTTTGTGCTTGATGCACGGCTAATTGGGTCAATAACTTGTTTCTCCATAACACCCAGCGCACAAAGAAAATGTCAGCAAAGCCGTGTAGGATAACTATTGCGAACAGAACTACTATCCATAAATCCATTTTAATCGCCCCATGTTAGAACTACTGAATCGCCTTTACGCCTTCGCTTAATCTTACCTTCAGGTCTTTCCAAAGGAATCTGGAACTTATTATCTTTGAAACTATAACTCCAATTGTTTTTACTCCATTTGATACCACCCATTCGTGGAATATGTAGTATGAGTGCATTCTCCTTAGATTCCAAAGAAGGTGTGATTTGGAATCTAAGACCTCGTTCTCCCCAAAGTGTGAGTGCAACTTCACTTAAGCGGGATGAGCGTGGTTCAAAGGGTAATCGTGTCATTCCGACCAAACGGATGTCTTGGGAGGAGGTTAGGGTCTTATAGCGAGCCAAATAGGGCTGTTGTATATCGTATTCACATTTAATAAGTGCTGCGGCAGGATTATTGTCAGCCGACTCCCAAACTTCCTCACCGAAATTGGGAATAATATGATTGACGACAATTTGTTGAATAGGGATACCCATGCCATCCAAATATCTTACGGTGCGGTAGCATTCCCCGTATCCTGCTTCAGTCGCAATTGAGACTAAGTTAATACTAACATAATTTGGGTCTCGCAACAAACTTTTGAGTCTTTCAATTCGGGTAATTAAATCCTCTAACAAATCAACCAATTTAGAAGTATCTCCTTTTTTGAGGAAAAATCCTTTAAGGTTTTCTATTTTGGCTTTCATGCGTAAAACTTTTAGAAGAAATGTATTCAAATAATCTGGGGCGGAAAGTGCTTTAAGGGTATGGCCTGTTGGCGCAGTATCAAAAACAATCAAATCATAATCTGCACTGCTACACAACCTTTCCACTTCTTCCATAGCAAATGCTTCATCCATTCCGGGGAAATTACTCAAATCAGATAACATAGAACTATCAAAACCGGGAAGTGTTCCAAAGGAAGATTCCATCAGTGTTTGAAGTTTAGTGAAAAAATCGCCGGCCAATTCTTCGGCATTAAGGTTTTTTGCCCACAGTGGTATGGTTTCAGAGACACGAGTGGCTTTACTCTTGATTGGGATGCCAAGGACATCATCGGTGCTATGGGCTGGGTCGGAAGAGACTAAAAGGGTTCGTAAACCTTGTGATGCGTGGTGAACGGCTGATGCAGCAGAGATGGTGGATTTACCTACGCCACCTTTTCCAGTAAATAGAAGCAAGTATGCCATAAGGAAACATATGTAGTAGCACCTACTTAAAACTATACCCATTCTTCAAGGAAGAAGTCATCAAACTGTGCATCAGGGTCAATATCCACCATATAGGCACACTCTCCTCGCTTTCCTTTAACTCCAATAGCAATTTCCATAGGAGTTAGGGCAAAGGGCAACCCAATACCTTGTGGCATGGCAAGAATCATAAGAGAACGAGAAGAGAGAGAAAATGCCGCATCTTCGGGGATTTTAATGCTTAATCCACTGTTTTGTCCCGGACCAGACCACAATTCTTCACCATCTAACAAAAAAGTGAAATCAATATCTGTCAAATAACTTATGGCTGATTCTGGTAGGGAAATCTCCTCTAAACAAATCCCTGCTGGCACTGAAATCGTAGCCAATGACATAACTTCTGGGCTAACAGGTAAGTCCAATACACCAAGAAACTCTTGTGGGTCCATACTATTGCTTAGATTATTCAACTACTTAAAGTTTGAGGCTCTATGGACTTAATGGGATGCAGTCTATCGTTTGTTTTTCCGTTTTGTGGATTTATTTTTCCGGTCTCTGTTCATATCGGGGGATTCTTCCAGAGGATTTGGCACATATTCGGCAGCCGCCTCGTCAAACTCTTTGAGACTATCATACCCACCATTCTCCAAAAACTCACCTTTGAGGTTATCTTCTAACCCTTCTTTCCATGCAGCGACTTGGCGGCGTTTAATTCGTTGTCGCCCTTGTCTCTCTTTGAGTCTTTGAGTGGCTTTGTATTCATCTTGCTGTTGCCTCATCCAATCTTCAATCTCTTCAGATGTTAAGCCTAAATGCCCTTTTCGCAAAAGTTTAGCACGATACCACTCCACATTTTCAACATTTACTCGTAGGCCAAGTTTTTGTAATTCTAAGGCAATCATACTATCAACACCATCAAATAATAAATAATCCACCCATACATTGGCTCGGCGACCCGTAGTTCCGTTAATTGTATAGAGAAGGAAAGTCGTTATTTGGTCTGGTGTGCCTGCATTAGTGATATATGGTCTTAAAGATACGCTCCCGGGGTCAGTTAAATCGTTAGTTTCAGCAATAATGGTTAATCCATCTAAGATAGGTGTCATCAAGCGGGCTGTATGTATGCTGGCTTCGGGTGTAGCAAAGGGCGCAGGAATAGCATAATCATCGGTTTGGTCTAAGAAACTAAGTTGAGTAATGGATGTGTTACTAAAGGCTGAATTAACAGACATGACTCCAAATCCATTAGTGGCATCAGCAAATCCAAAAATCCATTGGTCTCTATCATTATCCCAAGAGGCCGACAAAGGATAACGGGTAGTTGAATTAGGGTCAATCGTAAAATTATCGTTCATATCTGTGCCTTCCGGACTACCTGCGGCATTTAGACCCCATGTTGGTGGGTTAGTTTGGGGGAAGTTTTCAAAAACTCTCCAAGAAGCCCAATCATACATCAAAACATAGGGTTCATCGGCGGGTTGGTGAGCCAACCAGCCGTAAGCCACATTAGAATAAAAATCAGTAGGAGTTGGGGGTGTTTTGTTAGATAATCCCCTAATGTTGATGTTTCCAGAGTTCCCGGTTACACAAACACCACATAAGGCATTAGCCAAATACTCATTTCCAGTTCCTTGGATTGTCGGGTCTTTGGTCAAATCTGAAGCCAAATCTTCATCTAAAATGTAAAACTTTTCATCCTCTGGGATGATTGGGTCTAAAAATCCTGCCTGTCCTTTAGAATCTATTTCGTATTGTGGGTCAAATGTGCTTTGTTGGGTGGCTACGCCTGTCCACTTACTTCCTGTGATTGGGAGTGCTAATCCAGTTCCAGTTGTAAATGTGCCTCCTTGACAAGCAAAAGCAACGGCGATATAGGGTAAAGCACCTACGGCAAGAAGTGGGTAACCATTTCCATACAAACATTGACTTACCGAACCTATGTATAATTCACAGTAGGGGTTGCCCCCATGGGTCACATTATTGATACCTACTGTAAAAAAGTTCTCAATTCCATCAAAGGCTTCCTTTTGTAATCCGGGTTGGATGGCTACTGCATAGGCTCCTTGTAAATTATAAGCACCCGTTGGTAACCCATCTTCTAATCCAAAGTTTTCATCTGTGCCTGTTCGTATAATTCCATAATTTCCTGCTGCATAACCAGTGACAGAATCAGGCGAACATTGAGGGTGCCACAGCCCAGTCATAACTGTGGAATAATCCACGGCTCCTGCACCATCATCTTTGACTACTTCTCCACATATCATGGCTGCACCATTACTTAGGGGAGTGGGTGAGGCACCATCATTATTGGTTAATGAAGCAATACTATAAATACGACTAATGTAATAATCTCGGCCAGAAACTAAATCAGCAACTATAACACCTGTTGGTATTTGAAAGGCTACTGAATAATCTTCTATGGCATACGCAAACTTTGGAATCCATTCACCCATGGGATTCATACCAGTTCCAGCAATTGCTGTTGTTAATCCCCAACCAAATTGTTCCTGCATACTAAAATCCATAAAATTGAGAGGTCCACTATCAACAGGTGATGGAATCTGCATTGGGGCTAAAACAATACCACCTGCTCCTACATAATCTTGACCTGTTAATGTCCCATTGGCTGCATAAGTTCGCTGGTGTCCTACATAATAAAAAGATGCACAGGCATCTTTTTCCACTACTGGCACTTCATTACTACCCATCAGTCCCGATACACCATAAACTCCGGGTGTTGAATCATTATTTACTGCTACTGAATCCGCCGCAGCAGGGGGTAATGTATAGGGCATCCGACACGGAAATACATAAAATCCATTCTGCTGTTGCCATTGGGCATCTGGGGGAACACCTGCCTCCCAGCGAGCATGGATATTCCATGCTGGAATAACCATTACAAATCCATCCCATGCTATTCCATTATTGCCAAGTCCATACAAATCCCTAAACTCTGCCCTATATGAACCATAGATTAGATAATTATCATTAACATAAGTAGTTCCTCGGATTCTCACATCAAAACAACTATTTCCAGTTGTGGCTTCAAATATCCCTATTCCTTGCCAGCGTTCAACCATAAAATCTCCGGGAAGAAGTTGATTCGGAGCCTGTGTAAATAGAAGATTCCAATCCACGAATCCCTGACAAAGTTTAGTAGTTAAATCGTATGCTAATCCACCCATCTTCTCACCTCAAATACTATCTATGACGAAATCCGTGACAGGCAAATTAGGGAAATCTTCTGTAATCGGAACAAGAGCATTAGCCAGATAATAAGTTACATCCCAATCAGTTCCCGGCGGGATTTCTATCGGAATCCAATTTTTCATCACAGGAGAATCCGAATTAGTGATGGGGTAAGGGGCAGAAGTTCCACTCATGCCTACATAATCTCGGCCATCAAGGGTTTGATAATACATAGTTGTGCCGATACGGATATTAACATAACCGCCCGGAACCCATGCAGCACCAGCCCCATATACTCCCGGTGTGCTACCAATATATTGTAATACAAGAAACTGGTCTGCTTTGGTATAATTCCTTCCATGAATGGTGGCATCACCAATTCCTGAATAGAAAACTGATTGTGGGCGATTTTCCAAAAGGTTCAAATCTTTAGGTGGCAAGTTTCCAAGGTCTGCAATAGACCACTGCCACCCTTGTCGGCGGATACCCATTAAGCATCACCATCGGTATCCAAGCCATGAGCCTTCCGCAATTGTTTAGTTAAATCAATTAAGGCTTTTTCAGCATTAGCGGGTAGGCGTTGAGTCTGCGGTTGTAAGTTTTTCTGAATGGGTTTAGGTGGGAGGGGTGCGGGGAGGGAGGATTCTTTAATTTGTCTGGTCCAAAGAGGTGTATCGTTTTCTGCCGTAACTGGAATATCTGGCATCTTGCTACTGCTAATTGGGTCACGCTTAGATTTGCGACCTCGTAATCCGCTACGACTTCCTAAGACCTTACGAAGATTGGCCTCTTCTTGCCGTTGCTTTTTGAGGGCATCCTCATAACTCATAGTATAACTATGAATGTTTTGATACTTAATACTTCACAAACTGGTTGGGAAGATTACTGACCAGCCATTTCACGCTCTTGGCGAGTTCGGCGGTGCTTGTCTCCCATTTGACGGAAGTTCTGTGGAGCATATGACTTAGCATCTTGACGCATATCGGCTGCGATAGAGCCAGTCTTGCCTGCAACTGCTACATTGGAGATAAATCTTCCATGTGTGTCACGAGCGACATATCGGCTGTTGCCCTTAGAAGTTACGAAACGCTGTCGGCGACCATACTTGCTGCCTCTGTTGGTTTCAGCAGAGCCATACCATACTGGAACTCCTTGTCCAGATTCTAAAGCAGAGTTGGTTCCATAGGAATCTGGGATTACAGGTAGTCCTGCCATATCTTCGGAATCCATAGCCCTTACATCGTGATACTTGCGTCCACCGTGTTTCTTATCCATAGCGGATGCTTCATCTCGGCGGTCTTTGAAAGATTGCTTGTGCTTGCCACGATGACGCATACCGAGGGATTCATCCATCTCATCGTCATATCCTTGACCTTTGTGGTGTTCTGAACCCAGACCAAGTTTAGCGAGTCCACGCTCAACCATGCCTTGTGGGTTAGCATCACCCATTTGACGGTATCCAGACTTAGCATAGTTAATAGCATTTTGTCGGCGGTCATTTGCGACTGCGCCTCTCTTGCCTGCGATATTAACAGATGTTACAATTGAACCATCCTTTCGGCGAGTAAAGTATCGGGCATTACCCCAACGGTCTGTGTATCGGTCACGCTTGCCGTATCTGCGGCCTTCTGCGCTACCATACCATTGTGGGACACCACGGCCAGAGCCTTGTGGCATACCAGCAGCAGATGAAGTGTCTCCATAGGTATTAGGAACTACAATTGCTCCTGCTTCCATATCTGCTGGCAGTTGTGGGAAGTATTCAGACTCCATAACTGCTGTAATCTTTTCTTTGACTTCGGTAGTTTTCTGTTTCATAGCCTCTTGGCGAAGTTTTCCGAACATCCATAGTCCGGCTCCAACACCAGTGAGTCCAAGAGTGAGATATGCTGCTGGGCCGTAACAACCCAATCCGGACAAGTCCTTCATGGCTTTGTAGCCGACCATACCGCCGCCAATCATTAGCCCTGCTCCTGCAATCGTCTTTGCATCCATGTTCTTACATTGAACCGTTCTGATACTTAAAGATTTGCTCTTAATCATTTCAGAGGATGTTTGATTTTTTTGTCACCCAGACACCATCTTAAGGTTTTGATAACTCCTTCTAAGGCTTTTTTGTTTCTGGCTGCTTCTCGCATTTGCACCTTGTCGCCTTCTTCTTTGGATTGAAAATAAGTCATTATCCATTTATTCTGGACTCTTTCGGCTGCATCTAACATAGTTTCAATTTCTTCCCATGTGCGTTCATAGGAAAACGAGTCGGTCTCTTGGTGGTCGGAAAGTAAGCCCATAGTAATTACCTCTTATCTAATCAAGTGGACTTGTAATTCCGGGGTAGTTCAATACCCAACGAAGGGTTTTAATGACTCCTTCAAGAGCCTTATGATTGCGAGCAGCATACAACGCATCTGAACGCTGCTTAGAAGCCTTGGCTATATCATACGCTTCTCGCCAATCTTGTTGGGTCCTAATGGCTGCTTGAAGCATCTGATATACCTCCTCTCTATCGTGCATACAATATGGTATGCAATTCAACTACTTAAAGATTCCTCTGTATTCTGTGCCCCAATCCTTTCGGATTTTTGAAGGGCTGCTGCCATATAAATCAAAGTCTCTTTGTTAATACCTGTGAGACTTACACTCGGTCTGTGCATTTTGGCGTTGCGGGTATTCCATGTTTCCGCACTTCTTTTATTCAAAGTGGAAAGCCTACGCAACACATAGGTTTCTAATTCATCTCGTGAGCAAAGCGCACGCATTTGATTGGGGTTCAAACGGTTTGGGTTCATAGTTATACTATGATGTATGACTTACTTAAACCTTTGCCTCCAGTGGCCTTAGCGACCTTCATTGGCAACGGTTTGCGTAATACCTTGTCTGGTAAATCTAATTCTCTAATACATCCAAAATGCCGTCAGAATCATCGTCATCATCTTCGTGGTCATCAAGCCCATCGTTATCATGGTCAAACTGTCCCGTTAGACTGTTACCATCATTGGCTTCAAACCAATCAGATAATCCATCGTTGTCATCGTCTGTATCAGTAGCATCCCAAAGACCGTCATTATCATGGTCATATCTGTATGAACCCCATGCACCATCAACTTCATCAACATCTAAAATGTCATCGTTGTCGTCATCGGTATCCACACTATCATTTAATCCATCATTATCGTGGTCACGAGAAGCATCTGTGCCGTTAGCGTGAACATCTGCATAGTTGTCTATACCATCGTTGTCAATATCCAAATCAAACCTATCTGGGATTCCATCATTGTCGTGGTCGTAAATATCTGTATTAGGGTCGCCATCATTGACTTCTTCTTCGTCAAGAATGCCGTCTCCATCATCGTCATCATCTTCGTTATCGTTGATACCATCATTATCATGGTCTAAGGGGGAGTCATCCACTGAATCAGGGATACCGTCATTATCATCGTCTGTATCAATGTCATCAGGAATACCGTCACCATCATTATCAACATCTCCATTCAATTCTTGATTGTCAAGTTGTTGGCCTTGTTGCTGGTCGGATTGCTGACCTTGCTGGCCTTGCTGACCGTTCTGGGTCTGTCCTTGCTGCTGCTGGTTCTGACCGTTCTGGTTATCACCATTTTGGTCTTGCTGTTCTTGCTGACCTTGCTGACCGCCCTGTTCGCCACCTTGTTGTTGCTGGCCTTGACCGTTATCTTGTTGTTCGCCTTGCTGACCTTGCTGACCTTGCTGGCCTTGATTACCTTGCTGGCCTTGCTGCCCACTTTGTTGTCCTTGTGAACCCTGTTGGCCTTGTTGTCCTGTCTGACCTTGCTGGCCCTGCTGTCCTTGTTGTCCTTGCTGGCCTTGTTGTCCTTGGCCTTGGCCTTGTCCCTGTCCTTGTCCTTGACCCTGACCTTGGCCTTGCCCTTGTCCTTGTCCTTGACCTTGACCCTGACCCTGACCCTGACCCTGACCCTGACCCTGACCTTGGCCTTGTCCTTGACCTTGGCCCTGTCCTTGTCCTTGTCCTTGGCCTTGCCCTTGTCCTTGGCCTTGCCCTTGGCCCTGTCCTTGACCTTGGCCCTGACCTTGGCCTTGACCTTCGCCTTCGCCTTGTCCATTATCTTCGGATTCGCCGCCACCTTCTGTGCCGCCGTTTCCTGAACCTGCTTCCGAATCTTGATAGTCTGGGTCGTAGGCATCGGGGATACCATCTCCATCACTATCGGAGTATTCTCCATCATTAGGGTCATTTGGGAACGGGTCTGAACCATCAGGTCGCCCATCACCATCTGTATCTGCATTATTTGGATTTGTTCCTCGTGCGTATTCTTGTGCATTAGTTAGGCCATCACCATCGGGGTCGCCATTAGCATCTCCACCGTTGAGTGGGTCAAGGCCATTAGCCACTTCCCAACCATCGGGTAAGCCGTCACCATCGGTATCGGCTTTGCTAAAATCTGTTCCATGTTGCTGTTCTTCAGCATTGGTTAAACCATCACCGTCCCAATCAGCCCCGCCATCGGAAGGGTCTAATGGGTCTGTTCCATCTGCGACTACTACGCCTGCACTCATAGCAAGCATAAAAGCAGTCAGTATTGTTAAAAATATATTTTTCTTTTTATTTGAATTATTCATCATTTTTCTCACTTATTTTTTCATTCATAGGGAACCCACTGTTCCCTCTGTTATCTAATAGGGGTTTTCAGTGATATAAAGGTATCGTTAGGTTGCTCTGACGGAATCTGCACGGACATTTTCTAATAGTATGGGGAAGTTGGAACTCCAAAGTTCCAAAGTTAATGATTCATCTTCCTCATTGATACTGGTTATTCTGCCTTCATCACCCTTCCATGCACCACTTAAAAATGATACAATCATCCCTATTTCTAATCCTTTTGTTGATTTGCGGGGTTCTGAATGAACTTGTGCTTCTTCTGGAGATATTTCTCCTACGACTTGTTTCACACCCTTGATAGTAAGGATATGATTTGACCCAATCAATCCTAAAACTTCTTCCAGATAAGTGATTTCTATGGCTTCAACCAAAATGTATCCTTTCAAATGTGTGGGTGCTACCATCTTTCCAATGTAATCTATCTTTTGGCTCATAGACCCTGCGCCATTAAGTCTTGCCATAATTTCATTTATCACTTTTTGTTCTGTTCCGATTTTTGTCTTTACAATGTATGTTTTCATATTTTTCCTCCTATGGAATAGAATACCTGCGTTGCAGTAAAAAAAGAGGGTCATACGGGATTTGAACCCGTGACCGCCCGGTTAAAAGCCGGATACGCTACCTGTCTGCGCCAATGACCCAGTTAATCTGGTGAACTAAGGAGTAAAGTAATCTGTGGTTTCCTCATCAGATTCTTCTTCGGTTTCTTCTTCATCCTTAACTTCTTGCACTACTATCGTGTATTTGCGTTTAGTGCCATCATCTTCTGTGCGTTCAATCAATAAGTCCATGGTGCATAGGCCATCCTCATCTAAGGAAACCTTTTCACGCAGAACATCTGATTTAGGGAGTTTGTTAGACACAAGTTGTGTCAAGAACTTGTTAATGTCGGCCATTTGGCGTGCCAAACGAGCAAAGAAGGAGTAATTGTTATCTGGGTTAATTTGGTGGCGATAATAGTTGTTGTAATAGCCATCGTAATTTGTGCTACTGTTGTCAGCACCCAAGTTCCTAAAGAAATCATCCCAGAAGGTCATATACTACCTATGTTAAATGACCCATATAAACTTTAGCATCTCCATGGGGCTTCCCATGTATTATTAGATAGACAAGTCAAGTGAACCGGCCGGCCGTGTTGAGAAGCCTTGGCTTCTCCGGGTAGTATCTGGCGATTGCATTGGTCGCAGTAATCTATCATAATATCACAGAATCTCACGGGATTTGTCATCAAGAGGTGATTTGAATACTTTAGTTTCGGATTCAAATGTATTTGGATTCCAAACATTTTCGGCACGCTGTTTGTAAACTTTGCGAAAGTCTGCCGTATCTTTAACTTCTGGGTTTGGTTTGTAAGGCTCTCTTTTACGGCCATCTGAATGACCTACATTATAGGCATACGCATACGCCTCTTCTTCGGAATCTTTGCTGGTGGCAATTTCTGAAAGTATTTCATGTTCATAATTCAACGGACACTCCACATTATCGTGGTCGGAAATGTTTGTATTTGGGTCGCAAGAACAATTTACCTCTTCATCGTCATCTTCTTCATCCTCTTCATCGTCATCATAGTCATCATAGTCATCATAGTCATACTCATCCCACATATCTTCCACTACATAGGGTGGTTCAATCTCGGCATCAGTAAACTCGGCACTCTCGCCTGTGCTATGATTATACAACTTACCATCTATGCGGGTTCCATAAATCGTATCATAAGTATCAATGTGTTGAACTGCCCAACTACTGTCAGTTTCACTCTTTAATGCTATTCTTTTGGCTGCCTCTTCTGGACTAATGCCTTGGTCTTGAGTTAATTTTCGTGGCTTATGTGGTTTGCCTGACATAGTTCGGACTTTACCTTTGGTCTTGCTAACGGTTTCAGCATAATAAGGTGTGTCTGCCCATGCTTCACCACATTGATAGCAATATACTCCGCTATCCAATGCTACTGGACTAAAACAATGTCCACAAAGTCCTACGCTTTCGGAGGCATATTGGTGATTTAATACATCTTCGGCCTCATCCATCAATAGTAAAAGGTAAACTTCTGGGTCTGAATAATGTTCCCAAAACTTTTCAACAATGATGTAGCCATCATCAGTTGGTTCACATTGGTCAGCAACTTTCATAAGTTTAGAACTGGCCTCTATGACTAATCCCATGACACCATTTTCTAATGGTGTGTCTCGGTGAAACACTACCTCGCCTTCAAAGACTGCGGCTACTGAATAATATGTCATAGTAATATCCTATCCATCTTGATACTTAAAGTTTAGGGTGAATGCAGGTCATCATCTAAAGTGTAGCCTAATGGTAAATCATCACCCAACATTTCTGTAATTTTAGTGGGATTACTGCGTTGGCCTTCACTACACGCTACACAAATAATCTTCAATGTTGGCCAAATAACTTCTAAATCATCCCATGAATAATCAACCAAAGACTTGTAACCTTTTTCTCCCCACTTACGCAGGTGCGTCTGCGGGCTGGTTTTAACAGTTAGTAATTCTCGTTCATCAAATCCACAAATCATACATTTAGACCCCAACACACTCAAAAGGTAGGTGTGTTTTCGGCTTCTCAAAGTTTTTTTAGACCTAACTGCTCGGTTTACAAGATTCTTGTAATCCTTAAAATCCTTGTAATACTTTTTATTGTAGGCTTTCTGATATTCCCTTTTTTTCTCTGGGTCTGCATAAGGCATAGTTATACTAAACCATAACTGATACTTAAAACTTTGGTTTCAAGACCCACTTCATAATATGAAGGTTCCAGTAGTAATCAATGCAAGTAATCCGGGGATGGCTGCTAACCAAACTTGCCACCACTTGTCTTGCACTTCTTTGAGGGCTGCAAGTTTTTCTTCAATAATTTCTAAGCGAGACATAATGGGTGGTCTGCCGTTACCATCACGCACTACTTTGTTAATGAAGGCCATATCTTCATCCAGATTTGTTAATTGATGATGACAATGATTCAAAACTTCTTTGAGGTCAGAAGTTTCTGTAATAAACGAGTTAATCAATAACATCAAGTCGTGAGTAAACTCTTCAAGGTCTTTGTCCATATGTTATACTAACATATCTTGATACTTAAAGTTTATTGATTGCTGATTCTAAAGAATGAACCAGTGTTTCTAATTGTTGGTGGCGAGAGGTAAGGGTTTGAATAACAAATTGAAGAGATTCTGTGCGGATTTGGGCTTGGGCTAAGGCGGTTTCTAATTGTTTCATACTCTCATTTCCTGTTCCAGTAATAAACACCTACTGCGAGTGCTGCAATAATGCCGGCTATGCCTTTGACTCCTACGGATGCAGTAGTATCCTTCCACATTTGTTGTTTGAGTTTTCTGCGTGTCTCACTAATGTTGTGCCGAGGAGTAGGTTTGTATCTAAATCTATGAATGTTGTAGCGAGCGTGAGCGTCAAAAGTTTCTGCTTCTTTGAGGTATTTCTCTCGGAGGTATTCTGCTTCATCGGCGGTTCGGTAATCCAACCATCTGACCCCATAATTTATGGCCTCTAATTTTTGGGGTAGGTCATCCCTTCCAATCCCATAATCATCCATGACTTCTCCATATTCTTCTTCTAACTGGGCATCAGTCAATAATTCTAAAATTATGTATTCCACATCTGCTCTATTAGCCCAAGGAGTTGCTTCAAAGGTTTCTGATTGACGAACTTCAAGGTTTTGTTTTCCAGAATAATTTAGACTGGCTGAATCAAAATCGCCGTGTATGGCCGAACTTTCGGTCAATTCTTTGGCGGTAAACCCGCCGAGGGCTGATGGGTTGTTTCCAAAATTAAACAATGCACCGAGTCCTGCATAGGGAGCCTCAAAAGTTTCTGCCTGACGATAATATCCTTCTCCTTCATAGCCATCATCAGGTCCCCACTCATCGTAATCAGAATCATCCAAGTCTGGTTCATAATCTCCATAACTTTCTAAGGCATCGTTATAGTATTTGACGAATATATCTTCATCTATGTTCAAAAGTTCTTCCTTTCTCTCTTGGGTTCTTGAGTTCCACCAACCATATACATCATGCCACAAGCCCGAACTCTGGTCTGGGTCATCCGCCCATCTCCTAATGACATCCGTATTTCTTCGGTTTGACCAATTGATGTATAATTCTAAATACATCTCGGAGTCGCCATCACCGGCATAGATGTCATCAACAAATCCTTCGGCCCAACTTGCTTCATCCCAATCGGTGGATGCAAAAGTTTCTGCCTCGTAGTCAGGGATAGCATTTATCTCTTCCACATATTCTGGGTCCTGTAAGACCATCCAACCAAGGGTATCATATTCATAATACAAATCACAAAGATTCATATAATCATCATAGTCCATGATAAGTTCCACTTCGCCATCTTCTTCACCCAAGACATTCAAAGAAACATCTTCAAAACTGATACCGCTAACGGCGATTAACCAATTTTCAAACTCTATTGGGACTTCCACGAACCCGACTTGGTGTTCGCCCTCCATCGGGAAAAACTCTAACATTACTTCTTATCAAGTAAAACCGATACTTAAAGATATGGGTGGAGTCACCTACAAGGGTGAAGGAAGTGGTTCAAAAAGAGAACTTATGCAGATGACTCCAATTAGTAATAGTTGTATCTGATATTTATAGTTACGCTTCAAGGACTTCAGTATCGGCATTAAAATCTAATTCACAAACATCATTATCGCAAAATCTTTCCACAACAACTTCTTCTCCTCGGATTCTTCCGAAAGACAATTTGCTAAGATTTCCCTTAATTTCTTTGTAGGTTTCTTCATCAATAGATTCATAGGGCATTTGGGAATAGGCACCTACATCTAAACGAGGTAAAAACGATATTCCCTTAAGTTGATATTGGAAAATATCTAAAGCATTAGCAATTTGAGGTCCTTCAGTTTCAGGGTCAAATGTGACTGTGCAAGAAACTTGGTTGTCTGCCCAATAACGCTGGGCTAAGGCTGCAAGGGCTAATTGTTCCCACATTGAAACTTTATCTAATGTTCTAACTCCGGCTCCAATATCAACGGGTATTTCCACAACAAGGGTGGACTTTTCGGAGCCAAAAGCCGGCTCTAATTTGTATCCTGCTTTTTCTAAAGCAGGGACAAGGGCTGAATCAATGCCAAGCCTCATGCGGCGAATGTAATACCGAGATTCAGGGAAATGGATTCCGGGTGTAGCACCTGCAAGTAATGAAACTGTGCCAGAGGGCTTAATAGAAGTAGTTTTGATAGAGCGTGGAATAGCCATCCAATCCGAATACTCTTTGTCAAGTTTTTGAATATGTTGATAACCTTTATCCATCCATGATTGAAGAGTGCCAATTCCTTGGGTGGCTACGAATTGTGCGATTCCACTCATGGAACATCCAATTCTTCGGTTGCGTAGCATAACTCGGTTGGTTTCAGGCCAATGGGTTTTACCCAATGTTACTGACTTAGCATACAAATAAGCGTATTTGAGCGTAACCAAATAATCTTCCAGACTGTCATGATTATTGGGAAAAGTTTCCACCAAACAACAAAGTTCATAACTTTCTAAAGTTTGTTCTAAACAAGGATTGCCTCCGCAGGCTCGGCTATCTTTCCAATTGGGTGCATCAACCATACGACCATATGCCCTCATATTTTCTAACCATGCGTATCCGGGTTCTCCGTTGTATTGAACTCTTTGAGCAGAGGGTTCGTAATCCATTCCAGTGGTAGCAAAGATTGAATTATTAGAAGTCCAACCGTATTCTGCTCTGTGTGGATTTACCTCATAATTTTTCAAATCAAGGTATTCTTCGGAATCTGGTTCTCCGAATACTATTTCGGCACTACGGCGCACATTTCCTGCGACTACACATTTTCCAATTAGATTCATAATATCCACAATTGCAGTAATGGATAATGGTCGCCCAATTTCTGCATCTAAAATCTCTCTGGATTTTTCATGGAGTTCTATCAGTGGGTCTGGTCCAGAAGATTCACCACCAAAACCCTTAATCGGAACTCCTGCTGGTCTAATCTGGGTGTAATCAAAAACAACTGCACCTGTTCCCAATGAATAGGAATCTAAGAGCATCTTCAGTGATTCAACCCAACCCTCACGGGTGTCCGGAATAATGTAAACTTCTTGGTTGCGAGCAGGATTAGTGCCTTTGAGAATAATTGTGTTCTCTCCTTTGGTATCAAAACCGACTCCTACTCCAAGCATAGAAGCATCCATCAAAAACGCAAACGGTTTAGAAAAATCGGATTTAAGTTGGTCTGTGGAAACAAATGCACAATTATTCAGAGCCGCATGAAGATTCTTCTCTTCAGTAATAGGTGTCCCCATAGCCCACAAGCCTCGGCCGGGTGGTAGGAACTTCATATTAAAAATACGGTCATACATTTCTTGTGCCGAATGTTGAGCCTTCCAAGCGTTCCAGCCAAGCCCGTGAGCATCAATATGGTGTTTTTGCATATTGAAGGTGCCTTCCACGACTCTTTGAACAGTTTCCCACCACTGTTCGTTTTTGCCATCTGCCTTTAATCTTGAGTAGGTTCGGTTATACACCAGTTCTCCTAATCCGTTGAACCCGAATGGTGCTTTCTTGCGTCTGTATTTGGCCATAAAAAGTTCCGACAATCGGAATGGCACTGTATCAATTTTATTTAGAAACATAATTTTCTCTCCTTTGTATTTGACCTATTCAGAACCTACTACTTAAAGTTTAACATCGGTCAAAACTTGGACACGCATAAGTAAAGTTTTCAAGCAATTCTCTTGAACACAGTTGGTCCTCTTTTAGTCTCTATCACGATAAAATCTTTATCCTTTTTCATCTTGGCCGACAAACTTCTTTTGGTCGGGATTTCTCGTCTGCGGGCATCTATTAGTCTTTCAACCATATTCTCTGCCGTTATTTCTTCGCCAACGGTTACTGTCCGTTTTGCAGCCTCATAATTTGTGGGTTTCGTTCTTCTCATTTTTAATCACACTCGGTTTGCTACCATACTAATTACCCGAACACCCTCATAAGGTTCCCAATCAAATCTCATTGGTATGTCTTGTCCACCTTGAAGAGTCAAGGGTTGTGTGCGTTGGGTTCCACCAATGGCAGCCAATACTTCTTCGGTGGTGTAAGTGGTGGAAGATAAATCTCCAAAGGTTGCGATTCGGATAAGTTCTTCATCGTCATCAACTGCTGTCAAATCAGGACACCATTCAATGGGTTCATCATCGTTTTTGGAACGCCATAGAATGGCCATCAAGCCTGCTTCTTTACGAATAATACTATCAAATGCTACGGTTTTACCCGTAGTTTTCAAGAAATCTCTAATTTCTTTTGAAGAAGTCTGCAAGGAATAGGTATAATGGAAATCAGGTAATGTTTGGATTTCAGTCATATACTCTAATCTAAGTAATTTAATTGCTCGGTTAATTCCATTAGCAATCAAGGCAAGTTTTTCATTCTCGTATGAAATAACTAATTCATCTTTGGCAACCAATGTTTTAGTAATGTCTTTGATACGGTCAATGACTACGCCGACTTTTACTTCTTCTTGACACTCGTATTCTTTGAAAGCATCTGGCTTGACCCATAAATCCACCATCTTAAAATGGCTGGCACAAACCGTGCGAATCATTAAACCTTTCTCGTCAAAAGTAAATATGGCTTCTTCGGAAATCTTTTCTAAGATAGAAATGATATTCTTAATTGTGGGGACGGATATTTTGGCTTTCAATTCTTCACCCCCAATGAAGTAATAGTAGTGGATTCACTTGTTTTCCATTCTGTTTTTAAGAACTTGAGAATGTCCTCATAACCTTTGGTGTGTTGGCCAAGGGCTGGGTTGGTTTCCCAATTGTTTACAAAATCAACTAATGAATCATAATGTTCGTAAATCTTTTTTCCTGTTGTGCGACCAACTCGTGGGATTTGTTCTAACAAAGCATGGTGGCGGTTGCGTGAAGAGGTGACTACGGTAACTGGTCTAACTAATGAGCCAAACTCTCCTTCTTTGACCCGATGAACAACCGAGTTCAAATAACGGAATGTTTCATCAATGGATTCTGTATAGATTACGGGAATAGTTTCCACTGCCAATCGGTTTAGATGTTGTTGTAGGCTTCGGATTCTATCTCCATTGACTCCATAAATATCTCTCCATGAGCCTTCAATGAGTAATACTGGTCGGACACCTTCAGTTTCCGCCGCAGTTTCTATCAAGCGAGAAACTTGTTCCTGTAATCTTTTGGAATTAAAACTACCATAAGCATCACTCCATGTTTTGCGTTCAATAAGCACCTGTAAGGGATTCTTATCAAAGCCAATTCCTTTAACAGAAAAATCTCCACAGGGTAATGGACTGACTTCTGCATTTAAGACCATTTCAGCCATGGCTTTGATTTTGCCGTGTTCGTGAGCATCCACTAAAACTTCAACCATGTTATACTATATGTGTAATCACCTATTTAAGTATGACACTACTGTAACGGCATAACCACACCCACATTCATAATAATCTCCTTTCAAGACCATGGTTTTACTGTGATATTTTCCATTACAGGCTGGACAATGGCGGGCTAAGGCTGGTGGTGTGCGATTACTCTTCTTCATGGGTCTCGGACTCCTCTGGGGGTTCAAATAAAACTTCTCCATCTCCTTCGGGATTAAACCAGACTGATTCTCCACAGGCTTTGCGGTCTAAATAATCGGAGTAAGCGTCTGAAACTTCTCCTTCATGGTCGCCATTGGTCAATATAATTTTCCAATCATCTCTATGTTGATAACCCATGGTTCTTAATTGACATAGCACATGATAAATAAAACGGTGTGCCATTTCTCCATTGGGTCCTGCAAACTCAATTAGTTCTTCTAATTGGGTTTCATCTAACATAAAAGACTTCATAGTGGTCATAAGACTAAACACCTACTTAAAAGTTCACTTGAATACGACATAGAAGATGCCGCCAACCATGAGTAATCCGACACCAACCATAACTGGTGAATCAAAAACACTCCCTACTACATTCCCTACTCCGGCTATTCCGCTACCTATGCCTTTGCCAATACCTTCAGCCACATCGTCTCCCCATACGATAACACCGCCTACTGCTGCAAGAGGAGCAATTTTCCGAAGGGTTGATGATTCACCTACTTCGGCAGAAGTTTGCTGGGCTACATTTTTGGTTGCTTGTTGTCCTACTTCTTGAGTTACTTCTCTGCCAGCAGTTTTGCTGGCTGTGCGACCAAAAGTTCTCCTCACCCAACCAAACATCAATTAAGAGTGGGTGGTTCAACTACTTAAACTTGCTTGAGCGAATGGAAGTGTAATCAACACTCGGTTAATTTGTATCGCTTCGTTATAATCTATTTCTTCAAATAATTCGGGAGATAAAATACTTAGGATAGCATTATATTCTTCATTAGTTAATAATTCTCTTTTCTTATTTTCTAATGATTTCCAAAAATATCCATAATCCTTTTCCACTCGGTAAAAAGTTAATTCATTGGCTTCTCGGTAATCTTCAAGTTTCTTAGATACTTCTTCAGAATCTAAGACTTTGTATCGGACTAATAATTCTTTTGGGATATTGTCTAAAGTTTCATACTCGGTAATAAGTTTGGCTGCTTTGACTGGCCCTAATCCCGGGATGCTTGTGATATTATCGGTGGTATCTCCTGTCAAAGATTTCCAATCCACGAATTGGTTTAATGAAATACCGAGGTCACTTTCTATGTCAGAGGGATTGATAACATTTTGCACATTAGAGATACGAAGGGTCTTACCATCAGGAATGTCCCATGAATAAAGTTGGTGCAAATCTGAATCCTGACTAAATATCAGTATATCTTCAATGTCGGGATTCTCAAAGGCTTCTAATACTTTTTCGGCTATGATGTCATCGGCTTCTTTGTATTCCTCATAGATTCCAGTCCATCCATGTCTTGGGTGCATAGGATTGATACTCCACTTTTGAAAATCTTCACGAAGGTCGTGAATCTCATATGATTCGGCATCATAGATGGCATCATCTTCTATGATAGCACGATTTCCTTTGTAAGCACTATCTATTAAGCCTCGTCTTTGGCGTGCAGATATTCCATCATAACAAACAAATACTTCAGAATTACGATATTTGGGAGACATATGTAATTGACTCATGCGTAAATCCAAATACTTAAAATCATTGAACACAATTTTGCGACAAGCATTAACGAACATATACGCATTAGGTTTCTTTGCCCGAACTATCCATTTACGGTGCGCTCGTTTCATTCCGCCTTTCGGACTCCAATGACGAGCATTACGGCCTACAAACCAACCTGCATCTATCAATACCAGTTTGGACTTCGCCATAGTGGTTGATATGCTACGAACTACTTAAATCTTTTGGCCAACGATGTGCCATATTCTTCATCGGTGTCTTAACGGTGATTACGCACTCACAATCTTCGCACCTAAATACACCACAAGCGAATCCATGAGATTCCCATTGGTTTTCTAATTGTGTGGGCCATCCACAAACAGGGCAATCCATAATCTTGATAAAGCGTAGGACTTACTTAACTGTTCTGTATAAACCATAGGTCAATAGTGCTGCGCCTAATCCCAACAACGGAACGGTTATTTTTCGGTCTGCGAGGGCAGAATGCGACTCGGCTGCCGATTCATCGGTAGGTGGTGGTGAGACTACGGTAAAAGTTTCCACAACATCAAGTCGTGGGTCAGCGCAGGAGCCAGAGGCCATAGATTTGACTCGGACTTTCCAATCGCCCGGTGAATCAATGACGAAATAGGCTAAAGCGGGGCTGGGTTTGTTTCCGAAGTAAACATCAGAAGTTCCAGCGAGTTCTGTGTCATGAACTACACGAGTTACTCCATTGTGGCGACAAGTAATTTCAATAGAAACTTTGTGTGCTGCTGCACCAACATTGTGATAATCCATTCCCAAATAATCAGTAGCAAAACTTTCATTGGTTTCTGCGAACCAGTTCTTGGGACTCAATTTTGATTTATTCCAAATGGTTGATGCTGAATTGCCCATGTTGGCTACCCATCGGGCGGGCATAGAACCTGCATAAACAACTTGATAGGCCCGATATTCTAACCATGAAGCATCTCCATCTTCGTATTGTTGTTTAATAATATCATAACCTTCTTTGACGACATTTTCATAGTGTGTTGGGTCTGTAATCATAGTTCCGATACCGCCTATTACTGCACCGGGGTCAAGGATGCCACCGCCTGATGTATCATTAGCCCAAAATGCTACAACAATACTATTCTCAAATGGAATAATCTTGTTTGGCCCGCCGGTTGGTGGCGGTTGTATGCCTATCCAAACAGCGTGCTTTGAACCACAAAGGCTTCGGGGGTCACGCTCTTTGGTCTTATCTTTTCGTAAGTCAATCTGAACTGGCATTTCTCCGGGAATATCAGTAGTGGCAGCAAATGTTTGTGCTTGCTTATTAAGCAAATTAAGTTGAAATGGGTTGTTCCAATCACTCATCAGAGGTTTCCTCCTTGGGTTTTGATTTTTTAGATTTAGATTTTCGGCGAGGGATTAGGGCTAACAATAACAAGGGTGCCATAATGCCAAGCAACAATAAATTAGTGGATGTGCCTTGTAAACCATATTGAGTTTTGATTTCGTTAATCTTTTGTTCTGTGCTTGGGCTGATTTGAGAAATCATTGATTCTGTTATTTCAGTGGACTCTGTGCCATCTTCAGTGATGACTGGTTCATCTAAAATAAATGTGTAGGTATGATTCCAACCCATCATTGGAAACAAACAACCTTTGCGGTTTTCATCAATTGCTCCAAATCCACTTGATAAATAATTAGATGCCGCTACTCCTATGTCTGCCACGGCTGCTGCCGTTGCGATTCCTCCTACAATGGCTGTTCCAATTCCTGCGGTCATAAAAGTAAGTGCGACTATGGCTACAATTTCAACAATCATGAATCCTACTTCTTCAACCCAAAAATCATAGGCTTTGCCTTTATCTGATTTTTCGGCCATTCCTGCATACCCATAATGAATGGTTAAAACATAATCTGCAAACTGCATTTTTTCATCAATAGGGATTTCTCCTGCGGCCTTTCCTGAACTATCTGTAATAACTGTTGTGGAGTAAACTTGTTTAAGGGCTTGGCCAACATCCAGAATAGGTGTTAGGTATTTTTCAATCGGGGATTCGTCTCCATTGAGAACTTGTTGTGTTTCGGCCTCGGTTAATTTGCTGATTACTATGTCGCTAAGTTTTCCAATATAAATTGGGTCATAATAAGTGAGAGTAACTGTAATTCTGTCTGAAGTAGGGTCTTTATCGCATAATGTTTCTGCTTCCCAATAAATTATATCTCCTTTGGCTGGTTGTGTAAATACAATACTTTTTCCTAAATCGCCCGTTTCTTTAGATGATGGTAAAACTTTACCATTTCTTTTCATAACTGCGGTGGTGATTAAATCTGTCTTGTCGGACGAACTACCTGCTCCATAACTTCCGAAAATGGCGGAGTCGGCCATAGTCCAACCTTTTTGGGTTGCCATGGTTATTCCTCCGATTCTTCATCGTCTTGGGATTTCTTGGGAAGTAGGCGACTAATAAGAACTACGCCTAAAACACCTAATAGTGAAATAGTGGCTCCGCCCATCAACATTGTGCGAAAAGCGGCTTGGGCTTCACATTCTTCAGTTTTTTCTGACCAAACTTCTGGATTGGATGGATAATTAGCCTCAACACCCTCACGACAGTTTTCTCCAGTAAGTGTAGCAAGGAGGCCGTCTCCTGTATCGCCTACTACTCCTCCTACGGCTTCTGATATTGGGAGTAATAAATTGTATGCACCATAAATAGCGACTCCTGTTAATCCATATTTCCCTGCAAACTTGGTTACATCTTTTTGAAATGGACTCATTCCCTTGGCCTCGTCTAATTTCTTTGTGGTATTCTCTGCGCCCTCGGCTACAATGTCTTGGGTAAGTTCTTCTCCGGCTTCTTCAAGAGCCTCTTCAGTAATTTCTTTTCCGCCCTTTGCTGCTGCATCATCAACAAACTTATTGGCTTGGGCTACATCATCAAGTTTTATGGTTTTACCGATGTCGGATGGGTCAATTCCTTTAATCATCCCTTCTGCTGCATCGTCACTAAACTTTTGAACTTTTCCATTTAGTGCCTTAGTATATGCTCCTTTTTCAGCAGCAGTTCCGTTCTTTAACTCACTCCATAACTTACCTTTGTTTTTTCCACTGGAGACAGTTTCCTCTGATAATTCTTTAGTGGCTCTTTCAACGAAGGATTCACCTACTTCTTCGGAAACTTCCACACCAACCTTTTTTCCTATCTGTGTGGAAACTGCTTTGGATGTAGCCTCCACTATTTGTTTAGCAATTTTTTCCCACATCTCTTTAAGAACTTTGGCAGTTACTAATTTTCCTGCGGTTCCTGCACCATGGAAAACACGAAGATGCTCGGCACCATATACAGACGGGTCAATTTGAAACACGCCGGGTGATAAAGGTTCAACAACTGTCCAGCCCATGATTTTGATTAAGATGCACGACTACTTAAAGTTATCTTTGATAAAACTTGGTTTAATTGAGCATGATTCCAATTCAAACAAGCAGAAGTTTTACTCTTGACCCCCAATACCATCAATACGATGTAACCATCAAGTTGCTCTTTCAACCATGTAGGCGATATGGGTTCAGAATCATACTCCACATCATCATGTTTATCCTTACCCCCACTACCGAATCCTGTTCCACCGTCAAGTTTTTTTGTAGGGTCGTAGGACAAAGGTGGAAAAATAATAGTCAGTATTTCATTTCGTGGAAGGGTTTCACCCATTTTAGCCTTGACTTCGGTATAGTATTCCATATCAAAACATTGGGCTTGCCTATACATGACTCGCACACCCTCGGTCTTAACTTGTTCTGCGTCTGGGGGTATTATGATGTATAAGCCAGAGGTATTTAATAAACTGGGAGGGACTCTTTTCAAATAGGCAGGCATATTAGGCATCTGGAGACTCTCATTCATCCACGATGCCGACCATGAGCCATGATAGTCGGTAAAATCCATATTTACGGTATCAACGAGTTGAACCTTAAAATCCTTGTTGAAAAACTTAGTTATAATCTCCATTAACAATATCCTAAACTCCTTACCCATCTCTGGCATAAAATCTTCGGGCGTAGCCATTGGAGTCCCGGGCTGCATAAACTTGACTGACAGGGGTTCTTCATCAACTATTATTTCTGTTGAGTGCCAGTTCTCCGGTTTGGGAAATACCGGGAGTGCCTCTCCCTTTATCCACTTACTTAAGGGTGGAATAGTCCACTCTCGCATTGTTCCTGTTTCATCTTCATAAGATATACTATTTGGCATCTTATCGCCTCTGCATCCATTTGACTAATCCAAAGAATCCCAGAATGCCAAGAAGTATCCACCACCATTGAAACTTATTATTCCACCCTAAATCCAAAGTGCTGTCATACATGGATGCTTCTCCGTAGGTCGGTTGCCCTGCACGAGAATATCCCCAATCTTCATCATAGGCCCCATACGCAACTTTGCGTTCACGAGCGAACTTATTCCAGTCTAATTGATAAAGTTTTCCTTCTTGAGTAAACCTAAGTGTCGGGAAAGTAACTGATTTAGTTTCTTCGGTATCTGCATCTTCCATCTGCACTGTTTGACGGCTACCCATTTCTAAGTAATCAGAATCATCCATCTCAATAGCGATTGTGTTTCCTGTGCTTTGAAATGGAGTCCCTTGGGAATCCACCAAAAACGGCCAAAATTGACGAGGGAGATTTAGATTCAACTTGGTGTTTTCACCAAGGCGAGGTTGGTATTCATAAACTTTTGGTGTTCCTGATGTTCGGAACCATTTCCAAGTTGTTGGCATAAACGGTTTCTTGAGGCGACTTAGAAAACTTTCGCTTTCCTTAGCCTCTTTCTTGATAGAGGTTGGAGTAAAACTTTGTCCGACAATAGACCCGTGGTTATGGGTTTTACCTGACTCACTATGGTAAGGTTTATTCCAATCCATGTAATATATGAGTGTGTGCTGATACTTAATACTTATCTTTAAGTAGTCGTGCAGTAAAGAATATATTGGAGCCACTTTGAGTAATTGGACTGATTCGTATTTTTTTGTGTTGTGATTTTTTCGTTAGAGAGTTTCGTTGATTGTTTCGTTTGTTTAGAGTTGAAGAAAGAAGAAAGAAGTGAAAGATTGGATAATGAGGATGTTTGATAGAGGTTTCGGCTGTATTGATTACTGAATTGTTATTCAGGAGGCTCCACCCTTATTGGCCCTTAGTGGTAACTTTATTCTCCACAAAGGTCTGTGGTATAATCTGGTGTAAGCATAAAATAGGCTACTAATGACAATGATACACCCAATGAACCCAGAATAGAGGCCAATACTAATTCTTTTCCTTTGACTCCTGCGAGATAAACTCCGGGTGCAATAAACACTGCTCTTTTGAATGAGTTTTTAAGTAATGATGGAATGACTTGCCATTCGCCATGGGCTAATCTTTCAGTAGCAAAGACACTATCGGGTTTGAAAAACCATTGAATTGGTGCTATCATTAGTTTTCACCTGCCATATAAATGTCTGACCAAGTTTCATAAAGGTCTTGGTTGTTTCCATCCTCATCTTCCCAAATGGCTATCCATTTGAAATCATAGGTGTTGGAGGTAATGTTGTGTAAGTATAATTCTTGAACATCTCCCACATCTCCTTGAATATAATGAAATCCAATGGAATAATTCACGGTATCTGTTGTGTTGGCTACGGTATTCCAAAATTGCACCGATACATTGAAACCTTCGGCATTATCATCACTTCCACAATCCAAATCGTATTGAATATATGCGCTTGAATTATTGGTTTCAAGTAAAATATCATAAAGAGTAATTTCGCATCTCGGTGGCGGATATTCACATGAATTATCATCTTTAGTTGCTGTTTCATCATAGTTTACGGCTGTATTGTTCATACATCCCCATCGGATAGGTGGGTCACCTATGGGTTCATCATCCCAAATGGACTCTTCTCCCCACTGGGTTATATTGACTATGCCAAAGCCTTCGGCACCAATACTAAGTAGTAAAGCAATAATTGGTATCAAAGTAATGAGCAATTTCTTAAACTTTTCGGCTTGTTCTTGTGCTTTATCAAGAAAATCTTTATCAGATATATCTGAACCCGCACTCATATTAGCCACACCATCGTCTAATAAATCAGCCAAAACATCTTCTTCATCTCGGCCTGTTCCTTCCGCAATAACCGTGGCTTTTTCGGCCAACGCAGTTAAATCATCGGTGGGCATATCTAATCCTCCCGCTATGCAGGACTGATATACATTAGACTACTCTGATACTTAAAGGTTATTCTGTCACTTCGTTTTCAAAAAAGACCCACCGAGAGAGGTCAGCATCAATAGTGTTGTTATCAATTTGCTCTAAGAAAGTATTTAATGCGTCAAAATCATCAAACATAAAGTTGTAATCCATAATTCCGAATAACCAATTACTGGCATTACTTCTGCCACCCTCAATGACTACTAAAGTAGGTTTACGCTGGTGGATAGAATTGATTAACTCATGAATTGTGCCAAACATAGGAATTGAAGGATTCAAATACACAATAATGAAATCTGATACATCAACCATTCTCAAATCCATATGCACAATTTCTTTCATTCGCCTTGTTAGTTCATAATACCGACCTGTATTCTTCAAATCAAACATTTTAACTTTTTCTTCATCTATTTCACTGTATTTCGCATTAGAGATTTTTTTGTCGCATGGGTCTAAAACTGTTACATTTCTTTTCAAGAGCCACTTAGTCATCTCTTTTCTCCAACCTACGCCATCATCTTCGGCATAATCAATTGGTCCTGCGAGATAACATCTAAGGTTGCCTAATCTATTGGGCATGATTGTAAATAAGGTTAATCACCTTCATAAACTTACAGGAGCCAAGTTTTCAAGGGGTAATTGGTGTTCAATTTCATAGGTTGCACCTGCTTTATCGGGTTTAGTGGGGTGTTTATGCTTAATAACTGTGCCTTTGGTAACAAATCCAGCCAACATTTGAGAAACTGTTGCATGATGAAACCGATACCGAGTATAAATCTGTCCTAAAAAATCGGCTAATTGGGCTGCGGTTTTGGGACCATGAAGTTGTAAACAAAGTAATATCAAGTATTTTTTATTAGATTTTCGGCCAAAGATTTTTCCTTTACGGATATTGCAGGGCTGCCCGCAGAGCCACGCATTGGGTCGTCTGTGAGACAGATAAGTTTTGTCTCCACATAAGGCACAATGACTTTGCACTCTAATGACTGGTGGAACTGCTTTGAGTAATCCTTGTCTTTCTTTTTCATAACAGAGCCGACTACAATGGGTATTCATTAACAAGTTTCCACCATTTGCCTTAAGGATAGGATTAGAACAAGTTTTACATGGTTTGGACTTAGCCATGTATGGAATATACCGAATCAACCTTTTGAAGTTATTCCTTCTTTTTTAATCCACTATACAACAAAAGACTTCCAATAACAGCCATAATACTAATTCCTAATTTGGAGCCAAGAAGTGCTTTAGCAACTTCCATAGCACTTGGGCGGGTTGGTTCAATTTGCATCCCATCAATCTCTTGAGTCATTTCTTGTTCTTCTTCGTCTGCACCCCATGTGTGAGGTATCATATAATCTTGATAGTTCTGTCCTTCTGTTACTGCGCCCATTTATTTCATCTCCTCATTACTAAATATCCAATTGTTAATACGATTCCACCAATGATAATTGGAACTGCTAATGATTTTTCTTCGGTTTCCTCTTCAACTGGTGTCACATCACCGCCTTGTGTAGTAATAGTAACTTCACCTGTGGTTGGGTCCACAACACCTGTTTCGGTTTCTTCAAGAGATGGACAACCTGCACCACCTCCACTTTGAGCAGTAACTATGGTTCGTGTGCGTGTGCGTGTGCCAGATGAGGTAGCGGCATCCGACCATGCAGACCATTCCGACCATTCTGAAACTTCACAATCAATATCTTCTGGAACATAGATTGGGTCTGCTCCTTGACACATTGAAGAATCATTAACTACTGCATCTGGGTCGTAATTGTAATCATCTTCTGCGGATGTTCCATCCTCGTAGGTCATACATCCTACTTTTTGACAAGTGCCATCGGTGTGTTCCACATATCCATCCATACAACCTGTGCATTGACCAGTGGTAGCATCCATATCCCTATATGGGTCTGGATTACTCAACTCACAATTGGTGCAAAGTCCATCAGTTCCGAGATAATATCCTGATTTACAATCAGCACATTCTTGATTACCATCTTTGTTTCGGTTAGGGTCGGTGCAAGTAACATAAGATACGGCAGATACTACTGGAACATTCAAAACGGCGGTGGGTTTTCCAGCGTTAGGTTTATTCCAAGTCACTTCCATTGTGTATGTCAGGGTTCCAGCCGAACTGGGTGTTACTGTTATTGAAGAAGTTTTAGCACCCTTCTTATTACTCGGCATGATATTATTTCCATTGACTAAAATCTTGACTTCTGTAAAATTGGTGTTAGAAAGATTCCATGCAAGTGTCACTGTATCTCCGACTTTAGGATTGGTTGGTGCTGCGGTAAAACTACTAATTGAAGTAGTAGTATAAGTGCAACTTCCATCATCAACTGTGGCATTTGGGTTAGGATTATTTGCTGCTCCATCTGTGCAACCCGGGACTGGGTTCCATTTAACTTCCCTAAGTTGGATTTCCACTCGGTCTATGTTATGGTTGGCTGGGTCATCAGACCCACCTGCATTAACCTTTTTCCAAGTCCCGCAAGATGTCTTGAATACGGAATTAGCAATAACGCTGCTATTCTTATTCATATCAATTTCCAGATAATCTCCATTGGAACCATCTAAATAAACATGGAACTCGGCCACACCATTATGGTCTTGCCGCACATAGTCAGTGAAACAAGGATTGTTGCTGTCGTTACAAGCAGTTGGCACACTGGTTTCGCCATCTGTTCCATTCTTTTTGATATTGACTACATAATCGTATGCGTCTTGTGTGCCTTTATCATTAGTAATATATCTGACTCTTAGTTTAGCGGTAGTTTTTGGGTGGGCTGCGTATTTGAAAGCATCATCCTCATAGAGAAGAACTTTGTCACCAGAGTTCAGGTCTCCATTATAGTTTGAAAATAATTCCACAACCTCATCTTCATACATCCAATTCACTCTGGAACCGTCCTTGATAGCATCCAGCCCTGTCCAGTTATTCCCACTGCTACCCCAATTATTGAAAGCCCAGTTATCGGTATAACTTAATCCCGTAACTGATGGGTGGCCTTGCACAAGGTCAAAGAATGTTCCTCGGCTTGGTGCATTAGGAATGTTTATGAAATGTGGGCTTCCTGAACCAACAGCCATATCCGCATTAAACTTTTTAGTTGCAGCCTCACTATTGAAGTGTCCAAATGAATTGCTGACGAAAAATCCACTCATAGTTCTTCTGTGGTATCGCTGATACTTAAAGATTTGGGGTAATACCTTTCATATAATTCATAGACAGGCATAAGATACATGGTGCAGATAAGACTGAAAACTCCTAAGTTAGTCCAGTAATCAATATCATGTAAATAACACCAGATAAGCGTTATTGGTTGCAGGGCTAATAATCCGACCCATGGCCTAAGTATGGCTTTCAGATACATGATAACCACACTTTTCCACAGGCTTGTGGGTGGACTAATTGATAGTTAGACTCTTTCCGACTAACAATACCTAACCGAACTAACTTTCGCATAGCACTTCCGATTGAATGTGGGGTTTGTCTAAATCCATATTCATCTAACAAACGGGCTATGGCACTGGCTCCTAATCCATGTGGATTCCGGGCCAATGTGCGGCAGCAATTAAACGGCAACCAATTGGTTGCTGTTTGGGCTGATTCAGAACACTTTCGGTCACAAAAGATTTTATCGTTTCGCTCTCCATAGGTGATACTAAAGTTATCTCCGCACCAAAAACATTTTAGAGTTATAGGTTGCCCTCCAAACCGAATGTGGTTCCACTCATGCTGGGTGGTGCCAAAAGCCTCGCAGTAATCTGAACAATACATAGCATTGTTATAGGGTCTTTTAATGGTGTCTCCACAAATACAAATCTTAATCATTGGTTTCGCCTCGGTAATGTCGGTTATGTTTGTATTGGTCATCAGATATGCCACAAGTCATACAATGCAATCCAGCCATCTTGTCAAACTTAAACTCATGTTCGCAATTGTGGGCTAATTGGCGTATCAACTTACGCATCTGTCGGTGAAGCACAACAAACTCGGCATGATGGCGTTTTTGTAATTTATGCAACTCTTCCCGCTTCTTCCAAATTGGTGTATCCCTTAGCGTCATTTTTAAGCACCTCTGGGTGTTTCATAAACATGATGAATATCTTTGGACTCATTCCAGAACTCAATATAGAGACCATATACCTTGCTCTCGCTGGTTATCTTGAGTTGTCCACAAGGACAAACCTCATGATTTCTGTCGGGTCTCCATACCCATTCTTTGCACTTATCACACCTAAGAGCAATACTCATGTATATTCTATACCAAAGGACTGATATAAAACTATTGTTTTTGGTGCTGTTGAAGCCAGTCAAGGCGTTTATTGAGTATTGGTAATTTCTGTAAACCCATTTCGTGTAATTGATTAAATGCACAGGCTTGTGAACTTAACCAAAACGGTTCAGAAGTATTCCAATTCAAATTACGCAATAATTCTTCAAAGTCTGTATAATGTATCATTGTTAAACTCATGTCACTTTCCTCCAACCCAGTTGGAATTGGGTAGTGTTCGGCTTTTCTGATACTTAAAGATTGGCTTGCAGTCACTTGTTTATACGCTTATTCGTCACCAAAAGATATAACTCTTGTGCTGCGTGATTGCAGATTGTAAACTGTCAATAAAGATTTTTTGGCTTGATAACCGAGCATCTGCATAAAGTCAGTTTCATCTTGGAAGGTTGAAGAAACGACTAATGGTGTTCCACGATACCACTCCACTTGATGAGCGTGTGTATGACCTGTTACGAACAAGTCTGGAACATCTCTGATAATCATCTGGTCCTCAATTTCAGGAGAAAGGGCATTTCTTTCACCCCACATTGGAGCCAAATGTCTCTTCTTCATCATCTCTTTCATGGCTTCGGCTGGTGCCTCATAAGTTACATGAGCCATGCGTGGCACCATATCGTCAATTCCTTTACCATGATATGAGAGAATCTCAAAAGGTTCTCCTTTTGGTCCATGGTCTAAATAAATGCGAGCAGGATTTCCTGTATGCAAGGCTGAATTGAAACTTTGACGAATCAATGGCTCCAACATTGGTTGTGGTTCGGCAGGACGGACTGCATCGTGATTACCGGGGAGAATAATTGGAGTAATGTGGTCTGGGAGTCTATCTAATTGACGAGCGCAGTATTCATATTGGTCATAAACATCCAGCATAGATAGGTTTTTCTCGTGGCCGGGATATACTCCGACACCATCCACTACATCACCAGACAAAACAAAGTATTTGATATTCTTAGCAGTCTCATCATCAGAGTTGAACCATTCCATCATTTTATTCCAATCCTTCTCCAGAAATTGTTTAGAACCCATGTGTAGGTCAGAAGCAAAGGCTACGGAAATGGGGTCGTATTCTAATCCACCTCGGTTTTGGTGTGTTCGTAAAACTTCAGGATACTGAACTCGGTTAGCGAAAAACATATCCCCATTATCAGAAAATGTGCCTACGACTCCGATGACATCATCATTGACTAAAGTTCCTGCTGCTGGGTCATCTTTGCGAATAAAGACTGTAAGTAATCCTGTTCTATCTTCCAATTCAACAATACGGCCACCCGACCTGCTACGGCGAATGTCTGTGACGATGCCAATAACGGCAACTTGTTTTCTCATGAAGCGATTCCGATTCTGTAAGACTTCTCTTATGTCGCCGAACTTATGAAACCCAAGTTCAGTTCTCAAGATTTTTTCTATGACTTCTAACCGATTCTGAAATAAATTGATAATATCTTCCATCTTACCTGTTTGGTCTGTTTCGCCTACGGATTCTCCCGTAGTAATCATGTCTGGGTAATCGGTTGCTTTGGCCTTCCATGAATCAGCAATTTGGCTGGGTGTTAAGATTTCTTGATGGATACGCTTATGTGTCCAGCCCCGAATCTCTTTCATCTTAACTACTCCATATAATCTTCGTCATCAATCTCAATATGAATCACACAGGATTCATCTTCACGACACCCTTCGCAATCACAAACAATTTCATTAAGATGAAGCCAAAGTGGTAAAATATCTTCACAAGTCATGTGAACCTTAGAAGTTAAGATTTTTACGAATTGTTCGTATCTTTTGGCATACTGTTGCATTTGTGCAATCCAAAATAAATCGTTCATGGTCTTTATATGTCAAAGCACCTATATGAACTTAGGGGTTTTTGGGTGGAAATACTAAATTGATATGAGATGCGGCGGGATGAGTAATTGGCGATTTCGCCAATTCCTTTTGGCGTTTACGCCGGTTTAGGAATCGTTTAAGTTTGCCTACTAACATCCAAAGTAATGCTAAAAATATGAGTTCAAATATGAGTTGGACTCCTGCTTCTAAGGTAAATCCTGAATCCACACACCAGACGGGTATTCCTTCGGGTGGTTCAGCATAATCATTGACGCAAAACTCCGCCATATTGATATTAAGAATACACGACTACTTAAAAAGTATGGTAATTTGCTCGCAGTGGTCTTTTTAGGAGTTATCCCGCAGTCTATCCCACATTTCATTCTCTTGCACTTCAAGTAGGGCTTTTATGCCGAGCCATAGCCCACCAAGAATAATAAGATTGGCTGCAACATGAGGCCATTGTTTGGCTCTAACTGTCGTGGTTATGTAATAACCAGTAATACAAATAGCACTGAAAATAACTATTCCAGAATAATTTATCTCGGATTCCATATCACTCATTCTCCATTATTATGATTTCAACCAGCCGCCAATCAGAACGGAAACAATAACTAAACTACCTATGCCTATGGCTACCATTCCCGGATTCAAAACTTTAGGTGCGGGGCCGCCTGTTTGTTTGGGTTCAGGGTCATTCATATAAAAGACTTGTGGAACTTGTTGAATTACGGTGCGAAGGTTTCTTCGTGGTTTAGGGTGGGGTGTGTGATGGGCATTAAAGATAGTATTAGTCTTGAGATAATGGCTGTATCCTAAACCGACAACAAGACCAGTAATTACTGTAAGAGTTACTACAAATGGGCTGGATTCTGCCATTTAATCACCTAAGTATTAAGGAATGCCAAAAGTTTTTCCCAGAATCCTTCGCTGGCACCTGAATCTTGTAGTTTCTTTTGAACTTCTTCTTTAGCAGAACATTTCTTTTTGGATTTTTCGTATCTGGCTTCAAGGCGAGCCAGTTCTGCTGCACCTTCTTTTTCAACCTTCTTGGTCGCTTTAGCGATTTCTGACTCAATCTGTGAGGGTATAGCCTTAATCATTTTGGGTGAGTTTGCTTTTACGGCACACCAATCAGTTGAGGTTGTTCCCTCATCATCTCCACTTGTGTCTGCTGGAACTGTTTGTTCTCCGCCTTCTTCAAGAACTTCTTCGCCAGTCTCTTTTTCTCCTTTGGCTGCTGCATCATCAGAATTAAATATATCTTTTGAATACATATATCCAGCAACGACTCCAATTACTGCGGCTGTTCCTATTAGTTTTTTATCCATTTAATCACCTTATGCGGTGTGAGATACGCCGCCTGCACGAATCCCGATAACGGTCTCCATGTTAATGATTCTGAAGGCTCCTTTTTGCATATCATAGATAGTAAAGTGTCCACGGCCTCGGCGTGCTGTTTTGCTGTGTGCTGATGATGCACCGGGGACAGGAGTATATCGTTTCTTAATGCGGCCTACGAGGGTTCTTTCGGAACCATCTTTCTTAATGAAGGTTACGCCGACAATTTTTCCTGCTGATTCATCAAGGATTTTTTCAACATCTGCACGCTTCATGTAGTTATGAGGTGTGGATGGTGCGTTGAATACTTCTCGGAGTTTCCACCCCACTGCGGTTAGGACCAATGCTCCGCCTGCTGCATACATGAGTCCTTCTTTCCATTCTTTTTGTGTGAGTTTGACGATAGCATAACCAAATGCTCCGAATCCAACTACGGTTCCTGCGAGTGCCAACATACTAAAGTGTTCAGTTGAACTGATACTTAAAGATTTGTATGAGTAAAGCCTTCAAAGGTCCACGGTGCAATCGGTTGCACTAAGTCCAGAATGGCCTTAGCATAGACTTGGATTTCATGCTGTGCCGCAGTATCCATTCTCAATCTCAAGAAATTAAATAGGCTTCGGGCGTTTACTGTCCAATAGAACTCTGTGTAAGTTGCTAACGGCAACACTCCTCGTGCCTGTTCTCTGGCGACTCCTGATTCTAAAAGTTCCTCATAAATCATAGCAGACAAATCAAGAGCCGAATGATACTTGCGGTATAATCTTTCAGCCTCAACAGGTGTAAATCCTGCATCACTGCTGGATTGCTTGTTTTCTTGGTTGTTGCTTCTCCATTCCAAAGGCACCCAAAACTCTGTATCTAATTTTACATAACGACCAGATATTTCATTGAATGAACCTATGCGGTGTCTAAACCATTGACGAGCCACGAAAATCGGACACTTGATATGAAAGGTGAATACTAAATGTTCAAATGGTGTTTCATGTTTATTATCTAATAGATACTTCAATAATTTGCGGTCTGCCTCTGCACCCTTCGTTTCATTTCCATATGAAACACGAGCCGTTTTGATAACTGTTTGGTCTGTGCCAACAAAATCGGTCAAACGAATAAAGCCAGCATCCAATATAGACACTGCAAACGGCGGTATCTGACTCATGCACAGATGCCTCTAATCTCATTCAATTCATCAGTAAGTTCTTGAATAGCACTTTCGGCCTCTTCCACTGACTTTGTGCCAGTGACTACACATTTCCCACTACCAAAAATCAAGCAAACTCCTGAAGTTTCTTTGAGTCTAAAGATAAGCCCCGGAAATTGCTCTGGTTCGTATTCGCATCTTTCAAAGGGTAAAGCCAATACCAAATCATGAAGGTGCAGGCTATGTCCATATTCATAAGTCATAACAATGTTTTGAACCAAAATATCTTCTTCTTTGAACTCCCAGACCTCAAAATCATGAGATTTCAAATCTGTGTGAATGTGTGTCATGGCTGTCACTACATCCTCATATGAGGTAGCACCTGTGGCTACTAATCTTCCTGAACCAAACAACAGTAAGCACACCTTTGGTGCGCCCTTTCCATGAGTTGCCTCTCCCACCCGATATACCATACCCGGGAATTGTTCTGCTTCAAAATGCAAATCTAATGTATCTGCTACTTCATGCAAATCAATGTTATCTGTGATTCTCGCACTTGCTACCATATTGACTATTTTCTGGGTCATACTTAAACCTAAGCCGAATCACCCATATAAAGGCAACTATGTTTTAGCCACTTTTGGGCAGTTGGGACAAGTATTTAACTGGTATTCATATGGAATGTCGCATTCCCCACAATATCTTAACCCCATCACTTCATATTGAAGGCGAAGTAATTCATTTCCTTCTTGTGAATCGGTAGTCTTTTTACTGCTTCTCCACGCTTTGGTGGGTTTTTTTATCTTATCGGCCATCATATCACGGGTCCAGATGAATCCACTGAATCGCCTAATGCTTCTCGCACTTGCCTCCAGTGGTGTAAATCCAAGTTCAACACTTGTTTTAAGAACTTATGGGCTTCTTGGGTGATTATGTCCATGGGTAGTGTTGGTTGTTCCATCTCTAAATAATCAATAATATCTCGGATACATAACCAATAATAGTTCACTAATTCATTCAGACTTAGTTCTCGGTGTTCTTCAGAACCAAAGTGAGATTTGATTATCATTTGAAGTGGTAATGATATTTGGACTTGTTTTTCATCTGGATTCCAATTTATGAAAAGAAGTTCGTAAATCTGTGTGAGGGATTCATCCATGCAAACGGTCTCCGACAATTGGTATAGGGGGTTTCAACTACTTAATGTTATTGATTGTGAATATAAAGGTGGAGAGAGGGGCTACGAATGTATTTAATCCCGTGGAAACCCACTACTGCTCCGATTTATTTTTTGTTTGGTTATCTTTCTTTTTGAATTGATTCAAAATCTCCGGGAGTTTGAATATAATTCTTTTAATCGGAAAAGCCGCCCGGTTGCGCCGAGTGCATACTCGGTAATTTGATTTATTTACTCCGCTTTTGGCGTTTCAATAAACTTCCTTACCCTTACGGAACCTCCTACGATAATATAACTATGGTTGAGGACTCATATAAACATCACCTTAAAAAAAAATCCATAGGCAACTTAATATGGCTGCTTCCCCCTATGAAATAATGAGGTTAAACTATGCCCGAAGGTCCTGAAGTTAAGAGAATTGTTACCCGTTTGAATGCAGGATTAGCCGGCCAGAAATTGCGAGCGTTTAACTTTGAGAATCAAAGTTATTGCGATAAGCAGGTGCGTGACCAAATCTTAGAATTGCGGCAAAGATTAGATGAGGAAGATTTAACGATTGATAGCATAAACTGTAAAGGTAAGTTTATCTGGTTCAGTCTTAATGATGGAGAATGGCATATTTGGCATACGCTCGGTATGAGTGGTGGCTGGCGTAGTTCTAATCCTAAAAAGAATGTTATGGTTTCGTTGGAAACTGATGAAGGAAAAAAATGGTATTACAAAGATGCACGCCGTTTTGGAACTTTCAAGATTTTTCACAACGATGCTTCGGGCTTAGAAAAGAAATTAAATACTTTGGGTCCTGATATGCTTTCCGCACCACCGACTTTTGAAGATTTTGAAATGCGTTTGCGAAAGAAAGACCATTGGAACATAACCAAAGCGTTGATGAAACAAACCGTGGTATCGGGTATTGGTAATTATATTAAGGCCGAAGTATTGTATAGGGCAGGGATTAACCCATGGCGAGAAGTAAATACCTTGAGTCAAGAAGAATTAAGAGATATTTATGATGAAACATTATGGGTTATCAATACTGCATATGAAAAAGGTTCTTACCGCTTTAAGTTTGAAGTCTATTCTAAAAAAGTTTCACCTGATGGCTATCCAGTTCTATGTGAAGAAACTCCTGATAGAAGGAAAACATGGTGGTGTCCCACAACTCAAAGGTGACTGAAATGAATGAAGATAATTGGAAGGTAGTCTGCACCGCCGTAGGAATCGGTGGAGATATTTTGACTGAAACATTACCTTACTCTCCACGACATCCTCGTGGTCGGAATGGTTATGCACATATTTGGCTTTGCCTCAAAAATAAGTTTGGTGAAACAAAATCCTTGCCTGATTCGGAACTGTATAATGTTCTGGAATATATTGAATGGTTGGTAAAAAATCCTCGGTGAGTTAATGATTAGAGAAACCTATTTCCAAGAACATTTATTAGTCTTAGAACATATCAATAGATTTAGTCATTACGAAGATGAGTGGGATGTTCCCTATGAGATAACTAATAAAGGCATTCAGGAATATCTAAAATGTGGAAAAGAAAAAAGTGGGAAGATTTGTGCTTGGTTGGTCGCAGAGGGTTGGATGATTCCAAAATTAAAACACATTGTTGGTCAAACGAAGAGATTAGTAACTTACTATCCCACAGCCAAAACCAAACAGGAGTTGGCATCTCCGGATATGGCTCAACCTACGGTTAAACCTGTGGCTACATTTCCTCCCAAATGGATTTGGGACAACCGTATCCGCAAATGGACTTGGCTCAATCATTGACTTCAAGACCCAAAGTATCAAATACTTGCACTGGTATGTAAAGATATGATTAGGATTCCTTTGACTCCAGAAATGATTGAAGAAGCCCAAAGAGAACAAAAGAAGTTTGATGCCCAAAAAACTTGGAACAAGTTTCCTTCTCCTAATGCCTACATCGGCCTGTTGGGAGAGATGGCTTTAGATATTCACTTAACCTCACTTGGATTAGACCATGAATGGGTCACATTCAATAAACAAGGCTGGCAGCATCCTGATTTCCGTCACAATGGTTTGACTATTGATATGAAAACTACATTTGATACTAAGATGTGGAACCAAAAACCCAAATGGGACATTTATGTTATGGGACACTTACCTGAACATAAACAGTATTTGGAAATCAGAGGGTGGCTTACAAAAGATAGGATGGAAGAGTTAATGGAACAAGCCGAAGGTTCAGAAGGGTCTGCCGAAGGTTGTGTCAAAGTAATCCGTAACTTTGGTAATGGTCCAAGAACTGATTGGACATTCAATGATGAGGCTATGTTTGATACCAATAAATTATTCTCTTCTATCTTCATCTAAAATAAAGTATCCCAAAAAAACCAAAAAAATGAGATTTCATAAAAGTCTTGGCTTCAAGACCCTTTACTGAAACTTGATTTTGGGGCAAAATCTCACAGAATACGCTAATTCGCTGAAAATCTCTGCAAAATGCTATACAAAACCTTAACTATCAATAAAACATAGGTTAATCCATGGTTGATGAAGATGATTATACAACTGATGTAGTCTTAGAGTCTAACACTGCTAAAAAATGGCGTGTGGGTTGTGTTGCCAAAATAGATACTGGGTCAAAGCGAACCAGCATAGATAGTAAATTGTGTAATTTCTTACGATTAGAACAATGTGGAACTACTAAAGTAACAAATGCTATGGGTTCACAAAGACGCAAATTGGTATGGCTGACAATATATTGGAATGAGAAAGTTCATTGTATTAAGGTCTCTGTGGTAAACCGAGAACATTTGTCCACACCAATGATTTTGGGGCAAGATGTTTTAACCGAACAAGGAGCCTAATCCTTCAAAGGTCTTGGGATAACACTCATTACAGGACAAATACATACCCGGTGGGGTTTCAATACCAGACACTAACATATAATTGTAACCACCTCTCTCAAGGGTTTGCTCTTGGGTAATTACAGCCATGGGTTGATACTCATGACAGTGGCGACAATAGTATGGGATGAGGGGAAGCCATGCTTTTTTGTTAATCGGCCAGTCTGCATGAGGGAATAATTGAGTCAGCGCAAAAGGATTCATATTTATGGCGGGGTGTTTAGGGATAGAATAAGCCCACCTGATAATTTTTTCTAATATGGTATCTTCTGAAGGTGGTTGGGTAGGTGTGGTAACGGTGATTTCTTCATCAGAAAAAAGTTTAGACAACCTAATTCGGCTTTTATATCCAGTAATGTCATTGAGTATTCCGGGTGACTGAATACAAAAGTCCACTAACTCATACCAAGTTGAAACTGTGGTGTGTTGATTATCCTTAATCACTGAAGCATTTGCTATCGTGGTGGCCGTTTCAAGACCTATACCTGCGGATATTAAATCTTTCAAAAGTGCTGACATTATTTTGTCCACTCCGGATTGTCATAAGGGTTGTAGGGGCTTGGTTTCCAAGGAAATGGATTTATTCTTTTATCAGGAAGTGGGTCGTATGGGGGATACCCACCGGGCCAATCTCGCTGCTTCTTCTTGTTGCTTTTGACGGGTTTAGGCGATACAGGTTCAATATCAAAAAACGCACATTGACGCTTATACCCTTCAACACTGCTTCTAAAAGTTTTGAGCCAATTCAGAAATAATCCTCCATTTTTGAGTCGTTTCTTATTAGCAATCGTTTGGGGATTTTGTTGTCGGGCTTGGTCCCAATAATCGGTATAAGATAGTTTTTGTCTATCTTCATAATCCCATTTAGATTTCCATTTTTTGTAATCCAAAGGGTAATTTTCGTAGTGTTCTGATTCCCAATCTATCTCTTCGTGCCAATCATCCTCATGAGGTAAAACTTTATCATCTTCCCAATCTATGTCATCCCAATCCTCTGGGTTCTGGTCTCGCAAAACTTTTAGCCACCGGATTATTTCATAATTTTCGGCATCAAGCATATTTGTGCGTGTAGCCCAGTAAAGTGCTTCTTCGCCTTCGGCCTTCATATAATCTCCTTCATGCCAACCCTTAAACAAAGAACCGGGAAAATGTGAATCTTTGACATGAAACCAAACTCTTGAACCTATTGGATGGTTCTCTGAACCTCCACTGATAATAGTTACCCAGACTCCTATGACCCAAGGCCGATTTGGATTAACCTGTGATATACCTGTAACTTTTCCCATCGTGCCTACTCGTTGAGGTTCAGTAAATCCGAAATCATAGTAAAATCCGGGGTCGTGTGAATCATGCCACATCCTAATGTCCTGACCTACTAAGTTTTTTTGGAGTTCTGCTCTAACTACTTCAACGGGTTTTTCGTAACCTTTTAATGGGAAAATAGGGCTAATTACTTCAGGTGTCCATGGTGCATCTGGGGCATCTAATTGTTCTTGTGTCCATAAGCCATACTCTCCTTCGGCTTCTCCGACCCAAGCATCCACAGTATCGTAATCAAGAATCTGTAAGGCATTTGACCGATGAAAACCGTCAATTATTTCATAATCCCCCTCCTCATGTAATTTCAAAACAACTGGTGGGTATTCACCACCATGCCATCTAAACTCATTCAAAGTATCTGCGAGTCTGTAACTATTTACTGGAGAGTCATCCCATTGGCCATCTCCGTAATCATTTCTGTAATCTTCAAAAATCTCCATAGGCAAAGTCTGTAATGTAAACTCTAACTCGTTCCAAGAATCTGGCCAAAAGAAATCTCCATCGTGAATTGAGGCAATATATTTCTTGATTTCTTGGCTTGATTCGGCTTCAAAACTTTTGTTAGCATAGTCCAAAAAGTGAGTCATAAACTCTTTATGTTGTTCAGGAATATCTGGATAAGTAATAATTCTTTGTGCCACGAATAGCAAATCTCTATTTGATTCAATATCCAAAGTGGAGAAAAACTCTTCTAAAGTTTCATCAGAAATAAATGCCCCCTCGTGGTCTGTGTCGTAAGGTAGTTGGGTTAGAATGTGCATAAAACACGCTGGATGTAATACTGCCAGCACACGAGAACGCTCAAAATCACCCTCTGTTTGAACCATGAATGCTGCAAACTCCACCGCATAATTGTATTCTTCCCTCAAAGGAGATAACTGGGGGTTGAGGGTGCCTCTGCTACTGGGATGCCGTGGACCTTGACTTGGAGAACCTCCTTTCTCATACTTTTCCTGATAATAATCAGTAACATCTTGAAGTGTTTCTTTGTGTCCGTATTCATGTGCCAATGTATCAAACAACCCCGCATATTTATCTTCTAAGGCATCATCTCGGAATCCTTGATTTGATAAATTGATGTGAACTTGGTCTGTCTCTGGTTGATACCAACCTCCACTGTTTTCATAACCTTTGGGCGGGTTTAATGTGTATTCGGCTTCTGAAACTTTGTTATCATCTTCGTGCTTTTTGATATGTCTTAGAACTGAGGCTTTGTTATATGACTCAATTTCTTCATCACAAATGTCGCAAACATAGACCAAACCATAACTTGACAAAGTTATGTCTTTTTGAGATTTAACAGATTCAAATTGTGATTCACTATTGTAAAAACACGACATACAACGATACCTGCGGCCTTTAGTATTATACTCACGATAAAACATATCCACACACCCGCACAATAAGCATCCTACGCTACCGTCTTGATTGGTATGAATGCCTGTTAAGATTTCATCTTCTAATTCTTGGGCGGTGGGTGCGCCTTGATAATCTAAAGATACATGGGCATCTGGGACATATTCAATGCCCCTCAAACCCAGACTCTCTAAAGTATAACGCCGACCCATGTTTTAATTTACTTATCTTTGATACTTAAAGATTAGCCATACATAAAATCCGAATCTGTGTCGGCATCAGGAGTATCTCTTTCTTCAATACGAAATACTGATTCCATGGATTGCCCTACAAAATCCGTGACAAATGCTATCAGTAAAGTTTCATTTACTCCTGTGGTTTGTGCGATAATGTGCTTAGTTAGGGCTTTGACTACTTTTTGTAATCCCATGCCTAATTGTTCCTCATCCATCCCTTCATTCAAGGGTAAGTTGTCAGTAATGATTTCAATAATTTCTGGTCTAATGTTCGCAACAAAGGTTCCGTCCTCTTCTTCTTTGCCTACTGTCTCAAAAACACAAGTTTGTATCTTCTTTATTTGGCGGTCATATTGAGCCTTAGTCATATTCAATTTCTTATGCACTTTACCACCATACCTTAACTTTCATTTCTTGAGTATCCCCTTTTTCGTTTCGGCCTACTGCCCATATGCGACCTTCCCTGCGGCCATAGTAATATATTTGTGCGGTGTATTGAGCATCAGAACAGCAATACTCTAATACTTTGCGATAATTCTTTTTGTGCCATTCTGCTGGTGCGTTGGCTGCTGCCATCAGTTTGGATTCTGTTTCTCCGAGACAACCCTTAATAAGATTCTGTAATGAGAACCTATATCCTTCTGTAATGTCTCTAAGGTATAAGCAAATGTCCAAATGTTTTGGGGGTAGGTCTTTTTCTCCATAAGCCGTAATTTTAGTTTTAGGTGAATCTAAAAAATAATTTAACTGATTGACTACACCACAGCCGCCCTCTTCTATTTCTTTAGAGATGATGGGTAAATCAAAGGATGTTCCGTTTTTGGTGACAAGCGTGTATCCTTGGTAAAACCATTCTTCCAAATCCCATGCTAAAAACTCCCAACTATAAATTAGGTCATCTGATTTAATATCATCAATTAACAAGGGGTCGGCCACATATTGATATGTCTGCTCTCGGTGGTGGTCGTGAATACAAACGCAGGATGTTTTCCATCCCTCTGGATTATCAAATGAAAGATTTTCCTCATCCATGTCTAAATTAAGAGTTTCAATATCTAATGCAATTATTTTCATCTGGTTTCTCTCCATTGTTCAATCTTGAGTGTCGCCCAGACACACAAGCCAATGAAACCAAAACTAATTGCCATACCCATTATGGCTTCTAAAATCAGATTCATAGTATCACCAAGCATAAATATGCTTGCTTACCTACTTAATACTTAGTATTCATCAAGCGTGGATTGTGCTTCATCCACTGCTGCTGAATTAAGAATCTCAATTTGGCGAGTATCAATAGTATATTGACCCTCAACTGTGGAAAGTTTCACAGTGGCTCGCTTGTCAGTAGTCTTTTCAACAACGCCAGTCAGGGTTGCCTTACGAACATCAAATTGGACTACATCACCGATATTGACTTCTGGGCGAGTCTCGCCCAATTCATCTAATCGCTCTTTGATTGCTGCCAAAAGTTCGTTCAGTTGCTCGCTGGTCATATCGTCAATGGTTTCGTAAATGTCTGCCATAACTAATATAGGGTGAAGCACCCATATAAACATTATCTATTGTCGCCCGACCCACCAAGCATATTACGCTTATTTCGGCTCTCTAATTTGGCTATGTTTTGGGTTGCGACTTCTTCTAAGGATACATCCAATTCTTTAGCAAGATTGGCTACATACCAAAGAACATCACCTAATTCCAAAATTAGTTCTTGTCGGTGTTCTTCAGTCATTGTCTTATCATCTCGCAATAACTTTTTGACCTTCTCTGCGATTTCTCCTGCTTCTCCATTTAGACCCAATGTTGTGTAAACTAATCCAATCCATAACCCTGAAGGATAAATGGCTGTCACCTCTGCGGCCTTTTGATATTCATTCATATCCATAATTACACCTCTGTATGACACTGCATACAAATGAAAATATACTTGTCCTCGCTATTCTGGATAACTCGCTTCAATTGATGTGGGCAATTTTTGGACTCAAATTGTTGAACCCCCCTCCTTCTGGTTCTTCTGCTACATTCTTTCAAATGTTTCCTCCACGGAATCATTTCGTCATGTAGGTCACTCATTCTTCATCACTACATTCCGCTTCATGGTGGTGTGTGTGGTCGTGGCCAATAAGATACACACCCAAAAAGAAGAACAAGGCGTGAATGCTTGTTAATGTGGCAGTCGTCCATGCCTCTTCATAAATTGCCGAGGCTACTTCAGCAAGATGTAATACTCCATCCATCCCCAGAACAAATTGGGTGGCTCTCAATCCATATTCTCTAATTGTTCTCATACTAACACTTCCTCATCATTTTTTCCATTTGGTTGTTGGTTGCCACAATCTATACAAAGTAAGTATTTGGTTGCCGATAAAACATACCATCGTTTGCCACTACATTTATTACATTTTATGCTCATTAGTAAACATCTCCATTTAATTCTATTTTAGCATCTTCATAGGGACTTAGGATTCGGCGGTATAGTTCTTGTTTGGCACATTCCAATACACCTACTAAATTATTTCCAAGAGTATAGGTGCTGCCATGGATTTCAAGTAAATGACTGATTAGTGTGGAAATGATATAATTTAACTTTCCAACAGGTAAATCCTCATCCATCCCTAAATGTGTTTTTAGAAGGTTGAGACTATAATCTATATTGATTCTATCTTCTTGTGGTATGTAAGGCATTTTATCACAACTTTTCCTTTTCGTATTCTATGCGTGTTGCTTCATCTTCTGAAAGTTTTACTTCAAGAACAGATAAGCGTGGTTTAGATGGAAGTTCATGCACTGGCTCCACACGAGCCATCCATAACCAGAAAACAAGTATGGGTATTACTATCCACCACCCACTAATCATCTTTTTTCACCAAACCTTTTCCAATCTATGTCGGGTCTGGCACATCTAACACAGATATGCCCATCTTCCACTTCTTCTCTTTGGTCTGTATAACCCATTTTCCCACACCATACGCAGGGTAAATAATCTCCGACCTCACTCATCATATCACTCTTCCTCTTCACTACGGCTGGCTCGGAGTTTAGCATTCTCATGCTTACGGCGAGCCTTAAACTTCATTAAGTATCTTGAGCGTGCCCCTCGTCTTTGATTCTTTCTCATAATTACTCCTCCAAATGAGTTGGGTCTATCGTGCAATCACAAGGAGATGGCTCCCAATCACCATCATAAGTTCTCTGGGCTACAATCCCTGTCCCTTTACACATCTTACACATTTCAAATCCCTCTGACTAATGTGCCATTTGCTTTCTTGCGACAATGAGGGCATTTGGTTCGGGAGGACCGGCCAAAACCGCAAACATCACAATGGATTCTTGCCATGCTCATTCCTCCTCGCCTAAACTTTCGCCAATCTCCATGATTTCTGCGTGGTTATGCTCACAATCCTCGGTATGAATATGCTCATCTGGGTTTGCAGTATATCCTGCTTGAGTATGCTTATGTGCGGCTTCTAATGCGGCTATCTGTTTCTTAGTTAGTCTTTTTTGACTACGCCTGTGGTTCACAAAGTCTTGGCGGGTTATAGGCTGAGGCATATTTTTACCTATGCTGGGCATAACTTCACCAGACTCAAATACTTTTACACGATTGATAGGAGTCACTACATTATTCCCTTCACCATATTCGGTGCAAGAGCGACATAGCCCTTTGTAGTTGTATATTTTCTCATCTTCACATTCTTCTGCCACACATTTCCAAAATATCCCTGTCCTCATGATTACTCCTCCTCTTCATTCTGCATAACCTCGTTCCCCGTTATGTCAAACCCTTCAAGGGCATCACCCATACTTTGCATTTCTTGTGCGTGTGCTTCTTGTGCGTGTGCTTGCATAACTGAATCAAGCGTCATCTTGGTTTGGCATAATTGGTCAATAAGCGTCATCATGTGTTGAATAAGCACATTGGCTTTAGCCTCAAGCGGTAGTCCATCAAATGTTTCCTGTTCCATATTACTCATAGTGTAAACCACCCTTATTAAGTTTAATCTCCTTTCAACCATTCTTGCCTAAATCGTTTCAAGGTAAACTCCGAATCTGTTTGAATAGAAGTCCACCTTTCGGCATCCTCGTCACCCAATGATACTATCGTAGTATCATCTTTAAGATTCAAAATGAAGTCAAATATCGCTGTGGGGAATAACTGTTCTGGACTCTCCTTGAAAAGAATATAATTCGTCTTTTCAAAACATGAACAAAAGAAAGAAACTTTTTCATTTTCTAAAAGACCCAAGTTCTCATCCTTTACCTTGAAGCCAAACTCTTCAAAATAAGCATATAACTGCTCACGACTAAGTTCATCTTCTGCGTTCCCTAATGAAATGGCGATTATCTGCGTAGTCATGCTTATTCATCTCCCTCTTCATTTAGATTATTTTGCACCCATTCCATTAGGCGTTCTTTGCTTATGCGTATCTGCTTACCTATACGCACATGGGGTATATGCGTAATATGCCTACGCACTGTTGTAGGATGCACCTTGAGAAACTTTGCGGCTTCCCGTATAGTTAAGAGTTCCATATTATCCATAATGCTAAACCACCCTTATCAATCTAACCCATTTTGGGACCAACGATAGTCATTCATTACCACTAATCCTTCATTTACCAGAAAATCTAATGTCTGTCTAACTTTCCTACGGCCATAGGTATTATCGTATCCTATCTTTTTTACGATAGCGTTTATGCTTTTAGGGCCGCTATACAACGATTCAAAGACATTTCGGGTAAAATCATTTTCCACTATTTTGGGTCTATGGTTCTTATGGTGGTATCTTGCACCCACCTTAACAATTTGACCTGTGGCAACCAAATGTTTCAAACATTCACCTGCTACTTTCCTCCATTCACCCTTATCCTTTTTCGCCAACTTGAGTATCTCCGTTTTCGTCAAGTCTGGGCGGCCCGCATAAGTCATAGAATCTGTTAAAACTTTCTGCATCTCGTTAAGCATAAGTTTATGCTTATTATGCACAACCATTTCTGCGTTGATTGCATCCATAATGTGCTTAATCTGGTCTATATCCTTAGTCGCACAAGCGTTATGATACTCAATAAACAAGGTAGCCTGAATAGATGTAATGCCCAATGTGCTGATATGCTCAATAAATGACTCTCTCATCAGCCCACCCTCAAGAACTCCTTGCCTATCCCACGCAGGTAAGGCATCAAGAGTTGTTAGAAACGACCCATAGAGTTCATCCATATTGTGTATATGGTGTAGGACTTACTTAAATGTTCGGCAGGTTTTCGGTCTATCTATGAATGTCGGTATTTTTTCGGCCCCATCGGTATTTTTTCGGACCAGTGTGATTGCATACTAAAATGCACTAAAGCACACTAAACTACACTAAACTACACTATTTCATCTCAAAGACAGGTAAAAAGTCGGGGGTAACTTTTTCAAACTGCGGGCAAAAGGGGTCCACTAAATTATCGGCTACGCACAAACGACTTGAAATAAGCGTAAATGGTGGGGTCCACAGGGGGTCCACTAAATTGAAATAAGCGTAAAAAGGGGTCCACTTCGGGGTCCACAGGGGGTCCACTTAATTTTAGACTCCATCAAAGAATCCACACGAGGGAATAATTTTTATTCTGTTTCCTAAACGATTTATGCTTAATTGTTCTGTGCTTTCATCATCTTCTGGTTCTAATAAGTAATAGTTATCGTTGCGTAACCATGGTAAATATACTTTCTGAAACCATGCACGATGTTGTTGTTTAGAAGCCGCCTTCTCCAGCAGATTATCCCAGCCAATGTCAAGGATGTGCCCATAAGTTTCCACAAGTTCTTCTGCCTCTGCTAACCACGGAGCCTTCTGGGTTCTAATCTTTTGGAGGTCTGCGAAGCCAGTATTGGTTACTTCGTAAGCCAGACCACCTTTGTAGGGACTACTACTTAGGATTCCCATATCTTCCCAGCCCTTGAGCATATCCATAATCTTCTTTTTAATGGTATCTCCCTTTCCAGTAAACTTAGCAGCATTCATGATTGCACGAGCAGTGACCTTGCCGTGCATATTCATAATCTTAGAAATCGCCATGGCTACGGCGACCTCATCCACATAAATTACCATACACCTAAAGGTAAGGGGAAACACTCATATAAGCATGAGGGCAGCACTCTGGTCTATCGTGTCCAAGGAGAGTATTCTTCGTCCTCGTCATCAACAGCATCAAGAGCAGACACTTCGCCAGAATGGGCATCCATCTTCATGAAATTAAGTTTCTGCACGGCTTCATGAAACTCTGAACCACGGTCAGAAAGTGCATATTCATCAACTGCTTCTAAAATAACCAAAAACTGATTCATTAACCAATCCAAAGGGTAATCTTCATACTCCATCATAAGTTTGAAAATATCAACCATGCGATTATCCACAATCAATTCATTAAGAATGTATATCATGACTTCTTCATCATCAAGCATATTTATGCACCTTCTTGGTCAATCAATCTCCATTCCCAAACTTCAACACGAGCCTGACTAAAAGTTTGTTGGCGAACCTTGCGGCCCTCAACAACACCTTGTTTCAACCATTTTCTCATAGCCACTGCGACTGCACGCTGGGAAACTTCCCATCGGCACATAGACTCTGCTCGGTCACTAATAGTCCCTGAATTAAACCATGCACCACCCGTTTCACTGGTTAATGCTCGTAATGCCTTCAAAGGCACTGTCCACTTGTAATTGCGTGCCACAACTATTCCTCTTTAGAAGTTTCTTTCTCATCCGCAGTATCCTCTTTAGGAGAACTTTCTTCTTCCATTTGGGCACGCAAAACTGCGCTTGCAGCATCCTCAAGTTGTTGCTGCGCCCACTCCAATACTTCTTTCATTTCCTTCTTTGTTGATTTGGTGGCGTTGTTTAACTCCATGTCTGCATCATACAATGTTTCTTCGGCTCTTGCGAGCCACGCTTCTGCTTCTTTCAATTCCATTTTCGTTTCCATATTTCTCACTTTCCTTATATCTTTCTTACTTATAAACTTTTCTCTTCAGGAGCATCAGGCACAATTAAGCCTGCCACTTCCTTTGCTTCTCGCTCTCGCAAGTCAGTATTAACTTCTATTTGTTCTTCTCTAAACTTAGCACGAATCTTTTCTATTTCTTCTTGATACACTACCATCTCACCAAAGTATCTCTGGTGGTCTGCCATCATCTCATCGTATTCATGCTCTGGTATGGTATCTAATCCATAACTCTCTATCTGGGTATCATAATGAGCATATGAAGTCCCATCCCTCATAGCATTTCTTGTTGCGGCTTGCTCATATGACAATGCTTGCTCAAGAGTCCAATCAAGAACATCAGTAATTGTTGCATAAAACCTTGGTTGGTTCTGAAACCATTCCCAATTAGCAGGTGCGGCTGCACCTGTATGACTTATCAACTGCTCCAAACCGACTGCCTCATGCAATAACATTTGTTGAAAGCAAGGAGCAAAATTATCATTAACATACTCTCTAATAAGTAATATATTGATAGCAGTAGTAAATCTTGGGTCATACCCACTCTCTTGAAGGATTACTCCTGCCTTGGTCTGGAAATAACTACCATACAACTTCTTCAAATGAAGTGTGCAATAGCCTGTATCAAACTTCTCCTTTCTTGAACATTGTCTGTCCGACACCCATCTATCTCTTGATTTAACATACTGTTTACACTGGCTCATTTATCATCCTCTCCTTCACAGGTATGGCGTGCATCCACGAAGAAACACTCCATGTGGCGATACTCAACAATCCCAAGAATCACTCCACAATGAACACATCTAACACTCATGCACACACTCTCCCGCACTATCTATATGGTCTCCATAGTATATAAACTATTCGCTTATTTATGCGTGGTGGACAGTGCCACCAACCTTTACACGAACCACACGGTCTGTCGGAATGGTTCGGAATGCAGCCTTGTGCATATCAAAGACAGTGCGTAGGGGCTTCAATGCTCCTTGACCCCAGCCTGCTCCGGTTCCCTTCACTCCCTTTCGCACACCTTTGCGACAAACCATATCACGCACTGTGCCATCCTTCTTAACGAACTGCACGCTGAAAATGCGCCCATTCGTCATTCCGTCAATCAATTCTTCAACTGTTTCTTGTTTCATCGTGTTCATACAATCACCTTCACTATATGTCATGAGGTTTTTGCTTATAAACTTTTCGGTAATGTGCCCTATCCTACTGTAAACGAGGTTTAAGTGTTGCTAACTTGTTTACTTATTGATATGTATGGGTATTTATGGAGAAACTAATTCTGCGTGCCAACAATGCCATCAGATTTATACAAACCTTTTACCCGGGTTACTAAAATAAGTTTACAAGAGGATAGTTATCCCAGTTAAAGAAGTTTGTTTGCTATCAGTGCATCAGGCCCATCATACAATGTGTATTTAGATAGGTATCGTATGAAAACTTTGTGCTGTAAGAAAGGACTGTCACCTCTTCGTTGAAGAAAGATGGCCTACAAACTTTAATCTTACACACGGGTCTCATGACTTATCTCCTCCTGACTACAAACTTTTTTAATCTTACCAGCCCGTGGCGCATATTCCATGTCAATCTTGACACCTCCAAGAGAATACTTTCAAAACAGGCTCGCAGTGCAGCGTTTAGAAACTATCTTTATATCGCCCGGGTGGGTCTCACCCAGCCCATGGCGCAAATACTTTATGAAGTTTACCCCGGTGTTACACCGGGGTATTTGGCATGATGGCAGTGTAACTTAAAAAAGTTTCCTCGTTTAATTTACCAAGAAGAGTGGGTAAATTATTTGTGTAACATATGAAAGAAGTTTGTATAATGTCACGCGTGACTTCCCACTTCCATCGCCATGGAGGAGGAATGTCTCCATCCTATAAACTTTTTAACGAAACTCATACATAGTGTAAATAATTACACTCAAAAACAGGCTCGCAGTGCAGCGTTTAGGTTTTTCGCCACAAGGAGAGTTACTCTTCTTCCAAGGGCCCAAGACAAAAACTTTTTCATTGTCACTGGCAAGATACCATATCTTAATGTTTCTTAAAAGAGTCGTGAGACCAAAAGTATTTCCGATTATAATCTAACAACTTCGGATTATAATCCGAATTAAGCGTCCGGGCCCGGACGAACCAGACACAGTGTTCCTATTTGTGAAACTTTTTAATAATATGTCGCCTATATAACATTATTTCTCCTAAATAAATAGTTCAAACACTTATAATTCAAGTTCAA